>Ga0255338_1000315_pt1 | contig 178336 bp, 186 predicted proteins | sample MeOH1_35cm_T4_19_FD_203715 | JGI IMG/M metagenome (GOLD analysis project Ga0255338, IMG submission 203715) | Sandy soil microbial communities from University of British Columbia, Vancouver, Canada - MeOH1_35cm_T4_195 | ecosystem: Engineered > Artificial ecosystem > Sand microcosm >... | reverse complement strand
CGAACCCCCACTGGCTCTCCGAGCGCTACGGACAGCCCCAGGCCGACCACAGCCAGAACGTGCTCCGCGACTACGGCATCGGCGCCCAGATCCTCATCGACCTCGGCGTCAGGGACATGCTGCTGCTCACGTCCTCGGCGACCGTGCTGCCGGGCTCGGCCGGCTATGGCCTCAAGATCGTGGGCCGGGTCCCGCTGGACTAGCGCAACTGTCCGCGCCTCGCCGGCATTCCGCAGGCATGGGCGCGCTCCGCATCGGCTGCTCGGGATGGACCTACAAGGACTGGAAGGGGCCCTTCTATCCGCCTGAGACGAAGGACCGCGAACGGCTCGAGTATTACGCCACCCGGTTCGACACGGCCGAGATCAACGCCAGCTTCTACCGGCTGCCGAGCGAGTCCACGGTGGACGGCTGGTCCACGCGCGCCCCCGACGGCTTCGTCTTCGCCTGGAAGGTCAGCCGCTTCATCACCCACAACAAGAAGCTGAAGGACTGCGAGGGTCCCGTGGACCTGGTGTTCGGCCGGATGCGGCGGCTGGGCGATGCGTCCGGCCCCGCGCTCATCCAGCTCCCGCCCATGCTGAAGCGCGACGACGAGCGGCTGGCGGGCTTCCTGAAGCTCTTACCGAAGGGCGGTCGCCATACCGTCGAGTTCCGGCATCCCTCCTGGTACGATCCGGCGGTGTTCCGCATCCTTTCGGACTTCGACGCGGCGCTCTGCATCTCGGACCATCACCATGCGCCGGCGCCGTGGGAGCTGACCGCCTCGTGGACCTATGTGCGCGGGCATGGACCGGGCGGGCGCTACCGCGGCCGCTACGGGGAGGCCGAACTCGCGGCGTGGGCCCGGCGGATCGCCGACTGGCGGGGCGAGGGCCTCGACGTCTACGCCTACTTCGACAACGACATCAAAAGCGCCGCGCCCCTAGACGCCCTGACGCTGAAGGCGCTTACGGCCAAGCGTCAACCGGCCGCACGGGGCCGGGGATGAATTCCGCAAAGGCGACCGTACATCTCCCCGCGCCCATTGGCCGCGCGGGTCGACCCTCGCCGGACGGCGCTCGAACCTTTAAGGATTTGAACGGGATGGGTCAGCTAGGGTGCGAGAGATGCCGACCGAATCCCATGACGCCTTCACCGCCGATCCGGGCGGCCTGACAGACGGAGGCCTGGCCTATCTGAACGCCGACCAGCGCGGCGGCATGGCGGGCGGCAAGCCCAGCTTCACCATCGACCGGGCGGCCAAGCAGCTCACCGGCTTCGATCCCGTCACGGGGGAGCCCTATCCCGGCTGGTCCTCGGCGCCGGGTGTGGGCTTCACCGTCACCTACGCCTTCCGGGCCAACGCGCCGGCGACCATGCCCAGCGACACCGCGGGCTTCTCGCGGTTCAACGCCGCCCAGATCAACCAGGCCGAGCTGGCGCTGCAGGCCTGGGCCGACGTGGCCAACATCCGGTTCGTGCGGGTGGGCGCCGGGACCTCGGGCGAAGACGCCTATTCGGACAGCGCCTCGATCCTGTTCGGCAACTATTCCTCGGGGGAGGACGGGGCGGCGGCCTTCGCCATGTTCCCGGGCAGCACGGCGGCTTCGTCCTCGGCCGGCGACGTCTGGATCAACAGCACCTCGGGGTCGAACCTGTCGCCGGCCATCGGCAACTACGGCGCCCAGGTCCTGGTCCACGAGATCGGCCACGCCATCGGCCTGGCCCACCCCGGCGACTACAACGCCGACGGAGGCGCGGCCATCACCTACGCCGCCGACGCCGAGTACTATGAGGACTCCCGGCAGTACACGGTGATGAGCTACTTCAGCGAGACCAACACCGGGGCGAGCTTCGGCGCGGGCCGCTATTCCGCCGTTCCGCTGCTGGACGACATCGCCGGCGCCCAGCTCGAGTACGGGGTCAACCCGACCACCCGGACCGGCGACACGGTCTACGGCTTCAACTCGACGGCCGAGCGGCCCTGGTTCGCCGCCACGTCCAGCGCGACGAAGCTGGTCTTCGCGGTGTGGGACGCGGGCGGGGCCGACACCTTCGACTTCTCGGGCTATTCGAACAGCCAGCTCATCGACCTGCGCGAGGGCTTCTTCTCGAACGTGGGCGGGCTGGTCGGCAATGTGGCGGTGGCCAAGGGCGCCCAGATCGAGAACGCCGTGGGCGGCTTCGGCGCCGACCGGATCAACGGCAACGCGCTCTCCAACGCCCTCACCGGCGGGGCGGGCGCGGACACGCTCTACGGCGGCGCGGGGAACGACACGCTGTCGGGGGGCGACGGGCAGAATTTCCTGCGGGGCGAAGAGGGGAACGACCGGCTGATCGGCGGGGCGGCCTTCGACGACCTGCACGGCAACATGGGCGACGACACCGTCTCGGGCGGCCTGGGCGACGACTGGGTCGTGGGCGGCCAGGGGCGCGACACGCTCTACGGCGAGGACGGCGGCGACGTCGTGCTGGGCAACCTCGGCGACGACACGCTGGACGGCGGCGCAGGCAATGACGTGGTCCGCGGCGGCCAGGGGAATGACACCGTGGCCGGCGGGGCGGGCGACGACTGGATCTCGGGCGACCGGGGCGACGACACCGTCAGCGGGGGCGCGGGCGCCGACCTCTTCCACGCCTTCACCGGCTCGGCCCTCGACCGCGTCCTCGACTTCAGCGTCGCCGAGGGGGACCGGGTCCTCCTGCTGCCCGGTCAGGCATGGACGGCGGCCCAGGTCGGCGCCGACACGGTGGTCTACATGGACTTCGACGGAAGCTCGGACCGGCTGATCCTGGCCAATGTCCAGATGGCCGCCCTTCCCGCCGGGTGGATCTTCGGCGCCTAAGCTCCGGAAGAAGATCGTTTTCAGCCCGGCCGATCCGGCCTATATGGGGAACTCCCACCGCCCGGCCGAAAGGCCGGGCGCCTTCGTTTTCGGAATGCCGCCATGACCCAAATCCTGATGCCCAAGGCGACCGCCGTCTGGCTGGTGGACAACACCTCGCTCACCTTCGACCAGATCGCCGATTTCTGCGGCCTGCACCCCCTGGAAGTGAAGGGCATCGCCGACGGCGAGGTGGCGCGCGACATCCGCGGCGCCGACCCCATCGCCAACGGCCAGCTCTCCCGTGACGAGCTCGACCGGGCCGAGAAGAACGACAAGTACCGGATGGTGGCCCAGAAGAGCCGCCACGCCGAACTGCTCAAGCCGGTGAAGAAGGCTCCGCGCTACACCCCGGTGTCGCGCCGCCAGGACCGGCCCGACGCCATCGCCTGGTTCATCCGCAACCACCCGGAAGTGCCGGACAGCCAGGTCGCGCGCCTCCTGGGCACCACCAAGGCCACCATCGATCAGGTACGCAACCGCCAGCACTGGAACTCGGCCAACATCAAGCCGGTCGACCCCGTGACCCTGGGCCTGGCCACCCAGCTCGAGCTGGACGCCGTGGTCCGCAAGGCCGCCGACAAGCGCGCCAAGGAGGCCGCCCGCCGCGGCGAGGTGGAACCCGACGGCCCGACCCTGCGCCCCGCCTCGGAGACCGGCGTCGCCGAGGACGAAGCCCACGAAGAGCCGGCCTACGCCGACGAGTTCGAGGGCGACGAGGACTAGAAGCGAGAAGGCCCCCGCCTTCCGGCGGGGGCCTTTCCCGTCAGTGGACCTGCTGGCGAAGGGACTCGATCTCTTCCTTCAGCCTGAGCTTCTGTCGCTTGAGTTCCTTGAGTCTGAGGTCGTCGGCGTGAGGCCTGCGCATCTCGTCCTGAATGGCTTGTTCGAGAGACTGGTGACGGGATCCGAGCTCGCGGATCCGGGCATCTAACGCCATGGCTGGGAAGCCTCCTCGCTGATAGACGGCCTGGAAGTGAACACCCGCTTTCCGCCGCTGTCAGATCACATATGTTTGCAGGCGGCGAAGGTGGACCTTCGCGGCTTCCTGGGGCGTTGGGGACCTTCCGCATGTCGGGCAAGGAACGGCCGAACAAGGAACGGTTGATCGTCGGCCTCTCCGGCGCCTCGGGCATCCTCTACGGCGCGCGCGTCCTGGACGCCTGTCGGGAGCTCGGGATCGAGAGCCATCTGGTGGTCAGCCGCTCGGCGGTGCTGACGCTGTCCCAGGAAACCGACCTTTCCCTCTCCGACCTGCAGGACCGCGCCTCGGTGGTCCACAAGGTCTCGGACGTCGGGGCGTCCATCTCGTCGGGCTCGTTCCGGACGCTCGGCATGATCGTCGCGCCCTGCTCGGTGCGCACGATGAGCGAGATCGCCACGGGGGTGACCTCCTCGCTGCTCACCCGCGCCGCCGACGTGACGCTCAAGGAACGCCGCCCGCTGGTGCTGATGGTGCGCGAGACGCCGCTGCACCTGGGCCACCTGCGCACCATGGTCCGGCTGGCCGAGATGGGCGCGGTGATCGCCCCGCCGCTGCCGGCCTTCTACGCCCGGCCCGCGACCATCGAGGAGATGGTGGACCAGTCGGTCGGACGGGCGCTGGACCTCTTCGGCCTGTCATGGAAGCCCGTTAAGCGCTGGGGCGTGGACGTGGGGCCCACTGACGGATCCCCGACGGGCGATGACTGATGGGCATCTGGGCCTGATGAACATCTGGGATTGGGCGCTGGAAGCCTATGGCCGGCCGGGCGTCCCGCAGGCCTGCCTGGCGCTTCAGGACGAGCACGGCCAGAACACCTGCCTGCTGCTCTGGGCCGTCTGGGCCGAGGCGCGCGATCCTGACCTGCTGGCTCGCGCCGCCGCCCTGACGAGGACGTGGGAGGCCGAGGCGATCGGGCCGCTGCGGGCGGTCCGGCGCGGCCTGAAGGCTCCGGCGGCCGGTGTGCCCGACGGCGCGCGCGAGCGGCTGCTCGAGGACGTGAAGGCCGTGGAGCTCCATGCCGAACGGGTGCTGCTGGAAGCGCTCGCGGACCTGGGAGGCCGCTTCGGCGGCGCCCCGGCGCTTCAGGCCCTCGAGGCCGCCAGCGCCGCCTGGGGGACGGCCGCGTCCCGGGAGGCGCTGGCTGCGCTGGCCGCGGCCCTGGAGTAGGATGGCGGGCGTCAGATGATCGACTATTCGACCTTCACCGAGGAAGCCCTGCTGGCCCGGCTGCGCGACCTGCGCCAGGACCACGCCGACTTCGACGCGGCCATCCACGCGCTGTCGGCGTCGCCCATGCCCGACCTGCTGCTGATCGGCCGGCTGAAGCGCAAGAAGCTGGCCCTGAAGGACGAGATCACCCGCGTCGAGAACTACCTGACGCCGGACATCATCGCCTGAGGGCGGGGCCGTCGCGCGAGCGGAGGCCCGGTCTTTCGAACCACGGAATACACGGAATACACGGAACAGGGCCGCCGCCTGGTCTTCCGTGTGGTCCGTGTATTCCGTGGTTCCTTCATGTCGAAGGCGCCGCTTCGCGGCCTGGAAGCCCGCCTTAAGCGCCTTTCGCGGCCCGACTGTTCAGCCCGCCTTGCGCCGGCGCTTGCGGGCGAACATGGCCGCGTCCGCCTCGGCGAGAAGGACGTCGGCCTCGGCGTCGCCGGTGATCTCGCGGACCCCGAAGCTCGCGTGGATCGGCGCGGTCCACTCGCCGAACTCCAGCGGCGCGCCCTCGATGGCGCGGACGAGGGCGTGGGCCTTGGCTTCGGCCACGGCATGGTCGGCCTGGACCAGGATGACCCCGAACTCGTCGCCGCCCAGCCGGCCCACGACGTCGCTCTCGCGGACGTTGGCCGCCAGGCGCTCGGCCACCGCCTGCAGCGCCGCATCGCCCGCGGCGTGGCCGAAGCGGTCGTTGACGCGCTTGAACCCGTCGAGGTCGAAGAACACCAGGCTGGCGGGGCCCCCGTACCGCTGGGAGAAGGTGCGCACCCGGGACAGTTCCCGCAGGAAGGCGCGGCGGTTGAGCAGGGGCGTCAGCGTGTCCCGGTCCGCCAGCCCCTCCATCTCGGCCAGCCGGGCCTTCAGCCGCTCGACCTCGCCGCGCAGGTCGTCCACTTCGGCGAGCAGGGTCTGGATCGCGGCGCGCACGGCGGGGGTGAGCTCGGCCTCGGTGAGGCCCAGGAAGGCGGTGGTGTCCACCTTGGCGGCGGCCGCCGCGCCGGGCGCGCGGGCCCCGGCTTCGGCGAGGGCGCGCTTGCGGATGGCCTGGAACGGCTCGTAGCGCGCGCCGGTGACCTTCATGCGCCCCCCGATTCCCGCTGGAGAATCAACGCCCCGCGGCTGGCGATTCGGAATCTAGCGGTCGTCGGTTGCCCGCGCAAAGCCGGCGCCTATACTCCGCGCCCTTCCGGGGGCAGGGACCAGGACATGAGCGCAGACGCCGCGCCCGTCGCCATCATCATGGGCAGCCGGTCCGATTGGCCGGTGCTGAGGCACGCCGCCGAGATGCTGGACGCCCTGGGCGTCCCGTACGAAGCCAAGGTGGTTTCGGCCCATCGCACGCCCCAGCGGATGTACGACTTCGCCCGCACCGCCAAGGACCGCGGCGTGAAGGTGATCATCGCCGGCGCCGGCGGGGCGGCCCACCTGCCGGGCATGACCGCCGCGCTCACCGACCTGCCGGTGCTGGGCGTGCCCATCGAGTCCAAGGCCCTGAAGGGCATGGATTCCCTGCTCTCCATCGTCCAGATGCCGGGCGGCGTGCCCGTCGGCACCCTGGCCATCGGCGAGCCGGGCGCCAAGAACGCGGGCCTGATGGCCGCCAAGATCCTGGCCCTCTCGGACGAGGGCGTGGCCCAGCGCGTGGCCGCGTTCTCGGCCGAGCTGACCGCCAGCGTGGCCGAGACCGTCGAGGACGCCTAAGGGACCGCATGGCCAAGCTTCCCCTCCCGCCCGGCTCGGTGATCGGCGTCCTGGGCGGCGGCCAGCTCGGGCGGATGCTGGCGCTCGCCGCCGCGCGCCTGGGCTTCGACGTCGCCATCCTGGAGCCCGAGCCGGACTCTCCCGCCGCCCGGGTGGCGGCCCATTCCATCGTCGGGGCCTATGACGATCCCGCCGCGCTCGCGGAGCTGGCGAAGGTCGCTTCGGTGGTGACCTACGAGTTCGAGAACGTGCCGGCCGCCGCCGTGGCGCGCCTGGTGGAGATGGGGGTCGAGGTGGCGCCCGGCGCCCGCGCGCTGGCCGTGGCCCAGGACCGGTTCGAGGAAAAGACCTTCCTCAACGCCAACCATGCGCCCACCGTGGCGTTCGCCGCCGCCGAAACGCCCGAGGAGGCCAGGGACGCGGTGGCGCGGATCGGGCCGCCGGCCCTGATGAAGACCCGCCGCGAGGGCTACGACGGCAAGGGCCAGCGCTGGGTCGAGCACGCCGCCGAGGCGGCCCGGGTCTTCGCCGAACTGGGAAGCGTCCCGGTGATCGTCGAGGCTCCGGCCGAGTTCGTGCGCGAGCTGTCGGTGATCGCCGCGCGGGGCCGCGACGGCGCGGTCGCGGTCTATCCCCTGGCCGAGAACCACCACGAGAACGGCGTCCTGCGCCGCAGCCTCGCGCCCGCCGCAGCCCCGCCGGCCCTGGCGGACCAGGCCGAGCGGATCGCCGCCCGGGTGCTGAAGGGCCTCGACTATGTGGGCGTGATCGGCATCGAGCTGTTCGAGCTGAAGGACGGGCGCCTGCTGGTCAACGAGATCGCCCCGCGCGTCCACAACACCGGCCACTGGACCCAGGACGGCTGCGAGGTCGACCAGTTCGAGCAGCATATCCGCGCCGTCGCCGGCTGGCCGCTGGGCCCCACGGCGGCCGTGGCTCGGGTCGAGATGCTGAACCTGCTGGGCGACGAGGCGGACGGGTGGCTGCGCCTGGCCCACGAGCCCGAGACCCGCATCCACCTCTACGGCAAGCGCGAGGCCAAGCCCGGCCGCAAGATGGGCCACGTGAACAAGGTCAAGCCGCTCCGCTGAATGTCAGGTTGACCTGACACGCGGATGATGTAAGGTCCTCCTGACATTCGCAGGAGGCCGAGATGGCCATGACCGCCGCGCACCGCCGCTACGTGACCCGGACGTGGATCTTCATGGGGGCCTATGTCGCCCTGAACCTCGGCGCGATGTTCGATATCCTCGACAGCGTCGAGCCTCCGGGAACCTGGCTGCTGGCGGCCGCCGTCGCGGCGCAGATCGCCGGGCAGATCTGGGCGACGCTGGCCTTCATCCGGGAAAGCGACGAGTACGTCCGCGCGATCACCGCGAAGCGCTTCATCGTGGGATCGGGCCTGGCGATGGCGCTGTTCAGCTTCTGGGGTTTCCTCGAGAGCTACGCTGATGCGGCGCACGTGCCGGGGTGGATGATCTACCCGCTGTTCTGGCTGTGCTTCGGCGCCGTCTCCCCGTTCCTGCGCAAGACCCGCGCATGAGGAATCGGCTGAAGGAACTGCGCTCCGCCAAGGGCTGGACCCAGGCGGAGCTGGGCGAGCGGCTGGGGGTCTCGCGTCAGGCGGTGATCGCGCTCGAAAGCGACAAGCACGACCCTTCGCTCGACCTCGCCTATCGGATCGCGGCCCTGTTCGGCGAGCCGGTGGAGGGGATCTTCGAGAATCCCTACTCGGGCGATTGACGCGCGCCGTACCGCGCCCGGCCAAGTGCGTGGGCCGCCGCCGCCATCCAGACGCTGGGACGGAAGCCGCCCGTGGCCTTCCACTTCTCGTAGGCCATGACGTTGTCGATCCGGCGGTCCACGAAGGCCAGCGCCGCCTGCCGGCCCGACGAGATGCGGATGGCGTAGGCGCCCGTCAGGACGCCCGCCAGGATCGCCCGCTTGGAATAGTGGTTTTCGTCGGTGGCCGTATCGCCCGCCCAGCGCCAGAGGACGTCAGCGCTCGCCCAGGCGAGCCGGGCGCCCAGGGCGAGATTCTGGGGCAGCGAGAGCCATCCCAGCCAGCGGCGGAAGGCCGCCTCATCCGCCGTCGCGGCGTCGATGCGCGCCTCGCAGGCCCGGCGGATGCGCTCGCGGATCTTCAGGCCCTGGGGGTCCACCTCGGCCAGCAGGGCCAGCGCGCGTTCGTCGTGCCGGCGCGAGAGCAGGGCGGCGAGGTCGGCGGGGCCGTTGGGGAGGATCAGCTCCACCTCGCCGGGCGTCAGACCGAGAACCCGGCCGGCCCGTTTCACCATCAGCCGCGTCCAGCCCTCGGCGGGGGCGAGGCGCAGGGCCTCGTCCAGCAGCTTGCGTTCGGCGTCCTCGGCCCAGGCCTGCGCGTCGGTCATGGCGGCATTCTAGCCTTTCCGGAAAGCGCCGTCTCGGCGTGGACTCAGCCATCCTCTTCTGCTATTCCGCCGCGCTCAAACCCGAAGGCCCAAAACCTTCGGGCATAGTTTTTTTGTTTCGCTCGCCGCTCTTGACCGGGACGGGGCGGGCGGCCGGCGACAACAGGAGAGAGACCTCTGGTTCAGATTTTCGTCCGCGACAACAACGTCGACCAGGCCCTCAAGGCGCTGAAGAAGAAGATGCAGCGCGAGGGCTCGTTCCGCGAAATGAAGCGGCACGTGCACTACGAAAAGCCGTCCGAGAAGCGCGCCCGCCAGAAGGCGGAAGCCGTGCGCCGGGCGCGCAAGCTGGCCCGCAAGCGCGCCCAGCGCGAAGGCCTGATCGTGGCGCCGAAGAAGCCCAGCCGGTAATCCGGCCCGCCGATAAGGTTTCAGGAAGGCCGCGCCGCCCGGGCGCGGCCTTTCTCATATCCGGGTTATGGCGCGGCGGTGGGTCGCGCCTTTGGCGGTCTCGCTGGTGGAACCGGCGCCGCCGCCCTATCTTTAGTCCTGTCTGAATTCCGGGAACGGTCTCAAGCGGATGAACCTGCGCAATCTCGTGATCTGGGGCGTCATCGTCGTCGTCCTGATCGGCCTCTACAGCATGATGACCGGCGGCGGCCGCGCCGCGGGCGCGGGCGAGGTCACCTATTCGCAGATGCTCGCCAAGGTGGACGCCGGCCAGGTGAAGCGCGCGGTGATCCGCGGGCCCGCCGTCGAGGTGACCGACACCTCGGGCAAGACCTTCACCGCCATCACTCCCGACAACCAGGAAGACCTGGTCAAGCGCCTGGAGGCCCAGGGCGCCGACATCGCCGTGAAGCCGGCGGGCGGCATGAGCCTCATGGGCCTCCTGCTGAACTCGCTGCCCATCCTGCTGCTGATCGGGGTGTGGATCTTCTTCATGCGCCAGATGCAGGGCGGGGCGCGCGGGGCCATGGGCTTCGGCAAGTCCAAGGCCCGGCTGCTGACCGAGAACAAGAACCGCGTCACCTTCGAGGACGTGGCCGGCGTCGACGAAGCCAAGGAGGAGCTGCAGGAGGTCGTGGACTTCCTGAAGGATCCCCAGAAGTTCCAGCGCCTGGGCGGCAAGATCCCCAAGGGCGCCCTGCTGATCGGCCCGCCCGGCACGGGCAAGACGCTGATCGCCCGCGCGGTGGCCGGCGAGGCTGGCGTGCCGTTCTTCACCATCTCGGGCTCGGACTTCGTCGAGATGTTCGTGGGCGTGGGCGCCAGCCGCGTGCGCGACATGTTCGAACAGGCCAAGAAGAACGCGCCCTGCATCATCTTCATCGACGAAATCGACGCCGTCGGCCGCCATCGCGGCGCGGGCCTGGGCGGCGGCAACGACGAGCGCGAGCAGACCCTGAACCAGCTGCTGGTCGAGATGGACGGCTTCGAGGCGAACGAGGGCATCATCCTGATCGCCGCCACGAACCGCCCGGACGTGCTGGACCCGGCGCTGCTGCGCCCCGGCCGCTTCGACCGCCAGGTCGTGGTGCCGAACCCCGACATCAACGGCCGCGAGCGCATCCTGCGCGTCCACATGAAGAACGTGCCCCTGGCCGCCGACGTGGACGTGAAGATCATCGCCCGCGGCACCCCCGGCTTCTCGGGCGCGGACCTGGCCAACCTCGTCAACGAGGCGGCCCTGATGGCCGCGCGCAAGAACCGCCGCATGGTCACCATGCGCGACTTCGAGGACGCCAAGGACAAGGTCATGATGGGCGCCGAGCGCCGGTCCATGGTCATGACCGAGGACGAGAAGAAGCTGACCGCCTACCACGAGGGCGGCCACGCGCTCGTGGCGCTGAACGTCCCGGCCACCGACCCGGTGCACAAGGCCACCATCATCCCGCGCGGCCGGGCGCTGGGCATGGTCATGCAACTGCCCGAACGTGACAAGTTCTCGATGTCCTACGAGCAGATGACCTCCAGGCTGGCCATCCTGTTCGGCGGCCGGGTGGCCGAGGAACTGATCTTCGGCAAGGACAAGATCACCTCGGGCGCCTCGTCCGACATCAGCCAGGCGACCAAGCTCGCCCGCGCCATGGTGACCAAGTGGGGCTTCTCCGAACGCCTGGGCTCGGTGGAATACGGCGAGAACCAGGAGGAGGTCTTCCTGGGCCACTCCGTCGCCCGCAACCAGAACGTCTCGGAAGAGACCGCCAAGATCATCGACGAGGAGGTCCGCCGCCTGGTCGAGGCCGGCGAGGCCGAGGCGCGGCGCATCCTGACCGAGAAGATGGAAGAGCTGCATACCCTGGCCAAGGCGCTGCTCGAGTACGAGACCTTGACCGGCGACGAGATCGTCAATTCGCTGAAGGGCATTCCCCCCAAGCGGGACGACGCCGAGGCTAAGCGGCCCACGGGTCCGGCGGTGGCGGTGCCCATCTCGCCCCGGCCGAGCGCCGAGCCGGCGTAACCATCGAGGCGGCCCTTCGGGGCCGCCTCTTTTCTTCAGCCCACGAAGATCCAGTCGCCGGTGAGGCTCGCGGCCGAGACGCCGACCAGCACCAGGCGGGCGGCCCCGTCCACCGTGACCACCGTGTCCGCGCCCTCCTGGGCGACTGAATAGGTGCTGCCGGCGTCCAGGCGGACGCGGTCGCCCTCGGCGCGGCTGAAGTCCAGGATGCGGTCCAGTCCCGCCCCGCCGAAGCTGTTGAAGATATCCGCGCCGTCCCCGCCGCTCACGGTGTCGTCGCCCCGGTCGCCGGCCACGAAGTCGGCCCCCGGCCCCCCTTCCAGGCTGTCGTTCCCCTGGCCGCCGCGAACTACGTCGTCGCCCGACCCGCCGCGCGCGAGGTCATCGCCCAGGTTGCCCAGGACCACGTCGCCGTCGGTGTTGCCGAAGAGCTGGTCCGAGCCCTGACCGCCCACCACCCAGTCGCCGCCCAGGCCGCCGGCCACCGTGTCGTCGCCCGCGTTGCCGTGCAGGTCGTCGAAGCCCCAGCCGCCGAGAATGCTGTCGTTCCCGTCGCCGCCGCGGATGAAGTCCGTCGCGTCCCCGGCCGTCGTCCCCGGCGTGATCCGGTGGATGTCGCCGTCCAGGCCGATGGCGTAGAGCCGGCCGCGCCCGTCCACGGCGAACGAGGCGATCTGGTCGAGGTCGCCGCCGGTCACGACGACCTGGCTGTTCCGGTTCAGGAAGTCCTGGGCCGTCCCGCCGGCCCGGGTCGTCGTCCAGATGTTCCCGCTCAGGAAATCGGCGAAGACGTAGACGCCGTCCATGCCGCCCGGCCCGTGATAGACGTAGCCCCCGGTCACCGCCTGGCCGGCTATAGAGGGGCGTGGCGCGGTCGTAGTCCAGGATCGGGGCCGTGAGGCCGCCCGGCGCCGTCCCCGAGAACGGCTGGAACCCCTCCATGAACCGCCAGCCGAAATTCAGCCCGCCCTGGCCGGCGGGGATCACGTCGATCTCCTCGCGCGCGCCCTGGCCGACGTCTCCGATCCACAGGTCGCCCGTGGCCGGATCGAAGCTCGCCCGCCACGGATTGCGAAGCCCGTACGCCCAGACCTCGTCGGCGCCGGCGACGGCGCCCGCGAAGGGGTTGCCGGCGGGGATGGCGTAGTTGCGGGCCGCGTCGGCCGGGAAGGCGTCGCCGTTCACGTCGATGCGCAGGATCTTGCCCAGCAGGGAATTGACGTTCTGGGCATTGTTCTGGGGGTCGCCCCCTGAGCCGCCGTCGCCGGAGGAGATGTAGAGGAAGCCATCGGGCCCGAAGGCCATCCAGCCGCCGTTGTGGTTCTCGAACGGCTGGTCGTAGCCCAGGATCACCCGGCCGGACGCGGCGTCGGCGTGGTTCGCGTCCGCCCGGCGGTACTCCCGGATCTCGGTGTCGCCGGCCGCATTGGTCAGGTTGACGTAGAAGAGGTCGTTGGTCGCGTAGTCGGGATGGAACGCCAGGCCCAACAGGCCCTGCTCGCCGCCCGCCGCCAGGCTGGAATCCGGCAGGTCGAGGAAGTGGTCGGCGTTCACCGTTCCCGACCCCAGGTCCAGGATGCGGATGCGGCCGCTGTGCTGCTCGACCACGAACAGCCGGTCCGGATCGCCCGGCGGCGAGGCGGCGAACAGGGGACCGGAGAGGCCCGAGGCCACCCGCACCGCCTCGATGGTCGCGCTGTTCGGGTCGGCGTCGGCGGCGCTGTGGCCGAAGAGGACGTCGTCGCCCGCCCCGCCCATGAGGGTGTCGCTTCCGTCGCGGCCGGACAGCACGTCCGGGCCGCTCGTGCCGTTCAGGGTGTCGCGTCCGGCGGTTCCGACGAGGTCTGCCATGTCCTGGGTCCTGGCGATGGGGCCCCACTGCGGGGCGGCCACAGGGGCTTCAACGCACGACCCAGGTCCGTGGCTCCGCTTGGTCGCGGGACCTGCTATCAGGGCGCCGAAGGCCGTGCGGAGGCGCCATGATGACGATCGAGAGGAAGGCTTGCGGCGCGCGCGTCATGGGCGTGCTCAACGTCACTCCGGACAGCTTCTCGGACGGCGGGGATTTCGTGGCCTTCGAGGCCGCGCTCGCCCAGGCCCGGCGGCTGATCGCCGACGGCGCCGACATCCTGGACATCGGCGGCGAGTCCAGCCGTCCGGGCGCAGCTCCGGTGGACGCGGCCGAGGAGATCGCGCGGGTGGCGCCCCTGATCGGCGCGGTGCGGGCCGAGAGCGACATCCCGATCTCCATCGACACCATGAAGCCCGAGGTGGCGCGGGCGGCCGTGGAGGCCGGGGCGACCATGTGGAACGACGTCACCGCCCTGCGCCACGCGCCGCATAGCCTGGCGACCGCCGCGGCGCTCGGCTGCGACGTCGTGCTGATGCACATGCAGGGCGAGCCGGGCACCATGCAGGAAGGGCCCCGCTACGACGACGTGGTCGGCGAGGTCGCGGCGTTCCTGTCCGAACGCGTCCAGGCGGCGCTGGCCGCCGGCGTCCGGCGCGAGCGCATCTGGCTGGACCCCGGCGTCGGCTTCGGCAAGCACGTGACCCGCCACAACCTGCCCCTGATGGCCGGCCTGCCGCGCATTGTGGCCATGGGCTATCCGGTGCTGCTGGGCGTCAGCCGCAAGAGCTTCATCGGCGCCCTCGATGGCGGGGCGTCGCCCGACCAGCGGCTGGGCGGCTCGATCGCCGCGGCCCTGGCCGGCGTGGCCGCGGGCGTCGCCGCCGTGCGCGTCCACGACGTGCGCGAGACCGTGCAGGCTATCCGGGTCTGGGAAGCCATCGCGGACGCCGCCGACTGAGCCAGGCCGGTTGAGCTGGATTGGGGATCGTTCGCAAAACCGGATGCCATTCGAGCGCGCGCCGGGATAACTGGAGCGATGGAGACGAAAGGCCGGGTGCTCATCATCGCCGGCTCGGACTCCGGCGGCGGCGCCGGAATCCAGGCGGACATCAAGACGGTCACCGTGTTGGGCGGCTATGCGGCCACCGCGATCACGGCGATCACCGTGCAGAACACCCTGGGCGTCACCGGGGTCCATCCGATCCCGCTCGCCGTGGTGGAGGCCCAGGCCCGGGCGGTGCTCGACGACATCGGCGCCGACGCCATCAAGACCGGCATGCTGGGCGACGCGGCCACCGTGGAGCTGGTGGCCCGCCTGCTGGACGACGCCCACGTTCCGGCGGTGGTCGATCCCGTGATGGTGGCCAAGGGCGGGGCCTCGCTGCTGGCGGACGCGGCGGTCGCCGCCGTGCGCGAGCGGCTGGTCCCGCGCGCGGCCCTGCTCACCCCCAACGCGCCCGAGGCGGCGGCCCTGACCGGCCTTGCTGTCGAGAGCGCCGACGACCTGCGCCGGGCCGGCGAGGCGCTGCTCTCCGCCGGCGCCCGTGCCGTGCTGATGAAGGGCGGTCACGTCCCCGGAGACCGCCTCACCGACATCCTGATGACGCCCGAGGGTGAGACGGTGTTCGAGGCCGAGCGCATCGAGACGCGGCACACCCACGGCACCGGCTGCACCCTGGCGTCGGCCTGCGCCACAGGCCTGGCCCAGGGCCTGCCGCTCACCGACGCCGTCGCCCGCGCCTGGGCCTATGTGCAGGAGGCCATCGCCCATGCGCCCGGTCTTGGGCGAGGACATGGCCCGCTGGATCATGGCTGGCCCGTGCGGGGGCGGGCATGAGCCGCGATCTCGAGGCGGAGCTGTGCGCCATCCTGCGGCGCTCGGCGCCGCTGATGCAGGTGCTCGAAACCGCCCGGTCGCTGGAACTGCCCGACTGGATGGTGTTCTCGGGCGCGGTGTACCAGCGGGCGCTGAACCACCTGACCGGGCGGGACATCGACTACGGGATCAAGGACTACGACCTCGGCTACTTCGACGCCTCCGACGTCTCCTACGGCGCCGAGGACGTGGTGATCCGGAGGGTGGCCGCGGCGTTCGAGCCGCCGCTGAAGGACCTCGTGGAGGTGCGCAACCAGGCGCGCGTGCACCTGTGGTTCGAGGGCAAGTTCGGCGAGCCCTATCCGCCGCTCGCCTGCACGGGCGAGGCCCTGGAGCGGTTCGTTAGCCCGTTCTACGCCGTGGGCGTGCGGCTGGAGGCGGACGACAGCCTGACGGTGGCGGCGCCCTTCGGCCTCGATGATCTCTTCGCGCTCCGCCTGCGGCCCAATCCGAGGCGGCCGACCGGCGGCTTTGCGCGGACCGCGGCCTCCGCCAAGGCCCGCTGGCCCGAGATCGAGGTCGTAGGGGCCTAGCGCCGGTAGACGTCGGGGTCGCGGATCTCCATCCAGTTCTCGACGCTGGTGAGCGGACCGAAGCCGTACTGGGCGTAGAGACCGTGGGCGTCGCGGGTGGCCAGGTGCATCCGCCGGAAGCCCTGCAGGTCCGGATGGGCCTTGAGATAGGCCATCAGCTTCTTGCCGACGCCGGCCCCGCGGTGGCCCTCGTCGACGAACACGTCGCACACCCATCCGAAAGTGGCCCGATCGGTCACGACCCGGGCCATGCCGGCCATCTCGCCCGAGGGCGCGAAGGCCCCGACGGTCAGGCTGTTCGCGCAGGCTCTGGCGAAGGTCTCGAAGGGGATGCCCTCGGCCCAGTAGCTTTCGCCCCCGATCCAGGCATGGGCCCGGGAAAGGTCGAACCTGGTCGGGTCGTCGCTGAGCCGATAGCCGCCGTCGGTGGTCTCGTAGGGCATTCCGCGCGTCCTCCGGAGGGGCGAACGAGCCGCCTCGCCGCAAGTGGCTCTTGATGGCGAAGGCTCCCCGCCGCAAGTGCCGGTCATGCGCCAGTGGACTGTAGACGCCTTCGCCGCCCAGCCCTTCCGGGGCAATCCCGCCTGCGTGGTCGAGCCGCGCGCCGCCTGGGCCGACGACGCCTGGATGCAGGCGCTCGCCGCCGAGAACAACCAGGCCGAGACCGCCTTCCTGCTCAGGACCGACGATCCGGCGCGGTTCGGCCTGCGCTGGTTCACGCCGCTGCTGGAAGTGCCGCTCTGCGGGCACGCGACGCTGGCCTCGGCCCATGTGCTGTTCGCCGAACTTGGCGTGGACGCCGACCGGGTGACGTTCGAGACCAAGTCCGGGCCCCTGACGGTCGCCCGCGCCGGCGAGGGCTATGAGATGGACTTTCCGGCCAAGCCGCCGGTGCGGATCGATCCGCCCGAAGGGCTCGCCGAGGCGCTGGGCGTGCAACCGCGCGAGGTGTGGGCGTCGAACTATCTGGTGGCCGTGGTGGACGACGAGGCGACCGTGCGGGCGTTACGGCCCGACCTCGCCGCGGTGAACCGGATCGTGGCCGGGGTGACCGGCGAGCGGGGCAATGTGGGCGTCTCGGCCATGGCCGCGCCGGGCAAGTCCTACGAGGTGGTGAGCCGCTTCTTCGCGCCCGGCTCCGGCATCCCGGAGGATCCGACCACGGGCTCGCTCCACTGCATCCTGGCGCCCCTTTTCTCGGACCGGCTCGGGCGGCCGCGGATCACCTACCACCAGGCCTATCCGGGACGCGGCGGCGACCTGGAATGCGAGATGGCGGGCGACCGGGTGCTGATCCGCGGCCGGGCCGTCACGGTGGCCGAGGCCCGGCTCCGCGCCGTTCCCTGATACGAAAACGCCCCCGGATTGCTCCGGGGACGAGGCTCGTCAGTAGCGGTAGTAGCTGTAGCGGCGATCGTCGTCGTGCCGCTCGAAGCGGAGGCGAGCCTCCAGGCGGTCGAAGCGCCGGTCGAGGTCCTCGCGCTCCCACGGGTTGAGGCCGTTCACGCGGTAGCGCTGCTCCAGGCGGGCGATCTGCCAGAACTCCCGGCGCAGGCGGTCGGCCTCGCGGGGCGTCAGGTCGCCGCGGCGCAGGCCCACGTCGATCCGCCGGTCGATGCGCTCCTGGCGCTGGTTGATGTTCCAGCCGTCGTGACGGTCGTAGTCATAGCCGGGCCGGTCGTAGCCCCAGGGCTGGGCGGCGGCGGGGGCGGCGACCGCAGTCACGGCCGCGACGCTGGCCAGGGCGGCGAGAAGGGTCTTCTTCATGTCGTGGTCCTCCAGACCGTGGGCGGCCGCCCCCTTGAGCTTGGGCGGCCATCGATGGTCGAAGGAAACCATGGGCGTGCTGAAGCCTGCCTGAGCCCGGCGGTTGTCTGGCGTTCAGCTAGCTGAAGGGATCGTCAGGCGGCGGTGTCGGCGCGCGCGGGCGCGCCACGGGTGGCCGCGGCGGTGAGCGCGCCCGATATGGCGTCGTAGAGCTTGGCGATCTCGATGGGCTTGGCCACGTGGGCGTCCATGCCGGCGGCGAGGTATTCCTCGACCTGGTGGGTGAGGGCGTTGGCGGTCAGGGCCACGATCGGCGTGCGCCGCCGCCTCTCTTCGATCTCGATCCGCCGGATCTCGCGGGCCGCGGCGATCCCGTCCATCACCGGCATCTGGATGTCCATGAGGATCAGGTCGTAGCCGCCGCGGCTCCAGGCTTCCACCGCCTCCTTGCCGTCGGGCACGATGTCCACGTCGATGCCGAGCGAACCCAGCACGGCGGAGAGCACCTGCTGGTTGGTGGGATTGTCCTCGGCGGCGAGCAGGCGCAGGTCGCCGTCGTCGGGCGCCTGGGGCGTGTCGGCCGCCGTGCCGGTCGTGGGCTCCCCACGGCGCAACGGCAACTCGACGGTGAAGGTGGAGCCATGCCCCTCCCGGCTCTCGACGTTGATGGAGCCGCCCATCATCTGGGTCAGCTCGCGGCAGATGGCGAGACCCAGGCCCGTGCCGCCGAACCGCCGGGTGGCCGAGTTGTCCGCCTGGGTGAACTTCTCGAACAGCGTGGGCAGCTTCTCGGGCGCGATACCGACGCCGGTGTCGCTGACCACGATCCGCAGCGCGCCGGCGGCGGTGACGTCCACCTGGGTGCGCACCGAACCCTGGTTCGTGAACTTGACCGCGTTGGACAGCAGGTTGCCGACGATCTGGCGCAGGCGGTCCGGATCGCCTCGCCACCAGCCCTGGGCGTCGTCCGCCACCTCGGTGGTGAAGGCCAGGCCCTTGCTCTCGGCCACGATCTGGAAGTTCTCGCGGGCCTGGTCCAGTTCGGGCCCGAGCTCGAAGTCCTCGTCCAGCAGGGTGAGCTTGCCGGCTTCGATCTTCGAGAGGTCGAGCACGTCGTTCAGCACCGCGAGCAACAGGCCGCCCGAGCGGCGGATCACGTCCAGGCGCTCGCGCTGCAGCGGCGCGAGTTCGCCCAGGGCCATCACCTCGGCCATGGCCAGCACCCCGTTGAGGGGCGTGCGGATTTCGTGGCTCATGTTGGCCAGGAACTGGGTCTTCAGCACGTTGGCGGCGTTGGCCGCGTCGCGGGCCGTCTCCAGTTCACGCATGGCCCGCTTCAGGTCCTCCTCCCGCTCGCCCAGCTTGGCCAGCAGGTGGTTGAAGCTGTCGGCCAGGCTCTCGAAGAGCTCGTCCTTGGTCTCGAGCCTGACCGGCGTGAAGCTGCCGCCTCCGGCCACGTCGTGCATGGCCTCCGACAGCGTCTGGACGGGGGCGATCACCCGTTGGGCCAGGCTGCGCGCCAGGAAGAGGGCCACGCCGACCCCGCCGAACAGCAGGACGAACGTCAGGGCGATGAACTTGGGCAGGAGCGGCGCGAGCTGGGGCCGCTCGACCACCAGGTCGAGGCGCGCCACCGCCTTGCCGTCCACGATCACGGGCTTGCCGATCACCTCGACGTCGCGGGCCGCGACGCCCGGGCGGTGGAAGCCGGCGATCTCACGGCCGGAGGCGTCGACGAGGTGCGCGGCGACCACGTCCTCGCTGGCCTCGACGGCCGAGATGGCCGCCTGGATCCGCTTGGGCCCGTCGGGCGCGTTCACGACCGCCGCCGTGGTCTGGGCGGCGATCTCGGCCAGGCTCTCGTGGATGCGGTGGGACTGGGCGCGGGCGACGGCCCACTGCTGGAACATGAAGGTCAGGCAGGCCGCGAGCAGCACCACCACCGTGGTGACCAGGCCGACGCTGGCGACGCGCGCATGGAACGGCGCCGTGGGCGTCGCTTCCTTGGCGGACGGGTCGGTCGGGGCGGAGCTCTGGGCCATCGCAACCCCCGCCTTAAGCCTAATATCCCTAACGCTTCGCTTCTCGCGCGAGCCGGAAGCCCGCGAATTGTGCCCTGGGCGCCACGCTGCAACCCCCGGCGGAAAAAAACATGGTTAACAACCGATGAATCGATTGCCTCAAGCTTAACCGTTCCTTTACCTTAACGCGTGTCGGGTAACTGGAGGGTGTCCCACATGGAGAAGGTCTTTGTTGCGCAGAAGGTGGCGAACAAGCTGTTCACCACCGAAGCTGCGGTCGACGGCGCGCTGGCGGAAGCGGCCGAGCTGATGAGCGTCATGCTCGCCGCCCGTAAGGACGTGAACGCCTCGCTGGTGTTCGCGGACGACGTGCAGGTGAAGCTGATGGAGGCCATGAAGGCTCTGAGCGACGCCCGCTCGGCCATGGTCGGCGTCCACAACGAGCTGAACGAAGCCAAGCTTCGCCTCGGCATCCGGACGAAGATGGGCTACGAGAACAAGATGGAAGCCCCCGAGGCGACCCGCGTCGTCATGCGGGACGTGGGCTGACCTGACCTTGCCGTAAATTAACTGGCGCTTCGCTCCTATTGGCTTAGGGGCGGAGCGTCATGCCTAACTCGCCGATCATCGTTGGCCTGCTCGCGTTTAGCCTCACGGCTTGCGTGTTCGCCTTGGTGAAGGGCGGACGCGCCGAACGGCTCGGCGCGGCGGTCATCCTGGCCAACATGCTGCTCGCCCTGGTCGGCGAGCACTTCTTCCCCAAGTCGATCCTGCTGTGGCTGGACGCCGGCACCGCCACGGCGATGCTCGTCATCGCCGTCCGCTACGCCAGCCCTTGGCTGGGCGGCGTCATGCTGCTCTACGCGATCCAGTTCGGCCTGCACGCCTTCTACTTCGTGGCGCAGCGGCCCCGCGACACCCTGCATGTCACAGTGAACAACGTCGATTTCCTGGCGATCAGCCTGTGCCTCGTGATCGGCACGGTGGTGTCGTGGCGCGAACGCGTCCGGACCCAGGCGGCGAAGGCCGCTGCCCTCGCCACGCGCGCCTGAGGGGCCTGCGTCACAGCGCCGCTTGAAGGCGCTTGCAGAAAGTTTCTCTTGTGCTGCAGCACGAACCCGGGCTTTTGGGTCGCGGGCCACGCCCTCCCAACGGGGCGCTGCCTATCTGCAAGGATAGGAGACATCGCAGGTGAACACCCTTCCGAAGCCGGCCATGCGCCCGGCTCGTCCCGAGTTCTCGTCCGGTCCGTGCGCCAAGCGCCCCGGATGGACCCCCGAAAACCTCGCCAACGCCGTCCTCGGCCGCTCGCACCGCTCCAAGCTGGGCAAGGCGCGCCTGAAGGAAGCGATTGACCGCACCCGCCAGGTGCTGGAGGCGCCCGACGACTACCTCGTCGGCATCGTCGCCGGCTCGGACACCGGCGCTGTCGAGATGGCGCTGTGGTCGATGCTGGGGCCGCGCCCCGTGCAGCTCATGGCCTTCGAGAGCTTCGGCAAGGACTGGGTCACCGACGTGGTCAAGCAGCTCAAGCTGCCGGCCGAAGTTCTGGACGCCCCCTACGGCAAGCTCCCCGACGTGACCAAGGTCCGCAAGGACGCCGACCTCGTCTTCACCTGGAACGGCACGACCTCGGGCGTGCGCGTGCCGAACGCCGACTTCATCCCCGCCGACCGTGAAGGCATCACCATCTGCGACGCCACCAGCGCCGCCTTCGCCCAGAAGCTGGACTGGGCCAAGCTCGATGTGGTGACCTTCTCCTGGCAGAAGGCCCTGGGCGGCGAAGGCGGCCACGGGGTCCTGGTCCTCGGCCCCCGGGCCGTCGAGCGCCTGGAGAGCTACACGCCCGCCTGGCCGATGCCGAAGCTGTTCCGGATGACCAAGGCCGGCAAGCTCAGCCGCGACATCTTCGAGGGCGCCACGATCAACACCCCCTCGATGCTCTGCGTCGAGGACGCCATCGACGCCCTGAAGTGGGCGGAGGGCATCGGCGGCCTGGCCGAGATGCAGCGCCGCGCCGACGCGAACCTCGCGATCCTCGCCGACTGGGTGGCCAAAACCCCGTGGGTGGAGTTCCTCGCCGAGGACGCCGCCGCCCGCTCGAACACCTCGGTGTGCCTGAAGGTCGTCGACCCCCGCGTCACCGGCCTCTCCGACGAGGCCCAGGCCGACTTCGCCAAGAAGCTGGCTTCGGTGCTTGAGAAGGAAGCCGTCGCCTACGACGTGGGCGGCTACCGCGACGCCCCTCCCGGCCTCCGGATCTGGTGCGGCGCCACGGTGGAGACGTCCGACGTGGACGCGCTCACGCCCTGGCTCGACTGGGCCTTCGAGACCGTCGTCGCCGACCTCGCCGTCGCCGCCTGAGCGGCCCATCTGGGCGCCACGCCTTCACCCGACATGACACGACCCTTCCCGCCCAGGCGGGAAGGGCTCGCCCAAGGAACATCCCATGCCCCGCGTTCTCATCGCTGACAAACTGAGCCCCGCCGCCATCGACATCTTCAAGCAGCGCGGCGTCGACGCCGACGTGAAGACCGGCCTCTCGAAGGACGAGCTGCTGAAGATCGTCGACCAGTACGACGGCGTCGCCATCCGCTCGGCCACCAAGGTCGACAAGGACGTCATCGCCGCCGCCAGGAACCTGAAGGTGGTCGGCCGCGCCGGCATCGGCGTGGACAACGTCGACATCCCCGCCGCCACCGCCGCCGGCGTGGTCGTCATGAACACCCCGTTCGGCAACTCGATCACCACGGCCGAGCACGCCATCGCCATGATGTTCGCGCTGGCCCGCCAGCTCCCCGCCGCCGACGTCTCCACCCAGGCCGGCAAGTGGGAGAAGAACCGGTTCATGGGCGTCGAGCTGTACGGCAAGACGCTGGGCCTGATCGGGGCCGGCAACATCGGCTCGATCGTGGCCGACCGGGCCCTGGGCCTGAAGATGAAGGTCGTGGCCTACGACCCGTTCCTGTCGCCCGAGCGGGCGGTGGAGATCGGCGTCGAGAAGGTCGAGCTGGACGAGCTGCTGGCCCGGGCCGACGTCATCACCCTGCACACCCCGCTGACCGACAAGACCCGCAACATCCTGTCGGAAGAGAACCTGAAGAAGACCAAGAAGGGCGTCCTCATCGTCAACTGCGCCCGCGGCGGCCTGGTGGACGAAGCCGCCCTGCGCAAGCTGCTCGACGAGAAGCACGTCGGCGGCGCCGCCTTCGACGTCTTCGTCGAGGAGCCGGCCAAGGAGAACGTACTGTTCGGCGCCGAGAACTTCGTGGCCACCCCGCACCTGGGCGCCTCGACCCTGGAAGCGCAGGAGAACGTGGCCCTGCAGGTCGCCGAGCAGATGAGCGACTACCTGCTGACGGGCGCCGTCACCAACGCGCTGAACAGCCCCTCGGTCACGGCCGAGGAAGCTCCCCGCCTGAAGCCGTTCGTGGCCCTGGCCGAGAAGCTGGGCGCCTTCGCCGGTCAGATGGTCGACTTCGGCGTCAAGGCCGTGGACATCGCCTTCGAGGGCGAGGTCGCCAAGCTGAACACCAAGCCGCTGACCGCCGCCGCCCTCGCGGGCGTGCTGCGGCCCATGCTGGCCGAGGTGAACATGGTTTCGGCCCCGGCGGTGGCGAAGGAGCGGGGCATCGTCCTCTCCGAGAGCCGCCAGGAAGACTCGCCCATCTACGAAAGCCTGATCCGCATCACCGTGACGACCGAGAAGGGCAAGCGCTCGTTCGCGGGCTCGGTGCTGGCCGGCGCGCCGCGCATCATCGAGGTGAAGGGCATGGACCTGGACGCGCCCTTCGCGCCGCAGATGCTGTACGTGAACAACCTGGACAAGCCGGGCTTCATCGGCGCCCTGGGCGCCCTGCTGGGCGACGCGAAGATCAACATCGCGACGTTCAACCTGGGCCGGGTGGACGCCGGCGAGGACGCCATCGCCCTGGTGGGCGTGGACCAGGCCCCGAACGAGGCCCTCCTGGAGAAGATCCAGAAGCTGCCGCACGTGAAGGAAGCCCGGGCCCTTCGCTTCTAACTGGCTCTTGCCCCTCCGCGTCCGGATCCCAACCTGGGGGTGGACGCGGAGGGGTTCCGAATGAAGATCATCGGCAGTTTCGTCAGTCCGTACGTGCGCAAGGTCCTGGCCTGCCTCGTGCTGAAGGGCCTGGACTACGAGATCGACCCGATCACGCCCTTCTTCGGCGACGACGAATTCGAGCGGCTAAGCCCGCTGCGCCGCATCCCCGTCCTGATCGACGGCGACCTGACGCTCTGCGATTCCTCGGTCATCTGCGCCTATCTCGACGAGGCCTATCCCGGTCCCGCCCTGCTGCCGGCCGACCCCAAGGACCGCGCCCGCGCGCGCTGGTTCGAGGAATTCGCCGACACCCGCCTGGGCGACGTGTTCATCTGGAGCCTGTTCTACCAGAAGATCGTGCGCCCCATGGTGTGGAGCGAGCCGACGGACGAGGCCCGGGTGGAGAAGTGCCTGTCGGCCGATATTCCGGCCACGCTCGACTACCTGGAGCGCGAGCTTCCGGCCCAGGGCTTCCTGTTCGGCGACGTCGGCCTGGCAGACATCTCGCTGGCCAGCTTCTTCCGCAACGCGGCCTATGCCGGCTTCGAGCCCGATCCCGCCCGCTGGCCGAAGACGGCGGCCTACGTCGCCCGCGTGCTGGAGCAGCGCTGTTTCGCGGCCCTGCTGCCGTTCGAGGACGTCCAGCGCAGCGTCAACCCGGCTGGCCGCCGCGCCGCCCTGCTGGAAGCCGGCGCTCCGCTGACCGCCGAGACCCTGGGCACGCGCACGCCGAAGCGCGGGGTGATGACGCTCTAGCCCCCGGACAGCGCCCCGAAGATCAGCAGTTCGCCGCCGTCGGCGATGGGGCGGGACACGTCGCGGGTCTCCACCGGGCCGATGAAGAGCCGCATGTGCCGCCGCACCCGGTCCTGCTCGTCCACCACCCGGAACTTCAGGCCCGGATAGGCCCGGTCGAGGTCGTCCAGCACCGCGCCCACGGTCGCGCCCTTGGCCTGCACGCGGGTCACGCCGCCCGTGTAGGACGACAGCTGCGAGGGGACGAAGACCGAGATCACGGGGCCGGCGCCGCCACGACGGAGTAGATTTCCGGCAGGTGGGCGCAGACCTGCCGCCAGCTCTCGCCCTCGTCGCCGCTCATCCAGACCTCGCCGCCGGTCGTGCCGAGGTAGAGCCCCTGCGGCGCGCCGGCGTCGCCGCAGAACGCCTGGCGCTTGACCGTGAACCAGCCCTGCTCCTTCGGGAATCCGTTGTCCTGCCGCTCCCAAGAGGCGCCGCCGTCGCGGGTGCGATAGACGGCGGGCCGCCCGCCCGGGCTCACGCGCGGCCAGACGTCCGTGCCGTCCATCGGGAAGACCCAGGCGGTCTGGTCGCAGCGGGCGTGGGGCACGATGGAGAAGCCGATGTCGCCGACCTCGGGCGGCATGGCCTTGCCGATCCGCTCCCAGCGCTCGCCGGGCCGGTCCAGCCGGTACACGCCGCAGTGGTTCTGCTGCCAGATGCGGTCGGGATTGGTGGGGGCGAGCGCGATCTGGTGGCTGTCCTGGCCGTATTCGGGGAAGGGGTCGGGCAGGAAGCTGGCCTCGACGTTCTGGTTCAGCGGCCGCCAGGTCGCCCCCTGGTCTGTGGTCTCCAGCACGCCGGCCGAGCAGGTGGCGAGGTACATGTGGCGCGCGTCGCGCGGGTCGATGGCGATCCCGGCCACCATGGCCCCGTCGGGCGTGCCGCCGTCCGGGGGCAGCCAGTCGAGGATCTTCGGATGCTCGTTCAGGCCCTTCACGCCTTCCCAGGTGTCGCCGTGGTCCTCGCTCCGGAACAGGGCGGGCGGCGAGGTGGCGGCCCACCAGACGCCGGGCTCTGAGGCGTGGCCCGGCTGGAGCCAGAAGGTGTGGTTCACCGAGCGGCCGTGCGGCTCGCCCTTCGGGAAGGCGGGCGGCGCCTTGGCCTCGGTCCAGCTCGCCCCGCCGTCCGTGGAGCGCAGGATGGTGGGGCCCAGGTGGCCGGTGGAGGCCGCCATCAGCATGACCTTGGGGTCGCGCGGGTCGGCGACGAAGTGGTTGATGATCTGGCCCAGGAACAGCGGCCCCTTCACGGTCCAGCCGGCGCGGGCCGCGTCGCTCTCGATCGTCCAGGCGCCCTTGCGGGTCCCCACGAGCAGTCGGATCGCTTCGGTCATCTGATGTCCTCCCGACCGAAGGACGAACCATACCACCGGTTTCCGACAGCCGCCCTCAATGGAAATCGCGACTGCGGATCAGCCGGCCCGTCACCCTGGAGCTTGCGGCGATCGGAGCCTCGTCCTCGCGCATCTCGGAGAGCCGCGCGGTGAGGTCGGTGAAGCGTTCGGCCACCACGTGGACGACGCCGTCCTGGCTCTGCACCTGGCCGTGGACCACCAGGAAGGCCGAGGTCATCACCGTGCGCCGGTTGGCGTCGAAGGCGTCCTTCCAGACCACGATGTTGGCGATGCCCGTCTCGTCCTCCAGGGTCATGAAGACGACCCCCTTGGCCGTGCCCGGCCGCTGACGCACCAGCACGAGGCCGCCCACCGAGAGCCGCCGCCGGTCTCGGGCGGTCTTCAGCGCCGCGCAGGGGACGACCCCCATGCGGGCGAGGTCGTCGCGGAAGAAGGTCACGGGATGGGCCTTCAGCGACAGGCTGGTGGTCCGGTAGTCCTCGGCCACCTGCTGCGGCTGGCTCATGAAGGGCAGCTCGACCTGCTGTTCCTTCACCGTCTGGCGGGCGAGGAGGGCGGCGCGCTCGTCGTCCAGTTCGTCGGCCAGGCCCTTCACGGTCCACAGCGCCTGGCGCCGGTCGACGCCCAGGCTGCGGAAGGCGTCGGCCTCGGCCAGCAGCTCCAGCGCCCGGCGGGGCAGGCGGGCCCGGCGCGCCAGGTCGGCGATGGTCCGGCCGCCGGCCTCTCGCGCGGCGGCGAGGCGGATGGCGTCGTCCTGCCGGAAGCCCTTGACCTGACGCAGGCCCAGGCGGACGGGGCGATACGGCGCGCGGGGATCGTCCTTCTCCTCCAGCGTGCAGTCCCAGTCGCTGAAGAGGACGTCGGGCGGACGGACCTCGACGCCGTGGTCGCGGGCGTCGCGGACGAGCTGGGCCGGCTGGTAGAAGCCCATCGGCTGGCTGTTGAGCAGCGAGGCCAGGAAGACGTCCGGGTGGCGGTGCTTCACCCAGGCGGAGGCATAGACGAGCAGGGCGAAGCTGATGGCGTGGCTCTCGGGGAAGCCGTACGAGCCGAAGCCCTCGATCTGGCGGAAGCAGCGCTGGGCGAAGTCCTCGTCATAACCCCGGGCCGTCATGCCCTGGATGAACTTCTCCTTGTATTCCCAGAGCCGGCCGTTGGCCCGGAAGGTGGCCATGGAGCGGCGCAGGCCGTCGGCCTCGTCGTCGGTGAACTTGGCCGCCTCGATGGCCAGCCGCATGGCCTGTTCCTGGAAGAGCGGCACGCCGTAGGTCTTGCCCAGCACCGCGCGCAGTTCGTCCGGATCGCCGTGTTCGGGGGAAGGGGCGGGGAACTCGGCCTTCTCGATCCCCTGGCGGCGCTTCAGGTAGGGGTGGACCATGTCCCCCTGGATGGGGCCGGGGCGGACGATCGCCACCTCCACCACCAGGTCGTAGAACCTGCGGGGCCTCAGCCTGGGCAGCATCGACATCTGCGCCCGGCTCTCCACCTGGAAGACGCCCACCGAATCCGCCCGGCACAGCATGTCGTAGACCTCGGCGTCCTCCTGGGGGATGTCGGCGATGTCGGGGATGTCCAGCAGATCGAGGCTCTTCTTCAGGGCCGTCAGCATGCCGAGCGCCAGCACGTCGACCTTCATCAGGCCCAGCGCGTCGATGTCGTCCTTGTCCCACTCGATGAAGGTGCGGTCGGCCATGGCGGCGTTGCCGATGGGGACCGTCTCGTCCAGCCGGCGCTTGGTCAGCACATAGCCGCCCACGTGCTGCGAAAGGTGGCGGGGAAAGCCCAGCAGCTCCTGGGCGAGCGCCGTGGCCCGGCGGATCTCGGGGGCGTCGGGATCGAGGCCGCACTGGCGGATGTGCTCGTCCGGCACGCCGTCGCCGTACGAGCCCCAGACGGTGTTCGCGAGCGCCGCCGTCACATCCTCGGTCAGCCCCAGGGCCTTGCCGACCTGCCGGATGGCCATGCGCGGGCGGTAGTGGATGACCGTGGCCACGATGGCGGCGCGGTGGCGGCCGTAGCGCTCGTAGACGTACTGCATCACCTCCTCGCGCCGCTCGTGCTCGAAGTCGACGTCGATGTCGGGCGGCTCGCCCCGCTTCTCGGAGATGAAGCGCGAGAACAGCAGGTCCTGGTCGGGCTTGGTCGGGTCGACGGCGGTGATGCCCAGGCAGAAGCAGACGCAGGAGTTGGCCGCCGAGCCGCGCCCCTGGCAGAGGATGCCCTGGCCTCTGGCCCAGCGGACGATGTCGTGGACGGTCAGGAAATAGTTCGGGAAATCGAGCTTCTCGATCAGGTCCAGCTCGTGGGCGATGGTCTCGCGCACCTTGGGATCGATCCCGTCCGGGAAGCGCCAGCGGGCGCCCTCCCAGGCCAGGTCCCGCAAGTGCTGGATGGCGGTCTTGCCGGGCGGCACCGGTTCGTCGGGATATTCGTAGCGGAGCTGGGAGAGGTCGAAGCCGATGCGGCCGGCGATCTCGACGCTGCGTTCGACCGCGCCGGGGAAGCGGGCGAACAGGCGGGCCATCTCGTCCGGGCTCTTCAGGTGGCGTTCGGCGTTGGCGGCCAGGCGCAGGCCCGCCTCCTGGATGGTGCAGGTCTCGCGGATGCAGGTCAGCACGTCCTGCAGGGGCCGCCGCTCGGGGCCGTGGTAGAGCACGTCGTTCGTGGCGACCATCGGCGCGCCCGAGGCTTCCGCCAGCGCCGCGAGATGCGAGAGCCGCTTCAGGTCGCGCGCGCCGTAGCGGCGGGCCGCCGCCAGCCACACGTCGGGCAGGTCGCCGGCGATCCGCCTCAGGTCGGCTTCGAACCCTCCATCCAGCCGCTCGGACGGGACGACGAGCACGAGCTGGCCCTCGGCATGGTCCAGGAAGTCGCCGTAGCGCAGGATGCAGTCGCCCTTCTCGGCCCGCCGCTGGCCCAGGGTGAGCAGGCGGGTGAGGCGGCCATAGGCTTCTCGGTCGGCGGGATAGACCAGCAGGCTGGGCGTCCCGTCGGCGAAGTCCAGCCGGCAGCCGGTCAGCGCCCGGATGGGGGAGCCCCCTTCCTTCAGCGTCTGCATGGCCGACCAGGCCCGCACCACGCCGGCCAGGGAGTTGCGGTCGCAGACGCCGACGGCCTCCATGCCGAGGGCCGCCGCGCCGGTGACCAGCTCGTGCGGATGCGAGGCCCCGCGCAGGAACGAGAAGTTGGAGGCGGCCTGCAGCTCGGCGTAGCGGGTCATCCCATCCTCCCCCACAGGGGGAGGGGGACCGCGAAGCGGTGGAGGGGGTTGGCGGGCGTAGCCCCTGCGGGCTTCAACCCCCTCAGTCCCTCCGGCACAGCTCCCCCTGAGGGGGAGCATCTGGCTGCGGGCGTCATCCGAACACCCCGTGCAGCCACCACTTCGCGGGCTCGCCCGGCTGATAGAGGCCGGCGCGGAACAGCCAGAAGCGGGCGCCGTCCTGGTCCTCCACCCGGTAGTAGTCGCGGACGCGGGCGACCGAGACCTCGCCGATGTCGCGCGTCCACCATTCCTCGCCGATGCGCTCGGGGCCCTCGGCGCGGCGGACCCGGTGCGTGCGGCCGCGCCAGCGGAACTGGCTGGGCGGGTCGTCGGGGGTGAGCGCGATCACGCCCTCCAGGGGCTCGGGCCGGCGGAACAGGCGTGTGGGCCGGGGCGCCTCCACGTCCCATGGCTGGGCGTTGGACGCCTCGGCGCCCAGCGGCGCTTCGCGGGCCACCGACAGCTCGGGGACGTGGCTCTCCACCGGAGCGGCGCGCCAGACCCGCTCGGGGCCCAGGCGGTTGGCCAGGCGGTCGACCAGGGGAATGAGGCCGTCCTCGGGGGCGGGGGCGAGCCCCGCTTCGAGCCGGACCTGACGACCGGCCACGGCCTCGACCTCGTAGGCGGCGATGAGGACCGCATCGATCCCGAAGCCGGGGTCGACGGTCTCGACCTTGGGGGCGAACAGGCGCGCGAGCCGGCGGGCGTCGCGGCCGGCCGCCGCCAGGCCGACCTCGACGGCGGCGATCTTCCCGTCCACCCGGCAGAAGCCGACCTCGAAGCGTCGCGCGCCCCGGCCCTCGGCCTCCAGGCGGGCGCAGAGCCTGGCGCAGGCGTCCTCGGTGACCCGGGCCATGTCCTCGGGCGCGCTGATCGGCTCGAAGAAGGCCAGCCGGTCGATCCAGGGCGTGGGCGGCCGGCGGAAGGCCAGCGCCTCGGGCGCGCGGCCCAGGGCCTGGTCCAGGCGGGCGAGGGCGTGGGCCCCGAACCGCCTTCCCAGCGGACCGCGGGGGATGTCCATGAGCTGGCCCACCCGCCGCAGGCCCAGGCGCTCGATCTGGGCGGCGGCCTCGGGGTCGAGCCGGAGCGCGGCGGGCGGCAGGGGGGCGATCAGCGGCGCCTGGCCCCTGGGCGGGGCGATGGTCCCGTCCTTGCCGGAATGGGCCAGGGCCCAGGCCGCGCCGGCCGTGTCGGCGATCGCCAGGCGGAACGGCAGGCCATTGGCGAAGAGGCGGTCCCGGAGTTCGGCCATCAGTTCGGCCTCGCCGCCGAACAGGTGCTCCACCCCGGCGATGTCCAGGAACAGGCCGTCGGGCGGGTCGGCGGCCACGGCCGGCGAGAAGCGCACGCACCAGTCCACCAGCGCCGTCAGGGCGTCGGCGTCCGCCTCCGGCTCGGCCTCGGCGGTGACGAGCTCGGGGGCGATGGCCTTGGCGTCGGTGGCCTTCTGACCGGCATAGACGCGCAGGACCTGCGCCTCGGCGCTGGCGGCCGCGATCCGCCGCACGCCGCGGACCGTCTCGACCAGGGCGAAGGGGCGAAGCTCCTCCCCCGTTCCGACGGGGGAGGTGTCACGCCGCCCGGCGTTCGCTCGCCGGCGCCAGTTGGCGATCGCCCAGTTCGGCGACCAGGCGCAGAGGATGCGCGACATCGGCTGTCTCCTCCAGAAGGGTCCGGCTGTAGGCCCCCGCCGCCTCGACGATCCACGCCCCGGTCCGCCCGCCCCGGCACCGTTCCAGATGGGCCCGGAAGCGCGGCGCGCCCAGGCCGAATTCCCCCGCCGGCGGCTCGGAGGGCGCCGAGCCCACCCGCCAGCGGGTGGCCGCCGCCGAGCCCGCGGGTTCGCGCCGGGCGGTCCCGCCGAACGGGCGTCTGTGGATCACGAACCCCGTCCCGCCGTGGCGCTCGCAGGCGAGCTGCAGCCGTCGCCCGGCGGTGAGGTCCACGGTCTCGACCTCGCCCACCACGCAGGCCACGCCCACGGTGGACAGCGCATCCTCCATCACCGACAGGGCCTCGGCCTCGTCCCGGGCGCAGACCTGGATCAGCCGCCCGGCCGGGAAGCCCAGGCCGGCGAGGCCCGGCGCCCACAGGTCGTCGCGGCGCACCACCCACACCACTTCGCCTCGCCGGGCCAGCGGCGCGGCCAGGAGCGCGGTGAAGGCGGAGGGCGCGGCCGAGGTCTCGACCTCCAGCCCCTCTCCGGTGATCTCGTGCCAGCGGCCCAGCGGCAGGCCGCCGCCGGGCAGGCGCCCGTCCAGGGAAGCCTCGCCGAAGGGCAGGACGCCGAAGTCCGTCCGTCCGCCCGTCTCCAGGGCGGCGATCCTCGCCTGCAGCGCGGCGAGCCGCTTGCCGCGAAAATCGGACATGGCTTTCCGGACTCCTTTCGTTCCATTTTTGTTCTAGTACGCGGAGGCGGGGAGTCAAGTTCCGACAAACCGCTGGGGGCGCGTCCGGCCCCCTCCGCCCGGGGGGAAAGGCGGAGGGGCGTTTCGGGACGGCTTGGGGTCACGTCCCGATGGATCGGACGCCTGCGACGGTCCGGCAGGGGTGGAGAGAACGGGCCGTCCGCCTTGGCGCGGGATCACCGTGCGCCCCCCGCCGGGCCGCAGTTGGGCGCGCCTGTTTCGCGGGCGTTTCAGCCTGTGTCCAAAGGCCGCCGCCTTGGCGCGCGGCGCGCGCAATTGTGGCGAACCGGTAGTGCTGGCGCCACAGTTCGCGCGCAGAGGACCCTTCCATGACCCTGGCTCCGAACGTGCTTCCGGCCCGCCATGTGCTCGTCGTCGACGACGACACCCAGCTGCGCGAGCAGATCGCGGGCTACCTGGGCGAATACGGCTTCCAGGTCCACGCGGCCGCCTCGGGCGCCGAGATGGACCGCGTGCTCGGCGCCGAGCCCATCGACCTGATCATCCTCGACGTGATGATGCCGGGCGAGGACGGGCTCTCCATCTGCCGCCGGCTCGCGGCCGACGGCGGCGGGCCGGCCATCATCATGGTCAGCGCCATGGGCGAGGAGGTGGACCGCGTGCTGGGCCTCGAGCTCGGCGCCGACGACTACCTCGCCAAGCCCTGCAGCCCGCGCGAACTGCTGGCCCGGGTGCGGGCGGTGTTCCGCCGGCTGGAGGAGGCCCGCGGCGGGGCGCCCAAGCGCGGCAAGGCCTATCACTTCCTGGGCTTCGTCGTGGACGTGCAGCGCCGCCAGGTCCGGGCGCCGAACGGAACCACCATCCTGCTGACCTCTGGAGAATATTCGCTGCTCAACGCCTTCCTGGACTATCCGCAGCGCATCCTGTCGCGCGACCAGCTCCTTGAGCTGGCCCGGGGCGAGGCCTGCGAGGTCTTCGACCGGGCCGTCGACGTCCAGATCAGCCGGCTTCGCCGCAAGCTGCACGCCTGCATCGACGGCGAGATCATCAAGACGGTGCGCGGCGCGGGCTACATGTTCGACGCCAAGGTCACGCGTCCATGAGCAAGCCCGCGCGGCGGCCGCTGCGGGGTCTGCCGATCGGCCTGCAGCTCGTCCTGCTGCTGCTGGCGAGCCTGGTGGTCGCCCACGGGGTCAGCACGGCGGTGATCCTGCTGAACCCGCCGCCCCGGCCGCCGATCTACCGCGTGGAGGAGGTGGCCGCGGCGCTCAAGGGCGGCCCCCTCTCGGCCAGGCTGGGCCGGCCCATGCGCCGCGAGACCGTACGGACCCTGCCCAGGGACCTGGAGCGCTCCGAGGTGTTCGTGCCGCCCTCCGCCGCGTCGCTGGCCCGGGCGCTCGGCGCCGCCGAGGCCGACGTGCGGCTGGTCCAGCGCCATCGGGGTCCCATGGGCGCCCGGCTGCACCTGAGGACCGTCGGTCCCCGCGGCCTTCCGCCGGCCGACCGGCCGCCCCGCTTCGTCGAGCTGAACGATGGGCGCAACCGCATCTTCATGGGCGAGCCGCCGATCGTGGGCGATTTCGCCGCCGCCGTGCGCCGGCCCGAGGGCGGCTGGACGATCGTGCGGTCCAGTCCCGAGCCGTTCCCCAACCTGTGGCAGCGGCGGATGATCATGTGGGTGCTGGGCGGCTTTCTGGTGGTGACGCCGGCGGGCCTGCTGATCGCCCGCCGGATCACCGCCCCGCTCAAGCGCTTCTCCGAGGCCGCCGAGCGGCTGGGACGCGACCCCAACGCCCCGCCCATGAAGGTGTCGGGCCCGGCCGAGGTGGGGGCCGCCGCCGTAGCCTTCAACGAGATGCAGGCCCGCCTGAAGCGCTACGTGGACGACCGCACGGCCATGATGGGCGCGATCTCCCATGATCTGCGCACGCCGCTCGCCCGGATGCGCTTCAAGCTGGAGGCCGCCCCGCCCAAGGTGCGCGAGTCCGTCCTCGCCGACGTGGCCCAGATGGAGAAGATGATCGGCGGCGTCCTGGCCTTCATCCGCGACGAGAGCACGCCCCGCACCCGCGAGCGCCTGGACCTGCTGTCGCTGGTGGAATGTGTCGCCGACGACGCCGCGACCCTGGGAGCCGACGTCGAGATAGAGGACGGCGAGCCGGTGGCCGTGGAAGGCGATCCGGTGGCGCTCCAGCGCCTGTTCGGCAACCTGGTGGACAACGCCGTGAAGTATGGCCGCTCGGCCCGCATCCGCGTCGGCCGCAAGGGCGACGCGGCGGTGGTGACGATCGCCGATACGGGACCGGGCCTCTCGCCCGAGGAGTTGGAGCAGGCCTTCCAGCCCTTCTATCGGGCCGACGCCTCGCGCAACCTGGACCAGGGCGGCGTGGGCCTGGGCCTGCCCATCGCCCGCTCGACCGCCCGCGCGCACGGCGGCGAGGTGGAACTGGCCCCTGGCGCGAGCGGGCTCGTCGCCGTCGTCACCCTGCCGCTGGCGGCCTAGCGGCGCTCGAACGCCAGGCGCAGGCCGAAGGCCAGGAAGACGCCGCCCGTCAGGCGGTCGAGCCAGCGGACGACGGCGGCCTTCTGCAGCGCTCCGGCGACGGGGCGCGTGGCGGCGATCAGGGCGGCGAACCAGACGAGGCCCATGACCGCGTGCAGCGCCGCCAGCAGGAAGATGAACGGGGCGGCCGGAACGCCCTGGGGCAGGAACTGCGGCAGGAAGCTGACGTAGAAGACGCCGACCTTGGGATTGAGCAGGTTGGTCAGGAAGCCGCGACGCATCCAGGCTAGGTCGTCGCCGGCCGGGGCCGAGGCGGCGTCGAGGTCGAAACGCTCCCGGGGCTTCAGGATCAGATTGACGCCCAGCCACACGAGATAGGCCGCGCCCACCCATTTCAGGGCGGTGAAGGCGAGCGTCGAGGCGGCGAGCAGGGCGCCCAGGCCCAGCGCCACGGCCGCCCCCCAGGCGAGGCAGCCCGTCACGATGCCCAGGCCCGCGAGGGCCGCGCGCCGGGGGCCCTCGGCGGCGGCGGTGCGCAGGACGAGGGCGGTGTCGAGACCAGGCGTGATGGTCAGCAGGCCGGCGGCGACCGAAAAGGCGAGAAGGGCGGCGGCGACGGTCACGGGCGCTTCACCAGCCTGCCGTTCTCGACCACGCGGTAGAAGCACGAGCGCTGGCCGGTGTGGCAGGCCCCGCCGTCGCCCTGGGGCCAGACCTTGAGCCAGACGGCGTCCTGGTCGCAGTCGATGCGCAGCTCCTCCAGCACCTGGACCTGACCCGAGGTCGCGCCCTTGTGCCAGAGCTCCTGGCGCGAGCGGCTCCAGTAGTGCGCCTCGCCGGTCTCCAGCGTGAGCTGGAGCGCCTCTGCGTTCATCCAGGCCAGCATCAGCACCTCGCCGGTCTCGGCGTGGGTGACGACGGCGGCGATCAGGCCGTTATCGTCGAAACGCGGCGCGAGCGTCTTGCCGTTCTCGAGGGCGTCGGTGCTGGGGGCGGTGGGGAAGGAGGTCATCTACGCCTCTTATCCCGTCGTCCCGGATCGGCCTAGCCGCCGTCCGGGATCAGGCCCGGCGGCGTCACTTGCGGTTCACGAAATCCAGGAAGCGCTGGCGCAGCGTCGGGTCGGTCTTGAAGACGCCGGTGAACTGGGTGGTGATCGTGCTCACGTGACGGTGGTGCACGCCACGGGTGGTCATGCACTGGTGGGCCGCGTCGATCAGCACGGCGACCCCGGCGGGGCGCAGGCTGTCGGTGATGGCGTCGGCGATCTGCTGGGTCATGGTCTCCTGGGTCTGGAGACGGCGGGCGAAGATCTCCACCACCTTGGCCAGCTTGGAGATGCCCACCACGCGGTTCGTCGGCATGTAGGCCACGTAGGCCTTGCCGAGGAAGGGCGCCATGTGGTGCTCGCAGTGGCTCTCGACCTCGATGTCGCGGAGCATGACGATGTCGTCGTAGCCCTGGACGTCCTCGAAGGTGCGCGAAAGCTCCTTGGCGGGATCGAGCTGATAGCCCTCGAACCACTCGGCATAGGCGTCCACGACGCGCTTGGGGGTGTCGATCACGCCCTCGCGGCGCGGGTCGTCCCCGGCCCAGGCGATGAGCGTGCGGACGGCCTCCATGGCCTCCTCGCGGGTCGGGCGCTTCACGGGGTCGAGGTTGTCGTCGGACCCGATCAGGGTGCGGTCGCGCGCGGGTGCATCCATGAGAGAGCGGTCTTCCTTGGGCCTGAGTTGCGCCGGGACGACGGTCCCGGAATGACGCGTGGCGCCCTTGTCCTTACGGAGCCGAAGCCGCGTTGGCTTCAGGTCCGGGCGATCTGTATATGGGTCGCAAGCCCAGACCGGCAACCGTAACGCAGCGTTAGCTCCAGTATGACCCTCAAGCTCTACGACACCATGACCCGCGCCAAGCGGGACTTCGTCCCCCGGGATCCCACGCGGGTGACGATGTATGTGTGCGGGCCGACGGTCTACAACTACGCCCACATCGGCAACTTCCGGCCGGTGGTGGTGTTCGACCTGCTGTTCCGGGTGCTGCGCGGCCTCTACGGCGAAGGCCACGTCCTCTACGCCGCGAACGTCACGGACGTGGACGACAAGATCAACCAGAAGGCCGCCGCGGAGGGCGTGCCGATCTCGGCGGTCACCGACCGATACCTTGAGGCCTACAACGCCGACGCCCGAGCGCTGGGCGCGCTGCCGCCCACCTTCCAGCCGCGCGTGACCGAGACGATGGACGCCATCGTCAAGATGATCGGCGATCTCGTGGCCAATGGCGCGGCCTACGCGGCCGAGGGCCACGTGCTGTTCTCGACGGCGAGCTTCCCCGACTACGGCAAGCTGTCGGGTCGGCCGCTGGAGGACCTGATCGCCGGGGCGCGGGTGGACGTGGCGCCCTACAAGCAGGACCCCCGCGACTTCGTGCTGTGGAAGCCGTCCAAGCCGGGCGAGCCCGAGTGGCAGAGCCCGTGGGGTCCGGGGCGCCCCGGCTGGCACATCGAGTGCTCGGCGATGATCCAGGACGTGCTGGGCCTGCCCATCGACATCCACGGCGGCGGCATCGACCTCGTCTTCCCGCACCACGAAAATGAGCTCGCCCAGGGCGTCTGCGCCGGCCATTCGCACGAATATGCGAAGTACTGGCTGCACAACGGCTTCCTGAACATGGCCGAGGAAAAGATGAGCAAGAGCGTCGGCAACGTCGCCCTGGCGCACGACCTCCTGAAGACCGTGCCGGGCGAGGCGCTGCGCTGGGCGCTGCTGGTGGGCCATTACCGCGCGCCGCTGGAGTGGACGCCGGACCTGATCGAACAGGCCAGGCGCTCGCTGGACCGGCTCTACGGCGCGCTGCGCCGGGCGGGCGACGTGGAGGCCGGGGAGATGCCGCCGCCGGCCGCATTCCTGGCCGCGCTGCATGACGACCTGAACACGCCGGCCGCCATGGCCGAGCTCTTCGCCATGGCCACGCGTCTGGAGACGGCGGCGCCGGACGAGCGCGCCGTGGCCAAGGGTGAACTGCTGGCGGCGGGGAACCTGATGGGCTTCCTCACGGGCGATCCCGAGGCCTGGTTCCAGGGCGGCGATGCGGACCTGAAGGACAAGGTCGAGGCGCTGATCGCCGAGCGGGTGGCGGCGCGGGCGGCCAAGAACTGGCCCGAGGCCGACCGCATCCGCGCCGAACTGACGGCGCTGAACGTCGAGGTGATGGACAACCCCACCGGCGCCACCTGGCGCATCAAGGAGCAATCGTGATGGCGTTCAAGACGCCCGAGCTGAAGGCCGCGCCCTTCGGCCGCACCGGCTCGATGGGCCCCAAGCTGATGAGCCTGAAGACCGAGGGCAAGCCGCCGCCGCCCAAGGGCCCCAAGGGCTACCGGGTCGAGGACCGTATCGGCATCCAGGCGCCGGCCGAGGTGATCTGGGAGGTCATCTACGACCTGGACCGCTGGGCCGAGTGGAACCCGACCTATCCCCGGGCCGCGGGCGTGATCCGCATCGGGGAACAGCTTTCGATGACGCTCGCCCTGCCCGGCCAGGCTCGGCAGGAGATCAAGCCGCGCGTGCTGGAGTGGGTGCCGAACGAGCAGCTCCACTGGCAGCTCAGCCTGCTGGGCGGGACGATCAAGACCCTGCGCTACATCGAGATCGAGGCGCTGTCCGAGACCGGCTGCGTGGTCGACAACGGCGAGATCTTCGGCGGCCTGATGGGCGCCTCGCTCGGCCGGCGGATGGCCGGCCCGGTGCGCCGCGGCTTCCACGCCATGAACGAGGCCCTGAAGGCCCGCGCCGAGGCCATTTGGCAGGCGCGGCGGGGCTAGGCGCTTTCCTCCGTCGGCCCCCTCGGCCAAGGTGCCGGGCAACGACATAAGGGAGGGGGCCATGGCGGCGAAGATCGGGCGGACGGTGGCGGACTCGGTTCCGGACTGGCCTGAGGCGCCGCGCCCGCCGAAGGGCGCGCCCAACATCCTGGTCGTGCTGTTCGACGACGTGGGGTTCTCGGACTTCGGCTGCTACGGCTCGCCGATCCGCACGCCTGTCATCGACCGGCTCGCCGCCGAGGGCCTGAGGTATTCGGGCTTCCACACCACGGCCATGTGCTCGACCACCCGGGCGGCGCTGCTGACCGGGCGCAACCACCATTCAGTGGGCGTCGGCTGCCTGGCCAACTTCGACAGCGGCTATCCGGGCTATCGGGGGAAGATCGCCCGCGAGGCCGCGACCCTGCCCGAGATGCTGAGGCCCCACGGCTATCGCAACTACATGGTCGGCAAGTGGCACGTGACGCCGCTGACCGAGACCGGGCCGTCCGGGCCGTTCGACGGCTGGCCGCTGGGCCGGGGCTTCGACCGCTTCTACGGCTTCATGGACGCCGAGACCGACCAGTATTCGCCCGAGCTGGTGCGGGACAACACGCCCATCGCCGCGCCCGGGACCCACGAGACCGGCTATCATCTGACCGAGGACTTGGTGGATCAGTCGATCCGCTACCTCGCCGACCACATCGCCGATGCGCCCGACACGCCCTGGCTGCTGTGGCTGGCGCCCGGCGCCTGCCACGCCCCGCACCAGGCGCCGGCCGACCTGATCCGCAGCTACGACGAGGTCTTCAAGGACGGCTGGGACGCCGAGCGCGAGCGGCGGCTGGAGCGCCAGAAGGCCCAGGGGATCGTGCCGCCCGACACCCGCCTGCCGCCGCTCAATGACGGGGTGCGGCCCTGGGACAGCTACGAGGCCGACGAGCAGCGGCTGTTCACGCGGCTGCAGAGCGCCTTCGCCGCCATGCTGGACCACGCCGACCGTCATATCGGGCGGCTGGTGGACTTCCTGGAGCGGGCGGGCGTGCGCGACGACACCCTGATCCTGGTGCTGTCGGACAACGGCGCCAGCCAGGAGGGCGGGCCGCAGGGCTTCGTCAACGCCATGGGGCCGTTCAACTTCCGCGGCGAACCGATGGCCGAGAAGATCGCCCGCATCGATGACATCGGCGGGCCCGACACCCACTCGAACTTCCCGCAAGGATGGGCGATGGCGTCCAACACGCCGCTTCGCCGCTACAAGCAGAACACCCACGGCGGCGGCATCCGCGATCCGCTGGTGGTCTCGTGGCCGAAGGGGATTCCCGCCCGCGGCGAGGTGCGTGAGCGCTTCGCCCATGCCTGCGACCTCGTCCCCACCCTGCTGGACGTGATCGGGATCGCGCCGCCGCAGACCGTCCAGGGCGTGGCGCAAATGCCGCTGGAGGGCGAGAGTTTCGCCGCCAGCCTGACCGACCCGGCCGCCCCGCCGCGCGGGACGCCGCAGTATTTCGAGATGTTCGGCCACCGGGGGCTTTGGCGGGACGGCTGGAAGGCGGTGGCCTTCCATCCGCCGGGGACGTCCTTCGACGAGGACCGCTGGGAGCTCTTCCACCTGGACCGCGACTTCTCGGAGACCGAGGACCTGGCGGACCGGGAACCGGAGCGGCTGAAGGCGCTGGTGGACGAGTGGTGGCGTCAGGCGGACGCCCACAACGTCCTGCCGCTGGACGACCGTTTCGGCCAGAGGTTCGCCGACAACGCCGCCCGCTTCCACGGCGCGCGGCGCCGCTTCGTCTTCCATAAGGGCATGGGCCACCTGCCCACCGACGTCGCGCCGGACGTGCGCGCCCGGTCCTACCGCATCGAGGCGGAGGTGCGGCTGACGGGCGGCGAGGCGGGCGTGCTGATCGCCCACGGCGACGCCACCAGCGGCTATTCGCTCTATGTCCAGGACGGGCGGCTGAAGCACACGCTGAACATCGGCGGCGAGAAGACGACGGTGGTCTCGGACCGACCGGTCCCGGCGGGCGCCACGCGGCTGGGCGTGGTGTCGCGACGCGGGGAGAGCGGGCCCAGGACCTTCACGCTCATCATCGACGGCGAGCCCGCCGGCGAGGTCGCCGCCGCGAACGGCTTCAACACGCTTATCTCGTGGTCGGGGCTGGACATCGGCCTGGACCGGGGGAGCCCCGTGGCGGCCTACGCCGCGCCGTTCGCCTTCACCGGGACCCTGCGCAAGGTGACGGTGGTCATGGACCCGGACCAGGCGCTGGACGGCGAGGCCGTGGGCCAGGCCGAGATGGCGCGGCAATAGGCGGGATTTGACTTGAAGGCCTCCAGGCACGACCTAAGGCCCGATGATCGACGACCTCTACTCGGCGAGGCTCCTGCGGCTGGCGGCGGAAATCCCGCGCGTCGGGCGTCTGGCCGCGCCCGACGGCACGGCCGAGAAGGTCTCCAAGCTGTGCGGCAGCCGGGTGGTCGTCGACGTGGCCGTCGACGGCGACCGGGTCACGGACTTCGCCCAGGACGTGAAGGCCTGCGCGCTCGGCCAGGCCTCGGCCTCGGTCCTGGGGGCCCATGTGATCGGCGCGAGCTTGCCCGAACTGGAACAGGCCGCTAACCAGTTCCGTGCAATGCTGAAGGAGGGCGGACCCCCGCCCGACGGACGTTTCTCGGATCTTTCGATGCTGGCCCCGGTGAAGGACTATCCCGCCCGCCACGCCTCGACGCTGCTGGCGTTCGAGGCCGCGGCCGAGGCTGTCCGCCGCGCGACCGAAATCCGGGATGGGGGCCGAACTACCCCCGCCGGCGCGGCTTGATCCCCTCCTGACCCCGGCGTAAGCGACGGGGGCTTTGGGAAACCCTCTCCTCCCGCGACCGGCATGAGCCTTTACGAGAGCTGCGTCATGGGCGCCCTGCGTGCCTACAAGCTGACGCTTTCGCCCTTGATCGGGCGCCAGTGCCGGTTCCTTCCGACCTGCTCGGAATACACGGCCCAGGCCCTGATCGACCATGGCCCCTGGCGCGGCGCCCTGCTGGGCGCGCGACGGGTGTGCCGATGCCATCCCTGGGGCCCGGCGGGCTATGATCCGCCGCCGCCCCCGACCCGGAAGACGTTGAAGACATGATCGAACTGGTATTCCCCGACGGCTCCAAGCGGGAGTTCGCCCCGGGCGTCACGGGCCGCGAGATCGCCGCCGGCATCTCGAAGAGCCTCGAGAAGAAGGCCATCCTGGTGGAGGTGGACGGCGAGCTGCTGGACCTCGACCGCAAGCTCGAGAAGGGCGGGGCGTTCAAGATCCTGACGCGCGAGAGCCCCGAGGCGCTCGAGACCATCCGCCACGACGTGAGCCACATCCTGGCCGAGGCCGTGCAGGAGCTGTTCCCCGGCACGCAGGTGACCATCGGCCCGGCCATCGAGGACGGCTTCTACTACGACTTCGCCCGCGACGAGCCGTTCAGCCTGGACGACCTTTCCAAGATCGAGCAGCGGATGAAGGAGATCGTCGACCGCGACGAGCCGATCACGCGCGAGGTCTGGGACCGCGACGAGGCCATCCGGCACTTCCGCGAGATCGGCGAGGAGTACAAGGCCCAGATCATCGAGGGCATCCCGGCCGGCGAGCAGGTCAGCGTCTATCGGCAGGGGAACTGGAAGGACCTGTGCCGCGGGCCGCACCTGCCGTCCACGAAGCACGCCGGCAAGGCGTTCAAGTTGACGAAGCTGGCCGGCGCCTACTGGCGCGGCGACCACCGCAACGCCCAGCTCCAGCGCATCTACGGCACGGCCTGGGCCAGCGAGGCGGACCTTGCCGAACACCTCCACCGCCTGGAGGAGGCCGAGAAGCGCGACCACCGCAAGATCGGCCGCCAGATGGACCTCTTCCACATGCAGGAAGAGGCCAAGGGGATGATCTTCTGGCACCCCAAGGGCTGGACCCTGTATCGCGCGGTCGAGGCCTACATGCGCCGGATGCTGGACGCCGACGGCTACCAGGAGGTCAAGGCGCCCCAGATCATGGACCGCGGCCTTTGGGAGAAGTCGGGGCACTGGCAGAAGTTCGGCAAGAACATGTTCACGTGCGAGACGGAGGAGGGCGAAGCCCTGGCCGTCAAGCCGATGAACTGCCCCGGCCACGTGCAGATCTTCAACCACGGCCAGAAGTCCTACCGGGACCTGCCGCTGCGCATGGCCGAGTTCGGGGCCTGCCACCGCTATGAGCCGTCGGGCGCGCTGCACGGCATCTTCCGGGTCCGGGCCTTCACGCAGGACGACGCCCACATCTTCTGCCGCGAGGACCAGATCGAGGCCGAATCCACGAAGTTCATCCGCCTGCTTGAGAGCGTGTACCGGGACTGCGGGCTCGAACTCCACGCGGTGAAGCTGGCGCTGCGCCCCGACGAGCGGTTCGGCACGGACGAGGTCTGGGACGAGGCCGAGGCCAAGCTGGAGCGCGCGGCGCTGGCCGCCGGCATCGAACGGGTCGAGATGCTGCCGGGCGAAGGCGCCTTCTACGGTCCCAAGCTGGAGTTCCACCTGCGCGACGCCATCGGGCGCACGTGGCAGTGCGGCACGCTGCAGCTCGACTATGTCCTGCCGGAACGCCTCGACGCCGAGTACGTGGCCGAGGACGGGTCGAAGCAGCGCCCGGTCATGCTGCACCGGGCGATCTGCGGCTCGATGGAGCGCTTCATCGGGGTGATGATCGAAAACTACGCGGGCGCGTTCCCGCTCTGGTTGTCCCCTGTGCAGGTCGTCGTGGCCACGATCACGTCCGACGCGGACGATTTCGCCCATCAGGCCGCGGCGGCGCTCAGGGCCAAGGGCCTGCGCGTCGAGCTCGACCTGCGGAACGAGAAGATCAACTACAAGGTTCGTGAGCACAGCCTCGCCAAGGTCCCGGTGATCGCCGTGGTCGGCCGCCGCGAAGCCGAGGAGGGCAAGGTGGCCCTGCGGCGCCTTGGATCGGACCGTCAGGAGATCCTGGGCCTGGCCGAGGCGGCGGAAGCGCTTGCCTTGGAGGCGAGTCCGCCCGATCTTGCTCGCCAGCGCGGCGAGGAGAGCGCAGCGCGCGGGTTGGGCGGCGAATAGGAGGCTGGATGAACGGCGTCGCCGCACCGATCGTCGCTGCTGGACCCGCCACGACGCCTGAGGACCTGCGGCCTCGCCGCCGCGTCTCGGTGGTGATGGTGGTCTACATGACGGGCGAGGCGCTGGAGCAGAGCGTCTCGCGCGTGCTGGCCGACCCGCTGGTCGACGAGTTCGTCATCGTGGACAACGGCTCCAGCCCGACGGAGGCCCAGCGCCTGCAGGGCCTGGCCGAGCGGGACGGCCGGGTGCGGCTCATCAGCGGCCATGGCAACGTGGGCTTCGCCCGCGGCGCGAACATGGGCGCGAAGGCGGCGCGCGGCGACCTGCTGGTGTTCCTGAACCCCGACGCCTTCCTGCAGCCTGCCTGCATCGCCGAACTCGTCCGCGCGATCGAGGGCCGGCCGGTCCCCTGCATCGTCGGCGGCCGGATCCTGAACGCCGACCGCACCGAGCAGCGGGGCGCGCGCCGCGGGGACATCACCCCCGTGAGCGCTCTGATGTCGCTCAGCCGCCTGTCGCAGAGGTTCCCCGGCTGGCGGCGCTTCGAGGTGCACTGGGAGGACGAGGCGGCCCCCGACGGCGTAGCGGCGGTCCCCACCATCTCGGGCGCATGCTTCTGCATGCGGCGCGAGGACTTCGACGCCGTCCAGGGCTTCGACGAGGGCTACTTCCTGCACGTCGAGGACGTGGACCTGTGCTGGCGGGTGCGCCAGCAGGGCGGGACCGTGCTGTTCCATCCCAAGGCCGAGGTCGTCCACCTGGGCCACACCAGCCTGGCGAGCCCCTTGAAGGTGGAGTTCCACAAGGGCGTGGGCCTGGCCCGCTACTTCCGCAAGCGCGCGGGGACCTTCTCGCAGCGCCTGGCGGCCTGGCTGCTCTCGCCCATCGTCGTCGGGGCGGCGGTGATCCGGCCCCTCATGTGGCGCATCCGGGCGCGGTAGGGCTCAGGCGGCGAAGGGGAACACGCCGGCCCGCGTGACGCTGGCGGCCGGGGCCTTGCCCAGCAGGTCCGAGACCCACTTGCCGATCCCGATGAGCTTGGAGAGGTCGTAGCCCGTCTCGAAGCCGGCGCGCTCCAGCATGTAGACGAGGTCCTCGGTCCCGATGTTGCCGGTGGCGTTGGGCGCGAAGGGGCAGCCGCCCAGGCCGCCCACGCTGGCGTCCAGGATGTCCACGCCCGCCTCGACGCCGGCATAGGCGTTGGCCAGGCCCGTGTTGCGGGTGTCGTGGAAGTGCAGGCGAAGCGGGATGCGGCCGGCGGCCTTGCGGGCGGCCTCCACCCGGCGGCGCACGGTCCACGGGTCGGCCACGCCGATGGTGTCCGCGAGCGCGATCTCGGCCACGCGCATGTCGGCGGCGGTCTTCACGATCTCCACCACCCGGTCCTCGGGCACCTCCCCGTCGAAGGGGCAGCCGAAGGCCACCGAGACGGTCATGGTCACCGGCGGGTCCTCCAAGCGGCGCGCGGCCATGATGGCGCCGAGCGTGTCGATCTGCTCGGCGACCGAAGCGCCCTGGTTGCGGATGCCGAAGCCGTCCGAGGCGCAGACCACCACGTTGGCCTCGTCGCAGCCCGCGGCCACGCAGCGCTCCCAGCCCTTCTGGTTCAGCACCAGGCCGATGCGCGAGCGGCCGGGCGGCTTGGCCCCCGGCGCGTTCAGGGCCGTCATGATCTCCTCGGCGCCGGCCATCTGCGGCACGCGGCGCGGATTGACGAAGGAGACCACCTCCATGCGGCGGGCGCCGGCGTCCTCCAGCCGGTGGATCATCTCGAGCTTCTGGTCGATCTCGAGCAGGGTCTTTTCGTTCTGGAGCCCGTCGCGGGGTCCGACTTCCACGATCTCGATACGCCGGCTCATGGCCTGCCCTCTCGCACCTTGGCCTCCGGGCTCACATAGACCCCGAGGCTCACCTCGTCCCCCTTGGAATAGTTCAGACCGTTGACGCGCGCGACTTCACGCACCGTCACTCCCCGCGTCGCCAGGGCGCGGCGGAACGCCTCGGCCTCGCGCGCCTCGACGATGGCCGGGCGGTTCTCGGCGATGGCCTGGGCGGCCTCGTCGGCCCCGTCGAGTTCGGTGGGTGTGCCCAGGGCGAAGACCAGGCTGGGTTCGGCGTAGCCCGCCACGGCCACCGGGGCTTCGGCGACGCCCTGACGGGGAAGCAACTGCCTTTCGGCCATGACGCGCTCCAGCCTGGACGACACCCAAAGCGGACCGAGGCGGGGCAGGAGGCCCGCGGCCAGCGCGCCGTGGCCCAGGACGCCCAGGATGAGGGCCGCGGCCACCCCGCCCCGTGGGGCGCCCTGGATCATCAGATAGCCGCCGACCAGGCCCGCGCCCGCGAACAGGGCGGCGGCCAGGGCGGCCGCCCAGGCGTCGGCCGCGCCGGCGTAGAGGCTGAGCAGGTAGATGACGCCGGCGGCGAGGGCCAGCGCGACCGCCACGCCCAGTCCGGCCCCGATCCAGCGGACCTTCGGCCCGAGGGGCTGGGCGAGCGCGGCCGCGCCGAGCCAGGCCAGGGCGCCGTAGGTCGGCAGCGTGTAGTGCGGCAGCTTGGTGGGCATGAGCTCGAAGAGCAGCCAGGCCGGGACCAGCCAGGCGATGGCGAACCTGACGCCCGGCTCGGCGCGCCGCGTCCAGGCCACTACCAGCGCGGCCGGCAGCAGGAGGGTGATCGGAAAGGCCAGGATGGGCGTGAGCAGGGCATGATAGCCCGGAAGCGCGCCGTGGGTCTCCTGGCCGCCCGCCAGCTTCGGCGCGAGGTCGGCGCCGATGGCCTCGGTCCAGAACCCGCCGTCGGTGGCCACCGTGACGGCGCCGGCCCAGGGCCCGACGATCACCAGGACGGCGATCAGGCCCCACCACCACTTCAGCCGCGCGATCCAGCCCACCCGGCGGTCCCATAGCGCCAGCGTGACCAGGGCGAGCGCCACGACCAGCGGTCCCACGGGGCCTTTCACCAGGATCGCGACGGCCAGCGCGCCCCAGAACAGCGGCAGCGTCCGCTTGCCGGCGGGCGGTCCGTCCCGGGCGGCGGCGTAGAGGCGGCCCAGGGCGGCCATGGCCAGCGTCGTGGTCCCGGCCAGCACCGCGTCGGTCTTGGCGATGAAGGCCTCGGTGGAAAGCAGGAAGGTGGACGCCAGCAGGACGCCCGCCACCAGGCCCGCCTGCGGCCCGAAGAAGGCCGCCGCCCCCCAGGCGCAGGCCGCCGCCGCGAGCATGGCGCCCAGCAGCGAGGGGAGCCGGTAGGCCCAGATCTCGCGCGCCTCCGGACTGGAGAAGGCTTCCACCGAGGCGGCCTGCAGCCAGTGGATGCCGACCGGCTTCTTGAAGCGCGGCTCGTCCTGGAAGCGGATGACCACGAAGTCGCCGCTTTCGAGCATCTGGGCGGTGGCCTGGGCGAAACGCGATTCGTCCCGGTCGAGCGGGGGGACGGCGATCAGGCCCGGCAGGCCCGCGAGGAAGGCGACGAAGGCGGCGACGGCCGGCCCGCGCCAGCCGCGGCTCCATTTGGCGAGGAGGGGCTCCAGGGTCATGGGCGGTGCATAGCACGAACCGGTGCGGGGTCGCGGCGGAACGCGGCGCACGCTATGGAGGGCCATGGCTTCCGCGCCCCAGATCTCGGTGGTGGTTCCGGTCTTCGACGAGGAGGGCGCGGCGCCGGCGCTCGCGCGCGAGATCGCGACGGCGTTCAAGGGCCGCAGCTTCGAGATCGTCTTCGTGGACGACGCCAGCCGCGACGGCACGCGGGCGGCGCTGACGGCGATGAAGGGCGAAATTCCACAGCTCCGCGTCGTCGCGCACCGGAAGAACGCCGGCCAGAGCCGGGCCATCCGCACCGGCGTGCTGGCGGCCCGCGGCGAGGTGATCGTCACCCTGGACGGCGACGGCCAGAACGACCCCGCCGACGGCCCGGGCCTTGTGGACGCGCTGCTGGCCGGGCCGCCCGAGCTGGCCATGGTCGGCGGCCAGCGGGTCAAGCGCCAGGACAGCCGGGCCAAGAAGGTCGCCTCGAAGATCGGCAACGGCGTGCGCCGCCGGCTGCTCAAGGACGACGCGGCCGACACCGGCTGCGGCCTCAAGGCTATCCGGCGCGAGGTGTTCTTGCGGCTTCCCTATTTCGACCACATCCACCGCTACCTGCCGGCGCTGGTGATCCGCGAGGGCTACCGTTCCGAGTACCGGCCCGTGAACCACCGCCACCGGGAGACCGGCCGGTCGAAATACACCAACCTCGGCCGGCTTTGGGCGTCGCTGTCGGACTTGTTCGGGGTGATGTGGCTGCAGTCCCGGGCGCGCAGCCCGGGCGGCTACGACGAGGCCTGAGGGCTCAGGGCGGGGACGCGGCCCAGGACGTCCTTCGCCGCGGCGAGGCCCGCGTCCAGGCGCGGCTTCAGGAATTCCGCCGCCGCGTCCGGCAGGACGTCGACCGTCCAGGTCAGGCGGCTGCGGCCGGGCCCGGCGTCGGTCACCTGGAAGCTGGCGTTGTGGTGATCGAAGCGGTCGGTCCGCACCGAATAGGCGAGGCGCCGCGCCGCCGGATCGAGGCCGACGATCAGCTCCAGAACCTCGGTCCCGTCGGCGAAGACGACCCAGCGGCCGGCGGGCCGGGGCTGGACGTCGACGACGAAGCCCGGCGCGAAGCGCCTATGCACGGCCTGAACGTCGGCGACGGCGTCCCAGACGTCCGCGGCGGGGGCGTCGATGTCGATGGACTTGATGATGGTGGCCATGTCGGGCTCCCTTCGGATTGGGAGGCCGAACATCGCGCATCGCCCGGTTCCGCGCTGGCGGGAACCGGACGCGGTCGGCGTCAGGTCAGCGCGGAAAAGATCAGGGTCACGATGACCAGGTCGAAGGCTTTGGCGGCGAATTGAATCATGGCCCGGTCCGTGCTCGAAGGTTCGAAACACGGTTAAGCAAGTCCGGCGCCAACCCATGGCCCTCTTCTTCGACGCCACCTGGTTCGATGCAAAGCTCGCCGACCGCGGGCTCTCGCGAGACGTCCTGGCCGCCGCGGCGGGGATGAGCCCGGCGGACGTGGACCTGGTCTTCAAGGACCAGCGGGAACTTTCCGCCCGCGAGGTGGCGATCCTTGCCGAGCTGTTGGGGGAGCCCCCGGCCGAAGTCGCCGACCGGGCGGGGATTTCGACGCCGGTCCCGGGCCGCAGCGCGGAAGAGCGGCTCGCGGCCCTGGAGCGGCGGGTGGCGGAACTGGAGGCGGAGGTGGCGCGGCTGCGGCCGCGCTAGATCTCGGTCTTGGCGTTGCGGCCGGCCGGCGTGCGGCGGTCCTTCGAGCCCGACCACTCCACCTTGTTGTAGGCGCCCTGGGCGCGGCCGATGTGCAGGGGACCCGCGCGCAGGCCGCGCTTCTGGCCCTCCTGGCCCATGAGCTGGGCGGCGAAAATCGCCGCACCGTGGCGCTCGCCGGCGGCCGGCGAGCGGGGCGGCGGCTGCACCGACGACGTCTCGATCTTGGATTCGAAGACTTCGTCCGCGTGGTCGTTGTCGGCCACGATGCCCCCGCCGATCAGGGACGTGCGCCGGATGCGGTCAATTCGGGACATCATGGCCTCAGGGCTGCAATCGCCGGGCCACTCTCAACCCTTGGACGCAAGCTTGTCGAGCTGGGCCTGCATCTCGGCCATCTGCTTGCGCAGCTGGCCGAGCGAATCGTCCGACGCGGGCTCGGCCGCCTTGGCGGCGGGCTGGGCCGGGGCCGGCTCCTCGGTCCGGGGCGCATAGGCGAACGGCGAGAACATCTTCATGGCGCGGTCGAAGAGCGCCAGGTTCTGGCGGATCTGCTCCTCATAGGCGCCGCCCGACATCGCCCCCGGCATCCCCCCCGTCTGGCCGAAGGCCGCGAGCTGGCTGCGCAGGCGCTCCTGCTGCTGGGCGAAGGAGGCCAGCGACAGCTCGAGGTAGCTCGGCAGGAAGGCCTGCATCGAGTTGCCGTAGAAGCTGATGAGCTGGCGGAGGAACTGGATCGGCAACAGGGACTGGCCCTGGCTCTTCTCCTCCTCCTCGAAGATGATCTGGGTGAGGACCGTGCGGGTGATGTCCTCGTTCGTCTTGGCGTCGTAGACGACGAAATCGACGCCCTTCTTCACCATGTCGGCGAGGTGCTCGAGCGTCACGTAGCTGGAGGACGCCGTGTTGTAGAGCCGCCGGTTCGCATACTTCTTGATGACGACGCGCTCGCCCGGGGCGGCGCCGGTTTCCTCGGTCTCGGCCATTCCTGGTCCTTATCCGTAAGGCCGCGCTTCTGGGCGGCCCCGTTCTGCACCGCAGTATCGCGGATGCGAGCGGATAAGCAAATGGCCACAAATGTTTCGCGTGCGCGGGCTTGCCCGCGGGCCCGGCCTTGCCGATAGAAGAACGCGGGCCGCTGAAAGAGTTCGAGGAGTTCCATACCGCCATGAGCGACATCGTCATCGTTTCCGCCGCCCGCACCCCGGTGGGCTCCTTCAACGGCGCGCTGTCGTCGCTGCCGGCGCACGAGCTGGGCAAGATCGCCATCAAGGCCGCCATCGAGCGGGCGGGCGTCGCCGCCGCCGACGTGGACGAGGTCATCATGGGCCAGGTGCTCCAGGCCGGCGCGGGGCAAGGTCCGGCCCGCCAGGCCGCGGTCGGCGCCGGAATCCCGGTGGAAAGCCCGGCCTGGAGCCTGAACCAGCTCTGCGGTTCGGGCCTGCGCGCGGTGGCCCTGGCGGCCCAGCAGATCCAGGACGGCTCGTCCAAGATCGTCGTGGCCGGCGGCCAGGAGAGCATGAGCCAGTCGCCGCACGCGGCGAACCTGCGCAACGGCGTGAAGATGGGCGAGCTCGGGCTCGTCGACACCATGCTGAAGGACGGGCTGTGGGACGCCTTCCACGGCTATCACATGGGCCAGACGGCCGAGAACATCGCCGCCCGCTGGCAGATCACCCGCGAGGACCAGGACCGGTTCGCCGTGGCCTCGCAGAACCGCGCCGAGGCCGCCCAGAAGGCCGGCAGGTTCGCGGACGAGATCGTCCCCGTGACCATCAAGGGCCGCAAGGGCGACACGGTCGTCGATCAGGATGAGTACGTGCGCCACGGCGTGACGCTGGACAGCATCTCGGGCCTGAAGCCGGCCTTCGCCAAGGAAGGCTCGGTGACCGCGGCCAACGCTTCGGGCATCAACGACGGCGCCGCGGCCGTGGTGCTGATGAGCGCCGAGGAGGCCAAGGCCCGGGGCCTGAAGCCCATGGCCCGCATCGCGTCGTGGGCCCACGCGGGGGTCGACCCGGAGATCATGGGCACGGGTCCCATCCCGGCCAGCCGCAAGGCCCTGGAGAAGGCGGGCTGGAAGGTCGGCGACCTCGATCTCGTGGAATCCAACGAGGCCTTCGCCGCCCAGTCCATCTGCGTCGTGCGCGAGCTCGGGCTCGACCCGGAGAAGGTCAATGTGAACGGCGGGGCGATCGCTATCGGTCACCCCATCGGCGCCTCCGGCGCGCGGATCCTGACCACGCTGGTGCACGAGATGAAGCGCTCCGGCGCCGGCAAGGGCCTGGCGACGTTGTGCATCGGCGGCGGCATGGGCGTGGCCATGTGCGTCGAGGCGATCTGAGCGGCCAGGCCGGAGCAACCGGTCGGCCGTCGAACAGCAACGGGCCTCCCCGCCGGGAGGCCCTCAAGGGAGGTGACGATGGCCCGAGTGGCTCTGGTGACGGGCGGCACGCGCGGGATCGGGCGGGCCATCGTCGAGCGGCTGTGCGCCGACGGCTTCAAGGTGGCGGCCGGCTACTCCGGCAACGACGAGGCGGCCCGGGCGTGCGCCGACAAGCTGGGCGTGATGGTCGTGAAGGGCAACGTCGGCGTCTTCGAGGACTGCCGCCGGGCCGTGGCCGAGGTGGAGGCCGAACTGGGGCCCGTGGACGTGCTGGTGAACAACGCCGGCATCACCCGGGACGGCTTCTTCCACAAGATGACCCCCGAGCAGTGGAGCGAGGTCATTCGCGTCAACATGGACTCGCTGTTCAACATGACCCGCCAGGTCATCGAGGGGATGCGGGAGCGCGAGTGGGGGCGGATCATCAACATCAGCTCGATCAACGGCCAGAAGGGCCAGCTCGGCCAGACCAACTACTCGGCGGCCAAGGCCGGGGTGATCGGCTTCACCAAGGCGCTCGCCCTGGAGAACGCCCGCAAGGGCGTGACGGTGAACTGCGTGGCGCCGGGCTATGTGGACACCGAGATGGTGCTGGCGGTGCCGCCGAAGGTGCTGGAAGGCATCATCGCCCAGATCCCCGCCGGGCGGCTGGGCCGCGGCGAGGAGATCGCCGACGCCGTCTCGTTCCTGGCGGGCGAGCGGGCTGCCTACGTCAACGGATCGACCCTGTCCCTGAATGGCGGCCAGTACCTCGTCGGCTAGCTGCGCCGGGGCGGCAAGGCGCCGCAGCGCCTCGGTGCGCCCCGGACCGGTCCAAAAAGCGCCCCGATCGGGGGTCATCTGCTGCTTGATATGACCGGCGAGCCATCGGCGTCTTTGAAAGCGATCGCCGCGGCGCTCCTGGGCGTCGTCGTCGTGGGATTCGCCCAGCCGGCTTCGGCCCAGAGCGGCCTGCGCCAGGGGTTGTTCGGCAAGTCCGCCGGCGCCGGGCGCCAGGCCCTGGCTCCACCCGTGGCGCGCTACGTGTCCGAGGACGGCCAGACCTTCGTGCTGGACCGCACCCAGGGCCGGCCCCTGCTGAAGTTCGAGGACAGCCCGGAGGTCTGGGCGCTGAAGGCCCAGCCGGCGCCCCGCGGCGACGTGATCTACAAGAACGACCTGGGCGAACCCATGCTGCGGGCCACGCGGCTGGGCGGCGTCACCATCTTCACCGACGCCCGGCCCGGCGGCGCGGCCGCGGCCCTGGCCGGCGACGGCCCGCCGCTCAGGCTCTCGCCCCTCAGCCCTCAGGCGCTGCTGGAGCGCCTGGCCCAGGCGAGCCTCAGGGCCAGCCGGGCCGCGCGGCGGACCATCCTCTTCGAGGCGGAGGCGACGCCCGCGTCCTCGGCCCTGATCGCCGACGCCGCCACCGTCACCAGCATGGCGGTGGTGCGCATGTCCCGGCGCAAAGACGGGCGGGCCCTGCTCGCACAGTTCCGCAAGGTGCTGCTGGTCGAGGGCAAGCACGCCTCGGCCGACATCGAGGACCAGGTGCTGAGGATCACCGTCGCCCCCGCCCAGGGCCTGGCCGGCCGGCCGTCCTCCGAGCGCATCGTCATGGTGGCCGCGACGCAATAGGCGCGGCGCGCCTCACCCCTTGAAGACGTCCTTGGCCTGGCGGACCTCGGCGAAGGCCTGGGCGTTCCCGGCGCGCAGGAAGGGGTTGGTGGCCTTCTCCAGGCCGATGGTGGTGGGCACGGTGGGCTCGCCCCGCTCGCGGGCCGCGAAGATGGCGTCCGCGCGGGCCTTCAGCGCCGGGTCGGCGTCGACGCTGAGGGCGAAGCGGGCGTTGGACGCCGTGTATTCGTGGGCGCAGTAGACGCGGGTGTCGTCCGGCAGGGCGGCCAGGCGCTGGAGGCTCGCCCACATCTGCTCGGCCGTGCCCTCGAAGAGGCGGCCGCAGCCCAGGGCGAAGAGGGTGTCGCCCACGAAGGCCACGCCGTCGTCGGCGTCGTAATAGGCCACGTGGCCCAGGGTGTGGCCGCCGCTCTCGAGCACCTGGAAGCGGGTCGCGCCCAGGACCACCTCGTCGCCGCCCTTCACCTCGCGGTCGAGGGGGGAGATGCGCGTGACCTCGGCGGGGCCCACGACCTGCGCTCCCGTGGCGGCCTTGATCTCGGCGTTGCCGCCGGCGTGGTCGGGATGCCAGTGGGTGTTGAGGATCAGGGCCAGCTTCCAGCCCAGCTTGCCCAGCTCGCGCAGGATGGCGCCCGCCTCGGGCGTGTCGATGCAGGCGGCCAGGCCGGTCTCGTCGTCGCGGACGAGGAAGCCGTAGTTGTCGGACAGGCAGGGGAACTGGTGGACGGTGACCGGCATGCTGCAACTCCGTCGACGGGCCATCGGCTGGGCCGAACCGGTTTAGGCTGGTGCAAAGGCCGCGTCGAGAATAGCCATCGGACATGCGCAGGGACGTCCTCGAGCTTCGGCGGTTCTACGCCTCGGACCTGGGCCGGGCGGCCAGGGCCATGGTCGAGCGCAAACTGGTCGAGGCCTGGGGCGACGGCCATGGGCTCGACATCCTGGCCCTTGGCTACGGCACGCCGTTCGTGACGCCCTTCCAGGCGTTCGCCCGCCGGATGGTCGCGGCCATGCCGGCGCAGCAGGGCGTGGAGGTCTGGCCCGTGGGCGGGCGCAATCTCGCGATGCTGACGCCCGAGGACGCCCTGCCATTCCGCAACGCCCTCTTCGACCGCATCCTGGTGGTCCACGGGATCGAGGAAAGCGCCGATCCCGTGGGCCTGCTGAAGGAGGTCTGGCGGGTGCTGGCCCCCTCGGGACGGGTGATCGTGACGGTGGCCGCGCGCAACGGCCTCTGGGCCAACGCCGAGAAGACGCCCTTCGGCCACGGCCGGCCCTATACGCGCGCCCAGCTCGCCGAACTGCTGCGCGAGGCCGAACTGGAGCCGTCGGGCTGGACGCGGGCGCTCTACGTCCCCCCGGTGGGCTGGATGGCCCGCTGGGCGGAAGGGTTCGAGCAGGTGGGCTCGCGGCTATGGCCGGGGTTCGCGGGCCTCCTCCTCATGGAGGCCGTCAAGCAGACCTATGCGGTCAAGCCCAAGGGCGCGCCCGCGCGGGTGGCGGTCGCCCGGCCGGTGCTGGCCCCCAGCCCGGCCGGTGCGGGCGTGACGGGCCGGACCCTTGGCGAACCCACGGGTAAGGCCCTAGGGTCGGTTCGCAAGATCGGAGACTCCGGCGCATGAAGCTGATCATCGCGGTCATCAAGCCCAGCAAGCTGGACGCGGTCCTGGATGCGGTCACCGAGGCCGGCGCGTCCGGGCTCACCGTCACCGAGGTGCGCGGCTACGGCCGCCAGCGCGGCAAGACCGAGGTCTATCGGGGCGCCGAGTACGAGGTGAAGCTGCTGCCCAAGGTGAAGCTGGAGATCGCCGTCCCCACCGACATCTGCGACGGGGTCATCGAGGCGATCAAGTCCGCCGCCAACAGCGGCAAGATCGGCGACGGCAAGGTGTTCGTCCTCGACCTGGAGAAGGCCGTCCGCATCCGCACCGGCGAGACCGACGAAGGCGCGATCACGGGGTAGGACGACATGGAAGACTTGGCCGCCGCACGCATCCAGGTGGTGCGCGAGCACATGGCGCTGGAGGTCGTCCATGACTGGGACGGCGTGATCGCCACCTTCGAGCGCCCTCGATACGAGATGTACGGCTCGGGCGCCGTGTTCGACGGCGAGGCGGCGGTCCGCGGCTACTTCGCCGCCTCGCGCACGCCCTTCCCGGACCAGGGAAACGAGATCATCGCCATCGCCCACGACGGCGACACCGTGCTGGTGGAGTTCTGGCTCACCGGCACCCACCTCGGCCCGCTGCGCCATGCCGGCCGCACCATCGAGCCCACCGGCAAGGCCTTCCGCGTGCGCATGGCCGCGAGCTTCGAGTTCGCCCCGGGGGGCGCCAGGATCGTCTGCGAACGGCCCTACTTCGACCAGGGCGCCGTCGTGCGGGCGCTCGGCCTGGCGTAGGACCGAAACAGGCTCCCTCCCCATCAAGGGAGGGAGGTTACTTCTTCTTCCGCCGAGCCTTGGGCTTCGCCGGCGCTTCCGGCTTCGGCAGCTCGACCTCGCCGAACAGGTTCCGGGGCACGGCCTCTGCCTGCGCCTCGGCCTTGCGGCTCAGCAGGAACAGCGCCGTTTCGGCGCGCCAGTTCTCGATCGGCTTTCGGGGGTCGATCGGGCGGGCGGGCCTGCCGTCGTCGAGGGCGGCGCAGGCGTCGATGCGAAGGCCAAGGTCGTCGCAGAGGGCGGTGAAGTCGCGCAGGGTGCACAGGTGGATGTTGGGCGTCGCCCACCAGGGATCGGGCAGGGCGCCGGTCTCGGGCATCCGCCCGCGCGAGAGCAGGGCCCAGCGGACCTTCCAATGGCCGAAGTTCGGCAGCGAGATCACCGCCTGGTCGGCGATGCGCAGCAGCTCGGAGAGCACGTGCCGGGGCTCGCGCATCTGCTGGAGCGTCTTCGACAGGATCGCGTAGTCGAAGGCCCGCGTGGGGAAGTGGTCGAGGTCGCGGTCGCCGTCGCCCTGGACGACGGCGAGGCCCCGGGCGAGGCAGGCGGAGACGCCCTCCGGACTGATCTCCAGGCCCTGGCCGTCCACGCGCTTCTCGCGGGTCAGCATCTCGAGCAGTTCGCCCTCGCCGCAGCCGACGTCCAGCACCCGCGCGCCGGGGCGCACGAGGCGGAGGATCTCGCGGAAGTCCTCGCGAACGATGCTCAAGCGAGCCCCCCGTTCAGCCCTCGGGCTTGCGCCTGGGCGGCGAGGAACCCGCGCAGGGTGGCGTCGAGCTGCGGCTCGTCGAGGAAGAAGGCGTCGTGGCCCTTGTCGCTCTCGATCTCGACGAAGCTGGCCCGGCAGCCGGCGGCGTTGAGCGCCCGCACGATGTCGCGGCTCTCAGCGGTCGGATAGAGCCAGTCGGACGAGAACGACAGCACGCAGAACTTCACGCCCCGGGCCTTGGCGAAGGCGTTGGCCAGCACGCCGCCGTGCTGGGCGGCGAGGTCGAAGTAGTCCAGGGCGCGCGTGATGTAGAGGTAGGAGTTGGCGTCGAACCGGTCGACGAAGCTCGCCCCCTGGTGGCGCAGGTAGCTTTCCACCTGGAAGTCCGCGTCGAAGCCCCAAGAGAGGCCGTCGCGCTGGAGCTCGCGGCCGAACTTCCGTTGCAGGGCGGCCTCGGACAGGTAGGTGATGTGCGCGGCCATGCGAGCCACGGCCAGGCCCTTCTCGGGGCGCACGCCGGCCTTCAGGTAGTCGCCGCCCATCCAGTTCGGATCGGCCATGACCGCCTGGCGGCCCACCTCGTGGAAGGCGATGTTCTGGGCCGAATGGCGGGGCGCCGCGGCGATGCACACCGCGCTGAACAGCTTCTCGGGGTAGTCGGCCGCCCACTGCAGCACCTGCATCCCGCCCATCGAGCCGCCGACCACGGCGAACAGGGTCTCGACGCCCAGCGCCTCGACCAGCATGGCCTGGGCCCGCACCATGTCGGCGATGGTTATGACCGGGAACGACAGCGCGTAGGGCTCGCCGGTCTTGGGGTCGGGGCTGGCCGGGCCGGTGGTGCCCATGCAGCCGCCCACGACGTTCGAGCAGATGATGAAGTAGCGCTCGGGATCGAGCGGAAGGCCCGGACCCACGACGCGGCTCCACCAACCCGGCTTGCCGGTGACGGGGTGTGTGGAGGCCAGGTGCTGGTCGCCGGTGAGCGCGTGGCAGACGAGCACAGCGTTGGACTTGGTCTCGTTGAGCTTGCCGTAGGTCTTGTAGGCGATCTCGAGGGGGGCGAGGCTCGCGCCCGAATCCAGGCGCAGGGGCTGGCTGGCCGGGAACCGCCAAGTCCCGCCGCCCGTCTCGATAGCCGTCGTGATCGGGGCCTGGGCCGTCATGGCCGCGTTGGACCGTCTCGCCCAACCGGTGTCAATGGCTTGCAGCGCGCCGCGCCTCGTCTATGAGGACCATCGGGTCAGGGCCATAGTGTCGGGGAGCGTCCATGCAGCGGCTTATCCTGCTCCGGCACGGCAAGGCCGAGCCGGACTCAGCAAGCGGCGAGGATTTCGACCGGCGCCTCGCGCCGCGCGGGGTGCTGGAGTCCGCCGCCGTGGGCGCGAGCCTCGCCGACATGGGCTTCCGGCCCGACGTGGCGCTGGTTTCGTCGGCCGCCCGCACGCGCGAGACCTGGGACCAGGCCGGCGCCGCCTTCCCGGACGCGGAGACGCGGGTGGTGGGCGATCTCTACCACGCCGAGGCGGGCCAGGTGCGCCAGGCTGCCGAGGAGGCCGGCCGCGACGCCGGCACGGTGATCGTGGTGGGCCACAACCCGGGCCTCCAGGAACTGGCGGTCCAATTGCTGATCGAGGGCTCGGCCCCGCGCGAGTTGATCCACCAGGCGCAGCGGAAGTTCCCCCCGGGGGCGGCGGCCGTCTTCCTGATCGACGCCAACGGCCGGCCGAGCTTCGACGGCCTGTTCTATCCGGACCGGGCCTAGATGGTCCGCATCTACAAGATCCTGCCGCGGACGGAGTGGGAGAGGGCCCAGACGGTCGGCCGGTTCGAGGGCTCGGCCGTGGACCTGGCCGACGGCTTCATCCACTTCTCGACGGCGGCCCAGGCGCAGGAGACCGCCCGGCGGCACTTCGCCGGCCAGGCGGAGCTCGTGGTGCTGGAGGTGGAAGCCGACGACCTTGGAGCGGCCCTGCGCTTCGAGCCCTCGCGCGGTGGCGACCTCTTCCCGCACCTTTACGGAGCGCTGGACGCGGGCCAGGTGCGGGGCGTGACGGAGGCGCCGCTCGGAGAAGATGGCGTGCCGCAGGTCGGGGTCGCGGCATGAGCGCGCTGCACGGTCTTGTCACCCGGGCGATGCGGGTCCTTGACCCGGAGGACGCCCACACGTTGGCGATCCGCGCCCTTGAGGCGGGGCTGGGGCCGCGCGGCGGGCCGGACGATCCGATCCTGGCGACGGAGATGGCGGGCCTTTCGCTGCCAAACCCCGTGGGCCTCGCCCCCGGCTTCGACAAGAACGCCCAGGCGTTCGGCCCCATGCTCAAGGCCGGATTCGGCTTCGTGGAGTGCGGCACGGTCACGCCGAAGCCCCAGGCCGGCAACCCGCGCCCGCGCCTCTTCCGCCTGACCGAGGACCGCGCGGTGATCAACCGCATGGGCTTCAACAACGAGGGCCTGGAGGCCTTCGCGGGCCGGCTCGCGCGCCGCCGACAGGGCGTTGTCGGCGCCAACGTGGGGGCCAACAAGGACTCCGAGGACCGGATCGGCGACTATGTCGTCTGCCTGCGCCGGCTCTGGGGAATGGCCAGTTACTTCACCCTCAACATCTCCTCGCCCAACACGCCGGGCCTGCGCGCGCTGCAGACCCGGGCGGCGCTGGAGGAGCTGCTGGGCCGCGTGGCCGAGGCGAGGGACGCCCTGCCGCGCGAGGGGCTGGTCCCGATGTTCCTCAAGGTCGCGCCCGACCTGGAGGACGGCGAGGTCGAGACCATCGTCGAGACCGTGGCGGCGCATGGGCTCTCCGGGATCATCGTCTCCAACACGACGGTCGGCCGCCCGCCGCTGAAGTCGCGCTTCCGCGAAGAGGCCGGCGGGCTCTCGGGCGCCCCGCTGATGGGCCTATCCACGGAGGTGCTGGGCCGGTTCGCGCAAGCCGCGCAGGGGCGCCTCGGGCTGATCGGGGCCGGGGGGATCGCCTCCGGCGCCGACGCCTACGCCAAGATCCGGGCCGGCGCCTGCGCCGTTCAGCTCTACTCCGCTCTGGCCTTCGAAGGGCCGGGACTGGTCACGCGCATCAAGCGCGAGCTCGCCGCCCGTCTGCGCGCGGACGGTTTCGCTTCCGTCCGGGACGCCGTCGGGGCGAAATAGCGGGCGCCCACAGGCGGTTTCCACCTGAGCGAGCGGCTTCGCGTTGCCCTGGCGGGCGCGAGCGATTAACTCGAAAGGATCATGGCGGACGCCTCAGCGCCCAAGCAGCACCCCGAGCGGGACAGGCGCCGCATCTTCTGGCCCGGCGGCCTCTCGGCGCGCCTGCTGGTCCTCACCGTGCTGTTCGCCGCCCTAGGGGGGATGATCGCCATCCCGCCGGCCATGGCCGCCTATGAGCGCCAGTGGCTGCTGGACCGGGTCCGGGCCGCCGAACTCGCCTCCCTCGCGCCCGAGGTGGCCCCCGACCGGGTGGTGAGCGAACAGCTCAAGACCGAGCTCCTGCGGGGCGCGGGCGTGGAGATCGTGGCCATTTCGGTGGACGGGGTGCGCTCGCTGGTGTTCGCCGGCGCCCGGCCGGCCGAGGCGCCCTACGTCGTGGACCTGAGGCCCCGGGCGGCGGGGCTGTCGCTGGTCGCGCCCTTCCGCACGATCTTCGGGCCCGAGGGGCGGCGCGTGCGCGTCGTGGCCGAACCGCGCTTCCGCAGGGCCGAGTTCATCGAGTTCGTGGCCGTCGACACCGAGCTGAAGCGGGCGCTCGCCAGCTATCTCTGGCGGCTGCTGGGCATCGTGGTGCTGGTCTCGACGATCGCGGGCGTGCTGGTCTTCGTGGCCCTGAACCTCTTCCTGGTGCGGCCCATGCAGCGGATCACCTACGCCATGGAGCGGTTCCGGGCGGACCCGGACGACCCGGCGGCGCGGGTCGAGCTGTCGGGCCGCCGCGACGAGATCGGCCGCGCCGAGGCCGAGCTCGACCGGATGCAGACCGACCTGCGCGCGGCGCTGAACTCCCGGGCCCGGCTGGCGGCCCTGGGCGAGGCGGTGGCCAAGATCAACCACGACCTGAAGAACATGCTGACCTCGGCCCAGATCGCGTCCGAGCGGCTGGCGGCGCTGAAGGACCCCAAGGTCACCCAGGCCCTGCCGCGCCTGGAGCGGGCCCTGGACCGGGCGGTGAAGCTGGCCTCGGACGTGCTGGCCTACGGCAAGACCCAGGAGGCCGCGCCGGAACTTCGGCCGGTGGGCCTGGCGACGGCGGTGGACGAAGCGGCGCTGGAGGCGCGGCTGGCGGACAAGGGCGTGCGGCTGGTCTCGAAGGTGGAGCGCGGTGCGCGCGTGACGGCCGATCCCGACCAGCTCCACCGCATCCTCGCCAACCTGTTCCGCAACGCCCGCCAGGCCATCGAGCACCAGGAGGGCCGCGCCACGGCCGGCCGGGTGGAGGTGACCCTGGAGGCGGTGGGCGGGACGTCGGTCATCCGCGTGACCGACAACGGCCCGGGCATCCCCGAGCGCGTGCGAGAGCGCCTCTTCCAGCCGTTCGCGGGCTCGGGACGGCCGGACGGGGCGGGCCTGGGCCTGGCCATCGCCCGCGAGCTCGCGCTCGGCCACGGCGGCGACCTGACGCTGGCCGGGACGGGACCGGACGGAGCGGTGTTCGAACTGCGTCTGCCCGGCGCGCCTGCCAAGGCGGCGGCGCGGCGGGCGAAGAGCTCGGCCTAGGGGCGCCGCCTAGGGCGCCTTGGCCACGCCCTCGCGCCTGGGGTCGGCGCCGCCGCGCAGGCCCTGCGGCGTCATCTCGACCCCATGCAGGCCGGAGCCCTCGGCCCCGGGACCGGCCTGGAGCTTCACGCCCTTGGCCGCAAGACCGGTGACGACGTCGGGGGCGAACTTGTCCACCTCGGCGGCGTAGAACGGTCCGGGCGCGATGAGGTTGGGCAGCGCGACCGCCTCCTGCATCGGCAGCTTCCAGTCCAGCACGCCCACCAGGGCCTTGAGGTTGTAGGCGATGATCGCCGGCCCGCCCGGCGAGCCCACGGCGGCCACGAACCTGCGGTCGCGGTCCAGCACGATGGCCGGGGCCATGGACGAGCGGGGGCGCTTGCCCGGCGCCACCGCGTTGGCGACCGGCAGGCCGTCCTTGTCGGTCGGCGAGAACGAGAAGTCGGTGAGCTGGTTGTTCAGGAAGAAGCCCGCGACCATCCGGCCCGAGCCGAAGATGCTTTCGACCGTGGTGGTCATGGAGACCACGTTCCCCTGGCCGTCGACGACCACGAAGTGGGTGGTGCCGCCGGGCTCGCGGGTGTTGTCGGGCCCGCGGGGCTTGGCCCCGGGCGGCAGGCCGGGCTGGGGCGGCGGGCCCGCGGTCGGGCCGATCAGTTTCGCGCGCTCATCAAGGTAGGCGGGATCGAGCAGGCCCTGGACGGGCACGTCCACGAAGGCCGGGTCGCCGATGTAGCGGTCGCGGTCGGCGTACATCAGGCGGCTCGCCTGGCTGAACAGGTACCAGCCCTCCACGTCGTTCGGATGGGCGGCGACGTCGGTGCGTTCCAGCAGGCCCAGGCCTTGAAGCACGGCGGGTCCGCCGGACGGCGCGCCGGGCGTGCAGACGATGTAGACGCGATAGGGCCGGCACAGCGCCTCGGACTTCTTCGGCCGGTAGCGCTTCAGGTCCTCGAGGCTGAGCGCGCCCGGGATCGGATCCTGATGGACGCGCGCCACGATGGCCTCGGCGATGGTCCCTTCCAGCAGGGCCTTGGGGCCCTCGGCGGCGATCTTGCGGACCGTCCCGGCGTAGGCCGGGTTGCGGACGATGTCGCCCGGCTGGATCTTCGTCCCGTCGGGCTTGGTGAAATAGGCGACGGCGTCGGGCGCGGCGGCCTGGGGCGAGCGGCTCGAGGCCGACATGGCCATCCGGCCTGGCGCCGGGAAGCCCCCGTCGGCCAGGCGCTCGGCGTCGGCGAAGAGGCGGCTCCAGGGCAGCCTGCCGTGGTCGGCCTGGGCCATGGCCAGCATGGCCACCGCGCCAGGGACGCCGGTGGAGCGGCCCGAGAGGATGGCCGTGGCGCGGTCCAGAGGCTTGCCGTCGGCGCCCAGGAACATGTCCGGCGTCGCCCCCATGGGCGCCGTCTCGCGGCCGTCATAGGCGGTCACCGAGCGGGTCTTCGCATCGTAGTAGGTCAGGAAGGCGCCGCCCCCGAGGCCCGAGCTCTGCGGCTCCACGAGGCCCAGCACCGCCTGGACGGCGACCGCGGCGTCCACCGCCGAGCCGCCTTCGCGCAACACCCGAAGGCCGGCGTCGACCGCCATCGGATTGGCGGCCGCGACCATGCCCGAGGACTTCGCGGGCGCGGTCGCCAGGGGGGCGGCCGGCGGCTCGACCTTGGCGGGGGCCGCGCAGGCGGCGAGGAGGGCGGCGAGCGCCAAGGAAGGGACCAGCGACAGGATACGCGGCTTCAAGGTCACGTCGGCGAACTCCGGCACGAATGAAGCGCGACCATAGCCGCGCGGACGCGTGGACAACAAACGCCGGCTCGTGCGAGGTCCCCGGCATGACGGAGATGCGCCCTGGGCCTGGGCCCCGCAACCTGATCACCGACGTTCCCGGCCTGAAAATCGGGCAGGCCGAGGATGCGGCCGTGCGGACGGGCGTGAGCGTGATCCTGCCGGACGAGCGGGCGGTCTGCGCCGTGGACGTGCGCGGCGGCGCGCCGGGCACGCGGGAGACCGACGCGCTGGCGCCCGAGAACCTGGTGGAGGCCGTGGACGCGGTCGTGCTGTCGGGCGGCTCGGTCTATGGCCTGGGCGCCGCCGACGGCGTGGTGGGCTGGCTGGGCGCGCAGGGACGGGGCTATGGCCTCATCCCCGGCGTGCCGCCCTCGCCGGTGGTCCCGGCGGCGATCCTGTTCGACATGGCCAACGGCGGCGACAAGGCGTGGGGCGAGGCGCCGCCGTACCGCGAACTGGGCCGCAGGGCCGTGGCCGCGGCGGACCTGGAGTTCGCGCTGGGCACGGCGGGCGCGGGCTATGGCGCCATGGCGGGAAGCCTGAAGGGCGGAATCGGCTCGGCCTCGGCGGTGACGGCGGACGGCTACACGGTGGGCGCGCTCGTGGCCGTGAACTGCTGGGGCTCGGCCGTCGCGCCGGGCGGGCGGACGTTCTGGGCCGCGCCCTATGAGATCGGCGAAGAGTTCGGCGGCCTGGGCCCCGAGGGCCTTCGGGCCGGGCCCGAGGCCTGGGGCTTCGCCAAGCGCCCCGACGAGGCGCGCAACACCACCATCGCCTGCGTGGCTACGGACGCTGTCCTGACGCCCGCCCAGGCGAAGCGATTCGCCGTCATGGCCCAGGACGGGCTGTCGCGCGCCATCCGTCCCGTGCACGCGCCGTTCGACGGCGACGTGGTCTTCGCGCTCTCCACCGGCCGGCGACCCCTGGAGGCGCCGGCCGACCACACGGTCGCGCGGCTGGGGGCCCTGGTCGCGGACGCCCTCGCGCGGGCGGTGGCCCGTGGCGTCTACGAGGCGGCCGCCTGGCCGGGGACGGACGTCGCCTGCTGGCGGGACCTTCCGGCGCGGACTCCCGGCTGGTAGCTTGGCTGTACGCTGTTCAGGAGTTCACGTGATGTCTTTCGGACGCAGGCTCGCCCTCGCCGCGGGCGCGGCCGCCCTGGCGAACGCCGCCGCCGCCCAGCCCGCCGGCCAGAAGGTCCAGCAGAAGGTGACCGGTCCGGTCGCCACCTACTGGATGAGCGCCCAGACCCAGACGGGCTTTGGCGCCGGCATGATGGGCGGGCCGATGGGCGGGTCGGGCGGGCGCCCCTCCATGGGCGCGATGATGGGGGCGATGATGGGCGGCGGCGGGCCGCAGAAGTCGCTGATCCTCCAGCTCGGCTCGTCGCGCCAGGCGCCGACGCCGGCGGCCGAGCACCTGCCGCCCGAGGCCCTGAGGGCCGGCAAGAGCCTGCCGCTCGTCACGCCCAAGGCCCAGCCGGTCCAGAAGGCCGACGAGACGCCCGAGATGCCGCGCGAATACGAGAAGCCGCGCGGCAAGATGCTGGTCTTCTGGGGCTGCGGCGAACGCGCCCGGCCGGGCCAGCCAGTCGTGATCGACATGGCCCAGATGGCCGCGGGCAAGGTTCCGGCGGGCCTCTCGGCCATCAGCAAGGGCCTGGACGTTCGACCGATGCAGCCGCCGTCGCCCGCCCGCAACAAGACCTACGGCGAATGGCCGAACGAACGCACCCGCACCCAGGTGCAGGGCGTGAGCTCGCTCGCGGGCGAGCATGTGGTGCGGGGCAACTACAGCCCTGAGATCCGCTTCAGCCTCACCCCCGACCAGGACTTCTTGGGGCCGCTCAGCCTGACCACCAACGACAAGGCCCCGGCGGGCTTCGGCCGGCTGGGCTGGAACGCCGTTCCCCACGCCCGCGCCTATCTCGCCACCGCCATCGGCGGGCAGGAGGAGACGATGGTGCTGTGGACCTCGTCCGAGGTGCAGGCCTCGGCCTTCTCCATGCCCGACTACATCTCGGACCGTGACGTCACGCGGCTCGTGGCCTCGCGGGCGCTGATGGGGCCGCAGACCACGACCTGCGCGGTGCCGAAGGAGGTGCTGGACGCCGCGCCCCAGGCGATGGTGCAGCTCGTGGCCTACGGCGACGAGGCGAACTTCGTCTATCCGCCGAGGCCCCAGGACCCGAAGGTCGACTGGAACCAGGAATGGCAGGTCAAGGTCCGCTACCGCTCGGCCACGGGCGGCATGCTGGGCATGGCGATGCCGGGTATGGATGGCGACGACGGCGGCTCGGACGACGGTCCGCGGGCCCAGCAGCAGCGTCCGCCCCAGGACCCGAAGGCCAAGCGCCGCAACCAGATGCTGAAAGGCCTGGGCGGCGCGCTGGGGGTGCCGATCCCCTGACCGGGCTACTTCACCGCGCGGAGGCGGACCTGGAGCTCGCGGACAACCCCCCAGGCTTCCTCCGCCTTCGCGCGAAGCGCCTCCCGAGTCATCTCGCCGGAGCTCACCTTTTCCCACCAATGCGGCTCATAGACCTGCACCATGCTCTCGACCTCGAAGTCCACGTCGAGGGCCAGGGCCAGCATGGTGTAGTTGGCGCGTCGGGCCATCCATTCCCGGTTCTGCCGCTTCGACATCATCTTGAAGGTCATGGGCGTGAACGCGCGCACATGGGTGGGATCGGACCAGAAGGTATCGTGACGGACGTGCGGCACGTGAATCTCGACGAGTCCGCCCGGCGCGGCGATCCGGTAGATCTCCTGCATCACCCGGCGGAACGTCGCGAAATCGGCGCCGACGTGCTCCAGCACATGCTTCAGAAGGATGTGGTCGAAGGCGTTGCCAGGCAGGTCCCAAGGCGTGGTCTCGATGTCGAGCAGCTGGTCCGGCTCGCAGGACTCGAAGTTATCGACGTTGAGCCAGCCTTCGCGCTTGTCGAAGCCGCATCCCAGATTGAGCTTCAAGGCTCTGCTCCTGTTCCAGTCGAGCGCCTGGCTAGATGTTGGGAGGCAAGCGAGCAAGGGCGACGGCTCAGTCCTCGGCCTCCCATCCGTAGAGGTCAGCGCGCACGCGGTCCGGGGCGTCGTCAAGCAGGCGCTGAAGGATCGAGCCCCCCTTGCCCTCGAACGCCGGGAGGAACTGCAGCTGGACGCCGGCGTCGGCGAAGGCGGCCGGATTGTACAGCTCCCGCCCGCCCGGGGCGTTGATGTAGCGCTCGGCGCCGACCCTGCGGCAGATCTCCAGGATGCGGTCCTGGCCTCGAACGTCGTCCGGCAGGTCCAGCGACGAGGACCGGACGACGTTCCAAGGCGTCTCGAGCCGGCCGCAGACCGACTGCAGCAGGCGTACGATGTAGTCCACGGGGCGGCCCTCGACCCGACGCACCTCCTCAAGCAGCTCCGCCGCGGGCCCGCCGGCGGCCAGACCGAACGGCCGCAGGCGTTCCTCGAGCTCCTGCCTTGCGCCGTCGGCGAACTCCAGGGCGTCGATGCGCACGTCCTGGGGGGCGGGCTTCAAGGGCAGGGTGAGCCACCGCTCCTCGCCACTCGGGTCGCGCAGCTTGTTCCGGTGCACCCAGCCGCGGCGGGGGAACTGCACGCAGTCATAGACGACGAAGAGATCGCTTCCGGAGATCAGCCGGAAATAGCCCGCGTAGGGGAGGAAGTATGGCTGCATGATCGCCACGGTCGGTCCCAAGCGGTGCGACTCCTCTCCTGCGATGGGCGGCGGCCCCTCAGGGGGGCGGTCCACGGCGCGACGACCCGCCGCCGGGCGCGTCGCTTCATTGACCCCTGACGCTCGTGTAGTACAGCCGCCGATGACCGCGCCAGGGCCGTGCTGCACGCCGCCCGGCGCCATTTTTCCAGGGAGAGGCGATGACGTCGGACGCGGCGAGGGCGGAGGAGCTGGTGGAACAGGCCATCGCGGCCGTGAACCGGAGCGCCCTGGACGAAGCCGAGGCGCTCTGCAACCGGGCGCTGGAGGAAGCCGAAGTTCCGCGCGCCTATTTCGTCCGGGGGTTCATCGCCCATCTGCAGCGACGCCATGGCGCGGCGGTCGCCGATTGCGCGACCGCCGCCGCGAAGGGAGTCGACGACTGGCAGAACTTCCTGACGCTCGGAAAGTCGTACATGGCGCTCAGGCAGGCCGCGCCGGCTTATGACGCGCTGCTGCAGGCCGTCCGGCGCAATCCCCGTCACCCGGACGCCGCAATTCGGCTGCTGCGCATGGCGCTCATGCATCGCGGCGGCGAGCATGCGGCGGAACTCTACCGCGAGCTTTTCGCGGCCCAGGGAATGCGAGAGGTCGACGACGCTTGGCTTGCCCTGGCCCTGCGCATGCGCATCCCCGTCGAAACGCCGCCTCATGCGCGGACCGCCCCCCAGGATACGGCGCTGCGATGGGCCGAGCGGTCGGGAGTCGAGGTCCTTCGGCTAGGCGAGGCCGAAGCCGTGCCGGTCCAGGCGATCGGACAGGACACGGTGGAGTATGTCCACGGCAATGTTCCCTATGTCGTCGACCTGCCGGACGTGGAGGTCTTCGCCTATTCGCATGTGGTCCTGACCTCGGACGGGTTCGCGCTCAACGAGGCCGGCGGCCATGCCGAGTACGGTCGCTTCGTTGACCACCGTGCGGACGCGGCGGTGATCGGCCACACCGAGGACACCCTTTATCTCCGGACCGACGCCTACCGGATGGAAAGCCTGGACGAGGCCGTCTGGCTCGCCGGCCCCGCCAGCAACGAGTTCGGCCACTGGGTCGGGGAATTCGCGCCCAGGCTCCAGTTCCTGGAGCAGCACCCGGCGTTCGCCGGCCGTCCGATCATCGTCGACGAGGGGATGCCGGCCAGCCATCTCGAACTCCTGTCGATGCTCTGCCCGAACCGCATCATCCCCCTGCCGCGGCTCCACGGCCTGCGGGTCAGGCGACTGCTCTACGCGCCCACCCCCACCTTCTTCCTGATCCATCTCCTGCCCGACCACACCCTGCCCGAGCACGTGGCCTGCTGCGCCTCGGTGCGGAGCTACCGGTTCCTCAAGGAGCGGGTCGAGCAGGCGCTGGGCGTCGCGCCGCGGACGGAGGCCAAGTACTACCTGTCGCGGGCGAACCGGTGGTCGCGGAAGGTCCACAACGAGGCCGAGGTCCGCGCCTATCTCGAAGGCCACGGCTACCAGACCGTGATGATGGAGGACCTGACCTTCACCGAGCAGATCCGGCTGTTCCAGGGCGCGTCGGCCATCGTGGCCCAGAACGGCTCTGCGATGCAGAACTTCATCTACGCCAGGCCGGACGTGCGTCTGTTCGTCCTCACCCAGTCCAACCTGCACAACCTGGCGGCCTTCAACGGGCAGGCCCGCGCTCTCGGCTTCGCGCCGGTTTTCATCACGGGAGAGGCCGTCGACGACCCGAACTACAAGCACGCGAACTACGTCGTCCCGCTCGAGTCCCTGGCGCCGGCGGTGGCTTGAGCGCTCAGCCCTTCGCGGCCGGGAAGACGCGTGCGAGGTCGGCGGCCTGCGGGAAGTCCGGCACGATCAGGTCGGTCTGGTACGAGTACTTGTAGGGCGTGGGATAGCCGTGGGCGATGTAGGTCGGCTCGGCGGCGTTGTTGAAGCGGCCGCTGTAGGCGATGCGCACCTCGCCGTCCCCCTGCTCACCGGTCCGGTGGACCAGGAAGGTCGAGAAGGCCACCACATCGCCGGGGTTCAGTTCCAGCGGCACGTAGTCGTCTTCGCGGATGGCGGGGTCGTTCACCATCGGGGTCTGTATGTGCTCGACGGTGTCGCGCAGGCCGCCGAGGTGCGAACCCGGCACGATCTCGAGCGGATGCGAGGCCTTGGTCACCGGCGTCGTCGGCGCCCACAGCACGATGCTGTCCAGGCTGCCCTGGATGGCCCGCCAGTCCTGGTGCGGCGGCGACTTGTGATAACCGCCGGGGATCTTCAGCCGGTCCGAGATGATGTGGTTGGAGACCCGGGTCGAGATCACCGGGAACTCGACGCCGAGCTTGCGGGCGATGTCCATGATCGGTTCGGAGATCATCAGCCGATGCACGGGCGGCAGCATCTGGGTCATGCGCGCCGTGGAGATGTACGCGGGCACGTCGGCGTTGAGCAGGGTCAGGGCGTCGGCATGGAAGGCCTGGCGGAAACCGCCGGTGCTGACCGGCAGGCCCCTGTGCCGCAGTTGCAGCCGGAAGAGCTCCAGCATCTGGGCGTTGATCTCATCCAGCCAGGCCACGTCGAGGACGCCGCGAAACACGATGTAGCCCTCGGCCAGGTAGGTCTCGCGGATCTGGGCGTCGGCGTCGCGGGTCAGGGGGGCGGCGGTGGCGGTCATGGCTTGGGAGCTCCCGAGCGGCTTTCGCAGATGGCGTAGATGCTGGCGCAGAGGTCGGGATAGAGGCGACCCAGCTTGAAGCAGCCTTCGAGGTAGTCGTCGCCGATCAGTCCGCTGGCGATCAGCTTGTCGAACTGGAAGTTGGCGAAGGGCTTGAAGAAGACGCCGCCGCTCTCGGCGACGGACAGCCCCGCCGCGGCCACATGCTCCAGGAGCGCGTCCATGTTGTAGGTCCGCCGGTGGCCGTGCAGGTGCTCGCCCTCGGTCACGGCGGTGGGATAGGCGATCAGGCCCATCTGGACGGCGATCTGGCGCGACGCGGCGTGGGCGTTCGGCACCACCAGGAACAGCTTGCCCGTTGGCGAGAGCCAGGTCCCGATCCGGCGCAGGATCTCCACCGGCTCGTCCAGGTGCTCCAGCGTGTGGGTCAGGAAGACGGCGTCGAACGGCTGCTCGGGCTGGAAGTCCTCGAAGCGGCTGAGCACGAACTTGACATGGGCCGGCGAGGCGGCCCGGGCCGTCTCGATCAGCTCGCTGGAGCCCTCGACCGTCGTCATGTCGGCGAAGATCGCCGCAAGCTTCTTCGTGAAGCCCCCCTCGAAGCAGCCCATCTCCAGCGCCCGTCCGGCCTTCGGCAGGCGCGGCTCGAAGGTCCGCAGCATGTAGTCGTGCATGCGGTAGTCGAAGTCGTAGGCGTACTTGCGCTCTTCGTTGTCGGCGTACTCGGTGTTGAGGTCGCGCGCGCTCATCCCTGGTCGCCCTTGTACATCCGGCGCTCGGGCGGCTGATACCACTCGTCGAGCGTGGCGGGGATGCGGGCGTTGTAGCCCAGGATCTGGCGGGTGTGCGGGGCGAGTTCGCCGCCGCGGTCGTAGCCCACGGCCCGCGGATAGTCGAACTGCGGCTTGATGAAGGGCTTGCAGTACATCGGCGTCACCGACCGGCGGAGCTGGTCCGTCTTGTTGTCGCCGCCGGCGTGCCAGACGTTGGAGTTGAAGATCAGGATGCTGCCGGGCGAGCCCAAGGCCCGTTCGGCATGGGCGTAGAACGTCTGCTCGTCCGGCTTCTCCGCGCGCTTGTGCGAGCCCGAGAGCATGTAGGTCGCGCCGTTATCGGCGGTGAACTCGTCCAGCATGACGAGGGTGTTCAGGAGCAGCGGCATGTCGCCCGAGTACGAGCGAATGTCGCGATGGATCCGCTGGGCGTAGGACGTGTGCCCCCGCGTGTTGATGGCTCCGCCGAAGGAGTTGAGGATGCACCGCCCCTGGAAGTAGTGCTCCAGGTACGGCATCAGCGGCGCGCTGGAGTCGATGTATTCCAGGAAGCTGGGCTTCAGCCCGATCAGGTGGTGGACCGTGCGGTCGGCGTCGGAGGCGACGCCGTTCTTCTCCTGTATGGCGCGGCAGACCTCCCACGCCTCCTCGATCTCCGTCCTCATCCGCTCCACGAGGCCGGGCTCCACGGCGCCCTCCAGGACGACCCAGCCCTTTTCTTCCATCCGTTCGGCGTAGGCGGGGAGATCGAGGGAGAGCTTCATAGGACCGTCACGATGGATTTGGAGGGATAGAGCGGGCACTTCTCGATCCGGTAGCGGATGTCCGCGAACACCTCCTTGAAGGCGATGGCCTCGCCAGGCGCGCCGGACCAGGTCAGTTCGTCGAACAGGATCACGCTGCCCGGCACCAGGTGCGGCCGGATGGCCTTGAGCGCCGCCACGGTGGGCTCATAGGGGCCCATGTCGAAGAAGGCGAAGGCCACCAGGGTCTCGGGATGATCCCGGAAGTACTGCGGCGCGGTCTGGGTCACGTCCCCGGCGACCAGCTTGTGGTTCCCGCGCAGGTGGCCGAAGGCGTTGTTCCCCTCATGCACCTGGAGGAGCTCGGCCAGGTAGCGGGGATAGTCGGAGCCGGAGTTGTAGCCCCCGTGCTCCTTCAGCGCGGTGTCGGCCATGCCGGCGTCCTCGGGATAGCCGGTGAAGGTGTCGAAGCCGATGATCGTCCGCTGCTTGTTGAAGGGTTCGTGGATGGCCCGCAGGTTCTCGAGCAGGACGAGGTTCTGGCCGCGCCAGGTGCCGAACTCCAGCAGCGCGCCGGGCACGTTCACGAAGCGCCTGTAGAGGTCGTCCATCACCAGGAACTTCACCAGCAGCGAGCTGCGGACGTAGAGTCCCAGGTTGAACATCAGCTCTTCGGCCGGAATCGGGCTGTCCCGGAACATGGCCTGCAGCCGGTCGCGGAAGTCGAACGTCTCCCCGAACGCGGTGGTCGCCTCGACGGGCTGGGTCTCAGTCACGGGCGTCCTCCAGGATGGCGTAGCCGAAGCCGCTACGGCCAAAGCCGTTGCCATTGTAGAACATGACGATTCGGCCATCGATTTCGACGACGCAGGGATAGCTCGTCATGGTGGAATCCCAGCCCTCGGCCGAGACGGGAAGCCCCAGCTCGTCGTCCTGGCGCGTCCAGGAAAGGCCGTCGGGGGAACTCGCGAAGCCGATCCGGTAGGCGCCCGATCCATCGCGGTAGTCCACCGAATCCCGGCAGCAGTACCACATCATGTAGCGGTCGCCGTGGCGGATGACGGTGGGATGGGAGAAGGCCTCGTTCTCGTGCGCCTGCGGGATGCAGAGGTGGTTCGGCCGCTCCCAGGTCACGCCGTCCTTCGAGTGGCAGTACTTGATGACGTAGACGGGCTCGTACTTGCCGTTCACGAGCGTCCAGCGCAGGCCCGAGATGTACCACATGCGCCAGAGGTCGCCGCCGGCGAGGGCGTCCTCGCGCAGGATGGTCGGGGTGACGGCGATGTACGGCTCGGCCGGGCAGCGCTCCAGCACCGGCCCCTCGTAGAGGCGCCGGAAGGTGGTCCCGTCGTCGTCGCTGACGGCGATACCGACCGAGTTGCGGTAGGGCACCGTCACGCCACGGTTCCAGCCGCTGTAGTAGAGCCAGACCTGGCCGTCGCGGCGGAGCGCATAGCTCGGCATGACCCCGTCGTCGTCGAAGGTCCCGGGCTCCCCGAAGCCGAGGATCGGCTCCTTGTGCGCGTAGATGATCCGGCCGAGGTCGGCGCGGTCGAGGTCGACGAAGGTCGTGTAGCTGCGCCCGTCCTCGAAGCGGTCGGCGTAGAAGATGCGCACCTTGTCGTCATAGAGGAGCGGCGTCGGGACCTGGGCGTGCGAGCGCGCCCAGGCGTGGGCGGCCGGATCGAAGATCCGGCCCTTGCGGGACCAAGACATTGACATGGATCAGATCGATCTGAGGCGGCTGGAGGGAATCTTCTTCAGTTCGGCCGCCGTGCCGATGAAGACGGCCTCGTCCGGCGCGTCGGACAGGACCAGCGCGCCGGCCCCGATGACCGAATGGACGCCGATCCGGATGCCGTCGCGAAGGGTGGCGTTCACGCCGATGAACGAGCCGGCGCCGATGTCGCACGCGCCCGAGATCACCGCCTGGGAGGCGATGAAACAGTGGTCGCCGATCCGGGTGTGGTGGCCGATGTGGTTGCCCGACCACATGGTGACGTTCCGGCCGACGGTGACGAACGGCTGGATGACGTTGTGCTCCATGATGATCGTGTTCGGATGGGCGACGAAGCCGTTCCAGACGGCGGCCCGGGGGCTGACGTGGCTGGCGAGCGTGTAGCCCTTGGCCTCGGCCTCGGCCACCTTGGCCATGCGCAGCTTGTTGACCTGCTTGAAGCTGACCGCGACGAACATGTCGTACTCGTCCGGCGGGAAGCGGCGCTCGACGTCCTCGAAATCGACGACGGGAACCCCCAGCACGGCGTCGGCGGTCCGATATTCGGCGTCCACGGTGAAGGCCGCGACCTCACGCCCCCCTTCGACGGTGAAGTAGTAGTGCATCACCTCGGCGATCTGGCCCGCGCCGAAAATGACCAGGCGGCGCATGGTCGGCATTCTCCTCAGCTCGCCCGCGGGAGCGCCTGGGCGTCGGCGATCAGGGAGGCCACGTGCCCCGCCGTTTCCTCGTCAAGGTCCCGATAGAAGGGCACGGCGAGGGTGGACTCGGTCAGCATCTCAGTGACCGGCAACTCGTCGCGCGGCAGCGTCGCCGTCGGCGGATGGCGATGGGCGCCGTCGCCCCACCAGCGTCGGGTCTCGACGCCGCCGCGGGTCAGCGCCGCCTCGAGGTCGCCGGCCTCGGCCCTCGCCAGGCGAAGCACGCACACCGAGCCGACCCAGGCGTCGCCGAAGCCCGGTTGGAAGGCCACCGAATTGTTGGCGTCGAGATGACGCGCGTAATGGGCGGCCGTCCGCATCCAGTCGGCGCGGCACGCCGTCCATTCGTCGAGGGCGGCGAGGCCCACGGCGGCATGGTACTCGCTGAGCTTCGCGTTCTGCGCTGCGAGCTGGGCGATGCGCGACTGGTAGAAGCCGAAGTTCGACCGGCGGTGGATATCCCCGATCAGCGCGGTATCGCGACTGACGATGAAGCCGCCCTCGCCGATGCCCAGCACCTTGGTGGCGTGCAGGCTGACGACGCACGGCGTGCGGGTGGGCGTCAGGCCGTCGAAGCCGGCGGCGGCGTCGATCACGGCCGGCACGCCCGTCTCCTCGGTGAAGCTGTCCCACGCCGCCCCGTCCAGGGGATAGCCGAAGGGCGCCACCGGCATCACGGCGCCGACGGGGCCGGGCAGATGCGTGAGGCGGGCCTTCACGGCGTCGGGGTCCAGCGCCCAGGTGCGCTCGTCCACGTCCAGGAAGTAGGGCTGCAGTCCGGCCGCGAAGGCGGCGTGGGCCGATGCGATGAAAGTCCACGCGGGCATCAGGCACAGCGAGCCGGGCTTCGCGCCGAGCGCCTGCAGCGCCAGCGTGAGGCCCACGGTCGCGTTGTTCACCGTCACCACCGAGCCTTCGTCGAGCCCGTAGAAGGCGGCGAGACGCCGCTCGAGTTCCGTGTTGAGCGGGCCGAAGTTGCTATAGATCCGCGCGGCGTCGATCTTCTCGAGGTAGCGGCCCACGGCGGCGGCGGCGGGCAGCTTCGGTCGCATCACGGCCGTATGCGGGCTCATTGCGCCCTAACCCCCACGCGGGCCCCCCCTTGTTTGCGACGCGTCGGCTTCCGGATCGCACGATTGCGGGGTCCTTGGGAAGGCCGTATTCCCGGTTGAGTTGTCGCAGACTCACCCGTGTGGCTACGCTTTCCGGCAGACGAAGACGAAGTACTCTAGCGGCAGGCCGTAGCAGTCGTCGCGGATCGTGCAGCGGCTGAAGTCGGTGAAGGCCCCGCCGAACACTTGCTCGATATCGCCGAAGTCTCGGAAGCGCCGGTAGATCGTGCCGTCCAGCATGCCCCACTTCGGCCCGCCGCGCAGCCGGATGAGGTCGTCCCCCAGTTCGTCGGCGCCGGCGAGCGAGAAGCAGCCCGGGGCCGGAACCGAACAGACCAGATGGCCGCCGGGCCTGAGCACCCGCGCATGCTCGCGCACGTGGCCCCGGATATCTCCGTCCGCGTCGCGCATGTAGTAGATGGCGTTCCAGGACAGCATGTAGTCGAAGAAGCCGTCCTCGAACGGCAGATCCCAGTTGAGGCCGGGCCGGATGTCGGCGGAGATGCGCTGAGGATGATCGAGGAGCTTGCGCCGGGTGATCTCGCAGACCGCCTCGTTGATCTCGGTCCCATGGAGCGAAAAGCCCAGCTTATGGAGCAGCACGGTGTTGCGTCCGTCGCCGCAACTGACGTCGCAGACCCGCTTGCCGGCGTAGTCCTGCGGCATGTTCAGGCCCGGATATCGCCCCAGGAAGGTGCGGACCACGTACTCGTTGGGAAAGAGATAGGCGTCGTTCAGACCCTGGTAATAGGCCTGCCAGGCATTGAGGGAGTCCGTTTCGCCGACCGATCTCATGGGCTCCGTCGCTTCCGAGCCACCGAACGCCGGGAACCCTAGAGGGGCTCGGGCGGGCCGGAACATCACAAAAGATAGGATCGGAGGGGCGAATTTCCCGCCGCGGAGCAGAATCACGAAATGCCGAAAGGGGGGCTTGCGCTTTGCCCGGCCCCTGACTAGGTTCCGCGCCCTCGCCGCAAGGCGTTGCGCGCCCGTAGCTCAGCTGGATAGAGCATCAGACTACGAATCTGAGGGTCGGACGTTCGAATCGTTCCGGGCGCGCCAATTTTTTCAAGCACTTAGTGCATCGCTGGTCTGGGTGAATTCCCGCTGGGGTCACACTGGGGTCACAAGGCCCACTCGATGTTCAGCCGTGTTCACGTGCAGTCGGCCGTCCCGCCCGCCTCTGATCAGGCGATGTGGTCGCCGATACAACCTGTAACGCCCTGCAACGCGTCGGTGGGTGGCGAGATTTCAGGGATGCGCCGCTCGGAGCTGGATCTGGAGCGAAAAGACATGGATCATCCCCGAGGACCGCACCAAAGGGCGGGCAGAGCACCTCGTGCTCCTTTCGGATCCGCCCGTGGCGCTGAGCAACGACGCGCTTGAGCTCCACGAAATCCGGCGAAAGGGCGCGGGCGAGTATGTCTTCCCCTTCCTCGCTCCAACGATCTGCCGATCGCGCCTGGCACGTTGAGGCACGCGATGGCGGATAGCAAACTGGGGGAGCGGCTATCTCCACTTCAGTGTGTCGGCCCGACAGGCTGGCCCGCAAGGAGCTCGCTTTCCTCCTCATCCATGCCTTCGTAGATTGCCTGTATGAGGCGGGGGCGAACCGCTGACTGGCTTCTCAATGTCCGACGCGTCTTCGGGTCAGCGGAATCCCTCGGCCACCAGCCGTGAGGCGCTGACGGAGGGGTTGATGTCCCTGCACGCGTTCACTGAGCAACAACGGCACGTGAAGGGAGGATGGCGCGCCCTACCGGACGCCTTTTGGGCTCTGAATGATGGCGACGTCTATCGGGTTCGGCGCTCCCTCGTGACGCTGCTGCACGGCGAGGGCGATTTCGTCGAGCGTCTGCACGACATGCTCTATGGGCCCGACAAGGTCGCGATGGTCGGGAAGTTCACCGCTCTGGAGCTGTATGGCACGATCAAGCCCGAGGAATGCCCGCCGCTGAATGGGCGCATGGCGAAGGCGCTTCGCTTCCTGGGGTTCGATGTGATGGCGGCGTAACCGGAGCCGCAAATCGAAGCTTCAGAGCGCCCGCGCCTCGATCGCCGCCGGCAAGTCGATCAGCCGAGGCACGACCTCGGCGTCGCCCGGCAGCGAGTGGGTGCGCACGAGGCCCGCGAAGTAGGCGTCGCCACGCCAAAGGTCGCAGTAGGGCAGCGCCAAGCTGTGGAAGAGGTCGCCCCCGTCGCCGCGCTGTGGCTTGCGGGCCTGCTGCCGGAAGACGCTGTGCTGATGAATGTAGTCCGACAAGAGTGCGCGAAGTCGGCGGAAGAAGGGCGCGTTCGTGAGGAGCTCCGGCGCCTCGACGATCGAAGCGAACACCTCAGACGAGACCCCGAATTCGGCCGCTTCGTCCGAGGCGTCCTGAGCCAGACGGCGCGGTAGTTTCACAGCGGCCTCGCTGACCAGGTCAGCGTACTTCTCGGCCGCCCCAGGCAGCTCGGCATAAGGCTCGAGGTTCCTGCGCAAGTCGGCCAAGGCTGAAGCCAGCACCTCCCCCGCCTGCCGAAACCAACCCGGGAAGTCTCGGCTGTGCGTCTGTAGCTCGAAGTACCAGATCACAAACTGTTCCGGGTCGCCCATCTCGCGCAGCAGCGCGGCGCTCGCCTCCTCCCGGCTGATCTTTCCATCGAAATAGCGCGCTAGAGTTCTCGTGAAGATCTCACGCGGAAAAGGGTACTTGGCGACGAGGGCGTCGAAGGCGGAGTCGGGCAGGCTCGTGAGCCGCATCCGGTTGGCTTCCGACTTCGCTCGCCGACGGAGCTTCCGATTGATCACCGCGCCTGCGCTCGCGGAAAGCTGCCGGAGTTCATGCTCCAGGGCTTCGTCGCGCGCCGCCTTGAGCGAGCCGATGTCGAACAGGAGATCGAAGCCGCCGGGATGCCACCCGTGACCGTTCATGATCGGGGAGGATGGCGATTTGGCAGGCGGCGCCAGCCCCAATTCAGCGGCTACACGCGCCACCTCCCACGCGATGAGACGGGTGGGATTCATCAGAGCGCGCTCGCCAGCGAGTTGCTTCACCATCCGCGCCTTTCGGAGCGTGAGCTCGCGGCCCCCGCCTTCGTACTGGAGCAGCTCTGAGAGGTGCACCGACGAATAGATAAAGTCGGCGGCGCCGCTCGCCTTCAGTCTCAGCAGCTCTTGCAGCACCACCGCATGGTCGGGCTCACCACGGCCGGCGGCAGCGTCGGCCAGGCGAGAGAAGTCCTGCGTATCGAGATAGACGTTGACCGGCACGAGCTCAGCGCGGCGAGGAACCGCTCCGCATTGCTGCGATGATGCTCTTCTGGAGCTCCGCCCACGGCCCGCACGCGGCCTCATATTCCCGCAGCATCCGCTGGGAGTAGGTTTGCGGCTCGAGCTCCCGCCATGCGCGGAACTGGTCGATCTTGTTGGCCTGCAGGTCTGCGAAAACCTGCTGGACTTGGATTTGCCGGGATGGATCAAGACCTTCCGTCAGCAGGGGCAGCCCCGCCAGTCGCCAGCCGCGCTCCATGCCTTCGAAGGCGGTGGCGTTATCCGCAAGGCTGTTGCCCCTCGCCACCTCCGCAGCAAAGCGGAAGTGTGCGCTGCAGTGGGCGAACGTCTGACCGGCTTGATAGAAGCCAGCTTGGGTGGTCGGCATCTCCTGAGCCAGAACCGATGCCGGCGTGAGGACGGCGAGCGATGCGAGCAGGCTAAGGCGCATAGGCATATCGCTTGGGATCCGCCCAAAAGGCTCTCGCCACTTCTCGGAAGCTCGCTGTCGTGATCCGCGGCGCCCCGGCTGGGCTCTTGCCGGTGCAGACAATGTCGAGCGCTCTTTCTTGGCCACTGTCCGGGAAGACGCCTTCCCATTCCGCCTGCCTCAACTCGGCGCGGTCGATGAGCGAGAGATCACGATCAAAGGTCCCACCGGTCTCTAGTCGGGAACGACGGCCGGCGCAGTCCCATCGATAGAAGAGCTTGATGGCGACATAGCTCTTCCCTTTCCAGGACTGCGGATGGCGCCAGAGGCGGTAGACCCAAGCCGTTCTCTCAGGTCCGGAGCCAACAACCCGCGCGGCATCGAGAAAGGACGCTTCGTCGGGCTCCGCGCGGATGATCCAGAAGCCCGGCGGCTCGGCCGCGGTTGCAGCGGCCTCTGAAGCCGGGCTGCGCGCCTCTCGATGAGCCAGCAAGAACCATCCCGCGCCGGCAACAGCAGCGGCGGTTGCGAAGCCCGCACCAAAGGCAATGGCCAACCGCATCACATCCCCCCTTGGGAAACGGAACCTGGTTCGATTGCTGAGGTCAAGCTCGCCGGCAGCCGCTGGGCGCCAATAGCAGACTCTCGACGGTCGCCGCGAAGCGGACGTTCAGCAGCGTTGGCGGACTTGCCCTGCTTCGAGTCGGGGAGGACGGGGCGCAAGCTCGCCGATTGACCGCGCGCCTGAGGCGCTTGCGCACATCGAGGTCCGCACTAAATCCCGTCCGCTGGCAAGCGCTGGCGACAATGAGAAAGGATGAAGAGGGAGAAAGACGCGATGCGAGTAGCTACGTCTGAGCGCCTGTTCCAGGAGCAAGGACTCGCCGCTCATCACACATTGCGGGCCATGAGGGAGCGCGGGCTGCGCCCTGCCGTCGGCTTCACCGACCCGCTCGATGTCCTGAAAGATCCCCATCTCACGCGCCGCGACAAGCGCGAGATTCTCTGCTCCTGGGCCTCCGACGCGTCCGCTGTACAGGACGAGCCCACGCTGCGTTGGTTGCTCGGGACACCAGAGCCCGTCCCTCTCGCCGACGTTCAGGACGCGCTTTCCCGACTAGACCGATGGTCGACCATCTAGTCGGTCGCCAATCGCTGACCCGGCTGGAGCGGCTGCGCGCCTAATGCCTGTCAGCGCACCTTCCTAGCGGCCACGCTCGCGCGGGTGGATTGACCAGCATCCACGCGGAGCACGGGGCTCCGAGAGCCGCCCGCGCTCCGCCCAGCAGCGCCGGTCGGACAAACACAAAGGGGGACGCAGATGCACATGGCCACGGCCGGCGACAGCGTCGGGGCGAGCGCGGCGGTGAGCAGGCCGCCCAAGGCGACGATTTAGACGCCGCAGGCCAACACCGTCGCGACAAAAGCGAACAGGTTCTGCGCCCAGCCGGTCCGGATGTCGCCGGCTGCGCCGTCCAGGACCTGCGGCCAGTCGTCGATGCGCGCGTCCTTCAGGGCGCCGGCGAGGGCCTTCCATTTAGTCTGCATGGCCGTCAGACTGCCGCTGAGCGCGCCGCCCTGCTCGCCGAGGGCCGAGACATAGTCGCCGATGGCGTGCCGCGCCCGATCCGCCTTCTGCTCAATCAGCTCCCACCGCCGCGGCAGCGAGCGGACATAGGCGTTGGCGGCTTTGACTTCCCGCTTCAGCGAATCCTCGCCCCGGCGGGCGGTCACCTCCTCGAACACCCGGTGCAGCAGGAAGCCGAAGACGACCGAGGCGAGCACGAAGGCGGCGCCAAGCGGTCCCATCCACATCACGAGCCAAGGACGATCGTCGAAGATCGGCAGTTCCAGTTCCATGTTGGCGCTGAAGTTGCCGAAGATGAACGACTCGACGAACGCGAGGACCGCGGCCACCGAGCCCAGCGCGATCCCGCAGCCCAGCTCGAGTAGGACGAGGAACCAGGACGCGAGGCTGGCGAGCGGCACGCCCGCGACGCGGCCGGCGACCACCTCGCGCATGAAGGCGCTCATCAGCAGGCCATTGACCGTGGAGCAGCCGATAGTGAGCAGCAGCATCACGAAGAGGGCCACATGCCACAGGAGGCTTTCGCCATAGCGGACCGCCACCTGATCATCAATCTCGCCACAGCTTCGCCACGCGGTGGGACTCGCGCTTCAGGGCGTGGAGATCCTCGTTGATGACGGCCTGCCCGCCGAGCTTGGCCAGGCGTTCCACCTTGATGGCTGCGTCCTTGGAGGCGCGGTCGGTCCGCGACAGCGCGAGCCGCAGCCTCCGGTGGCGTTCGTCGAGGACCGCCTTCACGGCATCGCGCTCTTCGGAGGTCTCGAGAGCGACCCGCGTCGCGCCCAGAAAATCCTAGAGCACGCGTCCCAAGGGTTTGGCCCGCCGAGCCCTGGCGAACGCACGGCGCGGCAGGTTGCGCAGCCCCGCGCGCTCCAGCGCCCATTTGATGCCGTAGAAGATCACGGACAGAACGGCCCAGCAGGCCAGCACCAGTCCAGATACTTGAAGCGTCAGCAACAGCGCGCCGACGATGCTTTCGCCCTTCATAATTTCCCCCGCCCGAACGAAGTAACGCAACCTCAGCGAGGGAAGTCAACGCAGTGCAGCTTGCACCTGCAGCGGTGTGACAGACGGCGAACGCCTCAGACCGGGCTGCGCTGGCGAGCGCTCTGTGAGACGCGCGGGGATCGAGATTCCGCACATCAGCGGCCGCCACGGCCATCAATGAGCCGCTTGGCGCCGCGACCGCTAGGCCGCGCCTCGGGCCGGCGCTCGGAACGGTTCACTTGATTTTCAGCTATTGCAGTTAGAACAGGTGGGCCTATATTGACGGCGGAGGCCGCAGATGACCGTGCAAGCGCTGGAGTTCGTGTCACTCTCGGAACGGGAGCGGCGGGAGATTGATCGTCTGCCACCGCTTGGCGAGGCCGAAACGCTGAAGGTGCAGGTCCAGACCCAGAGCGGCGAGCAGACCATCGCGCTCCCGCCCCGGGCCCAGGCGCTCATCGAGACGCTGCTGGAGCACCTGGTCCGCGGCGAGCCGGTCACGGTGCTGGCCGAAGACGCCGAAGTGACGCCCAACGATGCGGCGGCGATCCTCGGCATGTCCCGGCCGCTGGTGGTGCACCGCATGGAGATCGGCGACCTGCCCTTCCGCTATGTCGGCAAGCACCGGCGGGCCAGGCTCGCCGATGTCCTGGCGCTGAAGGCGAAGCTGGAGGCGCAGCGCGCCGCCTTGCGGGCCTTGGCGGACGACACGGAGGAACTGGCGCGGGACCATGGCCTCTAGGTCGCCGCCGGTCGCGCTCTACGACGCCTGCGTCCTCTACCCCTTCGATCTTCGGAACCTCCTCATCCAGTTGGCGGTCGACCGCCTGGTCGACGCGCGCTGGAGCGACGAGATCCACGAGGAGTGGATCCGCAACCTGGTGAAGGACGGACGTGCGCCGCGTGAGCGGCTGGAGAAGACGCGGGACCTGATGAAGCAGGTCCTGCCGGACGCCACGGTGACCGAGTACGAGCATCGGATCGCGGACATCACGCTGAAGGACCCGGACGACCGCCATGTGGTCGCCGCCGCTGCGCAAGGCGGCGCGTCGGTGATCGTGACCTGGAATGTGCGCGACTTCGCCCAGGCGGAGCTGGAGCGGCACGGCCTGCGCAAGTTGAAACCGGACGCCTTCCTGCTGGAGCTCTTCGAAGCCGATCCGGCGGCCGTGGCTGCGTCCGTCGAAAACGCACGGCTCAATTTGTCGAAGTCGAAGATTTCGCCGGACGAGTACATGGCGGTGCTGCGGCGGCAGAAGCTCGAGCGCTTCGTCGGGGCACTGGAGACCTGGTCCGAGACTGCAGCGGAGCATGATGAGGACGAGGACTGAGGTCGCAGCCCTCGTTCCGGAGACGCTGCGTTCGCCAGAACCGCAGGTGAGCGCCGCCACCGCCCCTAACCTTCGTCGGCCTGCCGATCAAGTTCGGCCGCCCGCCGGCTGGAGGGCGTGAGTGGGGAAATGCGATCCTTTTCGGGCGCACCTGCGGCGCCAGACCGCCGGCAGCTACGAGATGGGTTTCGCCGACTCGAGCTCGTGCGCGGGGGCTCCTGCTGACCGCGGGCAACAGGGCCTATCTGCGGCGGGGGAAGGATCGGCTCCGGTTCGAACGGCTGTGATCCGCCAAGCGAAGCGGCTGACCTCAGAGCCGACCCTGCGTCGCGACTTAGTACGGCATCCGGCCGAGCAGGCCCGCGACCATCAGCTCCTGGCGCTTCTCGGCGGTTTAAACCGCTCTCGCCCCGCCTGCCCGAGGCGCGAATCGAATGATCAACACTAGGCGGTTATATTAGTCTCTCGCTGAGAGAAGCATTATGGCCCCTGCCGCGGAAGACCTGCTTACCCCAGCCGAGACGGCCATCGTCTCGGGGGCGCCGCTCAAGGAAGTCTACAAGGTTGCCCGCGAGCGCCTGCCGGGGCGGCTGGTCGTGCGCCGCGGGGGCAAGGTGATGTTCCGGGCGCTCGCGGCGGTGTGTGTCCGCATCGATCATCGGCTGCCCAAGGACGTGCCCGTGCGGGTCCGCAAGGTCTTTTATTCTCAAGTCGCCAACGACCCGAAGACCAAGGTCCTGGAACACCGCGACGGGCTCCTGAGCTACGTCATCGACGCCTCCGCTGCGACGAAGGCCGTGGCCCAGGGCCTGGCCGCTTACCGAAAGGCCATGGCCCTGATCGTCGAGGACCCCGATGTTCAGGGCGGCGCCGCGACGTTCCGCGGCACGCGCATCCTCGTTCATACCATCGCGGATCTGCTGAAGGCCGGCGCCTCCGAGGCCGAGTTGAAGGAGGACTACCCGAACCTCACCGACGCGATGCTGGCGGCGGCGCCGGTCCATGCCCGCGCCCGTCCCAAGCGCGGGCGTCCCAAGGCGCCGGCCTGGCGCGGCGCTGAGCCGTCCTCGACGCGGCGCGTCAAGCGCGCGGCGGCTTGAGCCTCCCGCGGCTGCTGATTGACGAGAACCTTTCGGTGGCCCTGCCGCCGGCCGCCCACGCACGTGGATTCGAGTGCGCCCACGTCGCCCATCGCGGCTTCCACGCCTGGAAGGACTGGAGCTTGATGGAAGAGGTCGCCGCCTCGGACTGGGTTCTGGTCACCAACAACGCGGTGGAGTCCCGCGGCCGCTACAGGCAGGTGGAGCTTCATCCCGGCGTGGTGTTCATCGTTCCGAACGTCCGGCGCGCCCAGCAGATCGAACTCTTCGAGGCGGCCCTCGACGACATCGCGGCTGCGCCCGACCTGGTCAACACCGCCCATGACGCCACCTACGAGGGCGAGGAGATCGTGGTGCGGCGGTACGGACTGCCCTGAAGCCTCAGAAGTTGAAGCTCAGCTGGTCGGGCCCGGGCGATCGCCGCGAGCGCCGTCTGGGCTGAGCTCGCTTGGCCGTCGGCAGGGCCGGCTGTTGCGGGCGTTCAGGCGCGAGCGGCGAGGGTTCGCGCGGCTCGGCCGGTGCGAACGAGCGGGGGGGAAGCGCCGGCTTCGGGGGCGGCGGGGCGCGGTGGCCGCGCGACGCTTTCCAGGCCGCGATTTCGCTCTCGCGCCAGCCGACCCGGCCAGGAGAGATCACCACGGGCTGCGGGAAGTCGCCGGCCTTCTGGCGCCGCCAGGCGGTGGTGCGGCTCAGGCCGGTGATGTCCTTCACCTTCTTCCAGGGCAGCAGGCGGTCCTCGGCGTCGGGCAGGACCGGAATGGCCGGCGTCATGGCGGCCTCCTCAGGGCTGTGGCGAATGGTTCGGCGGCTCGCGGGCGGAGCGGCGAAGGCCAGTGGTCTGGCTCTCCGCCCACGCGCGAAGGACGCCACGGGGATAGTAGGGCTTGCCGCGAATGTGCCGGCAGGGCGGGCCATTCGAGCCGGTCGACCACGCCCGCGCCAAGGTGGCGGGCTTCATGCGGATGCCGAAGCGCTTGAGGTACTCCGAGGCTTCCGCGCGGGTGAGCAGGTCATCGTCGCGTTCCGGGCGCGCCACGGGACCTTCGCCTTCATGGGTGATCATGGCGCTCCTCCTGCAACCCGGCACTCGCGCGAGCTCCGCACGCCCCGGCCCGCGGTGAGCGCCAGGTAGCAATCCACCACGGCGCTGACATACGCCTGGGTCTCGGGAATGTCGGGGATCCGGCCCAGGCGAGCGACCCGGCCTGGACCGGCGTTGTAGGCGGCGAGCGCCAGGCGCAGGTCGCCGAAGCGCAGGATCTGCTGCGCCAGGTACGCCGCGCCGCCGGCCACGTTCTCGGCGGGATCGAACCGGTCGCGGACGCCCAGCCCGGCTGCGGTCGCCGGCATCAGCTGGGCGAGACCGCCGGCGCCGGCATGCGAGACGGCGTCGGGACGATAGGCGCTCTCCACGATGACCAGCGCGTGGAGGAGCTTAGGGTCCAGGCCGTGCACCTCGGCGGCCGTCCCGATGGCGTCCTGGAACGGCTGGGAAAGGGCCGGGAGCCGTGGCGGCAGCGATCCGGACGTCGCCGTCTCGATCACCTCCAGCGGCGGCGCGGCGCCCGCGAAGATGTCGCCGCCGGCGCGCCGCCAGTCCACGCCCTGGGCGCTCGCCGCGCCCGCCCAGGCGAGCATTGCGGCCGCAAGGATCGCTCTCACCATGTCAGGACCCCCCTGTAAGGTCCGCGAACGTCCGCCACCCGCACCGGGCCGAAGTAGCGGCTGTCGAAGCTTGTGGCGCTGTCCCCCAGCAGGAACAGCTCATCGCGGCCGAGCCGGCGGCATCCCCGCCACGCCGGGAGCTCTGTCCCGCGGCGGTCGGCGGCGAGGATCCGGGCGACCCTCGCAGCCACGCGGACCGCGTCCGGACTGGCGCAGACGAGGTCGCCCGGCAGGCCGGCCACGCGCTTGAGCAGCGGGAGGTCGGGCGGATAGCCCAGCCGGACCAGATACCGCCGGGCCGCGTCGGGTTGCTGCAGCATGACGACGCTTCCGCGGCCGATCTCTCGCGCCGACGCGACATAGAGACCTCGAGGCAGGCTGGGGCTCTCGTTGATCACAGCCGGGGGGCTAGGCGTGAGCGCGGCGGCGATCGCCAGGGCCAGCAGCCCGGCCGCAGCCCCCAAGGGCACCGCCATCGCCTTCATCCTGGTCATAGCCGGTAGGGCTCCAGGATGAGGTCGCGCGTGATGAGGACCTGCACGCGGGCGCCCGGCCGCAGCCGGATCGTCGGACGAACCTCGAGCTCGCGGTCGATCAGCTTGCCGCCGATCTGCGCCGCCTCGATCGCCGCCGCATCGCCGACGTCGCCGAGCAGGCCGCCGGAGTCGTCGTCCTCGTCCTGCGCCGCCTGGCCCAGCGTTGTGATGGCGCCGGCGAATAGGGTGGCCACGAGCAGCGAGCCGAGCCGCCGGTCCACGCGGCCGCGCACGCCCACCGCGCCTTGGGCGTCGACGCCCGGCTCGCGGGTCAGGACCAGGCTCTTGCCGTTCGGCAGGATCAGCCGGTCCCAGGCCAGGAAGGCGCGCTTGTCGCCGTGGCGGCTCTCGCCCTCGTGGCGGCCGATCAGCCGCGCGCCTTGCGGGATCAGCAGGGTGCGCCCGGACACCGTGTCGTAGACGTTCTGGGTGACGGTCGCGACGACCGGACCGGCGCGCGCCGTGTCCACGGCCGTGATCAGGGCGGCGGGGACGATGCTCCCGGCCTTCACCTCATGGGGGCTGAGCGGCGGCAGCAGGCTGTGGGTGTTGTAGACGGCGCCATAGTCGCGGCTCGCCCCGGAGGCGGGTTCGCCGGCCGAGGCGGCGGCCGGTGCGCTTCCGCCGTTGGCGGCCGCGAAGAAAAGGCCGGATTCCCGGGCCTGGGCCGCCATGCTGCGGCCGTGCGAAGCGCTCGGCGGGGCCGCGGGCGCCCGGGACGCTGGCGCGCTGGCGTGCGTCTCCGGCGCCGGCTCAGCACCGCCCAGCCGGCGGGGCGGCGGGAGCTCGCCGAGCTGCCCGTAGTCGGCAGGCTGGTCCGTCACGAGGTCCGACGGCCGCACCGCGCCCCGGGCGTCGGTGGTCCGCCCCGCGAGCTGTCGATCGTGAGCCTGCGCGCGCAGCTCCGGCTGGACGACGAAGGCCCAGGCCAGCGACCCCGCGAGGAGGCCGGATGCGCCCATCATGGCGGCGGTGACCACGCTCCGCCGCAGCCGCACCACGGGCGGACGCGGCGCCCGCGCCTCGAGCGCGGGCATGGCTTCCTTGGGGCGGACTTCGGCGGTCATGACGCGCCTCCCGTGCGGATGATGCGGACGACCTGCGGGCGCTTGTCGCCGACGCGCAGCTCGGCCTGGTCGAAGACCCGGTCCACGACCCAGAGGCCGCCCTGCTGGCGGTAGTTGACGAGCTGGGACTCCCCGCCGGGCGCCAGCACGAACAGCACCGGGGCTTCCTGGGCGGAGAGCTGCGGCGGGAACGACAGGAAGGTGCGCACCCCGTCGGTCATCACTGTCGCCGGCGTCCAGGCCGGCCGGCGGCCCCGTGGCTCGATCCTGAAACGGGCGTCCAGGGGGCCGGCCGGCGTGACCAGCGGCTCCGGCGAGGGGACCTCGGCCTGGGCGCCGCTCGTCGGGATCACGGCCGAGAGGTCCCAGGTCACCGCCGCGTTGAACGTGGCCGGCGGGCCGCTCTTCAGCTGGACGAAATAGACGCGCTGACTGGTGGTCAGGACGAGGTTCGTCTCCAGCCCGCGCTCGAGCGGCTTGATCATCACGTGGGCGCGTTGGGCGGGCCCCTGGCCCGACGTGGTCTCGCCGATCTGCCAGCGCACGGTGTCGCCGGCCGCCTTCGACACGATGGTTTCGCCGGGCGCGAGCGTCAGCGTCGTGACCCGCAGGGGCGCGGTCCACACCTCGTAGACGCGGCCCGGATCGTAGGCGAACACCTGCACGCCGCCCACGAACGCGTCCGCCCGGGACGTCTCCCGCGCATCGGCGTTGGCCGCTGCAATGGCGGTGGGACCGCTCAGGGTGGGGCGGCGCGCCGCGGCCACGGGCGTCGCAGGGGCGATGGAGGATGAGAGCCCCGCCGCGGCCAGGGTCGGCGGCTTCCGCGCCCGCGCGCCCTCCGGCGGGTTGGGGATCGGGGCCATGCTGGTCATGACCGGACGCGGCGCCGGCGCGATGGCCGCCGCCGGCGCGGCCGCAGCCGGCGCCGCGGGCGCTTTCGATGCGCGGGCGCCCAGGCCCATGTCGCGGAGCGTCGCGCAGCCGGTCAGGGCCAGGCCGGCGCAGGCCAGGGTCAGGAGGCGTCGGGCGTCCATGACACGTCCTCGATGCGGATTCCGAGCGGGTTCTTCATCAGCTCCGCCTCAGTCTTCGGCGGCTGAAGCTTGATGGTGATCAGGGCGCGCCAGCGCGCCTGCGCGGCCTGCTGGCCGTTGACGAAGCGGGTCTCTCGCCATTGCAGGTCGTAGGTGCGTTCCGTCCGGCGGACGACGTTCAGCACCTCGACGTTGATGGCTTCGCGCCCCGCCTCGGCGAACGGGTCGTTGGCCTGGGCCCAGGCGTTCAGGAACGAGGCCGCCTTGGGCGTGACGAGGTCGTAGGCCTTCAGCCAGTTCTGCCGAATGACGATCGGGTCGATCGACTTGGACCGCACGCTGCGGATCCAGTCGGAGAGGGCGTAGCCGACCTGGGCCTCGGTGGGCTCGTAGCGGCCGTCCAGCGAGGTGATCCGCTGGGTCTGGCCCCAGGACGAAACCTCGACGACGAACGGCTTCACGACCGCCTGCTGGCTCTGCACCCACCAGCCGGCGCCGAGGAAGGTCGCCAGCGCGAGGTTGGCGAAGGCGATGCGCCGCCAGTTGCGGGCGTGCGCCAACGACAGACCCATCCGCTCGTCCCAGACCTGAGCCGCCCGCTGGTAAGGCGTGGAGTCCGGGGTCGCGCTTAAGGGGCGCTTGGGTCGGAAGAACGGGTGCATATCACGGCTCCTCGGGCTTCAGCTCAGGCGCGGCGGCGCCGCTGGTCTCGCCGGCCGGGAGGAGCGAGCGCCCGGCGTTGGCGAGGACGAAGGTCTGGAGGGCGGCGCTGCGCCGGTGCTGGCCCGCCGTTTGCCTGTTTGGGGCCTCGGCGCGGACCGCCCGCTGGAAGGCCCGCCGCGCGTCGCCGGCCTCGCGGGCGATCTGCTCGGGGGCGCGGCCGCTCGATGCGGTCTCCGTCGCTTCCGAGGCCGCTTCGGCGCCGGCCGGCGCGGCGCCTGCGAAGCCGGCCGCAGGCTCGCTGACGCCCGAAGCCGGTCGGGCGCCTCCCCCCGCTGGCCCAGCGTGAGGACCACGCGGAGGATTGTCGTTCGAGGGACGCGGCGACGCCGGAGGCGGGCTCGCAGGGGGCGGCGACGGCGGCCGGCCGGATCCGGCGCCTGCGGCGGCGCGGGAGGGCAGCAGCACGCGGGCGGCGGCTGCCCCCATTCCCGTCGCTCCGGCCGCGGCCAGCGCGCCGGCGCCGCCAACCGCCAGGGTTCCGGCCGCCGCGGCGCCCGCGCCAAACGATGGGCCGCCCGTGACCAGCGCGGCGGCGAGGTTCGGGATGAACAGGGAGAGCATGGCCAGGAGGATGGCCGCGGCCAGGATGGCGAGCGCCTCGTAGAGGTCGGGATCCGCGGAGGGCTGCAGCTGGTCGAAGATCGACCGGGCGCCGGACACGACGATGGCCAGCGCCAGCACCTTCAGGCCGGAGGAGACCACGAAGCCCAGCGGACGCTCCGCGAGGAAGGCCGACTTCGACCAGATCCCGAACGGCAGCAGCACGAAGCCGCCCAGGGTGACGATCTTGAACTCCAGCAGGGTGACGATGATCTGCAGCGCCAGCACCGCGAAGGCCAGCATGATGCCGATCATCGCCAGGCCCATCACCAGCGCGTCGATGAAGGCCCCGGCGACATCGAGCGGGTTCTCCATCCGGGTGGGTGTCTCGCCGAGCGCCTTCACGATCCGCCATCCCTGTTCGAGGATGGCGCCGGGGTTCAGGAACTCGCTTGCCGGCAGTGAGCCGCCACCAGCCCGTAGGCCGAGCTCGACGAAACCCTTCTGAATCGTCTCCGCCAGGCTCTGCCAATCATTGATGACGTACGCGAAGAAGCCGATCAGCAGGACTTTGCCGAAGCCCGACGCAAGCACCTCGCGGTTTGAGGAGAACGCCCATTGAATTCCGGTCAGGGCCACGACGAGGACGATCATCAGGCCGAAGACGCCGTTGATCGGCCCCTGAAGGGCGTCGAAGCCACCTGAGACGGTGTTCGAGAACACCACCATCAGATCATTCGGCGTTTCCATGCTGACAGTGGCGGGCATGGCGAAAGTCCGTCAGTCGCGGGCGCGAGAGTAAGGGTCGAAATCGGGAGCGGCCGGAGTCGAGGCCTCGCGCGCCCACAGCCGGCGGTGCGCTTCTGCGCCAGCCGTGCGCTCGGCGGTTCGGCGGGCGGACTCGCCGGCCAGCAGCCGCGCCTGCGCCAGCAGGATGGTGCGCAGCGAGCCGAGGTCTTCGGACAGCACGGCCAGCACCTGGGTCGAGGATTGGATCGCCGCCGTCTGCCCAGTGGCCCGCTCGCTGGCCGCGAGCGCGCCCTGTAGGCGGACGTCGCGGCCCTCGCTCAGGCGCTCGAGCTCGGCCGCCGCACGGGCGAGGTCCTGCGCCGTCTCCCGCGCCTGGTCGTTGCGCGCCCGGGCCTGCCGCAGCGCTTCCCGCGGATCGAGGCCCTGCGCGGTCGCGGGATAGAGCTGCTCGAAATCGCGCTCCAGCTGCGTCACGTTCGACGCGATGCCCCGGACGCTGCGGGCCAGATCACCGATGTCCTTCAGGGTCTGCGTGGTCTCGCCCAGGTGGCTGTAGGGCGAGGCCGCGAGCTGCCGCGCCTGGTTGGCGAGGATGCGCGCCTCGTTGGAGAGACTCTCGAGCTGGCGGGCCGCCTGCAACGCGTTCTCGACGTGGTTCTTCGGGTCGTGGACGACCATCTGCGCCTGCGCGGCCTGGGGCTCGGAGCAAGCGGTGGCGGTCAGCAGCAGCAGGACCGAGACCGCGGCCCGTCCCCTATTCGGCCGCCAGCGGCGCTCCACTGAGGCTGTCGAACACGGCGTCCACATGATGGGCTCCTTTGGCTTTGAGGAAGGCGCGCAGGAAGGCGTCGGGGCCGGCGCGCTCGAGCACGGCGTCGATGAGCTTCTGGTCTTCGGGCGCGGAGGAGCCGCAGAGCGCGAGGCCAACGCCCGAGAGCTTGAGGTCGAACAGGCGGCGGCCCTGCGGCTGGCGCCAGTAGTAGGCGCGCTTCGGCGTCGCAAAGGCGATCAGCTCCAGCTGGCGCGCATTGAGCCCGAAGGCCCGGTAGAGCTCCGACGAGCCCGGCTCCATCGCCCGCGGGTTCGGCAGGAACACCTGCGTGGGGCAGGACTCGATCAGGCTTGCGGCGATCGAGGAGGCCGCGACGTCGTCCAGGGACTGGGTGGCGAAGACCACCGCCACGCGCTTCTTGCGCAGGGTCTTCAGCCACTCCCGGATCTTGGCTGCGAAGGCCGTCTCCCCCAGGAACAGCCAGGCCTCGTCCAGGATGAGCAGGGTCGGGCGCCCGTCGAAGCCGCGCTCCAGGTGGTGGAACAGGGCCGAGAGCACCGGCGCCAGGGCCGACGGCGTGGCCATCAGCGTCTCCAGCTCGAAGGTGTCGAAGCGGGTGGGCGCAAGCGCGTCCTCCGCGCCATCCAGCAGCGTCCCGTGCGGCCCCTTCAGGGTGAAGGGCTCGAGCGCCGCGGCCACGGCTCGGTCCTGCACCAGGGCGCAGAACACAGTCAGCGTTCGCTGCGCCGGAGGCGTGTCGGCCATGGTGCGGAGCGCCGCCCAGATCTCCTCGCGCACCCGCGGCGTCGGCTCCAGGCCGGCCAGACGGACGGTCTCGCCGATCCACTCCGCCGCCCAGGCGCGCTCCGCCTCGTCGTCGACCCGGCCGAGCGGCTGCAGCGCGAACGGCGCGCCGGGCTCCAGCGCCCGCCAGGCGCCGCCCGCCGCCAGGGTCGCGGCCCGCGCGCTCCGTCCCTTGTCCAGGAACACCACCCGGGCCTGCGGATAGCGGAACCACTGCAAGGCCAGGAAGGAGAGGAGGGCGCTCTTGCCCGACCCGGTCGGACCCACGACCATGGCGTGGCCCACGTCGCCCACGTGCAGGACGAGCCGGAATGGGGTCGACCCCGTGGTGCGCGCCACGGCCAGGGGCGGACCCTCCAGGCAGGCGTCGGCGGCCGGCCCTGCCCAGACGGCGGAGACCGGCAGCAGGTCGGCGAGATTGAGGGTGCTCACCATGGGCCGGCGCACGTCGGCGTAGGGCTCGCCGGGGACCGAGCCGAGCCAGGCCTCCACCGCGTTGAGGTCCTCGACCCGGGCGACGAGACCCTGGGCGTTCAGCGCCGCCTCGATGGCGCGGGCCTTCTCCGCCGCGACGGTCGGATCAGGGTCGAGCAGGCTCACCGTCAGGGTGAGATAGCCGTAGGCGCAGGCCTCCGCGCCCAGCGCGGCGAGGGCCCCGTCGCACTCCTCGGTCTTGCCGGCCGCGTCCGTGTCGAGGAGCGGAACCTCCTCCTTGGTGATCGCCTCGCGCAGCAGGACAGCCACGCCCTTGCGCTTGGCGAACCAGCGCTTCCGCAGCTTGACGATTTCCCGTTCGGCCTCGGTCTTGTCGAGGCCGATCCAGCGGGCGGTCCAGCGGTACTCGAACGGCAGCGCCGAGAGCGCGTCCAGGAGGCCGGGCCGGGTGGCGGACGGCAGGGCGCGGACCGACACCACCTTGAGGCAGTGCCCGCCCAGGCGGGGCGCGACCCCGCCGACCAGTGGCTCATCGGCGAGCGCGGCGTCGAGGAAGACCGGGACCTCCGCCGGATCAACGGGCTGGCTTCGTGGGGACACGCAGGCATGCAGCCAGGCCAGAAGCTCATGGTCCGACAGGCGGCGCGCCTCGGGCAAGGCGTCCGCCAGGAGGTCGAGGACGGCGTCGGCCTCGCGCTGGAAGGCCTCCAGGGCGGTACGCCAGTCCCGGCCGGCTATCGCGAGGCCGTCGAACAGCAGGCGCTCGAGGCGGCGGGTCTCGTCGGCGGGCGGCAGCCAGGTGAGGCTCAGGCGGAAGTCGGTCTCGAACGCCGGCTCGGCGTTCTCGAACAGCGCCTGCCGCTCGGCGTCCACCAGCCATGCCGCCGCGAGCTCGCTCTCAGCGGCCGGGTAAGGATCCGCTGGACGCCGGCGCGCCTCCACGTGCAGGCACCAGCCGGCGCCGAGCCGCTTGAGCGCGTTGTTGAGGCGCGCCCTCACCGCCATCAGCTCGTCCTCGGTCGAGGACTCGAGGTCCGGGCCGCGGAAGCTGAGCGCCGTAAGGAAGGAGCCGTCCTTGTTGAGCACCACGCCGGGCGCGACCAGGGCGGCCCAGGGCAGGTGGTCGGCCAGGCAAGCCGGGCGGCGGCGATATTCGTCCAGGAATCGCATGGGGCCGCCTCATGCATCCAGGTGGCCCGGCCGGCGCAGGTGCCGGCGCAGCACGTCGAAGAAGCGCTTGTCCTGGCGCGCCACGTAGAGGCCGATGGCGTGGGCCGCCGCCCACCAGAGCAGGCCCAGCCACCAGATCCGCAGCGCCAGCCCCAGCATCAGGGCGATGGTGCCCATGAGGATCGCGTAGTCCCGGGGCATGCCCGCCAGCAGCACGGGTTCCGCCAGCGCCTGCGCCACCGGCAGCTCCCATCCCTCGCGGTTGGCGTTGGGCTGCGCCATCATCCCACCTCCACGCCGCCGGCGAAGCCGAAGAAGTCGAGGAAGAAGGTGGAGGCGGCGAAGGCGATGGAGAGGCCGAACAGGATGCCCAGGCCCCGGCGCATGGACGAGCCGGTCTCGCTCATGGCGATGCCGGCGCCGAAGATCACCACCGCGATCACGGCGGCGGCCTGAACCACCGGCCCGGTGACGGACTCGACGATCTGCTGCAGCGGACTTTCCCAGGGCATGCCTGTTCCGCCGGCCAGCGCGGGCGTCGCTGAAAGAAGGCCGCAGGTCGCCATCGCGACCAACAGGCCGCGCCAGAGTATTCGCCGCATGACTGGGCTTCCTTGGACTTGGCGCGGGGGAGGCGCCGTCAATGCAAGGCAAGCAAAGATATCCACATCTTGTCAACAGTATTCCGAACGATATTGAGCGTAAGTCGTGGGGACTTTCGCGGCAAGCTGTGCGCGAGTTGCCCGCGACGCTCGCGTGACCTTCGAATTGCTAAGGTCGGCGACGCATTTCGACTTGCGTACGACTTGTCGGCGCGTTCTTGGGCGTGGGTTCATGCCGACTGTTCCTCAATGGGCCTGAGCTCATAGCCGTCGGCTCCCGCGCCCTCGACAGCGAGCACCGATTCAAGGCTCCGTCCCTCGCGCGTGCGGCGGATGTGGACGATGAGGTCGACGGCCTGGCCCACGGCGCGGCGGGGAACCTGTGCGGCCACCTCCGCCAGAAGATCCTCCAGCCGGGCGAGGGTCTCGGCCGCCGAGTTGGCGTGGATCGTCGACAGCCCGCCGGGGTGGCCGGTGTTCCAGGCCTTGAGGGTCTCCAGCGCCGCCGCGCCGTCGCGCATCTCGCCGACCACGATGCGGTCGGGGCGCATCCGCAGCGCGTCCCGCACCAGGTCGACCACACCGATCGGCCGCGGGCGCCGGCGGGTGAGCACCGATACAAGGTCCCACGCGGAGCACTGCAGCTCCGGGGTGTCCTCGACGAGGAAGACCCGGTCGTCGGCGAAGGCCGGCTCGGCGAGCAGCGCGTTGGCCAGCGTCGTCTTGCCCGAGCCCGTCCCGCCGGAGATCAGGATGTTCCGCCGGCTTTCGACCGCCCCCCGCAGGCAGGCGGACTGAGCCTCCGTCATGACGCCCTGCCGGACATAGTCGGCGAGCGTCCAGACCACGGCCGGCCGCTTGCGGATCGAGAACGCCGGGCGGGCGGAGACCGGCGGCAGGAAGCCCTGGAAGCGCTCCCCGCTCGGCAGCACGCCGGCCAGCCGCGGGTCGTCGCGCGTGACGGGTTCGCCTACGTGCTCGGCGACGAGCCGGATCACCCGTTCCCGCGCCTCGGCGGACAGCCGCTCGCCGCTGTCCCGCCGCCCCTCGCCCAGCCGGTCCAGCACCAGCCGGCCGTCCGGATTGGCAAGCACTTCCACCACCGCCGGCTCCGCCAGGGCCGCGAGGATGGTGTCGCCCAGGGCATGGTGCAGCGCCTCCAGCTTGCGGGCCGCGGCGACCTCTTCCGGCCGCATTCTCCTACTCCGCGGCGTGGAAGGAACGGGACTCCATCTGCGCCAGGGCAGGCCCCGGCACGCCCTGCGGCCCGCCGGACGCGACGGGCGAGGCGCGGTCGGACGCGCTTAGGCGGAAGGCCGCCTGGTCCAGCATCTTCTCGATGCGGGCCTCGACCGCCGCCTTGAGCAGGGGGTCCGAGTCCGCCGGGCTGTCCGGCAGCCGCGCGAAGAAGGCCCTGGCGAACTCGACGACCAGCTCCTGCAGGATGGTCATGTCGCGGGCGGTGGCGCGCATGTGGTCCCTGAGCGCCCTGTCCAGCGACAGCAGGCGGTCCTCCGGATCGGCCTGCGGCCGCCGCTGCAGGCCTCGCTCGATGGCGCGCTCAGCCGCGCGGCTCATCGGCGCCTTGGTGACGCGCGCCTCCCGCCGAAGTGCCGCCTCCACCTTCGGGTTCTCGAAATAGACCTGCACGCGGGCGGTCGGCTGGGGCTCCTTCTTACCCATGGCGCTTTCCTTGTAGGTGATCCAAAGCGGCCTCCTGAGCCGCCATTTCGCTCGCCACCCGCTCGTAGATCTCCGCGGCGCGGGCGACCGCCTTCTTGTCGTCCATCGCCGCCGCCACCTCCTTGAACAGGGGCAGCGTCGCGGTGCGGTCCTCGCCGAGCGCGCGTCGCCCCGCCCAGGGGTGCGCCGGGGTTTCGGGCGTGTCAGTCCCCAGCGCCGGATCAGGCGGAGGCTCGGCCGCCCGGCTGCGGAAGGGCTCGCGACGGTCGTAGCGGAGCTTGCGGGTGCGGAGCGGTCGGAAGCCGGCCACGAACACGAGCTGATCGTCATCGGGCAGGGCGCGGATCTCGCCTGGCTCCAGGAGCGGCCGCTCCACCTCGGACCGTGACACCGAGCTTCGCCCGGCGCTGAGACCCGCGGGACCGCTGCGGCTGGTGCGCACCTCGCTGACGGTCCCGGTGAGCTTCGAGACCTTGTCCTGGGTGAGCGGATCGAGGGCGCTGAAGGCGGTGTAGACGAAGCAGTTGTCGAGGATGGTGTTGTTGGGCCCGTAGGTCTCGACGATGTCGTTGAGGCTCTGGGCCACGAACATGGTCTTCAGGCCATAGCCGCTCATCAGCCGCAGGCTCTTCTCGAAGAACTCCACCCGGCCGAGCAGCGGGAACTCGTCCATCGCCATCAGGAGCTTGTGCCGCTTTGGTCGTCCCGACGCGTCGGCGTCCTCATGGGCGGTAAGGCTCTGCGCCGCGGCGTAGAAGAGCAGCCGCACGAGCGGGCGGAGGGCCTGGGCGTCGGCGGGCGCGACCTGAACATAAAGGCTGACCGGCGCGGCCGCGCACATCAGGTCCCCGAGCGCGAAGTCCGACGTGGAGAGCGCCCGCTCCACGTCTTCGCCGGCCAGCCACTTCAGATACGAGCGCGCGGTGCCCTGCACAGAGGTCCGGAACCGGTCGTGCATGGCCGCATAGCCGGTGACGGCCGTCTTGATGAACGGATGCGTCTCCGGCTGACCGTCGGCGCCCAGCCGGTGCAGCGTCTTCAGCATCCTGTCGGCCGCCTCGTCCAGGTCGGCGAGCAGCGCGCGAACCGTCACCAGGGATTTGTCGGCGTCGTCCGCCGTGTAGAGCACGTGCAGGATCACGGCCTCGAGGATCTCCGACGCGGACTTGTCCCAGATCGCCTCGTCGTCCCGCACGCCGCCGGGGTCGGACAGGATCGCGACGAGGCGCTGCACCTGGGCGAGCTCGGTCGGCCCTGGCTGGATTTCGGCCAGCGGGTTCCAGCGGGCGGAGTAGAGGCTGCGCGGGTTGAAGCACATCGAGTGCGAGAACCGTGCGCGCCAGCCGCCGGTGGTCTTCCAGAGCTCGCCCTTTGGATCGTGGACGAGGGCGCTGCCGGGCCACGACAGCAGGGTCGGCACGACGTGGCCGCGCCCCTTGCCGGAGCGCGTGCCGCCCGTGACGAGGGTGGGGCGCAGATCGCCCGTGGCCAGGATGCGGCCGCGGAACTCACCCAGGACGCAGCCGCCCCGCTCTAGGAGCCCCGCCCGCCGCGCATCCGAGAGGTCGCCCCACCCGCGTCGCCGGCGCACGGGGCGGGGCCCGTCGAGGAGCGCGCCGGCGCCGAGCCCAGCCGCCGCACCGAGTAGGATGAGCGTATTGGCGGCGCCGAAGACCCCCGGCTGTTCCGAGGCGAACGCGCCACGCCAGGCTATGATCGACCACGGCGGATAGAGGGTCACCTCATCAGCCAGTCGAAGTCCTGGGCCGAGTGCGGTCGTCCAGGCGAACGTCCAACCAACAAACTGGGTGGCTGCCTGCAGCCCCAGGAGGACCCCCGCTGCCGCACCACCAAGTCGGACACCGATACTCACCGTCTTGACCGTCGCTGAACTAGAGAACGCTAGATCAGGACCCAGCGGCCCGGTGCGTGCAACCCGAATTGAGTATATCGACGAATATTCTTGCCGTTTTGCGATCCGTCTTCGCGCGAGCGAACTTCCCTTTCGCTGCGCCGGCACGACATGACGCAGCACTTCGAACGCGAATATATTGGGCTTGCCATCTCAGAGCGGGGGCTCGTCTACTGATCCACTGCCGTCGGAGGAACGCAGTGGAGTTCGGGCATGTCTGTTGGTCGCGTCGAACCCTTCCAGCTGGCGCTGGCGCAACTCCGGGAGCGGCTGAAGGCCGGCGAGCTGACGCCCGGAGCGCGGGTGACGGCCAAGGAAGTCGCCGACGAACTTCGCCTCAGCGCCACTCCCGTCCGTGAAGCGCTGTCCCGACTCGCGGGCGAAGGCCTGCTTGAGGAGCGCCGCGGCGACGGTTTTTTCGTCCGGCGGCTCTCCGCTCCGGACATCGCCTTCCTCTACCGGGGAAGCCACGCCATCCTCAATCTGGCGCTGGAACGCCAAAGCAGGCCGCGTACCGACCTGGCGAAGGCCGTATCGGCGGGAGCGTCTGCGGATCCGGTAAGGGCCGTCGAGCGGCTGTTCACAGCCTGGGTCGCCGACGCGGACAGCCCCGTGCTGGCCGAGACTTATCGCCGATTGACCTATCAGCTCGGTCCTGCTCGCCGACAGGAAGGCAGCTTCCTGCCGGACCTCGAGTTCGAGGCGTTGAACTTGGCCGAGCTCGCCGGAAAGCACGCTCGCCGCGAGCGCCGACTTGCTGTCGGGGCTTTCCATGAGCGCAGACTGCCGCTCGTCGAGCAACTCGCCGACGTGCTCGGCCCTGGGTCCTGAAATGCGACGATATGGTGAAATATACTGCAGTATTTATAGATATAGATTGCTATACAACGCCAGATTGCAGCACTCCCAGTTGTCGCCAATCCGGCGACTTCTTCGGAGGCTGAAATGTCCAAGCGTCTCACGACCCCGATGTCCCGCCTGATCTGCTTCGGCAGCGCCAAGGCGAGCACGAATGCCTTCCGCGACGAGCCGATCCCTGAGGACGTCCCCGAGCTGGGATTCCCCGACTGAAGGCATTGGGACCCGGCGGTCCGCCGCCGGGTCTGCTGCCTTGGCGCGATCTCTTTCGGGAGTGTTGACCATGCCACGACCGGACCGCCCCGGCCGCCTGCGGCGAACGCCCGCGCGGCAGCACACGAACGCCTGGCTGTGCGGGCCCGCCGTCGAAGACATGCCCGAGCTCTACTTCGAGGCCTGAACCGGATGGAGGAAGGTCGTGCCGATCCGTCCAGCGCTCGCGACCTGGCGCTTGCACCGGATGTACACGCTGTCGCGATCGGGGCGGACATGGTCTTCCTCGACATCCACACGGATGCCTACTTCTGCCTCCCCGACGCTGCTGACGGCGTGCGGTTCGACCCCAGCAAACGCCGCTTGCACGTTGCGGACGCCGAGCTTGGAGACGAACTGATCTCGGCTGGTCTGGTGCAGACCCGATCTGCGCCGCCAGCCATCGCCAGCCACACCCATGTCGCGACCGCTCAGCGAAGCGCCCTTCCGATCACCGCCGAGTTGCCGCGGTTGCAAGACCTTCCGGAGGCTTTGGTCTGCCTGACGGACCTCTTGCTGAGCTACCGGGGGCGCGGCCTGGCCGAGATCCTCGAACGGGCCGGACGACCGCTCGACAGGCCCACGCCCGCCTCGAGGGAAGTGATGGCAATCGTGCGCCGGTTCCACCGATGGGCGCCTTATGCGCCGACCCCGGCCAAGTGCTTGCTGCGCTCTTTTATGCTGCTCCGGCTGCTACGACGCAGAGGGTTCGACGCGCGCTGGGTCTTCGGCGTCTCCACCTGGCCATTCCAGGCGCACTGCTGGCTCCAGTGCGACGATGTCGTCCTCGACGACACCTTCGAGCGGGTGGCGAGCTATCAACCGCTGTTGGTGCTCTGAGATGCCGGCCGGCGGCTATCTGGCGCTTCTCTGGCGCGGTGGGACCGACCTAGACATCGCGGCGAAGAACGCGACGACGCGGCTTGAGGCGGAAGGCGCCTTCGCGCTTGCGGCCGACAGACCCGGCCTTCGCCTCTGGACGTGTGGCCGACGCCTCCCGGTCAGGAAACTGGGCGACGCCGTCATCGTCGGCGACTTGCTGCAGCGATCGCCCGCAACCTGCGCGTCCCGCGTCGGAGGCGTGGTGACGCCGAAGCGCCTCGCGAGCGAGTTCTGGGGGCGATATGTGGCGTTCTGGCCCGGCATGGTCCCCGTCCTCTACCGCGACCCGAGCGGCCTGATCGATAGCCTCCACTGGCAGATCGCGGATGGCTTGTTCGTGGTCTCCTCGGACCTGCGAAGCACGCCGCCCTGGCTCCGGCCACGCCGCCTGTCGCTGAATTGGGAGCGCGTCGCCTGCTATCTGGCTAACCCGACGGCCCACACGACCGCCACGCTGTTCGACGACATGGCCGCCGTGGGCCCCGGCGAGTTGCAGCTCCTAGACGGTCATTCATTGCCAGAGCTCGTCTGGAGGCCGAGCCGGTTTGCGGCCGCGACGTCCGGCGGTCCACCGGAACTCGCCGCCGAACTGGTTCGGCAGATCGACCAATGCACCGCCGCGCTGGCAGGTCTCCATCACCGCCTTATCGTCGAGATCTCGGGCGGTCTCGACTCCAGTATCGTCGCCACCTCGCTCGCCGCCACTGGCCAGGCCGGCCGGGTCGCCGCATGGCTGAATCGGGCGGGTGCACCGGACGGCGACGAGCAATGCTATGCGCGATCGATCGCCGACCGGCTGGGCGTCGATCTGACCGGGGTGGTCAAGCCGCTGGCGCCGCTCGTGGAGGACGACTTCGCGGAACTCGCCGACGCGACGTGGCCCGCCATGAATGGCGTCGAGGCCTGGCGCGACCGCGACGACGTCGCGCGGCTCGGCGCAACCGGCGCGGATGCATTCGTGTGCGGGCAAGGCGGCGACGCCGTGTTCTTCCAGATTCCGACGCCACTGATCGTCAGCGACGAGATGAGAGCGAAGGGCCTGGCCGCGCTGGGTTCGCCGCTCCTTCCCGAAGTCGCCCGACGCTCCCGACAGTCAGTCTGGAGCGTCCTGCGCCACGCGATCGGCCCGGCGAACCGTCGCCGCAGCGTCATGATGACGCCCAGCCGGTTAGTGTCCCGAGAGATCAGGGCCGCCGTGAATCGGGCAGCCCACCGGTGGGGCGAGGACGCGCTCGAGGCCGGATTGCCACCCGCCAAGGCGATGCAGATCGCGGGCATCGCCAATCACCACGTCTATCACGGGGACAGCCGTCGCCGCCGGGTGGCCGAAACGCTGTTCCCGCTCCTTGCCCAGCCCGTCGTGGAGCTCTGCCTCTCCATTTCCATTCCGGACCTGACACGCGGGGGCGACGACAGGCCGTTCGCCCGCGCGGCATTCGCGGACCGATTGCCGCGGTCAGTCCTCGAGCGCCGGCGCAAAGGCGCCCAGAGCCGTCATTTCGCGCAGCTCATCGCGGCCAGCTTGCCGACGCTTGGCCCCATGCTGCTCGACGGCTGCTTGAGCGACGCCGGCGTCCTCGACCGGACCGCGGTGGAGCGCATGCTCGATCGGCGCCAGCTCATCTGGGAGCCGCGATCCTCCGAGATCCTATGGGCGGCGACGGTGGAAGCGTGGGTCCGCCATTGGCAGCGGCGTACTCCGGACGCGCCTTCGGCGACGCGCTGGAGCTTCCGCCTCTGAGGTGCTCGTCCAGGAATGCGAGGGCCCTTGCATAGAAGTCCCGCAGGTTGCCTGGGCTCGCGAAGGAATGCCCCTCGCCCCAATAGGTTGCGAGCAACGCATCCTTGTTCTGGCGGTAGAGGCCCGCAAACATCGCCTCGGACTGGGCGAGCGGGATGACATCCTGATCGCCGTGAACCAGCAACACGGGCGTGCGGATCCGATTGGCCTGGAAGAAGGGGCTGTTGCGCAGGTAGCGGTCCGGATCCGTCCAGGGCGGACCACCCATTCGGCTCTGGCCGGACTCGATCGTACCGGTGCTCCAGTTCAGCAGCAGCCCATTCTCCGGTCGCGCCCGGTCCTCCGGGGAGAAGGCGCCCCAGCGGGCCAGGAGATTGTTGGGGGCCGCGATCGAGATGGCCGCGCTGAACCGGTCGCTCTGCCCGACCGCCGCCAGCGCCGTGTATCCGCCGAAGCTGTAGCCCCAGAGGCCCAGCCGCTGGGGATCGAACGCGTTCCGCAAGGCGGGGTCGTTCGCCGCGGCGTCCACGACACGGAGGATGCGCGCCGCGAGTCCGGACATGGGCTCGCCGCCGCGAGGGGTTGGCAGGCTGGGCACGAGCACCGCATAGCCGTGCCCGACCAGCACGCGCGGGCTCAGCATCGAGACTGTGTTCCGAACCGTGTCGTCGGGCCGGCGCGGCCATGCCGCACCGGCGTATGGCTGAATCACGAGCGGCGGAGGCGTCTCAGCGGCCAGCGGCAGAAACAGCCAACTGGTCAGCGTCTCGCCGTCGGGACCCGGATGGCGGACCTCCGCGAGCCGTGGCTCATCGGCCTGCACGAGTCCAGTATTGATCGTGGCTACCGGCACGGGCGCCCGGCTCTTCAGGACCAGCTCCAGGGTCCAGGGGCCGCCGGGGCTTCGGCGGTCGAGAAGCGCGCCGCGATCGACGACCGCGAGGGTGTTCGCATCAGTAGTCTGGTCGAGAACCCGCGTGAGGCGCGTACCCCTGGCGCGCCAGAGCGCACGATCGATGAGCAGGGCCGCTTCCCGGGGAAGAGCGACGTCCAACCGCACGGCAGTTCGCGTCGGCGGACGACCCGCGCGTGTGGCGCCCCTTGCAACTCGCTCGGCGTTGCCGCCCCGCGTCACCTGCCAGAGCGCGTGGTCAGCGACCACCATGATTCCCCCGTCGCCGGCTGTCAGCAGGTCGAGATTCGATCCGGGCACAGCGGCGGTCAGGTTGATCGGCCGCCCGGCGTCCAGGCGGTACCAGTCCGCCCGCGCCGCTCCGGGCCGTCGGGCGAGCGCAATAGGCGATGGGCCGAGCCATCCGGCCCGCACAATTTCCGGCCGGAGCCGAAGCTCAGGCGCCAGGCCGGCACCCAGGACCTCTGCGCGTTCGGAGAGGACATCCACGCGCCGAAACTCGCCAGTGCTCCAGGATGCTCCGGGGCGCCGCGCGAACACGAGCAGCGCGTCGCTCCGGGGCGACCAGGACAGTAGATGAGGCAGGAGATCGGCGTCGCCCGTGGGCCGCGAGAGCCGACCGCTGCCGCGGTCGAGCAGAACGAGGCGGCTGCGCTGAGTCTGCAGGCCCGCGGCGCCCTGCACAGGCCCATCGCCTGAGGGCTGAATATCCGGACCGGCCTCGAGCAGGGCGACCCGTCGGCCGTCGGGCGCGGCCTCAAGGTCGGTGAAGGCGCCGGAAGCGATGACCGCGATGTCACCGGTTCTCATGTCAATCCTGACCAAGCGCCGGGGCGGAGCGTGGGGCCGCACACCCCCATAAGCTCCACTCCCGAGGAGCGTGACGGAGGCTCGGCCCGCCGCCGTCTCGGCCCATCGCATCGGCAGTCGTTCGGCCGAGGCCTGGGCGACGCCGAGGTCGCGCGGAAGGTCGCCCGCTCCGCGGTCGAGGACCAGAAGCTCAGTGGCCGTCGTCCACTGCAGCGTGCGGCCCGGCTCCGTGGTTTCCGGCGTGACCGGGAACCAGCGGACCTCACGCGTCGAAAGCTCCACCACGCCGAGGGTGAGGCCCTCGTTGTTAAGGCGCAGGACGGCGAGCCGCGCACCGTCTGGCGAGAAGGCGGCGATCCGTACGCCCCGACCGAACGCCTCCGGGAGGAGGGGGCGGGCCGGCCCCGGACGTTCCAGGTCGACCACCAACAGCCGGCTCAGCGCCAGGCCGGTCTGTCCTCCATATCGGTAGACCGGCAGGCTGTCGTAAGGATCACGCCGCTCGATGACGAGCCAGCGCCCGGCGGGATCGGCCGCGGCCTCGCCGAAGCTCTGCTCCCGCAGGAGGTCGTCGACGGTGAAGGGTCTGGCGGCCACCGGCGAGGCGGCAAGGATCAGCCCCGCGGCAATCGCTGCAAGCTCCCAGGTGCTCATCCGGGCCTACCAAGCGCGCGTGAGCTGCAGCGAGACGTAGCGGCCGATCGGATCGGCGTTGGCGCCATCGTAGGCCACTCCTGCCGGGTTGTCGTAGAATGGCGGATCGCGATTGAAGACGTTGCGGGCGCTGAGGACCAGTTCGACGCCCTTGGCCAAGCCTCGCTCTGCGGCGGCGAGCCGCCACTGCAGATCGACCGTGGGATGGGCGTCGATGCGTCGACCCTGTCCGTCTCGGTAGGCGCTCGTGTAGTTGAGGAACGCGCTCGAGGTGAGGCGTCCGCGCGTCCAATCCACGCCCGCCCGGCCGCGGAACCGCACCGGGAAGTTGACGACATTGACCTGGTCCACCACCGGCGAGGTCGGCGTGATCTGCGGGGCGTAGTCGAAGAGATAGGTCCCCGCGGCGCTCAGGCCGAGACGGCCGCCGCCCAGGTCGAACTCGTAGCTGGCATTGACGTCGAGGCCACGCACAGTGAGCGCGGCGGTATTGACGAACCGGCTGTCGACGATCGCGCCATACGCTTCCGGCGGAAAGACCCCGTTCAGGGTGGACAGGAAGGGGCTATTCAGGAATGCGCTGATCCGCGCCAGGTCCTCGGCGCTCGTTGCGGGCGAGATCCGCGCGACGAAAGGCGCGAGCGTGGGGTCGGTGAGCGCCCGGCTCAGATTCTGCTGCACCGGCTGGGCGATCCGGTCCCGGAAACGGACTTCGAAGTACGTGGCGCTTAGCGTGAGCCCCGGCCAATGCTGCGGACGCCAGTCGGCGCCCACAGTCCAGGACGTCGCCCGCTCTGGATCGAGGTCAGGGTTGCCGCCCTGCAGGATCAACGAGCGGACGCGCCCGGTTCCCAGGGTGAGCAGCGTCGGCGCGTAGACGGGCGAATCTGTGACTTCGCGGAGGGCGGGCGCTCGGAAGGAGCGGCCGTAGGTGCCGCGGATGACGAGGCTCGGCGTTGGAGCCCAGATGAGCCCGAACTTCGGGTTCGCGGTGGCGCCGACGTCCTGGTAGTGCTCGACGCGCCCGGCCAGGGAGAATTCCAGGCGTTCGAAGCCCGGCCGCCTGTTTCCATCGCCGAAGATGGGGACGCGCGCTTCGGCGAACCCAGCGCTGACCGTGCGGCCCACATCTGCCCCGGCGAGCGGGCTGGGCGCGACGGTGGACACCCAATTGAAGCCGCGCCGCACCAGCGTCTCGCGCCGCACCTGGCCGCCGAGGGCGAGCTGCAGCGGACCTCCCCGAAGGTCGAGCAACGTCCCGTCGGCGTGTAGGTTGGCGGTGGTGATCCGCGTGCGGGTGCGCTGGAATGTGTTGCCCGAGCCAATGAAGCCCAACACCGTGGCGCTGTTCGCGCCGAGCACGCCGGCGAACGGATTGAAATAGCCGTCACGCGCGGCGTTGTAGGCGGTGTCGGCGCGATCGGCCGTCGTCCCCAAGGCCTCGTTCAGGAACAGCGAGTTGATGGCCCCGCGCTGACGAATCTCGGCGATCTCCTGGCCCCGGCTCACGTACGCCTCAGCCTCCCAATCGCCGAAGAGCTTCAGTTCCGCCCCGAGACTGAGCGCCAGGGTCTCGATCTCTCCGGCCTGCTGTGCGGACGGAAGGTGGCCCGTGAACGAGTAGCCGATGAAGTGCGACGCCGAGCCGTTCGGCGACACGAAGAAGGGGTTGGCGCGCGTGACGTTGAGATTGCTGATCGGCGGCGCGGAGTGGAACTTGAAGCGGCGGCTGCTGAAGCGGGCGTCGGCGCTCAGACGCAGGCGCGTACCCACCGACTGATCAGCGGCGAGGTAGACCGCATTCAGCGTCTGGCGCGGCAGCAGGTCGACGCCTTGGCGCTGGTTCTGCAGGTTCACCGTACCCGCCAGGAAGTCGGAGGGACGCAGGTCGACGCCGTTCTGCCCGGCCGGGATCGCCCAGCCTGGGACGAGTGCGCCAGTGCTCGGGTCCGCGCGCAGGACGTTGCCCGGAAAACTCGTCGTCAGCCGCCAGTCCGTGCCGCCGAAACGGCGCAGGTCGGCGTTGGCGGCGAAGCTCCGGTCATCGCCCTGCAGAAAGTCGCGGCGCTGGAGTTCGTAGGCCAGCAGCACGCCGCCGCCCGACCAACGCTGACCGATCACCTGCGAGAACTGGCCCTCGGCCGGTTCGCCGGCCGTCCCGACGCCACCCAGAATGCGGGTCTCGGCGCCTTCGAAGTCATCCCGAAGGATGATGTTGACCACGCCGCCCACAGCGTCGGCGCCATAGATGGCGGAGGCGCCGTCGAGCAGCACGTCCACGCGGGCTACCGCTGCCGATGGGATTGACGAGATGTCGGCGAAGTCCCCGAACGACCCCGAGCCGGCAATGCGCCGGCCGTTGACGAGCACCAGCGTCGCGTTGTTGCCAAGGCCGCGAAGGTTCAGTGCGGTTCCAAAGCCGGGGTTGCGGCCGCCACGATCCGCTCCGCTGGCGGCGGCCCCGTCCGAGGCCCCGCCGCCGAAGTTCGCTGGCAGCGTGCGCAGCGCGTCGGCAACCGTCGTTCGGCCGGTGCGGGCGAGATCATCGGGGCCAAGACGCACGACTGGCGAGGCTGTACGGCCGCCCCTGATGTTTGAGCCCGTCACCACGACGGCCTCAATCGTGGTGGGTTCGGGCATGGTCGCTGGAGGCGCACCCTCGACCGCAGCGGACGAATCCAGCGGGATCGAGGCGCTATCGCCGAAAGGGCGCTCGCCGCGCGCCTCGCCCTCGGGGGCGGCATGCTGGGTCGGCGCCCGCTCCACGACGACGAGCTCCGGGTTCACGCGACGGGCGCGAAGGCCTGAGCCCGCGAGCATCTGGGCCAGCGCCTGCTCCGGCGTGAGGACGCCGCGTACGGCCGGCGCACGCCGGCCGGCCACCAGAGTCCGATGAAAAAAGATCTGCTGCTTGCTCTGCGCCGCCAGCGAGAGCAGCGCCGGCTCGAGCCCGCCCGGCGCGATGTCCAGGCTGTAGGTGGCCTGGGCCTGGGCCGTGCTCGCCGCCATCAGCGCGGCCGCAGCGATGCCCGCGAACCAGGCGCAACGCTCACCGACGCTGTACCGAACGCAATGAACCATGTTTCCCCCGCGGACGACGCCGCGGGCCCGCCGGACCGGGATGGCCCAGCTACTCGAGCTGCGTGGATCGTCTGAAGGGGTAGAGGGAAAACGCGTCGGGTAACCCTCGCGGCCGCTGCAAAAAAAGCCTCATAATGCGGGCGGAGCCCTCGGGGCCAGGCGGATTTCACCAGGGGTTTCGGAGACCACCCGCAGGCCGAAGACCGCATCCACCGCCGCGACGAACGACGCCGTGTCGCCCGGCTCGAAGATGCCGCTGACGGGCTCCTTGGCGAGATCGCCGTCGTCCGTCAGCACGATCTTGCGACGCGAGTAGCGGTTCACCTCGTCGATCGCTGCCTGGAGGGGCACGCCGCGGAACGTGAGCCGGCCCGTCGTCCAGCCCACCGCCTCCGCCGCATTCGTGGTCCGTGGCGCTGAGATGCCGTCCGCCGTCACCGTCAGCGACTGGTTGGGCTTAAGGGTCGCCGTCGCCGGCTTGTCGTCCAGCCGGACCTGTACGCGCCCCTCGACTAAGGTGACCTGGATGGCGCTGCCGGCGCGGCGCACGTCGAACTTGGTGCCGAGCGCCTGAACCTCGGCGCCATCGGCCTCCACGACGAAGGGGCGTGAAGGGTCATGCGCCGCCTCGAAGAACGCCTGCCCGCGGATCAGCTCCACGCGGCGCACGCCGCCGCCGAATCGCACCCGGATCTTGGAGTCGGTGTTGAGCCGCACCCGCGAGCCGTCCTTCAGCACCTCCAGCCGCTGGCCGCCGACCGATGTCTCGTAGGTCGGCTGCATCTGGTTGGCGGCGATGACACCGCCGCTCGCCACGACCGCCAGGCTCGCCAGTGCGACGCCCAAGGGCCGCCAGCCAATGCGCGAACGTCCCCCTGCCGGCCGCGGCGGACGCGCCGCCAGCGCGGCCTCCGTGGCGGCGCGGATCGCAGGTCGGCCGGACAGCGTGCCGGCCGTCTCCCACATGCGCTCCACCTTGGCGAAGGCCGCGGCGTTCGCCTCGTCCTTGCGCCATTCCCGGAACTCGTAGAGCGCCTCGGTCGTGATCGACGGCCGCTTCAGCTGAGTGAACCAGCGGTTCGCTTCATCGAGGGCCCGCGAACGATCCGCTGACTCGCCCATGCCTGACCGCCGCCTCAGTCCCGCATCAACGCCGTGCAAATCGCCCGCGCCTTGGTGATCCGCGCCTCGACGCGCTTCACGGACAGGTTGCAGCGCCGCGCGATCTCTACATTAGTCAGACCGCCGAACCGGCTCAAGAGAAACACCTCCCGGAGGTCCGGCGGCAGTCGCAGGATCACCTGCTCCAGCAGCAGCGCGGCGTCCTGGTCGGCCTCAGCGCGGTCGGCGTCCCTCGCGGCGGCCGCGGCTTCACGCCGGCGGCGCTCCTGGCCGACCTGCTCAAGCGCCGCATTCATGGCGACGCTCGCAAGGTAGGCGCGGGGGTTGCGCATTTCGGCTCGGGCGGCGGCTGCTCGCGTGAATGCTTCCTGAGCAAGATCTTCGGCACGCTCTCCGCCGAACTTCCGTCGCAGAAAGGCTATGAGCCAGAGAGCATGACGCCTGTAGGTATCGTCGAGCTTCGTCGATGGCGCTTCGGGAGCACTTTCGGACGGCGGAGCTTCACGCGGCTTGAGCATTTGCGAGCGGCCTGTGTGCTGGCCCGGATGACAGTCCCGCTGCCAGCACGGCGGACGATTACATACTATAGTGGATAAACCCGCTAGTGTGTAGTCGTCCACCTTCGCCGCATGGACATGAGGCGGCTAGTCGGGACGAATGTCAGGCGATTGCGCCTGGCTCGCGACTTGTCGCAAGAACAGCTGGCCGAGAAGGTCGGAAAGACTCAGCAGTACATAAGCGGATTAGAAAATGGTCGGCGAAATCCGACTATCATCACGCTGTATGAGTTCGCGCAGGTACTTGATGCCACGCCAGCAGAACTTCTCACGCCATAGACAGACATTGGCCGAATGGAGGGCTGAATACACATTATAGTAGATAAACCCGGAAGTACGTATTCCTGCAGGCTCCCCGCATGGACATGCGGAAGCTGGTGGGGCGGAACTTCCGACGCATCCGGCTGTCGCGCGGACTAAGCCAGGAGCAGGTTTCCGAGCTTTCCGGTTTCACCCAGCAGTACATTAGCGATCTTGAGAGGGGCTTGCGAAACCCCACTGTGGTCACATTGTTCGAACTCGGGCAGGCGCTGGGCGTGACACCTGTCGACCTCATCATGCCCGACTAGCCGTGTTGCGGCACCTACTCCGGCCGAGATTCACCTACCGTGCAGCCGCCCCATGTTCACAATATGTTCCGGGAATGCAAGAGCAGCGGACAGTCAAGCTTGAACGGCTGCGAACCCATCGGGAGGACGGCCATCGCACCATGAGCCTCTTCGTCCGGCCCAACAGCCGCCGGGGCGCGTGGATCTGGTTCGAGCCGGACCAGGTACCGGAGTTCGAGGGGGACATGGGATGGTTCGAGATCGAGCGGCGCACGGGCGGATGGAGCATTGTGCGCCAGGTCGAGAAGCCTGCCTGGGCACGCTGAAATGGACCCTTCCTGCAGTCACGCCGGATGTCCTTCCGCCTCCGGCTCGTCGGAATCCGATCGCCACTGCGAAACGATCCTCTGCTGCTCCGCGGCCTTGCTCGCCAGGTCGTCAAACATGGTCTCGAAGGCTTTCATGATCGTGTGCGGATCGAGCAGACCGATGGCGTCCTGCGCCCTCGCGTCGAACTCCTTCAGCTTCATCATGAACTGCAGCATCAGTTTGTTGTCCGCGCAGCGCTGCGCGAACTTGGGCGACCCGATCTCGTAAGCGGCGAGAATCGCGTACGGGTCGGCATATAACAGCGCGGCCACCTTGTGGACGCGATCGACGTTGAGGGCGCCTTTTCCGTTCTCGAAGTGCTCGACCGCCCGCTGAGAGATCCGTAGCGCCGCGGCGATCTCAGCAGTCTGCACGCCGCGCCGCTGGCGAAGCGGCTTGAGCGTGAGCGGCGCCAGCTTCTTCAGATCCGGACGATCCTTCGGACCCCCTGCAACCATAAGCACCCGCCCAATGAAAATCGCTACTATACGTGGACTATGGGTGCGGGGGTCCGCCGATCAAGTCGGAGAATGCCTCCACCGCTCTTGGCGAAAGCAGCTTGGCGCTCGCACGCAACCCTTTGCCGGCGAGGCGAACAGATTGTTCGCCCCGCCGCCTCGCGCCCCGGCGCCATACGAGTGCCGAGACGGCGTTTGGGGGGTCGCCTGCAACAGTCGCCCTCAGGGTCGCTGTCCGGGGATGATCGAGCGCGGCCGCAATCCGCGTCCTGCGCCAAGCGGCGACGGAGCGCGGCCATGTTCCGCAGCTGCACCGCGACGAGCCCGTTGGCCATGTTCTGGGCAGACACCTCAAGGCGACGCGCCCGACTCCGCCATTGTTCTCCGCTCAACGGCATCGCAGCTTGCTGCCATCGCAGACGATCAGGGGCGGCCTGGCAGGGGCCGGCGTGCGATGCGCGATCGCGGCGGCGAGAGAAGCCCGAACCCCCGACGCGGCTGTTGCTGCTGGTGCGCTGAGCCCCGCCACTCAAGCCGGCGTCGCTGCCGTTTGACTGCCAACGCCGGACGCCTCCGGGAGTCACTCGGATGCGAGGCGCCGGGCTACAAGGAGTTCGTGTAGCGCGCTCCACGCCGCAGGCCCCGGGTGGGTGGCCCACGCCGGGGACGGTTGGCTCGAGTTCGGGCTTTCGTGGGCGCCGACGGCGTTGGCGGGGTCGTCCGCCTGGTGATCTCGGCGCCGACGCCGGCCAGGATCAGACCCCGCGGCAGCGGCGGCGGATCGACTTCAGGCAAAAGGCGGGCGCCCCGGCGGACGCAGTCTTGTGGCCCACGCAGTGGAGCCAATGCTGCGTTGCAGCATTCTCTTCGCCGCAGTAGCGTAAGAGGATTGCATGGCCGGACTGGGCGACACACTGAGGGGACTTTCCCGGGCGCGGACTGACGACCGCGACGGCGCCGGCGAAATGTCGGAGACGGTCTTTTTCGGCCGCAATCCAGGCGGACTGGTGATGCGGAGCTATGTTCCTGAAGGCCTTGAGGCTGGCGCGGCGCTGGTCGTCGTCCTGCATGGCTGCACGCAGGACGCGGAAGCGCACGCCGGGGCTGCCGGGTGGTTGAGCCTGGCCGACAGACTGGGCTTCGCGGTCCTGGCGCCGCAGCAGGTGGCCGCGAACAACGCGAACCGCTGCTTCAACTGGTTCGAACCCGGTGACACCCGGCGTGGCGCCAGAGAACCGGCATCGATCCATGCCATGGTCGAGCACATGCAGTCGACGCATCGGCTGGATCCCGCACGAGTGTTCATCAGTGGGCTGTCGGCGGGCGGCGCCATGACGGCGGTGATGCTCTCGACCTATCCGGAGGTGTTCGCCGCCGGCGCCGTCGTCGCAGGGCTGCCCTACGGCGTCGCAGCCGGCCTGCAGGAGGCGCTGGCCGCCATGCGAGGCGGTTGTTCCCTGTCGACTGAGGAGCTCGTGGGGCGGGTCACCCGCGCGGCGCCGCAGCCCATGAAGCTTCCTCGTCTCATCATCTGGCACGGCGATGCGGATCACACGGTGAACTGCCTTTCGTCCGACGCCCTCGCGCGCCAGTGGAGCGGAGTTCACGGCCTGGCGCCCGCGCCCGATGTCCTTGACGCGCTGCCCGGCCGCAGACGGGCCCGCTGGCTCGCGCCCGACGGAGAAATCCGCGTTGAGCAGCACACGGTTCACGGCTTCGGACACGGGACGCCCCTTGCGACGGGGGGCGGCGACGCTCATGGATTTACAGCGCCGTTCATGCTGGAGGCCGGCGTTTCTTCGTCCCTGGTCACCGCCCAGTTCTGGGGGCTCGCGCCCGAGAGCCAGGAGGAGGTGCCCCACGCCCTGTCTCACGAGCGACTTGGCGAACCGCCGTCGGGCGCTCGTCAGGGGCCCGCCGGGGACCTCGCAGCGCGCGTGCTTGCGTGCACGGCCCGGCATGCGCCGCCGGGTGTCCAGGAGGTCATCGCCAAAGCTCTGGCGGCGGCTGGCTTGCGGCGGTAACGCCAGCCGGCCTCCTCGACGCGGGACGGGGTTGCACGGCGTGTGGGAGGGCCGGCGGCTTCCGCTCCTCGCGCGTTGCGGACCCTCAGGGAACGCCGCGCGGTTTCGGCCGACGGCGCCGCGGTCCGTGAACATCCTGCCGGCCTGACCGAGCCGGACGCGTCGACGGCGCTTAGCCGGCTCCTCGTGCGGCTCCCCTGAAGGCGGCGCGCACTGCGGACAGGGCGCGGTCAGGGGCGGTCGCCCGTGGAGGAGCCAGGAACGCGAATTGCCCCGAGGCTTGGGCAGGAGCAGCGGCGCAGATCGGCTTGCGGGCGGGCCGCCCTTCGGCGCGAGGAGCCTAGGGAGCAGGGTTGGGGGTTGACCATTCCCCGGAACCGCGCCGCCCTCTGAGGCCCTTCGTCCGTCACAAGGTTCGAACCGGGGCGAGGCATGAAGAAGGCCGCGGAGTACCGCCTCCACGCAGAAGACCCCCGTCGGCTCGCCCGCACGACCGAGCGGGGACACCGCAACCAGCTTCTGCGGATGGCGGCCGCGTGGGAGGAGATGGCGACCGACCGCCGCGCCCTCATCAGCCTGCACCCGGAACTCGCCCGGGAAGGCGAACACGAGAAGAAGGCCTGGCGCCTCCTGACCTGTCGCGTCCCAAGCGCTGACGCGGCAGCCTTGCGCCAGACTCCTCGGCCGGAAGCCGCGACCTAGCCTTGCCGCATGCGCGCGCAGGCTGCGCCTAGCCCGGCCGCGTCGTCCATCGACTGAGGAGGCGCCCATTGTGGCGGATCGTGATATCCCGCCCTGGGAATTCCCGGGCGGCGGCGTAGTAGGCGCCGAAGGCGATCCCCGGGTGCGCCGCGACGGCCGCCAGCCGCTGAACGTATCCGCCGGCAGGCGCCCAGACCTCCACCGAATAGGGAAGGTCCTCACGCCCGGAGCCGCCGTCCTCGCGAGACGGTGACGCGGGCCTGCGTGGCTCGCCGGCGTCGTCGAGGCCGTGCAGCCGCAAGCGCCCGACCGCGGGCCAATGTCCGACCCACACTCCCGCCGAGTGGCCCCCCGAGCAGCGGTGCGGTCCCGCGGACCCGGGTCCTCCTGGCGGATCAGGCGGTTCTTGCGGTCCAGGAACAGCACACGGTACTACTCGCGCGGCAGGGGCGCGAGCTCGGCGCGGACATACGCGTGGAGCACGGCGGAGGAGGCGATCACCGGTTGCCCGCTCACCTCCGCCCGCGCTAGGCGCACCGCCGCGGCCGGATCGGCGAGGGCGCCGCCAAAGTCGCCTGCCTCGTACAGCAGCCGGCGCGCCATCGCGAGCACGTCCGCCCGCGGCAGGGCCGCCGAGATCAGCAGCGCCAGCAGTTCGGCGTCGTCCAGCGCCTTCCAGCCGGCATGCCGCGCGCGGCCTCCGCCCGGCCGGTCCCTTCCTCCACCTGCGAGGGCCGCACTGAGGTCGTAGGGCCGTGGAACAGTTGACGAGGTAAGGCCTTCTCCTTACCTGTAGGAGCGGAGGCCGATATGACCGACATCGTCCAGCACAGCCGCATCACCTCGAAGGGCCAGACGACGGTGCCCAAGGCCGTGCGCCAGGCTCTGGGTGTGCGGGAGGGCGACACCCTCGCGTTCCGCATCGAGCCCGACGGCGTGCGCCTCGTGCGCGCCGAGGCGGTCGAGGCGGACGACCCGGCGCTGGCCCCGTTCCTGGCGCTTCTCGCCGAGGACATCGCACGCCGGCCCGAGGCGCTTGTCCCGCTGACGCCGGCCTTCCGGGCCCGGATCGCCCGCCTCACCAAGGGCGTGTCGGCGGATCTCGATGCGCCGATCGAAGGCGACGTCGATCTCTGAGCCATGGCGAGCGTCAATGGCTGGGAGCTTTTCGCGCACCCTGAGTTCACCGCCCAGCTTGAGCGGCTCGTCGCTGCCGTCGCCCGGGCGAAGGCGAAGGACCCGAAGGGCTATGCTAAGACCGCCAACGCCAAGCTCCTGGCCCAGCTCAAAGCGCTCGTCTGGGACATCATCCCGGCCGATCCCACCCACCCGAGCTATCGCCAGGGCGTCACCCTCGGGCCGGCGCACAAGCACTGGTTCCGCGCAAAGTTCGGCGGAGGGCGGTTCCGCCTGTTCTTCCGCTATCGCACCGACGCCAAGATCATCGTCTACGCCTGGGTCAACGACCAGCCGACCCTGCGCACCTACGGCGCCAAGACCGACGCCTATGCGGTGTTCAAGTCCATGCTCGACGACGGCAGCCCGCCGGATGACTGGCGACAGCTGGTGAAGCAGTCGATGCCGTTGGCGACGGACCCGCCGGAATGAGCGCGCTGCGGCGGAGTCTCCTGCGCGCGGCGGTCGGCCTCGGCCTCGGCGCCTGGCCGGCCTGGCGTTCGCCGACCCGTGCCGCGCGCCCCTGCCCAGCCGGGCGGGCGTGGTGATCGCCGGGCCCGTCCACTACGTGGGCGACGGCCCGTGCATAGGTCCGGCCCGGGACTCCAGGCGCTGGATTGAAATCCGCCTTTCCGACTTCGACGCGCCGGCGCTCCACGCTCCCGGCGGCGCCGACGCGAAGGCACGGCTGTCCGGCTTGGTCATGGGCTGGCGGCCCGTCTGCACGACGCGGCGCGACCAGCAAGGCCGGGTGTTCGTCCATGATCGGATGATCGCTCGCTGCACGGTGGACGGCCCGCCGCTGGGGCGGGCTGATCCGTCAGGCCGGCGGGCGCCACGGCGGCCGCTGAAGCTCCACCTCCGCTCGCCGCTACGCGCGAGCCATCCCGTCGATCACTAGTCCCAAAGGACCATCGCCTACCGCGGCGCGGCCCGCTTGATTCGGCTTGGCCACTACGGAGGACGCCATGATCCACCTCGTCACGGCAGTCCATCGCCACCTCTACGGGCGCGAGCTGCTCGAGCTGCATCGGTTGCGCTGTCGGCACTTCATCGAAGAGCGGCGCTGGGCGCTGGAGGCGCGCGAGGGCGGCGAGTACGACGCCTATGACGACGAGCGCGCCGCCTATCTGATCGGTTTCTCGCCCGAGCGGGAGATCGAGGTGGCCTGCCGGATCCGCCCGACGGACGGGGGCGGCGTCCTCCCGGATCTCTTCCCGCACCTGGTCAGCCCGACCGAGCCGCCGGCCGATGCGCCGGGCATGTTCGAATGCACGCGCTATTTCGCCGTGGAGCGGGCGCGCGGCCGCGCCGGCTTCGTCGCCCGCTCGCGCCTGCATGTCGCCATGGTGGAGCACGTCCGCGATCTCGCCGGCTGCCGGCTGCTGGGCTTCGTCGACCTGCCGCTGCTCACCCATCTTAGGCGCTTCAGCGGCCTGCGCATCCGGCCGGTCGGTTTTCCCGCGACGTACGACGGGGGACACAATCGCCTTCGAGATCGGCGTCACCGCCGAGGACTTGGCCGCCACGTGCGAGCGCCTGCAGTTGCCGCGCCGGCAGCTGTTCGCCGCCTGGCCTGGCTGCCGTGCGGCGTCGACGTCTTTGACCTTGAACGGAGCGTGCGGCTCCTGCTCGCCGCCCCCGAAGTCCACCGTGCGGCGCTCGACGGTCGGGCGGCGGACGGCCTCGAGCCCGCCGATCCGGACGGGGTCTGGCAAGCGCTGGCGAGGGCGGCATGACCGTAGAGGCGCAGCAAGGGTTCGCGTTCAGCAAGCGCGAGATCAGCCGCGGCGGCTTGGCGAGCTGGCAGATGCGGCGCATCCGGGCGCTGGCCGATCAGCGGCTGCCCAGGCTCACCGTCACGCTGCTGGCGGCGGAAATCGGCCTGAGCCTCTACCATTTCTCCCGCAGCTTCCGGGCGAGCTTCGGGGTGACGCCCTCGGCATGGTTCGCTGAGCAAAAGCTCGCGCGCGCCATGGAGCAGCTCCTTGAGCCAGGCCGCACGGTGGACGCGGTCGCCGTCGAGCTCGGCTACCACAGCGGCTCGCAGCTCGCCCAGCTGTTCCGCCGCCGCACCGGATCGAGTCCCGCCGGCTACCGCACCGCGCGGCTGGCGGAAGCCTGGGGCGCCGAGGCGCGCGAGGGCGCGGCGAGGGACGCCGCCCGAGCCGGGACGGCAGGCACCTGAAGGCTACCGCCGGTCAGCCGGCTCCCGCCGACGAAGGCCCGCCTCGGCGAACCGCCGGTGATGGCAAATCTGACCTGCCCCCGCCGGTCCCTCGATCTTGTTAGAATTTTGGGGGTTGGTAGCTGATCTCCAGCGCCGTCTCGACCTCCTTCTGGAACTCGGGATCGTTAAGGTCGGCGGCGTTCACCTCGCCCGATCAGCGGCAGCGATACTGTGCCCGAGCCGACGACACCGGCCTTGGAGATGCGGCTCTGGATGTCGGGCGGAGGCTCCCCCAACCGCCATCGCTTGGCGGTGAGGCTTGAAGTAGGCGCCAGTTTGCGCGAGCGCCGGAAGCCGCCCGGGTTGTCGAGGCGGTGCGCAAGCTGAGCGGGCAGGCGGGGGCCGCGTCCGGGACATTTTTTGCACACCGCACTCTTTTTCGCTTGCGATGGGCCGCGCTTTCGCGGAACAGTCGGGCCACGGTTGGTGCAGGTCGGAAGCACGGTCGGGATAATAGGGGGAGCAGTGCGGGGACTCTTCCGGGCGAGGCGTGGCCATGAGGCGGCGGTCGTCTGGTACTGCGTCGGCTGCACATTTTAGCTGATGGCCCAGGCTACTCGCGACGACTTCGGCCACCGGCGCAGTCGGTCTGCAGGTTCAGGCCGTGATCCGAGGTCACATTTGGCAAGCGCAAACAACTGCATGCGGGGACGCGTGATCGTTGCGATCTGGTGCCTCTTGCGAGGCAAGCTCCGCAGCATAGATCCCTCGCACGCAACGGCCGATTCCGCTTTGTGGATTGGCAGGCCACCCCGACGGCTTAGGGCGTCGGACGACGTGGTCATCTATCTCCATGCCGCGGGAGGGTAATGAGTAAAAACTTCAGCGCTTGCAGGCGTCGCGTACCAAAAAAATGAGAGAATGGAGGTAACGCCATGATACGGGGGAATAGCTGGGGACTGGGCGCGAGGCGCAGTCTCAGGTCGCTCCTACTTTGTACTGGTGTCGGCGTCGCAATCGGCACCGTCTCTACTCCTGTCCTGGCGCAGGAGCGTGCTTCGGCGCAGGAGCTTGAAGAAATCATCGTGACGGCGCGCAAACGTGAGGAGCGCCTGCAGGACGTGCCGTCGGCGATCACCGCCATTACGGGCGACACGCTCCAGGCGACCGGAGTCCAGCGTTTGGACGAGGTCACGAGCACCGTACCGAATATGCACCTCAACCACTCCGGCACCGGCCCCAGCGTGGCCACGGTTTACATCCGCGGCATTGGCTACAACGGCACAGAGAAACTCGACTCGCCGTCAGTCGGGGTGTTCATTGACGGATTCTACTGGGGCATGGGTCATGGACAGCTGATCGACACCTTCGATATTAGCTCCTTGGAGATCCTCCGCGGTCCGCAGAGTGTGCTGTTTGGCCGGAACACCAGCGGCGGCGCGATCAACGTCTATCGGACGCGTCCGTTCGGGGATCAGCAGGGAACGGTGAAGCTCGGCGTTGGCAACTACGACGCCAGATCGGTGCAAGCCGTCTACCACACGGACACCTGGAACAACTTCGCCGCCAAGGTCGGCTTCACTTACCGGGAGCGCGATGGATTCTTCGACAATCTCTACGACGGCACCGACGAGGGGCGGGTAAGGTACCAAGCCGTCCACGCGATGTTCTCATGGAAGCCGACCGACACTTTCAGTGCGCTCCTGATCGGCGATAAGATCAACGAGCGCGGAGAGGCCACGGCGCTTCAGAATGAGAACGTGCTGGGCGGCCGGCTCTTCCTGCTTCCGCGCCTGGGCCGGACCAGGCTCAATCCGGGGGTCGGACCCTACGACGTGACGCCGGATCTGAAGAGCAGACAGAAGCTGAATGCAGATCGCGTCAGTCTTCAACTGGACTGGGAGACCGGGCTCGGCAAGCTCACGACGATCACCGGCTATCTGAATGAGAAGGACTATACGCTGCAGGACTTCGACGCTGGCTGCGGAGGAGATTCTCAGCGCTTGGGATGCCGCTTCAACATCAATCCGCTGCTCGTGAGCCCCACCAATCCCACAGGGACGCTGCACACGATTCGGGATCAGGACTTCGAGGAGTTCACGCAGGAGGTGCGGCTAGCAGGCGAGCTCTCCGACCGCCTACGGTACATCGTCGGCGCCTTCTACTACAAGGACAGCATCGGGAGCCGCCAGACCACGAACTTCGCAGCCTTCGAAAGAACCGGGCAGCGAACGGAGTCCAAGGCCGTCTTCGGCCAGATGGGATGGCAAATCCTCCCGGAGCTGAGCTTGACCGGGGGCGCGCAGTGGATCTCCGATGAGAAGCGGTTCCGCAAGACCGTATTCCTGCTCGGAAGCGGGAGAGTCCTCCTCCCGCAGCTTGAGCAGAAGAAGAAGTGGGACGACGTGGTGTATCAGTGGTCCCTCGACTGGAAGTGGGCCCCCGATCGCCTGCTCTACGCCTCCATGTCGGACGGCTTCCGCAGCGGCGGCTTCTCCGCGCGCGGCACGGCGGCGGAACAGTTCGATCCGACGGCGCCGAACTTCACCGGCGGCGCGACCAACTTCTTGTCCTTCGATCCGGAGACCACGAGACAGTTCGAGGCCGGATCGAAGAACGTCTTTTTCGATGGCGACCTGGTCGCGAACCTGACGCTCTTTCACACGACACTGAAGGGGCAGCAGGTGGGCGAAGTCCTCCTCACGCCCCGCCTGCCGGTGAATACCAACACCCTGGTGAACAACCTCCAAGAGACGGTGTTCAAGGGCGCGGAGATCGAGGTTACGGCAAGGGTTCCAGCCATCGACGGCCTGCAGGTGAGGCTGAACTACGGTTATCTGAAATCGAAGATCGAAAAGGCTGAAGTTCCCGCTACGCGACTGGCCGTGGGTCCCGGCGGCGTGGCGGGAACCGCCGCCCAAGGACTCATCGACCTGCGCGGGCTGCCATTGCTTAGGGCGCCGGAATTTACCTACTCAGTTGCGCTTCAGTATGACCGTCCGATCGGTGACGGGCGGCTGCTCACGCACGTGCTTTATCGCTACACCGACGATTTCGTGCTCGCCAACATCGGGAACTTCCCCGACACTGAGGAAGGCTATGGGGTCCTCGACGCTTCGGTGGGCTACGAATGGAAGAACCTGCTGGCGCGCGTTTCGGTTAAGAACCTGCTGGAGGATGAACACCGCTACATCTCGTTGCCGAACGTCCTTTTCCAGGGGTGGGGCGATCCGCGCACGGTGATGTTCGAGCTGACGATGAAGTTCGGCGCGCCCTGAGTGTTTGAGACACCTAGTCCAGGGGGCGGCGGCGTAGGTCGCCCCCTCACTCGCTCGACGCGCGCGTCGGCTCAAGCGAGCCACTAGGGCGTGCAATCCCGGATTCTGATGATGCATCACCGATCCTGGTCATCAGGAGGAGGATGTACCTTGGGAAGCGTTCTTCACGGCTGCGCCCGCACGACGCCCGCGTGACCTGCCCCCCGCCGGTCACTCGATCATTGTGAGAGCCCAGGGGGCTGGTAGCTGATCTCCGGCGCCGGCCGCGGGGTTCAGCTGCACGGCTTCGGGGGTAAGCCCGCCATGCGCCGAGTGCGGGCGCACGTGGTTGTAGTCGAGCCGCCAGCGCTCGATCACGGCGCGGGCCTCAGCCAGGTTGGCGAAGACCTCCTCGTTCAGACACTCGTCGCGCAGCTTGCCGTTGATGGGGTGGACGGCCCCTGCACCCCGGCATCCGTGTGCCATGGTGGCCGCGGTGTTAGTCCACTCAAGCAGGAGCCGTCCAAAATGCAGATTAGCGTCGTCGGGCTCGACATCGCCAAGCAGGTTTTCCAGGTCCATGCGGTAGACGCTAAAGGGCGGGTGGTCGCTCAGACACGGCTGCGGCGCCCCCAGGTGCTCAACCATTTCCGGGCCGTGCCGCCGTGTCTCGTGGACATGGAGGCCTGCGCCACCGCGCATCACTGGGCGCGCGAGCTGATCGCCCTTGGCCATGAGGTCAAGCTGATGCCGCTTGGCTACGTGAAGCCATACGTCACACGCAACAAGATGGTGTGTCCCGGCGGCCGGCGCGAACCTCGGCCGATACGGCAGATGCCGCGAGCAGGGAGGACTTCACATGCATTTCTGCGGCCTGGACGTATCGTTGCGTGAGACGGCGATCTGCATTGTCGACGCTGAAGGTCGGGTTTTGAAGGAGGCGAAGATCGTCTCCGATCCGGAGGAGATCGCCAGTTGGATCATGCGCAGCGGCTATGCCTGCGAGAAGATCGGCCTGGCGTCCGGCTCCACCTCCGCCTGGCTGCAGGCGGGTCTGGTCGTGCGAGGTTTGCCAGCGATCTGCATCGACGCCCGACACGCCTCAGCGATGCTGCAGGCGGGGCTGCGCAACAAGTCCGACAGAAGCGACGCGCGAGGGATCGCTCACCTCATGCGGATGAACGCCTACCGGCCAGTCTGGGTGAAGTCCGAGCGGGCCCAGCGCCTGAGCGCCCTCTTCACCGCCCGTAACACGCTGCAGGACCAGCTCGTCAGGATCGAGAACGTGATCCGCGGCCTGCTCCGCTGTGACGGCGTATCCCTCCCTCTTGGCCGGCGGAACTTCGAGCGGGAGGTGCGGGACCGCGTGGGAGATCACGCCGAGATCATGGCGACGATCGAGCCGCTGCTCGTGGCTAGAGCCGAGCTACTCCGCCAGCACAGTGCGCTCGACCGGCGCGTCATCAGCGCGGCGCAGCGCGATCCGATCTGCAAGCTGCTGATGACGATGCCAGGGGTCGGCTCCCACATCGCCCTATCGTTCAGGGCGGCTGTCGATGATCCCACGCGTTTCAGGCGCTCGCGCGACGTGGGCGCCCACTTCGGCCTGACGCCCAGGCGCTACAGTTCCGGTGAGCTCGACCGGCCCGGCCGGATCAGCAAGATGGGCGACCGCCATGTCCGCCACATGCTGTACGTCGCGGCGCAGATCACGCTGCGGCGCGATCAGGGGCTGTGGTCGTCGATGAAGACCTGGACCATGGGGATCTCGAAGACGCGCGGGATGGCCAAGGCCCGGGTGGCGCTCGCCCGGAGGATCGCCGTCACCCTCCACAAGATGTGGGTCACCGGCGAACCGTTCCGCTGGCAGCGGGCGATCGCGGTGACCTGAGCCCATCACGAGATCCGTCTCGGCGGACGTCCCCGGCAGCGGGACGGGAGAGGGCGAGAGCGAGTGTCCGTTTGATGCGCCGTCGGCCAACCAGGGAACGTCGCAAATAAGATGGCTCCGCCCTTTCTACGATGAACACCATCCTGCGCCAGCCCCGCGCTGAGCACGAAGAGAAGACTGTTCTGCTGCCGGATCGACAGATGCTCGAGGCCTTTAAGGAGGAGGCAGCGATGTAGCGCCACGCTTGACGAAGGCCGGGACAGAGAAGACCGATGCGGCCGATGCCGAGGCAATCGCCGAAGCGGTCACGCGCCCGACGATGCGCTTCGTCGCGGTAAAGTCAGCTGACCAGCAGGCGATGCTCATGTTCACCGCGTGCGCGAGTTGCTCGTGCGTCAGCGCACGATGCTGGCGACCGCGCTGCGCGCGCACCTGGCTGAGTTCGGGATCGTGGCGCCTCAGGGCATCCATCGTGTCGAAAAGCTCGCGGCCGAGATCCACGACCCTGCAGTGCCGCCCCCTGGCGCGCGAGGTGCTGATGCTGCTCGTCGAGGAGCTCGCGAGCGTCTCGCGGCGGATTGAGGCTCTTGAAAAGCGGCTCGTCGCGTTGCACCGCGCCGACGCGGTCAGCCGGCGGCTCGCCTCCATCCCCGGCGTCGGTCCGCTCACGGCGATGGCGATCGCGAGCACCGTGCCCGATCCGGGAATGTTCCGCTCGGGCCGCGAGTTCGCCGCCTGGCTAGGCCTCACGCCCAAAAGCCATTCGAGCGGCGGCAAGGACAAGCGCGGGCGAATTTCCAAGCGCGGCGACCGCTACATCCGCCATCTGCTCTACGTCGGCGCGGGCAACGCCCTCCGTTTCGCCAAGGCACGCGCCGCGGCCGGCGAGGCGTGGATCCGGGGTTTGCAGGAGCGCCGTCCACCGAAGGTCGTCATCATCGCGCTCGCCAACAAGATGGCGCGGATCGCCTGGGCCTTGATGATGCGTGGCGAGAGTTTCCGTTCGCCGGTGGGTGCGGCAGCGTAGCAGCCGCTTGCCGGAGAACTGCACAGGTTGCGAGGGCGAAAGTGAGGTGATGGCACGACCGGGCAGACCGGGGATCGACAAGAGCCCGCAGAGCTTTGGGCGCTACGAGCGCGTCCCGTTGATGTGGCGTCGATCCGCGAACTCCATCAGAGCCAGCGGTCATGAAGATGGGCCGCACACACAGGCCGCATACATGAACGCACCTGACCCGAACGCTGCCCCAGCCTCATCGCGAGCCTTGCAAGGCAGGGGCCGTCCATACATGAAGCTCTCGACGAAGCCGTTCTGCTGCGGCTTGCCCGGTGCGATGTAATGCTAGTCGACGCCGGTGCGGTTGGTCCGTTCCAGCATGGCCCGGCTGGTCATCTCGGTCCCGTTGTCGCTGACGATAGTGGCTGGCTTGCCCCGCCGGGCGATCAGAGCGTCCAGCTCGCGGGCCATGCGACGGCCGCCGATCGAGGTGTCCACGACCAGCGCCAGGGCCTCGCGGGTGAAGTCGTCGACGATGCACAGGATCCGGAACCGCCGGCCCCAGCTCAGCGCATCGGCCACGAAGTCCAGGCTTCAGCGCTGATTCGGACCATCCGGCAGCGCCATGGGCGCGCGCACCGGCTCGATGAACAGATAGATGAGCTGGCGGTCGATGAAGGCGCGGGTGGCCACCACGCACAGCATGCTGACGACGGCCCAAGGGTAGGGGCCTCTAGGGAAGCTGCGGTCTGAGGAAGTTTCCAGCACTTGTGCCCTAATTCGTCGGCTGGCGGGATTCCCCAGTGCCGTAGCGCAGATTCTTGAGATAGAAGAAGAATTCTGCTGCCCCTCACGAGCGCATCGGCGCAGGCGCACAGCCACGGTTGTGTGCGGCGGTCGAATGATAGTACGCATATCCTAAACGGCCGCACGTTGGCTTGCGAACTGGGCTTTGGGCACTTATGGACGAATTCACGGGCGGCAGGTCGCTCATCTACAAGAGCGACAATATCTACGAGCGCCGCCGTCGCATTTTGCGCGAAGCCAGGAAGATGATCGCGGAGAGCGGACTTGAGGGTTTCAGTGTCCGGGAGCTCTGCAGCCGGGCCGACATTGCGCAGAAGACCCTCTACAACGCCTTCGGCAGCAAGGAAAACGTGATCGCCCTGGCCATCCGTCAGTACATGACGGACTTCGATGAGCGGGCGAAACTGCGGTTCGATGCCGCGACCCTGGACGGCCGCCTGGAGCGCCTCATCAAGGTCCACTCGCGGAACTTGCAGATCCGCCCCTACACGACGGCCATCATGGCCGTCTACAACTCGCCGACGGCGGGCGGCGAGATCCGCAAGGCGATCCGCGCCGTGTCGGAAGCCGGCGCTCGCCCGCTCGCGCAGCGCCTAGAGGAAACCAAGTCGCTGCTGCCGGGTGTGACCGCCGAGTCGTTCGTATACCTGCAGACCAGCACCATCTACTCGGTTCTGATGGACTGGTGCGTTGGCGACCTGCCGGACGACGAGCTGGTGGACCGGGTCTGTGAGGTCTTCCTGATGCTGGTCGTGGGCACGACCAGGGGGCCCAACAACGCCGTGGCCCGGCGCTGGCTTCAGGACCTGCGCGCCAAGCGCCCCAGCTGGGCGGCCATGCGCAAGCTGGCGGAGGTGGGAACCGTCACCAGCCTGGAGCCGAGCGAGCCGAAGCCTCGCCGTGCGAAGCCGCCGCCGGCGCGCAAAGGTGTCGCGAAAGCCGCCAAGGGACGCGCCGCCTAATGGGCGGTGTGACGGCGGCCTACGCGCCGGACGCGGCAGGAAGCGCTGCGTAGCTCCCGCAGGTGAGTTCCTCCGCAAGGCTCGGAGCCCGCGCGAAGATGCCGCGAGCCTTCGTCTCGAGGATGGCAGCGTAGAGCGCCGGCAAGTCGTCGATGTGGGCCGTGGACCACCGGTTAAGGCCTTCGCCGACGCACCACCCCGCACGCGTTTCGTCGGCCACGCGCAGGAGCGCGCGGACCACCGCGCTGCCGCCGCGGCCATAGACCAGCCCCGGCCGCACGACCGTGCCGCAGGCGTCCTGCGCCGACAGCACCGAGTGTTCGAGATTCGCGCGCCAGCCGGTCAGGGCCGGCCGCGCTTCGTCGGCGCAGGCTTCGCCCCTGTCCCCAAGAACCGAGGCGCCGGTCGTGAGCACGAGGGCTTGGCCGGCAAACTGCGGCAGGAACCGCCGCTAGGCATCGCTTGCGATGCTCCCGGCCTGGTCGCCCAATCCCCGGAGGCTGCTCACGTCGATGATCGCATCGGCACCGGCGAGTTCCGCATCCAGCCGGTCGGGCGCGCGCAGGTCGCCCTCCACGAGCCGCACGCCGGCGCCGGGCCCCGGCGCCGGCCGGCGCACGAGCGCGGTCACTTCATGGCCACTCTCAGCCGGGAATCCGACCAGCCGAGCGCCGATGACCAGGACCCTCATCGCCGATCGCCGCTCCGGTCGCGGGTGCGGTAGTCGCCGAACGTCGAATCCCGCGCCGTCAGCGCCTTGGTCACGTTCTGGCGCAGCTCTGCCATGTAGGCGCGGCTGGCCTGGGTGTGCCAGCCCAGCGCATGGAGGTCGGTGCCGGCGCGCAAACCCGCCCGGAGCCCCATGGCCTCCATCTGGCGGTGCACGAGGCGCTTGTTGAGCTGGGTGAGCTCGGGATCGACCTTGGCGATGCGCTCGGCCGTGGCGAGGACCGCCGCCCCCAAGTCGGACTCCGGAAAGGCCCGGTTGGCGAAGCCGAGGCGCACCGCCTCCGCACCGGAGATGGCGTCCCCCGTCAGCATCAGCTCCATGGCCGCGCGCATGCCCATCAGCCAAGCGTGGTACTGGTTATCGGGCGGGCTCATGGTGCGCACCGCCGGGTAGCCGATCTGCGCGTCCTCGGCGACGTAGACCAGGTCGCAGGCGACCGCGAGCTCCGAACCGCCGGCCAGACACCAGCCGTGCACCTGGGCCATGATCGGCTTGGCCAGGTCCCACATGCGGAAGCAGCCCTCGACCACGTGCCGCGCCCACTGCCCCTGGGCGCCGGCGGTGTGGAACGGCAGCGGGCCCGTGCCGCCGAGGTCGTAGCCGGACGAGAAGCACTTGCCGGCGCCGCGCAGGACGATCACCCGCACCTCCGGGTCGCGGTCGGCCGCTTCCAGGGCCCCGAAGAGTTCGCCGCGCAGCGCGTTGGAGAGCGCGTTGCGTTTCTCGGGGCGGTTCAGGGTGAGGCGCCGCACATGCGGCGCGGGGTCGTCGAGTAGCAGGATCGGTTGTTCACTCATCTCGGCCTCCAAGGTGTGAGACGGCTACGACTGCCACGCTGCAGCCCGGAGGCGCCCGCGTCCACCCAAAAGGTACTCGGTGTGCTATCTTTTGGCTTGACGCCTGGTCCCAAACTTGGCCCTTTCGAGGCACGGCTGTCGTGGCTCACCGCCGCTAGGCCGTCAGAATGGAGCGCCCCATGAGTGTGGCTACAGCCTCCCTAGCCCAGGACCGCGAAGTGGATCGCGACACGTTGCTCGAGATCTACCGCCGCACGATGCTGATTCACCGGACGGACGAGCGGTTCCGCTCGCTCCTCATGAGCGGCAAGCTGCGGCTTGTGTACTATCCGGTGCGCGGGCAAGAGGTCGTCTCCGCGGCGATGATGACCCCCCTGCGGCCGGACGACTATCTGGTCACCACCTATCGAGGGGTCCACGATCAGCTCGCCAAGGGCATTCCGCTGAAGGACCTCTGGGCCGAATTCACCGGCAAGGCGAGCGGAACCTGCAAGGGCAAGGGCGGCCCAATGCACATCACCGACCCGGCCACCGGCGTGATGGTCACCACCGGCATCGTCGGCTCCGGACTTCCGATCGCCAACGGCCTGGCGCTGTCGTCCCAGCTGAAGAAGGACGGTCGGGTCACCGTGGTGTGCTTCGGCGACGGCGCCTCCAACATCGGCGGGTTCCACGAGGCGCTCAACATGGCCTCCGTGTGGCAGCTGCCGGTGGTCTTCTGCTGCCAGAACAACCGCTACGGCGAGCACACGCCGTATGCGCAGAGCACTTCCGCCAAGCAGATCATCGACCGGGCGCCCGGCTACAGCATGCCGGCGGTGCGGGTGGATGGAAACGATCCGATTGCGATGTACCGCGCGGCCGAAGAGGCGGTCGAGCGCGCCCGCGCCGGCGGTGGCCCAACGCTCATCGAGGCCATGACCTACCGCATGCTGGGCCACACCTTCGGCTCCAGCTACGCCTATGTGCCCAAGGAGCTCCTCGATGAGGCGGCCCGGAACGACCCGCTTCCGCGCTTCCGAAACCTGCTCCTCCAGATGCAGGTGATCGATGCCACCCTCGATGAGATCGTCGCCGGCATCGAGCGGGACATCGACGAGGCGGTGGAGCACGCGCTCTCCAGCCCCTACCCCGATCTGGTCGAGCTGCGGCGCGACGTACTCAAGGAGGAGATCCCCGCGTGAACGCGCCTGCCAACAAGATCAGTTTTTCGCAAGCCATCAATCAGGCTCTCGACGAAGCCATGGCGGCGGACCCCATGGTGATCCTCCTGGGCGAGGATGTCGCCGACGAGCAGGGCGGGGGGGTCTTCAAGACTAGCGCAGGCCTCTCCACCAAGTACGGGATCGAGCGCGTCCGGGCGACGCCCATCTCGGAGCAGGCGATCATGGGCGCGGCCGTGGGCGCGGCCATCACCGGCATGCGCCCGGTGGCCGAGATCATGTTCATGAACTTCCTGACTGTCTGCATGGACCAGATCGTCAACCACGCCGCGAAACTGCGCTTCATGTCGGGAGGCAAGACCTCCGTTCCCCTGACCATTCGCTGCGGCACGGGCGCCGGCGTCGGCTTCGGCGGGCAGCACTCCGACATGCTCGAGGCCTGGTTCGCCCACGTCCCTGGGATGAAGGTCGTCACCGCCTCCAACCCGGCCGACGCCAAGGGCCTGCTCCTCTCGGCGGTCGAGGACGACGACCCGACCTTGTTCATCGAAAACGTGGCCATGTACGCCACCCAGGGCGCGCCGCCTGAACCGGACTACCGCGTGCCGCTCGGGAAGGCCGCCGTGCGCCGCGCCGGAACCGACGTGACGGTGATCACCTACGGCCGTCCGGTGCTCGCTGTGGAGAAGGTGGCGGAGGCCATGGCCGGCGAAGGCGTCTCCGTGGAGGTCATCGACCTGCGCACCATCGCCCCGTTCGACGAGGAGACGGTCCTTAACGCCGTGGCCAAGACCAACCGGGCCGTGGTGGTGCACGAGGCGGTGAAGGCGTTCGGCGCAGGCGCGGAGATCTCGTCGCGCATCCACGAGGAGCTGTTCGGCCAGCTGAAGGCGCCCGTGAAGCGGGTGGCCTCCAAATACGCTCCGGTCCCGTTCTCGCCGCCGCTCGAGCAGGCCTTCCTGTACAGCGAGGCGGAGATCGCCGACGCGATCCGTTCAACACTGAGGTAGGCATGAGCTTCGAGATTCGCATCCCCGGCCTGGGCGCTGGAATGGCCGAGGGGACGCTCGTGGAGTGGCACGTCCAGGAGGGCGCGACCGTATCGCCCGGCCAGATGCTCTACACGCTGGAGACCGAGAAGACCGCCCAGGATGTCGAAGCTGCGGCGGCGGGTGTCCTGAAGAGGATCGGCGTCGAAGGCGAGACCTACCCCGTGGGCGAGCTGATCGGGGTCATCGAATAGGTCCGTGGGGCCGATTGGCAGGCTTTTGGGGTTCGGATGGACCTGGAGCTCCAAGGTCAGGTCGTGGTGCTGGACCTCGCCCCGGAGCCCTTGCTGAAGGCCACCGCGCGCGCTTGCCTCGAGGAAGGTGCGGCTCCGGTCGTCCTGATCGACTGGCATGACGGAGCCGCACAGCGGACGCGCCGGGCCCTCGCCAGCGCGTTCGGGCTGCAGTGCCGCGTCCTGCCTGCGCCTCGCCTGACGGAAGGAACCCCCGGCGGACTGGGTGTGATGGGCCGCAGGCTCCGCAGCCGCTTGCCGGCGTGCGATCGCCGGCAGCGGCGATTGGACGGCGCGCGCAGGCCCGTGGTGGTGCGAGGATCCCCGAGAGGCGTCCGGCTTTGGCCGGCTGTCAGCGGTGCTGCTCTGCGGCCAAGGGAGCGCAAGCGAAGGCCCGCCACAGGAGGCCGTGTTCAGCCTGCTCCGGGCAGGATTCCGAACGAACGTGGTCGAGGTAGCCGGCTGCTCAGGGCCGGGCCCGATGTCGGAGGTGGAGTCCGCGCGCGCGGCGGGCCTCGTCGTGTTCCTGATAAGCAGCCGCTCGGCCGACTTCGACGGTAGGATCTTCCATGCCAATCCGGCCGCCCTGAACGTGCTCTGATCGGGCCTCGGGCTCAGCCGATGGTGCGCTCGCTGGGCCAGTACTTCCGCCGCAACGCGCGCTTGTTCACCTTGCCCATGGCGTTGCGTCCGACGTCGCCGACGAAGTCGTACGAGCGCGGGCACTTGAAGCCCGCCAGCCGCGCGCGGCAGAAGGCGTCCAGGTCGGCTGTCGAAGGCGGGTTGCGCGGGTCGTGCGGCGCCACCAAGGCCTTCACCTCCTCGCCCATCTCTTCGTTGGGCGCGCCGATGACCACGACGTCTGCGACCGCCGGATGCTGGATCAGCACCTGCTCGGTCTCGGCGGGATAGATGTTCACGCCGCCACTGACGATCATGTCCGACACACGGTCAGTGATGAAGACGTAGCCGTCGTCGTCGAAGTAGCCCACCTCACCGAGGGTGAAGACGCCCGGCTCCAGGTGCGCTGCCCGTGTCTTCGCCTCGTCGTTGTGGTAGACGATCCCGCGCCCGGTAGTGTCCCGGAAATAGAGCTGCCCGACCTGTTTGGCGCCCAGCCGCTCGCCCTCCTCGGAGATCACCAGCAGCTCGAAGGGAGGCAGGGTCTTGCCGACCGAGCCTGGCTTCTCCAGCCACTCCTGCGAGGTGATGGAGTTGGTAGTGCCTGACTCGGTCGCGCCGTAGGCCTCCAGAAGCACCGGGCCGAACCATTCGATCATGCGGCGCTTGGTGTCCACGGGGCAGGCGGCGCCGGTGTGGCTCACCACCCGCAGGCTTGAGACGTCGTACTTGGTGCGGACCTCCTCCGGCAGGGCGAGCAGGCGCTGGAAGTGCGTCGGCACCATCAGCGTCGACTTCACCTTGAAGGCCTCGATCGTTCGCAGGACCTGTTCGGCGTCCAACCGCGACATTACCACCACGGCGACGCCGCCTCCCAGGAGGCGGACCGAACCCATGGGGCCGGTGTGGTAGAGGGGGCTCACGACCAGGTTGGGCGACCGATCCCCCATGGTCGCGGCGGTGGCCCGCAGCGCCTCGAACAGTTCGGCGACAGTATCGCACCGTGGGAACATGGTGGGCGGCGTCTCCACGCCCTTGGGCCGGCCGGTGGTGCCGGAGGTGTAGTGCAGGTGCGGCCGCGACCGCATGTCCGTCGGCGGCTCGGCAGGGGAGGCGGCCTCCAGCCGGGCCTCCCAGCTGGTCACACCGTCAGTCGCCGGCGAGCGCCAGGCGATGACGCGCTTCACGCCGGCGATCTCCGCCGCCTTGCGGGCCGTCTCCAGGGTTTCCGGTCCAGTGAAGATGGCCGAGGCCCCGGAGTCCTGCAGGATGTAGGTCAGCTCCTCCACCGTGAAATGGAAGTTCACTGGGACGGTTGAAACGCCGGCGTGCAGCCCTGCCAGGTGCGCGAGCACCGTCTCGACGCTGTTGGTGGCGAAGACGGCGACCCGCTGATGGTCCTGGGAGGCCTGCTCGGCGATCAAGGCGTTCGTCGCGCGGTTCAGGATCGGGTCGAGCTCGCGCCAGGTCAACCGCATCCGCTCGTCGGCGAGCGCGAGTTCATCCGGATCGCGAGTAGCCTTTTCCGCAGCCGCAAGCGACATGCGCCCTCCCTCGTTCTGCTTGCGCTATAGCCCCAGCGCGACCCGGGCGAGGATGTTTCGCTGCACCTCGCTGGAGCCGCCGAAGATGGTGGTGGCGCGGCCGTTGAGAAACTTGGCCGTCGGCGTGGCCGCGTACTCGGGTCCGACGGGCGGTTCGTTGGTGCCCTGGCCGAGCGCCTCGCGCTGGTCCGGCGCGCCATAGTGCCCCAGCGCCTCCATCGCCAGCTCCGACACCCGCTGGCCGGCTTCGCTGGCGATCAGCTTCTTCAACGAGGCGGCGGAGTTGCCGACGCTCTCGCTCACGGCCTTGCCCGAGCTCAGACGCTTCTCCAGCCAGGCCGCAGCCATGATGTCGATGTCCAGCAGGGCGGCCTTGCGCCGGAAGGCCGGGTCCTGGAGCAGCGGCCCGCCGTCGGAGCCGCGCTCCTGTTCGGCGATCTCCCTGGCGCGCTGCATCGAGGTTCTCAGCGCGACCGCGCGGGCCGCTCCACCCCGCTCGAACTCGAGCAGGTACTTGGCGACGGTCCAGCCTTGGTTCTCCGCCCCGATCCGGTTGGAGACCGGGACCTTCACGTCGTCGAAGAAGACCTGGTTCACCTCGTGCTCGCCGGACATCGAGATGATCGGCTGGATCGTGATCCCCGGCGCGTCCAGAGGCGAGACCAGGAAGCTGATGCCTTCCTGGGGCTTGCCCTCGGTCGAGGTCCGAACCAGCAAGAAAATCCAATTCGCATACTGCGCGTGCGTGGTCCACATCTTGGATCCATTGACCACATAGTTGTCGCCGGCGCGCTCGGCGCGGGTCTGCAGCGATGCGAGGTCCGAACCCGACTGCGGCTCGGAGTAGCCCTGGCACCAGTAGTGCTCGCCCGAGAGCATCCGCGGCAGGAAGTAGGCTTTCTGCTCCTCCGTGCCGTAGCGCATGATCACCGGGCCGCAGAGGCTGAGCCCCATCCCGGGAAGATTCGGCGTGCCGAGGCGGGCGCACTCGTTTTGGAAGATCGCGCACTGCCGGGCTGTCCATCCGGGCCCGCCGTATTCCTTCGGCCAAGCCGGGGCGACCCAGCCCCGCTTGTAAAGAATCCGGTGCCAGCGCCGCGCGAGCGCTCCCTCGGCGAAAACCCCCGCCTGGCGCGCGGTCCACGCCTGCAGCTGGGCGTCGAACTTCTCTTCCAGGAAAGCTCTAACCTCGTTGCGGAAGGCCAGTTCGTCGGGGGTAAGATCGTCTTCCATACTCAACAGTGCTTTCTTGGGCATGCGCGGCGGCAGGATCGCCGAATGACGCTTCCGTCGCCGGGCAGGCTCGGACTCAGCCTTCAGTCGCTTTCTTGATGTCCTTGGGAGACCGCGTGGCGACCGCCATCCCGTAGACGGCGAAATTGTGGGCGTGCGCCAGGTGGTGCATCCCGAAGACGCCTTCCATGGCGTTGCGCTTGCCCTTGAGGTCGTCCACGAAGTTGAAGGCCTGCTTCGTCAGCGCCATCGCGAAGCGGGGCCGCTCCGCAAGCCGCTCGCCGATCTTCACGGATTCGCCCAGCAGCTGGTCGGCCGGGACGACGCGGTTCACCATCCCGAACTGGTAGGCGCGCGCGGCCGGCATCCGCTCGCCCAGCATCAGGAACTCGCGGGCGATGCGCGAGGGCATCTCGTAGGCGTGGGCGAAATACTCCACGCCGGGGACGCCCATGGCCACGACCGGGTCGGCGAAGAAGGCGTCTTCCGAGGCGACAATCAGGTCGCACACCCAGGCCAGCATGAGGCCGCCGGCGATGCAGGCGCCCTGGACGGCCGCCACCGTTGGCTTGGGGATGTCGCGCCACCGCCGGCAGAGGCCGAGGTAGATCTCCTGCTCGCGCGCATAACCGGCCTCAGCGCCCGGCTTGCCGGCATGGTCGTACCAGGGCGTCTTCCGCTCGACGTCGCGAACCCAGGTGTTGCCGTCCGGCGTCCCCAGGTCGTGGCCCGAGGAGAAGTGCTTGCCCGCGGCCCCGAGTACGATGGCGCCGACCTCGTCGTCCTCCACGGCCCGCATGAAGGCGGCGTCGAGCGCGTACAGCATGTGCTGGTTCTGCGCATTTCCGTACTTCGGCCGGTTGAGGGTGATCACGGCGACAGCGCCTCGGCGCTCGTACAGCACGAGGTGCTGGGCGCGCTGCGCGCTCTCGGTCGGCCCCTGGTCCAATGGTGTCAAGCTCGGCTCCTATCCGGCCGCCGTGGCGGCCGAAGCGCTCAAGCCCTCGGCGATGTGGCGGTCGATCATGTGGTGAAGGTGGCGGATGCGCATCTCTGAGTACTTCGCCAGGTGCACCTCGCCCGTGCCGGTCGCGAGGAGACCCTCCTGCACGTAGGGCAGGTTGCTGAAGTCCTGGTCGAACACCGCGGCCAGGCTCTCCAGGCCGGGCGGCGCCACGCTGGTCACGGACTCGTCGAAGTCGAGCTCCACCGGCGCAGCTGGCTTCGGCCGCGGCTGTCCCTTGGGACAGGGCGCGTGCATCATGATGTCCATGACCGACGTGTTTGGGTCGAGACCGTTCGGCCGCCACCGATAGGTTAGCTTCTGGCCTTCGCCGGCCCACACGCTGAAGTTCGGGAAGATGTTGTAGAGCAGCGCGTCCAGCATCTCGGCGTCGGACAACTGCGAGTAGTCGTAGCCGTAGGTCTCGCCGAGCCCCTGGCGGGCGAGCTCGGCCAAGTACTGGCGCGCGCTCATGCCGGGCGGCAGCTTGTGCGGCTGGTCCGACGCGGGGAGGGGGCCGCGGCGGCGGCCGCCGGGACTGATCATGAAGTCCAGGATTTCCTGCTCGCTCATCTGCGGCAGGAACGGGCTCGGCACGGCGCCGGCGGAGAAGTGCCGTGAAATCCAGTCGTTGGGAAGGTCGTACTGGCTGTTCGCGTCGGCGAGGCCCGGCAGGATCTGCGGGTGGGTCGTGACGCTGTGATGGCTCTCCATGAAGCCTTCGGCGAGCACCTTCCAGTTGCACCGGACCTTCTTGCGGATCCACATCATCCGGTAGCGGTCCGCCCAATCGAACCGCGCCAAGTCGTCAGCCAGTGGCTTGATGTAGTGGATCAGCGGCTTGGCGTGGACGTCGAAGTTGATGAAGACGAAACCGCCCCAGGTGTCCACCTTCGCCTCGGGGAGGCTCAGGTCCCGGTCCTGCCACTGCGGGAAGTCCCAAACGATCGGGTTTTCCTTGAAGGAGCCGTCCGCGTTCCAGGCGATCCCGTGGAAGGGGCACTTGAACTCCTGGCGGCAGCCGTTGTGGGTGACGAGCTTGCGGCCGCGGTGCAGACAGGAATTGTAGAGCGCCTTGATCTTGTCCGGAGCGCTGCGGACGACGATCAGCGATTTCCCGAGGACTTCATAGATGTGGTAGTCGCCCACGTTCGGGATGTCCTCTTCCCGACAGGCCATCTGCCAGACCCTGCTCCAGACATGGCGGGCTTCCTTTTCGAAGAAGTCGCGGTCGAAGTAGCGGGACGCGGCGATCGGCTGCGCCCCGACATCCGGAATCCGTCCTTCTCGGAGGTACTCCGGCACGGGCCGACTGTCCCGGTTCAGGATGTCCTCGTAGGTGTCTCCAGGGTGCCTATCCGAACGGCTCACCGGTCCTGATCCATCCATCCCGCGCACTCCCACCTTACACTCGACCCAGCTTGTGTCGCGCCTTTTGCCGGCCGGCGCAGGGACGCCCGGCGAGGCCGCTATCGTAACTCCCCTGTCGCCTGCGGTGTCAAATGAATCCTACTTGCTGTATTACTTTCTGATGGGTTTTGCCGCCCTCCGGGAGGGCCAGCTGCTCGTAACGCGCCAAATGATGATCGGTGGAGCCGAACTGCGACTCGATAAGGGTGGACCGCTTGAAGAAGTGGCTGACCGCCAGCTCGTCGGTGATCCCCATGCCGCCGTGCAGCTGGATCGCGCTCTGCCCCACGAAGCGGCAGGAGGCGCCGACCTTCGCCTTGGCGGCTGAGACGGCCCTGGCGCGCTCCAGGGGAGGGCGGTCGAGGTGCAGCGTGGCCATGTGGGTCATCGACACCGCCTCTTCCACGGCGATGAACATGTCGACCATTCGGTGCTGCAGGACCTGGAAGCTGGAAAGCGGCGCCCCGAATTGCTTGCGCTGCTTAGTGTAGTCGATCGTGGCCTGGAGCAGTTCCCGCAGCACGCCCGAGGCTTCTGCGCACAGCGCGGTGGCGCCCTCGTCCAGCACGGCCTCCAGGACGGCGAATCCCTGATCCTCCGGGACCAGGAGCGATTCCGCGGGGGCGCGGACGCCTTCCAGGTAGAGCTCCGAGGCCGGCCGCCCGTCGATGAGCCGGTAGTCGCGGCGTTCGACGCTCGGGGCCTTTAGGTCGATGGCGAAGAGGCCGATCCCCTCCGCGGACCTGCGGTCGCCCGCCAGCCGGGCGCTGACGATCGCGACGTCGGCCGCCGGAGCCCCCACCACCACGGCCTTGTGACCGCTCAGCACGAATCCGTCTCCGTCTCGTTTGGCGAAGGTGGCTACGTCGCGCCAGCAGTAGCGCGCCTGAGGCTCTGCGTAGGCCATGGCGATCCGGGTCCGTCCCGCAATCACCTGCCGGGCCAGGTGGGCGGCCAGCGGCGACTGGCTGCGTCGCAACACGCCTCCGGCCAACACCACCGATTCCAGGAACGGCTCGAGCGCGAGCCGGCGTCCGATAGACGCCATGATGATCATGGCGTCGACGGGCGTTCCGCCGAGCCCGCCGAGCTGTTCCGGCATGCACGCGCCGAGGATGCCGAGTTCGTCGGCCATGACCTGCCAATGCGGGCTCGGCTCCTGAACGGGGCGCGCCAGCATCGCCCTTCGCTGCTCGAATCCGTAGGTCCGCTGCAGGAAGGCGTCGAGGCTGTCCTGCAGCATGCGCTGCTCATCGGTGAACGTTAGGTCCATCTCCCCTCCGCGCCCGCCGGCGGGCGCATGACGCTTGCTCGACGGCGACTTTAAAACTATCACATCGTGCATCATTGGTCCACGACCGTCTACTGGCGAATGGTCGGGGCCGAGTTCTTGTCGGAGCCTGTCTTGGACGCTGCATCCGCCGCAAGGCCGTCGCCCGTATTGCGCGCTCCTCCCGAGGACCTGGCGCAGGAACTCGAGGCGCTCGGGATCCCCCTGGGCAGCTACGACTTCCAGCCCCTGGACGCAGTGCGCCGCACCATCGCGCGCCGCATGACCGACTCCTTCCGGGACGTTCCGCACTTCCCGCTGCAGGCGAAGATCGAGGTAGACGCGCTGCTGGCGCTGCGGAGCCGGATCAACACCGCCGGCGAGGACCGGATCAGCCTCAACGACATGCTCATCCGCGCCGCGGCCCTGGCGCTGAAGGCCTTCCCGACCGCCAATGCGAGCTACACGCCCAGGGGCCTGATCTTCCACCGGCACGCCGACATCGCGGTCGCCGTGGCCATCGAGGGGGGCCTCGTCACCCCGATCGTCCGTCAGGCCGAGACGAAGAGCCTCGCGGACATCTCCCGCGAGATGAAGGACCTTGCCGCGCGCGGCAAGGCCAAGCAGCTGATGCCCCAGGAATACTTCGGAGGGACCTTCTCGATCTCAAACCTCGGGATGTTCGGGATCAGCAGCTTCGGCTCTATCCTCAACCCCCCGCAGGGCTGCATCCTGTCGGTCGGCCAGCCCGAGAAGCAGTACCGCTTCCGCGGCGACGAGCCGTATGTCGCGACCGTGCTGGAGGCCACCCTGACCTGCGACCACCGGGTGGTGGATGGTGCCACCGGCGCACGCTGGCTGCTGGCGTTCCGTAAGATCATCGAGGCGCCCGAGGCCATTACGGATCCCTCACCAGTATCGTAGGGCGTGTGCCAAATTTCTTGCGACCGGTGATGGGGCCTTCGAGTCGGCGTCCGGGCTGCATGCGCAGTGAGACCGCAAGCTTCGCAGGGAAGGGACCCGTGCCCGCGCAGAACCGCAGGTGGCTGATCAACGCGCGCCCGAACGGGCGTCCGCTGCAGGACTCCGACTGCGTTCGCTGCAGGACTCCGACTTCAGGTTCGAGGTCGTCGAGGCCCGCCCGCCGGGGCCCGGAGAAGTTCTGGTTAGCACCCGCTACCTGGGCTTCGATCCCGCCCAGAAGGGCTGGATGGAGAATGCCGGTGGCTACGCCGCGCCGACCCAGGTGGGCGACGTCATGCGCGCGCGGCGTCGGCGAGGTGGTCGAATCCGACGCGCCGCACCTGAAGCCCAGGATGCTCGTCGTCGACAGCCTCGGGTGGCAGGATCATGCGACCCTTCCGGCGGCCGATGTCGAAGCGATGCCGGTCGACGGCGTGCCCACCGCACACCTCGGCGTCCTCGGCATGACCGGCGTGACCGCCTACTTCGGCATGAAGAAGATCGGCGCGCCGTTCCCCGGCGACACCGTGGTGATCACCGCGCGGCAGGCGCCACCGGGTCGGTCGTCGGCCAGATCGCCAAGCAGGCGGGATGCCGGGTGATCGGCATCGGCGAAGGCGAAACGAAGCGCCGCTGGTTGATGGAGGAACTCGGGCTCGACGGAGCGGTCCACCACAAGCAGGGCGAGGTGCGCCGGCAGGTGCGCGCGCTGTCCCCCGACGGGATCGACATGCTCTGGGACAATGTGGGCGCGCGGATCCTCGACGACCTCCTGTCGATGATCGCCATGCACGCGGAGGCGGAGCAGATGCCCCCCCGGGCCCGGCCAACTACTTCAATCTCGCGTTCCGTCGGGCCACGATGGAGGGTTTCATCGTCAGCGACTTGGTCTCGGAATTCCCTGCGGCGAAGCGGCGGATGGCGCAGTGGCTGAAGGACGGCCGCCTCAGGCACAGAGAGGATGTCCAGGAGGGGCAGGAGAACGCACCCGCCACGCTCAAGCGGCTGTTCCACGGGGAGGACGTGGGCAAGCAACTGCTGCGGGTCTGACAAGCCCCTGGAGACGCCCGTGAAGCTCTACGCCGTCGATGGCGAGGCGATCCCCGAGTCCGAGGTCATTGTCGACTACCTGGAGCAGGCCTACCCGGAGCGTCCGGTCACGCCCCCGGAGCCTCGACGGCGCGCCCGCGCGAGGCTCCTGGCGCGGGTCGCGGAACTCTACGTCCTAGGGCCGCTGTTCGAGCTCTTCCCACATCTGGACCCGGCGCGGCGCATCTGGAACACTTCATCTCCGGGCCGCCCTTCGCCGTGGATGAGGCCCTCACGGTGGCCGACGGCATGGCCGTCCCCGCCTGGTTCTGGGTGCGCGAAGTCCACCCGCGCTTCGGTCGCACGCTCGACATGACGGGGCTGCCGAAGACGGCACGGTGCATCCAGTCCGCGCTTGAGGATCCTCTGCTGGGCAAGGTCTGGCGCGATATGGCGGACGACCTGGCGGCGCTGCGGGCGTCGCGCGGCTGACGCCGCTCCAGCCCGGACCTACGCGGGCACGGGCGCGCGGGCGACGGGGCCGTTCTCGAGAGCCTCCTGCAGCTCCACGATGTCGCCATCGGGATCGTAGGTGTGGGCGGATCACCCGGCGCTTTCGAACCGATGCGGCAGGACGAATAAAGCCCGCCCCGCGCGGCGCCGGGTTGCGGTGCGAGTTGACGAGCGGCCCTGGTAGGCAAGACCGAACTTGGTCGCGTCCATAGACCTGCAGACGCCGGGCGCGGCGTCCCCAGCGCCTCCGCTGGCTCCGGCGTCGCGTGGACCTTGGCGCCCCTTCCGGCGAGGAGGGCGTCGACCAAAGTGGCGCCGAGTTCCCCGGTCCGCGCCCGTGACCAGCGCAATCTTTCAAGTCGTGCCGGGATCGCCAAGTAAATTGTGCATCTCGCTTCACTTTCTCGCCCGCTTATGGGTAATCTGAACCAAATGAAGGGGCGACTCCGGTCCCCAGTAGGGAGGGTGCATGCAAAATTCACAGGCGGAATATGTGCGCGTGCGTACGAGGAGAGGCCGGCGGGCGCTGATGTTCGCCAGCACGGGCGTGGCCGTCCTGCTGAATGGCACCCCGGTTTGGGGGCAGGCGACCGATTCAGTAGACGTCGAAGAGATCATCGTGACCGCGCGTCAGCGGAACGAAACCCTAATGGAGGTGCCGGTTGCGGTGACCAGCGTAGGCGGCGCGCGCCTCCAGGAAACCGGCGCCGTCAGCTTAACGTCGATCGCTGACCTCGTGCCCACCATGAGCATCTCCCGCGCGTCGTCGGGCAGTGGCGGCACCATCGTGATGCGTGGAATCTCTTCCTCGGCCACCGACCCCGGCCTGGAAGCGTCGGTAAGCGTGAGTGTCGACGGCGTGCAGATCAGCCGCGGCTACATCACCCAGGCGGCGTTCTTCGATCTGGCACAGGTTGAGGTTCTTAAGGGACCGCAGGCGCTCTTCTTTGGCAAGAACAGTCCCGCCGGCGTGATTTCGCTACGAAGCGAAGGGCCGGGTAACGAGGTCCATGGCCATGTACGGGGCGGATACGAGTTCCGAGCCGACGAGCACTTCCTCGAGGGCGCGATTGGCGGCCCTATCACCTCGACCTTGGGCGCGCGCCTTGCGGTCCGGTACAGCAAGATGGAGGGCTACCTCTACAATACGGCTGGGCCGCTCCCGAACCCGATCGAGCCGCAGTTCCCGATACCTGGGGCGGTCGGGAATGAAAGGACGCCGGACGCAGAGACCCTGGTGGGACGCCTCACCGTGGAGTGGAGGCCGACGGACGCATTCTCCGCAACCCTCAAGATTCTTGGTAATCGCTACACGGACAACGAACTGACCGGTTACCAGCAGGTGGTCAACTGCGCCGCTGGATTCGACCACCCCTCAACCCTCGGGTTCCAAGACCCGTTTGGTGATTGCCGTGCGGACAAGTTCCGCTCAACCGGACACTACCACCCGTCCATCGTTGCGGGCTACCCCGAGTTGAGGGGGAAGGGCGAGCCGTACACTACGAGCGAGCAATGGTTGAGCTCAATTCGCCTCGACTACAGGCTTGGGCCCATCCAGTTGACGTCGGTGACCGGTAGTTACGACCTGAACACTGAAGGGTTCGGCATGTACGACTACTCGGTTTACAACCGGTTCCCTGGGGTAAACGGCGAAAGCACGAAGATCATCACGCAGGAAGCGCGGGCCATCTCGGACTTTGCCGGCCCCGCAAACTTCACTGTTGGCGGCTACTTCGAGGACTACAAGCGAGCGAGCTATACCGTTGGCCGCGGCGTGGGGTCGATCCTGCCGAACGGTCAGGTGGTGCCGGATCCCCGCAATGGCTTCACGGCGCTCTATTACCCCTATGACTACGTCTTCAGTAAGACGTACTCGGCGTTTGGCCAGCTCCTCTGGGACATCACGCCGGAACTGGAGCTCGCCGGGGGCGCGCGCTACACCAAGGAGGAGAAGGACGCGGACCTGACGAACATCTTCGTCAACCGGGGCTCTCCGTCCGGCGCCCCGTTCCCGCCCGGTTTCCCCTATCTTCCGGAAGGAACCCACCTGGTCGGTGAGTTCAATGACGACAACTGGTCGCCGGAAGTGACGTTGAGCTGGAGGCCCAGTTCGTCCACTACCCTCTATGCGGGCTACCGCTCGGGGTACAAGTCCGGCGGCTTCTCCACGACCGCCGTGCTGCTGCGATCCAACACCATCCCGCAGCTGACGTTCGAATCGGAGACGGCCGATGGCGTGGAGGCGGGTTACAAGGGCCGGCTGCTCGACAATCGCCTGACGCTCACCGCCAACGCCTACCGCTACAAGTACGACAACTTGCAGCGGTCGAGCCTCGACATCGCGACTACGTCCTTTGTGGTCCGGAACGCCGCGACGGCCATCGTCAAAGGCTTCGAGCTCGACGCGAACTTTGAAGCCACCGAAGAGATCACCTTCTTCGGTGCGCTGGCCTACAACAAGGCGATCTATTCCTCGTTCCCAATTGCAGCCTGCTACAACGGACAGACGCTTGAGACCGGCTGTCGTCCGATCCCCGGAACCACGGTGAGGGGCCAGGACCTCAGCGGTACGCCCGTATCGCGTGCCCCAAAGGTGGTGCTGACCGGTGGCTTCAGGTTCGAGCGGCCGCTCTCGGACCGGTGGGGCCTCGGGCTCACCGCGGACGCCAAGTACTCCAGCTCGTATCTGACCCAAGACGATGGCGATCCGCGAGCCAAGCAGGACTCCTTCATCAAGCTGAACGCCACGCTGCGGCTCTTCGAGAATGACGGCCCGTGGGAGTTTTCGGTGATCGGCCGCAATCTGACCAACGAATGGGTGGTGCTGGTGAGCACCGCAAAGCCGGGGGGGCGCCCCGGTGACATCGTGGGCCTGACCGAACGGCCCCGCGAGATCGTTCTGCAGGCGGCGTATCGCTTCTGAGGGGCGTGGTGGTCTTCATCTCGCCGAACCGACCCAACCGGGACCTCTACGATGAGCTTCGGGGCCGCGTACCGCGGCGGGCCCAGTCGGAGACGCCCACTCGCGCAGTCCTCGAAACAGTGGTGCGCGAGGGACACCTGGCCGCGGCGGCAATCGGCTAGGAGATGACGATGGACCTGGAAGAGCTATCGACACGGCTGGAGATCCAGCAGGTGCTCTACCGCTACTGCCGCGGCGTCGACCGCCGGGATCCGGCGCTGATCGCCAGCGTCTACCACGACGATGCGGTGGACCAGCACGGCGCCTGGGAGGGGCTCGGCCGGCCGTTCGCCGAGCATCTCGTCCCGAAGATGGACCAGGCCGCCCCGGTAGGCCAGCACCACGTCACCAACGCCCTTATTGAGGTCCGCGGCGGCGCGGCCGATGTCGAGAGCTACTTCATCGCCCTGCACCCAGAGGCCGAGGGAGGGCACGCGCTGGTCTGTGGGCGGTATCTCGACCTCTTCGAGCGCCGCGCCGGCGTGTGGCGGATTGCACGCCGGCGCGTGGTGATCGACCTCTCACGCTCACTCGGGGCCGCGGAACCCTGGCCCGCAGCCGGCGCCTTCCCGGTCGGCGGGAGGCGCGAAGCGGATCCGTCCGCGGCCCTCTTCGGCTCCCAGGCTGGCGCGCTGGCGAAGCCGACCGCGGCTCCGGCGTCGGCTTGAGCAGAGGGCGCGCGCCGCGATCACGATAGATCTGGGATCGGCGGCCGCAGGACCCTCGTGTGCGGGTCGAGCCGTGGCCTCGGCGAAGCCAGCGCCCCTGGCGAGCCCGGGCCGGGGTCGAGGTCGTCCTCGATGACTGCAACGCCGACAACCTCGACGCGGCCGCTGAGCGAGCCCTGGCCGGCTTGCAGCTCAGAAGGGCGACAGCGTTCGGCTCTCTTGTTGTACCACCTCCTTCAACCAACTGCGGACGGCGCGCATGCGGGCGGTCGCATGGACCTCCTGGTGGGTACTCAGCCAGAACCGGCGCTCCAGCAGCACGTCCGGCAGCACCCTTACGAGTCCGGCTGCGAGGAAGCAGGGCAGCACGCCCACGCCTCCGCCGGCCCGGACGATCGTCCGCTGCGCCCGTATCGAGGAGCTGGCGAGCCGCGGCCTCAGCCCCGGCAGCACCTCGTCTAGGTAACGAAGCTCCGAGGCATAGAGCAGGTCGTCTACGTAGCCGACGATCTCGTGGCCCCGGAGATCCGACACCACCTCGGGGCGGGCGGCGCGCTCCAGGTAGGCGGGGGAGGTATAGAGCGCGAGCTGATAGCGGGTGAGCGGCTCGACGATGAGCCGCTGGGTTTCCGGCGCGCTCAAGGTGATCGCGAGGTCCACCTCCCGCTTAGTGGGCGAGAGGAAGCCAGCATGCGCGGCGAGTTCCACCCGAAGGCCCGGCCGGGTCGCGACGAGAGCGGGCAGGGCGGGGGCTAGCACCGTGGAGCCGAAGCCCTCGGCCGCGCTGATCCGCACCGTGCCGGCCACCATCTCCTGCCGGGTGACGTCGGCCGCCGCCTCCATGGCGATCTCGGCCTGCACGCCGTGTTCCAGCAGCTGGGCACCCGTCGCGGTGAGCTGCAGGCCGGCCGGCGATCGCACCAGCAGCGTCGATTTCAGCGCCGTCTCCAGCCTGGCGATCCGCCGGCCCACAGTGGCCGTGTTGAGCCCCAGTCGCTGGCCCGCCGCGGCCAGGGAGCCGGCGCGCGCCGCGGCGAGGAAGATCCGCAGGTCGTCCCAATCGAACATGCATTGCAAAATTGCACATCGACTGCCGCAAGTCTGCAACCCCGCGAGAGGGCCTGAACCTGCTATGCCCACGCCATGCGCGACATCACCCATTTCATCGACGGCGCGTCCGTCGCAGGTCAGTCCGGCCGCTTCGGCGACGTGTTCAATCCCAACACCGGCGAGGTCCAGGCCCGCGTGCAGCTCGCCACCGCGGCCGAACTCGACAGGGCCGTCCAGTCGGCGCTCCGCGCGCAGCAGGGCTGGGCCCAGGTGAACCCGCAGCGGCGGGCCCGGGTCATGTTCGAGTTCAAGCGGCTGGTGGAAGCCCGCATGGACGAGCTGGCCGAGCTCCTGTCGTCCGAGCACGGCAAGGTGATCGCCGACTCCAAGGGCGACATCCAGCGGGGCCTGGAGGTCATCGAGTTCGCCTGCGGCATCCCGCACGTGCTGAAGGGCGAGTACACCGAGGGCGCGGGCCCCGGGATCGACGTCTATTCCATGCGCCAGCCGCTGGGCGTGTGCGCGGGGATCACCCCGTTCAACTTCCCGGCCATGATCCCGATGTGGATGTTCGGCATCTCCATCGCGGTCGGGAACACCTTCATCCTGAAGCCGTCCGAGAAGGACCCCAGCGTTCCCGTCCGCCTGGCCGAGCTGATGATGGAGGCCGGCGCGCCTGCTGGCGTCCTGAACGTCGTTCACGGCGACAAGGTCTCGGTCGACGCCATCCTCGACCATCCGGACATCAAGGCGGTGAGCTTCGTGGGAAGCTCGGACATCGCCCACTACGTCTACTCGCGGGGTACGGCGGCGGGTAAGCGCGTCCAGGCGATGGGCGGCGCCAAGAACCACGGCATCATCCTGCCCGACGCCGACCTGGAGCAGGCCACCAAGGACCTGATCGGCGCCGCCTACGGCTCGGCCGGCGAGCGCTGCATGGCCCTTCCGGTGGTGGTGCCCGTGGGCAAGAAGACCGCCGACGAGCTGCGCGAACGGCTACTCTCGGAGATCGACACGCTCAAGGTCGGTCTCTCCACCGACCCGGCCGCCCAGTACGGGCCTGTGGTCTCGGAGGCCCACAAGAAGCGGGTCACCGACTACATCCAGATGGGCGTCGACGAAGGCGCCGAACTGGTCGTCGACGGCCGGGGCTTCCAGCTCCAGGGCTATGAGAACGGCTACTTCATCGGCCCCAGCCTGTTCGATCAGGTGAAGCCTTCGATGAGGACCTACCAGGAGGAGATCTTCGGGCCGGTCCTGCAGATCGTCCGCGCCGAGACCTTCGAGGAGGCGCTGGACCTGCCCTCCTCCCATCAATACGGGAACGGCGTCGCGATCTTCACCCGCAACGGCCGCGCCGCGCGCGAGTTCGCCAGCCGGGTGAACGTGGGCATGGTGGGGATCAACGTGCCGATCCCGGTGCCGGTGGCCTACCACACCTTCGGGGGCTGGAAGCGCAGCGCCTTCGGCGACACCAACCAGCACGGCATGGAAGGGGTGAAGTTCTACACCAAGGTGAAGACCATCACCGCCCGCTGGCCGGAAGGCGCGGTCGAGGACTCCGCCTTCGTCATCCCGACGATGCGCTAGTTCCTCCCCGAGTGTCTCCAGCGCGAAGCACTCGCAACTGCCGCCCAGGAGTAAAATTCGGCCTCCCGGGCGGCCCCCTTCCTCGAGGGTCCATGGATTTCCACCTCACAGAGGATCAGCGGGCGATTGAGGACGCGGCGCGCGCCTTCGCCGCCGCTGAGCTCGCGCCCCATTCGGCGCGATGGGACGAGGAGAAGCACTTCCCCGTCGACGTGATGCGCAAGGCCGCCGAGCTGGGCTTCGCGGGCCTCTATGTCCGCGAGGACGTGGGCGGATCGGCGCTCTCGCGCCTGGACGCCTCGATCGTGTTCGAGCAGCTTTCGTACGGCGACGTGGCGACGGCGGCCTTCATCTCGATCCACAACATGGCCTCGTGGATGATCGACCGCTTCGGCTCGGAGGAGCTGCGCCGGCGCTATCTGCCCAGGCTCACGACCATGGAGCTGATCGCCTCCTACTGCCTGACCGAGCCCGGCTCGGGCTCGGACGCGGCGGCCATGAAGACCACGGCGCGCAAGGACGGCGACACCTATGTCCTGAACGGCTCGAAGGCGTTCATCTCGGGCGCCGGGACTTCGGACGTCTATGTGGTCATGGCCCGCACGGGCGGGGAGGGCGCGGGCGGCGTCTCCACCTTCGTGGTCGAGAAGGACACGCCCGGCCTCTCGTTCGGGGCCCAGGAGCGCAAGATGGGCTGGAACGCCCAGCCCACGGCCCAGGTGAACTTCGACGACTGCCGCGTGCCGGCCGCGAACCTCGTGGGCGAGGAGGGGCAGGGCTTCAAGATCGCCATGGCCGGCCTCGACGGCGGGCGGATCAATATCGCCTCGTGCTCGCTGGGCGGGGCGGGTTTCGCCCTCGACACCGCCAAGGCCTACCTCGAAAGCCGCAAGCAGTTCGGCCGTGCGCTCAAGGACTTCCAGGGTCTGCAATGGCGCCTGGCCGACATGGCCACCGAACTGGACGCCGCGCGCCTGATGGTGCGTCGGGCCGCCCATGCGCTCGACGGGAAGGACCCCAAGGCCACCCAGTACTGCGCCATGGCCAAGCGGTTCGCCACCGACGCCGGCTTCGAGGTCGCCAACCAGGCGCTGCAACTGCACGGGGGCTACGGCTACCTGCGCGACTTCCCGCTGGAGCGGATCGTCCGGGACCTGCGGGTCCACCAGATCCTCGAAGGCACCAACGAGATCATGCGCGTCATCGTCGCGCGGGAGCTGTTCCGTCCATGACCGGAGCAATTGGCGAACCCGAAGTCATCACCCGCATCGAGGGCCGCGTCGGGCGCATCACCCTGAACCGGCCCCAGGCGCTGCACGCGCTTACCACGCGGATGTGCCGCGACATCACCGCGGCCCTGCTGGCCTGGCGCGAGGATCCCACCGTCGAGCTGGTGCTGCTGGACCATTCGGGCGAGCGCGGGTTCTGCGCCGGGGGCGACATCCGCATGCTGGCCGAGAGCGGCGCCGGCGACGGCCAGGCCGCGCGCGAGTTCTTTTTCGTCGAGTACCGGCTGAACGACCTGCTGTTCCGCTATCCGAAGCCCACCGTGGCCATCATGGACGGGGTGACCATGGGCGGCGGCGTGGGTCTGTCGCGGCCGTGCCGGTTCCGGGTGGCCACCGAGCGGACCACCTTCGCCATGCCGGAGACCGGGATCGGGCTTTTCCCCGACGTGGGCGGCGGCTGGTACCTGTCGCGGATGCCCGACCATATCGGCCTGTGGCTGGCGCTGACCGGCGCGCGCATCAAGGCGGCCGACTGCGAACTGCTCGGGCTGGCGACCGATTACGTCGAGAGCGCCAGGGTGGCCGAGCTGAAGGCTGGCATCGTGGCCGATCCCGGCGGGGCCGAGACCCTGCTGACTGAGCTCGAGGGAGACGCCGGCCGTCCGCCGATCGCGGCCCACCAGGACGAGATCGCGCGCCTCTTCGCCCACGACAGCGTCGAGGCCATCGTGGCGGCGCTGAAGGGAGCGGGGACCGACTGGGCCGCGGAGCAGCTCAAGATCATGGGGAATCATGGGGACCAAGTCGCCTCAGACGATGAAGGTCGCGTTCCGCCAGCTCCAGCTCGGCGCGAAGGCGGCGACCTTCGCCGAGAACATGGCCACGGAGTACCGGATCGGCGCGCGCGTCGTGCAACGGCACGACTTCATCGAGGGCGTGCGCGCGGTGATTGTCGAGAAGGACAATGCGCCGAAGTGGGATCCCGCTGCGCTGGAGGGCGTCACCGAGCCCATGCTGGACGAGATCTTCGCCCCGCTGCCGGCCGACCAGGAGTGGTCGCCGCTGCCGTGAAGGCGGCCGTGTAATGGATTGAAGTTCCGGAGAAAATCATGACCCGTATCGCGTTCATCGGGCTGGGCAACATGGGCGGCGGCATGGCCGCCAACCAGGCCAAGGCGGGACGGCAGGTCGCGGCCTTCGACCTTTCGGCGGCGGCCCTGGAGAAGGCGTCCGGCGCGGGCTGCGAGCCGGCCGCGTCGGTGGCCGAGGCCGTGAAGGGCGCGGACGCGGTCATCACCATGCTGCCGGCCGGGCCGCATGTGCGCCAGGTCTACGCCGAGCAGGTGTTCCCGAACGCGCCGAAATCGGCGCTGCTGATCGACTGTTCCACCATCGATGTGGAAAGCGCCCGCGCCGTCGCCGCCCAGGCGAAGGCCCAGGGCTTCCGGTTCGCCGACGCGCCGGTGTCGGGGGGGACGGCGGCGGCCGAGGCGGGGACGCTGGCCTTCATGGTCGGCTGCGACGAGCCCGACTTCGCCGAGGTCGAGGCCGTCATCGCGCCGATGAGCCGGATCACCATCCGCGCCGGCGACCACGGGGCGGGGCAGGCGGCCAAGATCTGCAACAACATGGTCCTGGGCATCTCGATGATCGGTGTGTGCGAAGCCTTCGCGCTCGCCGAGAAGCTGGGCCTCGACGGCGAGCGGTTCTTCGAGATCGCGTCGAAGTCGTCGGGCCAGTGCTGGAGCCTGACCAGCTACTGCCCCTGGCCGGGGCCCGTCCCCAGCGCCCCGTCCAATCGTGGGTATGAGGGCGGCTTCGCCACGGCCATGATGCTGAAGGACCTCAAGCTCGCGCAGGAGGCGGCGGCCAGGGCGGGCGCGGCGACGCCGCTGGGGGCCGCGGCCGAGGGGATCTACGCCCTGTTCGACAGGCTTGGCGGAGGGGGGAAGGACTTCTCCGCCGTTCTGGAGATGCTCCGCGGCCGGCCCGAATGAGGGCGCCCTCGACGCACGTGCTGATCTTGGGAGCGGGCCACGCCGGCGGCACAGCGGCGGCGATGCTGCGGCAGTACGGGCATGCGGGGCCGATCACCCTGATCGGCGAGGAGCCGATCCCGCCCTACCAGCGGCCGCCGCTCTCCAAGGCGTGGCTGAAGGGCGAGGCGGACGCCGACTCGCTGGCGCTGAAGCCGTTGGAATTCTACGCCGAGCAGGGGGTCGACTTCCGGCCTTCGTCGCGCGGCGTGGCGATCGAGCGAGCGACGAAGCAGGTGGTGCTCTCCGACGGAGCCTCGGTGAGCTACGACCAGCTGATCCTGGCCACCGGCGCGAGCTCGGTCGCCCTGCCGGTCCCAGGCGCCGACCTTGAAAACATCATGCTCCTGCGCACGGCGGCCGACGCGGAGCGGCTGAAGGCCACCGTTGGGCCGGGTAAGCGGCTGGCGGTGGTGGGCGGCGGCTACATCGGCCTCGAAGTGGCGGCTTCTGGCCGCGCGCTCGGGGCCGACGTTGTGGTGCTAGAGAAGGAGCCGCGGCTGCTCACGCGGGTGGCCTGCGAGCCGTTGTCGGACTTCTTCCGCGGCTATCACGAGCGGCAGGGGGTGACCTTCGAGCTCGGCTGCAGCGTCACCGCCTTCGAAGGCAGGGTTCGCGTGACGGGCGTGCGGCTGGCGGACGGCCGGCTGGTCGCCTGCGATGCGGCGGTCGTCGGCGTCGGCGCGCACCCGAACGACGAGATCGCAATGACCGCCGGCCTGGAGACCGCCCGCGGCGTGGTGGTGGACCTGGACTCCCGCAGCGTCACCGATCCGCACATCTTCGCCATCGGCGACGTGGCCCACCGGCCGATGCCGATCTATAGCCGCATGTTCCGCATGGAGAGCGTGCCCAATGCGCTTGAGCAGGCCAAGCAGGCCGCGGCCGCCATCACCGGCCGCCCGCGCCCGGCTGGCGAGTGCCCCTGGCAGTGGTCGGACCAGTACGACCTGAAGCTGCAGATCGCCGGCTACCCCTTCGACGCCGACGAAACTTTGATCCGTGGCGACCCGGAGAGCGCCAGGTTCGCCGTCTTCCACCTCCACGGCGAATTGGTGCAGTCGGTGGAGTCGATCAATTCGCCGCTCGAGTTCATGGTGGGCAAGCAGCTTATCCTCTCTCGCCGACCGGTCGACAAGCACAAGCTTGCGGACCCGTCGGTTTCCATGAAAGAGGTGGGCGCCTGAGCCGCTGTCAAGCGGAACTCCCCATCGGACGGTTTGGCACGGACTCCATCCTGAGCTCGTAGCGCCGACCTCCAGCGAGACCTGCGCGCTTGTTCGCGGAACCGCGGCGACAGTCGGATCAGCGGGCGCTCGGGGCGAACTCAAGCACGTCCGCCTTCTAAGGCGACATAAGGGTTCTCCGCGAATCAGCGGAACCGGCTGCACCGATCAAGGTGCAGCATATTCGAAATCCGGGCGCGACGCTCTCAAATTGGTCGTCTCCCGAAGTCGTGTCCCGCTTGGTGGCGTAGCTTCGGCGGCGACGCAATCACGGGTTCTGTGCTGGTCTTGCGAGCTTGGCGGCCTCGTGAGAGCAACCAGGGCGGGGCTTCACGCGCAATATGGTCAGGCTCGAGCTCGTTTGCGGTTGGGAAGCTCCCGGCAAGCGCATTCCCACAGTCCTACCGGGCTGCTAAAGCCGTCGAGAGCGCTTCTGTTCCGAGGGCCTACCAATGACGAACAACATCGGATTTCTTATTCACGATGTTGCCAGACTCATGCGGAAAGTATTTGACAGTCGCATGTCGAGCATAGGCCTTACGAGATCCCAGTGGTGGGTGCTTGCCTATCTTCAGTATAATGATGGCGTATCTCAACGCGATTTAGCCGCCATCTTAGATTTAAGCCCTGTCTCTCTGGGGGCATCCCTCCGGCGGCTTGAAGCCAAGGGCCGGGTGCGCCGTGTCCAAGACCAGGATGATCGTCGATCGAAGCGTGTTCACATCGCCGATCCAGACGGTTCCTTGGCGCTTCGGATGCAGGCCTCGGGCGAAGCTCTGATGGACGCTGTTGTCCAGGATCTCCGCACGGAGGAGCGCGATGAACTATTCAGGATGCTCGGAATTGTGAAGGCGCGCCTGATCGCGCTCGACGCCGGGTGCAACGGAGCTCATGCGGTTACCCCCTCCCGACGACGCCTTTTCGAGCGCGGCGACCCCGTACGCTCCGGGTCGGCCAGCGCCAAGCGGCCCCGCCCTGACCCCGAGCGAGATCCGCCACGTTGAGCCCATCGCTCCGTCACCGTTTCTAGAGCGGCCGACGACCGCCCCAACATTGCCGAGAGACCTCGACATCCTTGCTTTCGCGTCCACTGCAAGCGTGCCGACGGCCGGCGATTGCGCCCGCCGAAGATCAGGCGAGGGCTACGCCGTCATCCCGCCATCCACGCTAACCTCCGCGCCTGTGATGAAGCTGGCGTCCTCTGAAGCCAAGAATGCGATCGTGGCGGCGATTTCCTCCGGCCTGCCGATCCGTCCCATGGGGCAGTTGGCCGCGAAGCCCTTGATGCCGTCCTCTCGGCTCGGCGCCTTGGTCACGAATGGATCGATGATCGGCGTATCGACCGCGCCTGGGTGCACTGAGTTGCAGCGGATTCCATAGTTGTTCCGCGCGCACCAGATCGCGACGGACTTCGTCAACAGCCTGACGGCGCCCTTGGACGCGCAGTAGGCCGGCAGCTCCGGGCTCCCCTTAATGCCGACGGCGGAGGAGATGTTGATGATCGAACCCCCGCCGTTCGCCTTCATCGCTCGGACTCCGTGCTTGCAGCCCAGGAAGACGCCGTCGGCGTTGATCGCCATGGTGAGCCGCCAGTGCTCGAGAGTGGCGTCCTCAATAGGCATGGGCACGCTGATACCGGCGTTGTTGACCAGTATCGAAAGCGGCCCCAGCGCCGACTCAACGGCTTGAATGCAGCTGACCCACGCCTCTTCGCTTGTGACGTCGAGCGAAAAGAAACCGCCGTTTCCGAGTTCGTCGGCGATATGGCGCCCGCGATCGGCGTCTATATCCGCAATCGCTACCCGCGCGCCTTCGGCCGCGAGGCGGCGAGCCGTGGCGGCGCCGATTCCGGACGCGGCCCCGGTGACGAGCGCAATCCTGTTTTCCAGTTTTCCCACCTGATCCTCCTTATTGGGTGCGCCGCCGCGCGGGGCATTCGTCCCTTGAGACGCCTACCAGCCCTGCTCCGCCGGCACGCGAACGACGAGACCATCGAGTTCGGCCGTGACCTCGAGCTGGCAGGAGAGGCGGCTGGTCTCCGTGCGGTCATTCGCAATGATGAGCATCTCGTCCTCGAAATCTGGAGGCGGACCGACCTTTTCGAACCAGCCAGGATCGACCTGAACGTGACAGGTCGCGCACGTGCAAGACCCGCCGCACTCGCCGGTTATCCCAGGCACAGAGTTGCGCACGGCTGCCTGCATGAGGGACTCGCCCGGCTTGGCCACGATCTCGACTCGCGTGTCGCCCGAACCGTCGGGCGTTAGGAAAACAATCTTCACCATGTAGCTCCAATCTCGCCGCCCTGCCGCTTCGCCTCGGCGGCGAACCAGCACAGGCGACGGTCACTTCCTTTTAGCTTGCGGACTGCCCGGTGCGGCCGGGCCTGATCTCGACGTCAGCCGCCATCGACGTAGCGATCTACAAGGCGGTGGAGGTCTCGGATGCGGGATTCCTGATAGTTGCCGAGATTGACGACGCGGGTGGCTGAGGCCTTCAGCCCCTTTTGTACGTTCGGCATATTTCCGAAGTCCTGGTCGAACACCGCGCCCAGGGAGCCAAGCTCCGAAGCGTTGCTCCAGGGCTCATCCTCTCCCAGAAGCCGCATCTGAGCCGGCGCGGGCCTCGGGCCCTCCTTTGGTGGGTTGTCGATCAGCATGACCTCCATGAAGCACCAATCGGGGCTGTTCCTGGCGGGCCTGAACCGATAGATGATGTTGCTGCCGTAACCACCCCAAGGGAAGAAGTTGGGGAAAACGAAGTACTGGATCGCATCAAGCATTTCGGAATCGGTGGCCTTGCTGAGATCTATTCCCGCCCTTTCGGCGATCATCGCTCGGGCGGCGTCCGCCATGAACTCCCTCGCCGTCCTGCCTGGCGGCACCGAAAGTGCTTGGGGGCTTGCATCGCCCATTGTCCGTTTGGAGCGCCCCGACATTGCATTCACGATTTCCTGTTCGCTTGGCCGGCGGTCGAGATGCGGGCTCGGCACGGCCATGGCGGTGATCATGCGGTTGAAGTGCTCACCTTCGTAGTTGTCGTACTGGGTGTTGGCGTCGCCCGTAGATGGCATGATCTGCGGATGTGTCTGAATCACGTGGAAGGATTCGATGAACGCTTCCACGCCTACCTTCCAGTTGAAGTTGGCGAACTTCGCGACATGCGCGATCTTGACCTTCTTCTCGTAGTTCCAATCCTTGAAGTGCTCTGGGACGACTCCGAGATACTCGGACAACGGGCGCGCGTTCAGGTCGAAGTTGATGAATACGAAACCGCCCCAGGTGTCCACCTTGGCTTCAGGCAGGCGGAAAGTCTCTTGGTCGATCTGATTGAAGTCCCACTTGCACGGGATGAAAGTGGAGCGTCCTTTCAGGTCCCAGGTGAACGCATGATACGGACAGCGGAACTGCGACACTGAGCCGCCGATGTCACGCAGCCTACGTCCTCGGTGGAGGCACGAATTGTGGAACGCCCGAATCTCACCGGGCGCGCTTCGAACCACGATCAGGCTGTCGTCGTTGATCTCGTAGACGACATGGTCGCCGACCTTCGGGATGTCCTCCTCCCGACAGGCCATTTGCCAGGTCCTCTTCCAGACAGTTTGCTTTTCGCGCTCGAGGAACTCCTGGCTGATCCACCGTTCTACCGGGAGTGGATCGCTGCCGACGTAGGTGTAGTTCTCCTGCCTGAGAGCGGCCGGCACAGGCCTCTTCTCCCGATCGAGGATGTCCTGCACGGTTTCAGCATCACACCGCGCCACCGTCGCTTTGCTCCGAATGTTCATTGGATGCGTTTCCACTTCTGACTTGCTGTGGCCGGACGGTCAGGCCGCCGCCGACGACCCGGTCTTGCTCACGGCGTGTGCGCAAGCAGTGGCGCCAGCGATGCGCCCGAACACGATCGCGTTCGCGATGGAATTGCCGCCGCCGATGTACCGCTCCCCGAGCGCACCACCGGTGGTCTCTCCGGCGGCGAACAGCCCATCTATCGGGCGGTCGGCGCGATCCAGCACCCGAGCGTTGGCGTCGATGCGAAGGCCTGCCGAGGTGAGGCAGACGATAGCAGGCCGGATTTCCCGGGCGTAGAACGGCGGTGTTGCGATCGGACGCATCACGGCAGGATCCTTGAAGAACTGACTGTCGCGACTCGCGGCGCAGTCGGCGTTGTAGGTCTCCACTGTGGTCTTCAGCGCCTCCGGTCTGACGCCGATGGCCTTGGCCAGACTCGCAAGATCGCCAGCCTGGGCGATTCGCCGAGAGGCGATCTCCTGATCGAGGCGGTCCGTGATCCAGTTCAGCACGAGACCCGCCTCATGGGCCGCCTGATACTGCGGTAGCGGCTTGGCCTCCGCCCGCGCGGCGTCGTCGAAGATCGCAAAGCAGGACCGGCCGGTCTGTGCTTGAACCGCGCCCGACATGACAGCGTATTCCGCCGTTTCGTCGATGAAGCGACGACCCTCCCGGTTTACGTAGACCAGCCAGCCGGGGACGAAGACTTCGAGGTCCTTCGAGAAGCCCGGCGTGGTGAGGAGCAAGCCCCGATTGCGTCCCACGACGTCGCCGCCCACCGCAGCCCCCATGCGGATCCCGTCCCCCTGGCAGTGCTTGCTGCCGATGTACCAAGTCCAGTCGTCGCCGTAGTCCGCCGCCTCCGGGTAGAGCTCGTGGAGCATGTTCCGGTTTGCGCCGAAGCCGCCTGTCGCGACGATGACCGAACCGGCCTCGACGCGCTCGTCCCCAAATCTGACTCCGGTCACGGCCCCGCGGCCGTCGGAGACGAGCTCGTGCACTCGGCTGTTCAGCGCCACGTCGATCCCGCGTGCGCTGACGGCCGCCTGCAAGGCGTCGGTGATGGCTTGGCCGCGCCCCTCGGCTGGATGACCGCGAGGCACGCTCTCGACGCCCGAGGCGTAGAGGCCCTCCGCGGAAAAACGGACGCCAAGCTCCTGAAGCCATTCGAGATCTCGCGCGGCGTTATCGCAGATGCGCCGCGCGAGCGCCGGCTCCACCCGGTACTGGTTAAGCGTCATGTAGTATTCGAACATCGCGTCCGGCGAGTCGGCGATCCCACGCTCCGCCTGCACGCTCGACCCCGCGGCGTAATAGACCCCGCCGGAAAGCGAGGTCGAGCCGCCAAGCTTGGTGTCGGCCTCCACGAGGGCCACGCGCGCGCCTTGGTCATGGGCCGTCACCGCGGCCGCCAGCCCAGCCCCGCCGCCGCCGATCACGATGACATCGTAGTCCCGTGCCATTGAGCTTCCTCCCTTGTTTCCACTTCCAGGTGGGCCAGCTGCGGGTGCTGACCTGGGGCGGTCGAGCACACATGCGCCCCGTTCTGGCTAAGATCAGGCGACCAGGGCGGTCGCGTGGCGTTTTTCGAACTTCACGGGCAGCGTCTTGATCCCCCGCAAGATCATGCTGGGGTGGTGCTCGGGCTCGAAGTCGGGATCCGCCAGCCGCAGATTCTCCAGCCTCTCGACGATGCCCCGGAGGGCGAGCTTGATCTCCTGGCGCGCCAGCGCCTGGCCGATGCAGTGGTGGATACCGTTGCCGAAAGCCAGATGCCGCCGGGCGTCCGTGCGTTGCGGGTCGAATTCCTCCGCGTTGGCGAACGCGCACTCGTCACGGTTGGCCGCCCCATACCGGAGGTTGACCCTGGAGCCCTTCGGAATCGTGACGCCGCCGAGTTCGATGTCCTGGGTGGTCATTCGGAAGAGACCCTGGACGGGAGATTCGTATCGCAGGACCTCTTCGGCCAAGCGGCCGTAGAGCTCCGGCTTTTCCCGCAGCACCCGAACCTGTTCGGGGTGGCGGGCGAGCAGCCACACCCCGGATGTGATGGTGTTGGTGGTCGTCTCATTGCCGGCGACCAGCAGCTGACGGCAGATCGAGAGCAGCTCGCGATCGTCGAGCTGGCGCTCGCCCTCCACCTGCGCGTAGACGAGGTCGCTCAACATGTCATCCGTGCGCTGCCGACGGCGTTCCTCCAGGCGTTGCAGGAAGTATCGCTCGAACTCCACCATCTGGTAGGCGCATTCAACATGCCGTTCTTTTGAGATCATCATCCCAAGCGGCTCGACCGAGGCGTCGGACCAGCGCTTGAACCTGTCCATGTCCTCGCGCGCCACTCCGAGCTGGTCGGCGATGATCTTCATTGGGATCGGCACTGCGTATTCGCTGACGATCTCGGCCTCTCCCCTGTCGACAAAGCTGTCGATCGCCTCATCGACGATCTTGACCATGTAGGCTTCCATCGAGGCGACCCGCTTGGGCGTAAACGCGTTCTCGACCAGCTTGCGGAAGCGGGTGTGTTCCGGAGGATCATTGCTGACCAGCGTCGGCACCTCCTCCCCGAAGCCTTCCTCCTCGAAAACTCGCTTGACCTCCTCGGGCGCGTCCGTGCGGAACCCCAGCCGGCTCGAGAACACGAGCGGTTGCCGCAGCGCCTCCATGATGAGTTCGTGCGAACTCACGATGTAGAACCCGGTCTCAGGCACCTTGTACACAGGCGCCTCGTTCCGCAGCGCGCGGTAAAAGGCGTACGGACACTCCTGCGTATCAGGGTCCGTAAACTTGAAATCGCCCGGGTGTTTCACGTTCATTCCTCCCTCTGCCGCCTTGCGGACGCCCTGCGTTGCTGCTCCGCCGGGCCGAATTAATAAGCTAGCACATCATCAGCGCAAGCAAGTCGCAATCTCCCAGCCGGAGCCGTCCACACCCGAGCGGATCGGACCTTCGCGCCCGCTCCCTTCTCAAATCGTCGGCCATGGGCGAGAGAGCTTGCGCCGCCTTCATAAACTTAGCATGCTAGATACTTTCGAGGAACCCGCAAAGTGAGGGGCGAACATGGGCCAGTCGGGTCGATCAGCTGGGCTAGCCCCTCCGCTCCGCGCCGCCGCACTCGTCCTGTCGTCGCGCCGCACAGGCGGCGCGCAGGCGGCCGCGATCCTCAGATTTTCCGACATGCGATCTCAAGAGGCACGCCCATGACACTCACCAAGGTCTTCGAGCCGATCGACATCGGCTCGGTCCGCGTTCCCAACCGCATCGTGCGCACGGCGCACGCCACCAGGCTGGGAGGAGGCGTCCTTGGCGAAGATCTGATCGCGTATCACCTGGAGCGGGCGAAAGGCGGCGTCGGCTTGAGTTTGCTCGAAATCCTCTCCGTTCACCCGACGAGCCTTGGTCCGCTCAACAGCTTCGACCCGACGCTCGTTGAGAGCTACAGGCGCTTCATGGATCTAGTCCGTCCGACGGGCATGCGCGTCTTCCAGCAGGTCTGGCATGCCGGCCACAATGGCCATACGGCCGATGGCGGGCCGCCCTGGGCGCCGTCAGACGTGCCGAGCCCGACTGTCGGCGTCGTCCCCCTGCCGATGACCAAGGGCATGATCGACGAGATCGTCGAGGCGTTCGCAAGGACGGCGAAGATGTGCGAGGAAGGCGGCGTGGAGGGAGTCGAGATCCACTGCGCCCACGGCTACTTGGTGCAGCAGTTCCTTTCGCCCAACAGCAATCGACGGGAGGATGACTACGGCGGCAGTCTCGAGAACCGGATGCGCTTCCTGCTGGAGGTGCTGCGCGCCGTCAGGGCGGAGACGTCCCCGGGTTTCGTCCTGGGAATCCGCGTCGCGCCCGACCTGACGCCAGGCGGGGTCGACGTCGAAACGAACCAGGAGGTGGTCAAGCGCGCCGAGGCCGAAGGACTGATCGATTTCGTCGACATTTCGCTGGGAAGCTATCACTCCTTCGCCAAGATGATCGGGGGAATGCATGAGCCGGTGGGATACGAGATCCCCACCAGCGCGCCCATCTCCGCCGTCGCCAAGACGCCTTGCATCGTGACCGGGCGCTTTCGGACCCTGGAGGAAGCCGACCAGGTGATCCGTGCCGGCGAAGCGGATTTGGTGGCCTTGACACGGGCCACGATCGCCGACCCCGACCTTGTGGCGAAGACCCGATCGGGGCGCGCGCAGGATGTGCGCCCGTGCATCGCCTGCAATCAGAAGTGCGTCGGCGGCATCTTCGGTCCGACAGGCCGTCTGGGTTGCGCGGTGAACCCGAGTGTGGGTTTCGAGCGCACCTTGAGCGAGAAGCTCCTCTCTCTCACTGCGAACAGGAAGTCCGTGCTTGTGGCGGGCGGCGGGCCGGCGGGGCTGGAGGCGGCGCGCGTGGCGGCCCTGCGCGGCCACAATGTGGTGCTGGCAGAAGCGACGAAGGACCTCGGCGGCGCGTTGAATCTGGCCAAGAAAGCGCCGTTCCGCCACGGCATCGGCGACATCATCAGTTGGCTGGAAGCCCAAGTCTTTTCGCTCGGGGTCGATGTGAGGCTCAACACGCCCATCACAGACGTCGAGGTGAGAGAGACGCGGCCCGACGTGGTGATCGTCGCCACCGGCTCCTCCCCACGAATGGACGGGGTCCAGGTGTCACACCCGGGCGAGCCCGCCCATGGAATGGAACAACAGAACGTCCTTTCCAGCGTCGACGTGTTCACCAGCCGGCGCAACGACTTCGGCCGTAGTGCGATCGTCGTGGACGATCTAGGCCACTACGAAGCCATCGCCGTGGCCGAGCACCTCCTGCAGAAAGGCAGCGCGGTCACGTATGTGACTCGTCATATCTCGTTCGCGCCGTTGCTCGAGGGAGCGCTCATGCCCGCGCCGGCTCTGGAACGCCTCTCGAAGGGCGATTTCCGGCTGCTCACCCGGGCGCGATTACTCTCAGTGGGCGATGGCGTGGCGCTGATCGCCCACGTCTATGGCGGCGCACCCTTTGAGGTGCCGGCCGAGACTGTGGTGTTCGTGTCGCACAACGCGCCCAATACCGACCTTGCCGGGGAACTTGAGGGGTACGCCGGTCAGGTCCTGACGATTGGCAGCGCCCGCTCACCCCGCTTTATTGAAGACGCCATACGGGAGGGCCACCTCGCCGCGCGAAACATATGACAGGCGTGGTGCGCGGGCGAATCCGGGGACGCTCAGTGACGGGGCGCACCGACGGGCGTCTGTGGCGCTTCTCGGGAAGTCTCTCCGACGCGCCAGAGCGGCGGCTCTTCTCGACGAGTAGGGTGCAATATAGGTGGCGGTCCCCGCGGGCCGCAGCTGGCGCCTAGGTGTCATTACAAAGAAGGTTGTTCAGCCTTTGCCACGGGTTGACGTAGCCGATGGCGGAGTGCGGTCGGCTTAGGTTGTAAGACCGTATGTCCGCTGAGCCGAGGTCGCTCGCCCTACCCTGCGTCTTCGAGGGTTGCTTGGAGCGGCCGAGCCGATCCTCACCGCAGGAGGATGAGCCGTGGGCCATTGTAGCGAGATCTTCGTGGGGAGCGATGTGTCGAAGGCGCGGAACGCCATCGCCATCGCGGATGGGGAGCGCGGCGGCGAGGTGCGCTTCGTTCGCGAGGTCGACGCGTCCGAGGAGAGCATGCGCCGGGTGTAAGCGTCCGGTGACGGCCGCGATCTAAGCGTCCACTTGGCTGTAGGTGGACACCTGGCGGCTATGCGGCCTGGCGGCTGTCTTGCTCCCCCCGGCGCCAGAGCAGCAGCTCGTCGATGCGGGCGGCGGGGTGGTTGGCGATGCGGCCCAGGATGTCGGCCAGGTAGGCTTCAGGATCGAGGCCGTTCAGCTTGGCCGTCTCGATGATCGTGTACATCACCGCCGCGCGGGCGCCGCCCTTGTCGGAGCCGGCGAAGAGGTAGTTCTTGCGCCCGAGCGCCAGCGGCCGGATCGCGCGCTCGGCGGCGTTGTTGGTCATCTCGAGCCGGCCGTCCGGGGCGAAGCGGCAGAGTGCCTCCCAGCGCGAGCGGGCGTAGCGGATCGCCTGGGCGAGCGAGCTCTTGCCGCTGATCTTCGCCAGCGTCTGGTCCATCAGGACAGCGAGCTCGGCAAGCTGCGGGACGCTGCGGGCCTGGCGCGCCGCCAGCCGCGGCGCAGGCGCGCGGCCGCGGCGGTCGGCCTCGATCTCGAAGAGCCCGCCCATGCGCGCCAGGATCTCCTGGGCGGCGACCGAGCCGGCGGCGGCATGCACCTCGTGGATCTTCCGCCGCGCGTGGGCCCAGCAGGCCACCTCCACCAGGCGCGGGACCCCCGTCTTCGGATCGGGCGCATAGAGGCCCGCGAAGCCGGCGTAGCCGTCGGCGTGCAGGTGGCCGCGGCAGGTCCCCAGCAGCGCCTCGGCGTGCTCGGCCTTGCGGTCGGGGGAGTAGAGGTAGAAGGCCGCCGGCGGCGCGCGACCGTCCCAGGGCCGCTCGTCGCGCACCAGCGTCAAGAGCCGTCCGGTTTTGGTCCGCCCGCGCTCCGGATCGAGGACCGGGACCGGCGTGTCGTCGGCATGGATCGCCGGTCCGGCCCGGGCGTGGCGGCCGATGGTCTCGGCGAGCGGGGCCAGCAGGAAGCTCATCTGGCCGATCCAGTCGGCGAGCGTCGAGCGGTCGAGGTCCACGCCGGCGCGGGCGTAGATCTCGCTCTGCCTATAGAGCGGCAGGTGATCGCAGTATTTGCCCACCGCCACGTGGGCCAGCAGCTTCGGGCCCGGCCGGCCACGCTCGATCGGCAGGGACCGCATGGGCGCCTGGACGATGGTCTCGCAGGCCCGGCAGCTCAGCTTGGGGCGGATGTGCTTCACCACCTTGAAGTGGGACGGCACGTACTCCAGCACCTCCCGCTCATCCTCGCCGATCCGGGAGAAGACGGTCCCGCCGCACGCCGGACAGGCGCAGGGCGCCTCATGGCGGACCACCTCGCGCGGCAGGTGCTCCGGCAGCGGCTGGCGGCCCTTCGCAGGCGCCGCCGCCGGCCGGGGCGTCCGCGTCGCCGCAGCGGTTCGCGCCTGGCTCTCGGCCTCGCCTTCCTCCAGGTCGCCGATCAGGAGTTCCAGCTGCTGGATGTCGCGGTCGAGCTTCTCCGACGAGCGGCCGAAGCGGGCGCGGCGCAGCACCGCCAGCTGCGCCTTCAGCTTCTCGATCATCAGCGTCTTGGCGTAGAGCTCGGCCTGCAGGGCCTGGGCCAGCGCCCGCAACGCCTCGGGATCGGTCGGCAGCTCGGAGGGCGAGGACGACATGCCGAAGCTTAGCAAGCCGGCCGGCGGACACACGTGAATCCTTTGTGACTCAACGGGTTGCTACACCGCCACCGGCTGCCGGGGCGGCTCCGGCGCCACCGTGCGCCGCCAGTCGATCCCCTCGATCAGCAGCCCCAGCTGCGCCGGGGTCATCTTCAGCCGCACGTCGGCGATCTTCGGCCAGACGAAGCGGTCCTTCTCCAGCCGCTTGGCGAAGAGGCATAGGCCTGAGCCGTCCCAGTAGAGCACCTTCAGGTAGTCGCCGCGCTTGCTCCTGAAGATGAACAGGCTGCCGGAGAACGGATCGGCCTTGAGGATGTTGGCCACCTCCGCCGCCAAACCGTCGAAGCCCTTCCGCATGCTGATCGGCTGGCAGGCCAGGTAGACGCGCGTCCCGGGCGCCACCTGGATCACAGCGCCTCCTTCGCCGCCAGGATCACCTGGCGCAGGGCGTCCGGCTCCACCGGCGGGCACACCCGGATCAGCACGCCGTTCGGGAGCTTGATTTCCATGACCCCGCCGGCGCTCGGCGCGCTCGCGGCCGCCGGCTCCGCCTCAGGCGTGCGGGCGCCGACCACGCCCAGGTCGATGAAGTCCATCGGCTCCGTCTGCGGCGGCGGCTTCCCCGTCCGCTGACCCAGGGCGCCCCGCCGCGCCTGGTCGATCCACATGAACAGGTGGTTGGCGTTCATGTCGTGGCGGCGCGCCACGACCGCCACCGGATCGCCGGACTCCTGCGCCTCGCGCACGATCGCCAGCTTCTGATCGACGGTCCAATATCGCCGCGAGCGCCCGGCGGCGCGGCGCTCCCGCACCGGCGCCGGCAGCATCACCAGCTCGCCCGTTTCAGCCTCTCCCGTCCGCTCCATGGCGAGATACTTCATCCGCTAAGTGCCCACTTCGATCTAAGTGGGCACTACGGCGCGTAGCCCTGCTTCGTTAGGCGGCCGTCACCGGACGCTTACCGCCGGGTGGTGAAGCGGCTCACCGCGAAGGGCGAGCGGGCGCACTTCTGCTACGAAGCCGGCCCGACGGGCTACGGTCTGCACCGCTTGATCACCTCGCTCGGCCACTCCTGTACGGTGGTGGCGCCGTCGCTGATCCCGAGGAAGCCCGGAGATCGGGTCAAGACCAACCGGCGCGACGCCGTCGGCCTGGCGAGGCTGCTGCGCGCCGGCGCGCTGACCGCAGTGTGGGTTCCCGACGAAGGCCACGAGGCGATGCGGGACCTGGTGCGCGCCCGCGCCGCCGCCGTCGAGACCCAGCGCGTCCATCGCCAGCAGGTCAGCAGCTTCATGCTCAAGCACGGTCGGGTCTTCCCTCGGAAGACGACCTGGGGCGCTCGCCACCTGCGTTGGCTGCAGGAGCAGAAGTTCGATCACCCCGCCCATCAGATCGCCCTGCAGGAGATGGTGGAGGCGGTCAGGATCTCGAAGGAGCGGGCGTTGCGGCTCGAGGGAGCGATCGAGGAGTTCGTGCCGCAATGGTCATTGGCGCCGGTCGTGCGGGCGCTCCAGGCCTTGCGAGGCGTCGACCTTATCGTGGCCGTGACCTTCGCCGTCGAGATCGGCGATCTCAACCGCTTTGAGAGCCCCCGCCAGCTCATGGCCTATCTCGGCCTAGTGCCCAGCGAACGCTCGACCGGCGACACGGTGAGGCGCGGCTCGATCACCAAGGCCGGCAACGGCCGGGTGCGCCACATGCTGGTCGAGAGCGCCTGGACTTACCGGCATCCGCCCAGGGTCGGAAAGGCCAAGCTCTACAAGCTGGAGCAGGTGTCGCCCGCTGTGCGCGAGATCGTCTGGAAGGCTCAGACTCGGCTCACGGTGCGATATCGGGCCCTCAGCGCGAAGGGCAAGAAGACTACTATCGTCTGCACCGCGATCGCCCGCGAGTTGGTCGGCTTCATGTGGTCGGTCGGCCGGTAGGCGCGGCCAGCATGATCATCATCACCGGTCGCTGACACGGCGACAGGTCCATAGCTCGCGCACAGGCGGGGCCGGGGCCGCGGCAGGGGAACTCCCACCAGACGCTTTGTGGCCGGCTCCGACCGACGCCCGCAGTAAGACAGGGAACGCCCCGGACGCACTCTCGGGAATGCGGTAGTCAACCCGCGCATCAGAGCCTGATCACCGACGTCCTTCAGGCCTCGCCTTCACCTGTGCGCGATGACTTGGGACCGCTCAGCCGAGCGGGCGACAACCTGCGCCCGGAGCGTTGACAGCGGACATCAGAGCGTCGGTCCATGGCCCCACGGCGGCCTTGCGCTGTGCGGACGAGACGTAGGGCCGTGCGTAGGCCCATTCGCGCAGGCTGGTCTGGATGAAGCCCTCGGCCTTTCCGTTGGTGCGTGGCCTGTAGGGGCGGGTGCGGATGTGTTTGACCCCGGCCTGGCGGACAGCCTCCCGGAACGCGTGAGAAGTGTAATACCAACCGGCGCTGTGTCTGACTCTGTGGGGATTCCCCTGAGCAGCGAAGCAGGATTCGATGGTCGAGCCGGAGGGGTTCGCCATGCCAGCTATCGCGCTTCGCCAGGATTATGACGCCGCTCAGCTTCGCGCACTTGCGCGGGCCAGCAAGGACGCCCGCCAGGTCCGACGACTGCTTGCCCTGGCGGCGGTCTGTGAGGGGGCCAGCCGCGGCGAGGCCGCCCCGGTGGGCGGGATGGACCGACAGATCCTTCGTGACTGGGCGCTGCGGTTCAACGCCGGGGGTCCCGCGGGGCTGATCGACCGCAAGGCACCAGGCGCGAAGCCAAAGCTCACGCCGGAGCAGCTGGCAAGCGTGGTGCGTCTGGTGGAAGACGGTCCGATCCCGGCCATCCATGGAGTGGTTCGGTGGCGGTTGGTGGATCTGGTGGGCTGGATCTACGAAGAGTACGGCGTGTCGCTGGATCCCAGCCGCCCGGGGTGGATCCTGAAGGGCATCGGCTACGCGCGATTGTCGGCCCGGCCCAAGCATCACACCCAAAACCCGTACGCTCTTGAGGCCTTCAGGAGAGATTTTCCCCCTGCGACTCCAAGAAATTAGGGACCAACTGCCGACCGAGACCCAGCTCGAGGTCTGGTTGCAGGATGAAGCGCGCGTCCGCCAGAAGAATAAGATCACCCGGCGCTGGGCCAGGCGAGGAACCCGGCCGTCCGCGCCCAAGGGCCAGCGCACCCAGTGGGCCTACATCTTAGGCGCGATCTGTCCGCAGAAGGGCGCTGCCGCCGGCCTAGTCATGCCATACTGTCACAGCCAGGCCATGAACGAGCACCTGCAGGAGATCAGCGCTCACGTCGAGCCCGGCCGCCACGCCGTCGTGCTGCTCGATCAGGCCGGTTGGCACATCTCCGAAGCGCTGCAGGTCCCGGCGAACCTCACGCTGCCGCCGCTGCCGTCCAAGGCGCCGGAACTCAACCCGGTGGAGAACCTCTGGCAGTTCATGCGGGACAACTATCTCTCGAACCGCATCTTTCGGAACTGCTAGGACATCGTCGACCACTGCTGCGAGGCCTGGAACAAGATCGCCGATCAGCCCTGGCGCATCATGTCCATCGGCCTGAGAGATTGGGCCCATGGGTACTGATCAGCGCCGGTTGGTATAAGCCGAGCCGTAACACATCAGGAAGGCGGATGACGGCGAGCCGGGCGTACGAGGCGAGCGCGCGTTCGAGGAAAACCGCAGCATCTTCACCGTTCAGGCCAGGCAAGACCTTCGTGTAGGCCAGCCGCGAGGCGTCATCGACAGCGACGTGCAGGTGATCCCAGCCGAGCCCACGCTTGCGGCCGATTCCGGTCCCTCCAATGATACGGTGGCCCACGCCGTCGATCCTGCCAAGGATCTTGATGTCCAGGTGCAGCAGCTCTCCTGGCCGCTCGCGCTCGTAACGGATCAGCCACTCCCGGGGCGGCGCGCCGAAGCTCATCCGGAATGGGCGGGAGAAGTGATGCGGGCTGAGGTCGACGGCGGCCGCCATGGCCCGGACCGTGAGGCTCTCAAGCTGCGCCTCGGCCAGCCGTGAGATCGCCCGGACCTGCCAGCCGGCGAGCCCGCCCTTGGCGAGCGCGCGCTCTTCCTGGGTGAGGTCACCGGCGTCCTCTGCAGCCATAGATGTTCCGGGTTGAACGGCTCGTGGAGGTTTGCGTCCTTTCCCTGGCGTAATGCTTGCCATTTGCACAAGGCGCCGCTCGAAGGCGCGGTAAGGCGGCGGGCGCGGAGGGGGAGGAAGGGACGGACGGGGCGACGGGCAGGAGGCCGGGGAAGGCCCTGGCGGCCCGTCGCGGAGAGCCGACATGGCCAAGTCCAAGCCCACCCTGCAGCTGAGCACGTCGCGGGACATCCCGTTCGAGAAGCTGGTGCTCAGCCAGTCCAACGTCCGCCGCATCAAGGCGGGCGTCTCCATCGAGGAACTCGCCGAGGACATCGCCCGGCGCACCCTGCTCCAGAGCCTGACCGTCCGACCGGTCGTGGACGAGGCCGGCGTGGAGACCGGCCTGTTCGAGGTGCCGGCCGGCGGTCGCCGGTATCGCGCCCTCGAGCTGCTGGTGAAGCAGAAGCGGCTGGCGAAGGACGCCCCGGTGCCCTGCGTCGTCCGGACGGAGGGTCTCGCCGAGGAGGACTCGCTGGCCGAGAACGTCCAGCGCGCGCCCCTTCACCCGCTCGACCAGTTCCGGGCCTTCCAGGCGATGCGCGAAAAGGGCCGGTCCGAAGAGGAGATCGCCGCCGCCTTCTTCGTGTCGGTCGGGGTGGTGCGCCAGCGCCTGCGCCTGGCGGCGGTCTCGCCGCGGCTGCTGGAGGTGTACGCCGAGGACGGCCTGACGCTGGACCAGCTCATGGCCTTCACGGTCAATCCCGACCCCGCGCGCCAGGAGCAGGTGTTCGAGCGGCTCGCCCAGTCCTACGACAAGGCGCCCTACGTCATCCGGCGCCTGCTCACCGAAGGCGCGGTGCGGGCCTCCGACAAGCGGGCGCAGTTCGTCGGCCTCGACGCCTATGTCGAAGCCGGTGGGTCCATCCTCAACGACCTCTTCCAGTACGACGAGGGCGGCTGGCTGCAGGACGTGGCGCTGCTGGAGCGCCTGGTGACGGAGAAGCTGGAGCGCGAGGCCGAGGCGATCCGCGGCGAAGGCTGGCGCTGGGTGGAGGTCGCCATCGACTTCCCCTACGGCCACACCTTCGGGCTGCGGCAGGTGTTCGGCGAACAGCCAGAGCTCACCGACGAGGAGCAGGCGGCGCGGGACGCCCTGCAGGCCGAGTTCGAGCAGCTCGAGGAGGCCCATGCCGACCTCGACGAGCTGCCGGAGTATGTCGACCAGCGGCTCGCCGAGCTGGAGACGGCCATCGAGGCGATCGACGCGCGACCGGAGGTCTACGAGGACGCCGACCGGGCCATCGCCGGCGTGTTCGTCAGCCTGGACGGCTCAGGGCGGCTGCGTGTGCAGCGCGGCTTCGTGCGGCCGGAAAATGAGCCTCGCGCCGAGGTAGAGCCGGATGAGCCGTCGCCCGAGGCGGCCTCCGGCCCGGCCGACGGAGACGGATCGGCGGAAGCGCCGGCCGAAGCTGGCGCGGGGCACGGTCCGGCGAGCGAGGCGCCTGAGGAGGACGAGGGTGTCCGGCCGCTGTCGGACCGGCTGATGGCGGAGCTCACCGCCCATCGCACCATCGCCCTTCGCCAGGCGCTCGGCGAGCGTCCCGACATCGCCATGCTGGCGGTGCTGCACGCGCTCGTGCTGAAGCTCTTCTACCGGTACGCCTTCGACACCTGCCTCGAGATCGACGCCAAGAGCGTGGCCTTCGGCGCCCAGGCGCCCGGCCTCGCCGACGCGGCGTGCGCCAAGGCGCTGGAGGCGCGCCACGAGGCCTGGGCCATTCAGCTCCCGAAGGAGCCCGGCGACCTCTGGGACGCGCTGGCCGGCTTCGACGCCGACAGCCGCGACGCGCTGCTGGCGCACTGCGTGGGCCTGACCGTCAACGCGGTGATCGAGCCCCACAACCGCCGTCCGAAGGCGATCGGCCATGCCGACCAGGTGGCCGAGAGAGTGGGGCTCGACATGGTCGCGGCCGGTTGGGCGCCCACCGTCGAGAACTTCCTCGGGCGCGTGACCAAGGCCCGCATCCTCGGCGCCGTCCGCGAGGCCTGCGGCGCGCGCCAGGCCGAGGTCGTCGAGCACCTGAAGAAGGACGAGATGGCCGCCAAGGCGCAGGAGCTCCTCGCCGGCTCGGGCTGGCTTCCGGAGCCCTTGCGCACGCCCGGCCGGACGCCGGCGCCGCAGGCCGACGAGGGGCCGCCGGCCGAGGAAGCTGCGGCCCCCGCCGCGCCGATGGCGGCCGAGTAGCCGTCACGCCCAGGGCCCGCCGCCAGCCGGCGGGCCCGAATGCGGAGATTTCCCATGACCCCTGCCGCGTCCGACGTGGCCCGGCGCCTGGCCCGCCAGGCCGAGGCGGTCTGCCGACACTACCTGCCGGCTGGGCGGCGCGAAGGCGCCTATTGGCGGGTGGGCGACGTGGCCAACCGCCCCGGGCAAAGCCTGTACGTGCGGCTCGCCGGCCCCAAGGCCGGCAAGTGGGCGGACGCGGCGACCGGCGAGCATGGCGACCTGCTCGACCTCATCGCCGCCAACCGGGAGCTGGTCCGCTTCCGCGACGTGCTGGACGAAGCCGGACGCTTCCTGGCCTTCCCCGCGCCTGCCGCGGCGGCGCCCCCGGCGCCCGCCGGATCGCCGGAGGCGGCCCGGCGGCTCTTCCGCGCCGGCCGGCCGCTTCTCGGGACGCCCGCCGAGCGATACCTGCGGTCCCGAGGGCTGACGCATCTGCGCGGCCTGCGATGGCTGCGCTTTCACCCGCACTGCTTCCATCGCGCCGAGGAGGGGGACAGCGCCTGGCCGGCCCTGCTTGCGGCCGTCACCGACCTGGACGGCGCCGTGCAGGGGCTTCAGCGGCTGTGGCTCACCCGGCGGGGCGAGAAGGCGCCGCTCGCCGACCCGCGGAAGGCCATGGGCCAGCTGCTCGGCGACGCCGTCCGCTTCGGCGAGGCCGGCGACGTGCTGGCCGCCGGAGAGGGGCTGGAGACCGTGCTGTCGGCCCGGGAAGCGCTGCCGCGGATACCGGCGGCTGCGGCGCTCTCGGCCGCGCATCTCGCGGCCCTGCGGCTGCCGGCGTCGCTCCGGCGGCTCTACATCGTCGTCGACGACGATCCGGCCGGTCGTCGCGCCGCGGAGCGGCTGGCGGAACGGGCCCAGGCGGTCGGTGTGGAGCCGGCCGCGGTCCATCCGGTGCTGGGCGACCTCAACGAGGACCTGCAGCAGCTCGGGCGGGATCGCCTCGTGCGCGCCCTGCGCCGGCAGCTGGCCGCCTCGGACTGGCGCCGGTTCGCCGAGGCATGAGCCGGCCTCATGCAAAAGCCTGACGCGGGCTGCCCTTCCGGAACGCCGGGCGGAACGCGCCGATGGAGCCGGCGCGGCCCGGAGTGGGCACGTCTGGAGTGCTCCGCAGGCCGCTCGCGGCCAGCCTCCCACCGGAGCCCGCATCAGGTCGGCGGCGCTGGCCCGGTCGCTCCGGGACGGCGTCGCCCTGGGCCTCAGCCCAGGTCGGCCAGCACGACCTCGGGCTCCATGGCCGCGACGATGTCGGCGTGCTCGGCGTCGCGGACCGCGCGGGCCATGTTGAGGCGCACGTAGAGGGTGGCGGACCGGCCGCTCAGCACCTCTCCCAGAACCGGCCTGGCGCGCGCGAGGCTGCGGGCGGTGGCGCAGAGCACGGCCCGCGGCCCCGCCTTCCCAGCGGTCATGGCGAGCACGTTGCCCGCATTGACGGGCAGATCTTCGAAGGTGGCGCGGCGGAAGCGGTAGCGTGCTCCCGAGGCGCCCGGAACGTCCACAAAGTCGGTCACGGGAGCAGGCTTACCGAAGGGCGCCGCCGGCCGCCAGCCTGTCCGTCTGCGGTCGGGGGTCAGGGGAGCTGGAGGAAGGATCGGGCAGAGCGAGGCTGGGCCAGGGGAAGGGCTCCTGGCGGTCTCGATCCAATGGAGCATCAGATGCAGAATGTGGTCTTCACAGGCCGCCTGGCGGCCGATCCGCAAGTGGCGGACGATTTCTCGAAGGCGGTCTTCCGGCTGCTGGAAAACCGGGGGCGCGACGGCCAGGGCAGGGACCGGGTCGTGGGGGTGAACTGCGTCAGCTGGGCCAGGGGGCTCAACGAGCGCGTCATCGCCAAGGGCCTGGCCGGCGGCTGCGAGGTCGTGGCGACCGGCGCCTTCGTCGACAACGCGTACGAGGCCCGAGACGGCGGCCGCCGGACGGGCAAGGAGCTCGTCATCCGGTCCCTGACCGTCCTGGACTGGGCGACCGGGCCCGCCGCGGCCGCACTCGCCGCCTGAACCTCAACCCCTCACAACAGGAGACCGGCCATGCAAAGCGTGACCGTCGAAGGCTATCTCGCCGCCGATCCGTCGATCCTCGCCGCGCAGAGCGATGGTCGCAAACGCGCCAGCTTCCGCGTCCTCGAGACGACCCGCTTCCGCCGCAGCGACGGCCAACCGGGCGAACGCACCACCGGCTTCAACTGCATCTGCTTCAACGAGGCGACGGCCGAGAACTACATCGCGCGCTTCGCGAAGAAGGGCGTCCACGTGGTCGTCAGCGGCCACGTGGAAAACGACACGTGGACAGCAAGAGACGGCGTCGTCCACTACGACCTAAGGCTCGTTGTCGAGCAGCTGCGGCTGAAGGGCCGCCGGGAAGGCCAAGACGCTGCTGGGGCAGGCGGAGCCCCATCCGACCTTCTGCCGGACGAACTCGACGACGAGATCCCGGTCTGAGGGCGACGAGCTCCCCCGTCGTGGCCTCGCCGGCTCCGGCCGGCGGGGCCTTTTCTCTATGCCGAGCCGCGCCTATGCAGAGGTTCTGAGCCTCGAAAGTGTCGTGACCCCCCGATCGCCCTGCCTTCAGTTTTTGGGGTTCTATCAGGCGATATTGTTTAGGACGTCCCCTTCAAGATAGGGGCGGCATGTCTTCTTCTTTTCGGTCGTCGTGCTGTCCTGCGAGGCGGAGCGCTCGGCACCCCGCACCTCGCTCTTCCCGCGCCTTGGCGGCGCTCTCAACACTGACGGCCCAGCACCCTTGGCGCTCCAAGGCGTTTGCGATTGGAGGGGCGGCAGCGCCAGCTCCGCGACCGCCTGCTGGTCTGTATCCGCCATGCTCGCCTCAGCGTCTTCCGGCGGGACCGTCCGGTGCGGAGCCTCTGGTGGGCGGTCTGGGCGAGCTTCCCGAAGTGGTGAGCGCGATGGCTGCGCTAGATGGGGCGGAGTCCGGCTAGGGGCCTCGGGAGAGCTCAACAGCTCACCATGCGCGGGCCTAGAATGGGTTGGGCGTGCTCCGGCCATGGCCGGGTCGGGCTCTACTCGCCGCGCCCGGCGCGGCTCCCGGAGCCCCGCGCCTGGTCTCCGCCCTTCGGGTGAAGATCCCTCACGGGGAGGGGAAAGGAAGGGCGGGACGGGGCGAGCCGGTCGGGCTCGCTGGAGACCCGCCATGTCCGCCGCCGCTGCCTGGACCGACGAACGGGTCCAGACCCTCACGCGCCTCTGGCTCGATGGCCAGAGCGCGAGCCAGACCGCCCGCGCGCTTGCGGGCGGCGTCACCCGCAACGCCGTCATCGGCAAGGTCCACCGCCTGGGGCTGAGCGGGCGGGCGAAGCCGAGCACGCCGGGGGCGCGGCCGCTACGGGCGGCACGATCCCGACATCGGCCGCCCCGCGCCGCTCCCGCCCCGGACCATCGTGGCGCCGCCGGCCGCGCCTCCGCCAGAGGTTGGGACCGCCACCATCCGAACCGTGCGGCGCGGCCAGTGCCGCTGGCCGTTCGGTGACCCCCAGGCCGACCGCTTTTCGCTCTGCGGCGCGGTCGCCGCTCGGGGCGCCTACTGCGCCGCCCACGCGGCGCTCGCCTATCGCGCGCCCTCCGCCCAGCCGCCGCGCGACCACCTGCTGAAGCTCGCCGGCCTCGCCTGAAGGACGGGTCCCTTCCCCCCACATTCCGAGAGGAGGCCGCCACGTCGCGCCCCCAGTCCGCCGCGCGCGGAGACGTCTATGCACGCGTGACCGAACCCCGCCTCGCGCGCCGACACGGTCGACGCCGCGGGCAAGCGGGCGATCGGCGAGCCCGCCGAGTGGGTCACGATCGCGCCGGTGGCGCGCGCCGTGGAGGTGCTGGCCCAGCTTTCCGCCGCCCCGGCGGCCGCCCGCGGCGTCGACACGCTGTGGCCGGTGCTGTCGCTGAAGACCGGGACCAAGACCCACGTCTCGACCGAGATCGTGCGCCAGCTCAACGCCTTCTGCGACCACCTCGACGGGCTGTTCGGAAGCCCTGGCGAGCCCGCCATCCCGCGCGATCCGGACAGCGCGCCCTGGCGGTTCACCACGCGGCAGTTCCGCCGCACCATCGCCTGGCCCATCGCCAACCAGCCGTTCGGGACCGTGGCCGGCATGATCCAGGACAAGCACGCCTCGGTCGCGGCCTTCGAGGGCTACGCCGGGTCCAGTCGCTCGGGGTTCCGCGCCGAGGTCGAGGCCCAGCGGCGCCTCGGCCAGCTCGACGACATCCTGGACTATTTCGACCGGCCCCAGGGCGGCGGAACGCTTTCCGGCCCCGCCGCCGGCAAGGTCGCCCGCACGCTCGACGCCGCGGCCGAGGCGCTGGGGCCGTCGCCGGTGATGCTCGCCGACCGCGGACGGCTCCGGGCCCTGCTGGCGAGCCCGGCGCGCAGCCTGCATCCCGGCGTCCTCGCCGACTGCTTCTTCGACCCGGCGACGACGCTCTGCCTCATCGGCCGCTCCGGGGAGGCCTCCGGGCCGGCCATTCCGCTCTGCCAGCCCACCCGCTGCCCCAACGCCTGCATCACGGCGCGCCACCGGCCGGCATGGTCGCGGGCCGCCGACGACGCGCGCGGTCTCCTGCGCGAGGAGCGCCTGTCGCCGGCGCAGCGCACCGTCCTGGCCGGCGAGCTGGCCCGGTTCGGGGCGGTGCTGGACGACATGGACGGCCATCCCACCTGACGCCACGCAGCGACGAGCGGGCTGATCGGGATCTTCCGCGGGGCCGCCCCGGCGGTCGGCGGAGCGCGCACCGGCCGGCCCAGGCCCGCAACGGCTGCGCCGTCCTCCGCTGACGCTTCGGCCCTGCGGGTGCGGGCCCGCGCCGCCCGGCGCTGGGGGAGCTCCGCCGCCGGGGATGGGCCCCGGCGGCACAGGAGTCCCGACCATGTCTGCTCGCACCGATGTCTACAGCCGCGTCACCGACGAGATCGTCGCCGCGATCGAAGCTGGCCCCGGCCGGTTCCGCATGCCCTGGCATCACGATGGCGCTGCGGTCACCCGGCCCATCAACGTCGCTTCTGGCCGAGTCTACCGCGGGATCAACACGGTCTCGCTCTGGGCCGCGGCCCAGGCCAAGGGCTACACCAGCGGCGTCTGGGGCACCTATTCGCAGTGGCGGGCCAAGGGCGCCCAGGTGCGCAAGGGCGAGCACGCCAGCCTCGCCGTCCTCTGGAAGGACATCCGCCGCGACGGCGACGCCGCCGGCGACGAGACGCAGGAGGAGAACGGTCGTCCGCGCGTCTTCGCCCGCAGCTTCAGTGTCTTCAACTGCCAGCAAGTGGACGGCTATGAGCCCGAGCCCCGGCGGCTCCTGCCGGAGAGCGAGCGTCTCGCCCACGCCGAGGCGTTCATCGCCGCCCTGGGCATCGCCGTTACGTTCGGCGCAGAGGCGGCCTACTATAATGTCGCCCTCGACCGCATCTTCATGCCAGAGTTCTCGGCCTTCGAGGACGCGCATGGATTCTACGCGACGTGGCTGCATGAAGCCGCCCACGGCAGTGGCGCCGCCCACCGACTGGACCGCGATTTCACCGGCAAGTGGACCCGCCACGCCACGGCCATGGAGGAGATGGTGGCCGAGCTCACCGCCTCCTTCCTGCTGGCGGATCTCGGCATCGCGCATCAACCCCGCGCCGACCACGCCGCTTATGTCGCCTCCTGGCTGCGCGTCCTGAAGGACGAGCCGCGCGCCATCTTCACCGCCGCCGGAATGGCCCAGCAGGCGGCCGACTGGACGCACGCCCAGCAGCCGGCGGCTGAGACCGAAGCAGCCGCATAAAATTCCGGCTCGCGGCGGACGCCTTCGCGCGTCCGCCGCGGCTTCCGAGCTGCACCTCGTCCCGCTGGAGGCGGCGCCTGCCATACGGCGGCTCTTGATGTATTCTGGTGCGATATGACCTTCGCCATCCAGCCTCGCGTGCGCCTTTGACGTCCGGCGCCGTTTCTCGCGGCCTCAAGGCCGTGCCGCGCAGTGTCTGGGCGATCGGCTTCGTGTCGATGTTCATGGATATCTCCTCGGAGATGATCCACAGTCTGCTGCCGGTCTTCCTCGTGGGCACGCTGGGCGCCAGCGTTGCGCTCGTGGGCCTCATCGAAGGCGTCGCCGAGGCCACCGCCTCGGTCACCAAGGTGTTCTCCGGATGGATCAGCGACCGGCTGGGCAAGCGGAAGCTTCTGGCTGTGCTCGGCTACGGCCTCGGCGCGCTCTCCAAGCCGATCTTCCCCCTGGCCGTGACGCCGTTCGAGGTGCTGGGCGCCCGCTTCGCCGACCGGATCGGCAAGGGCATCCGCGGCGCGCCGAGGGACGCGCTGGTCGCGGACATCACCGAGCCGGGCGCCCGCGGCGCGGCCTTCGGCCTGCGCCAGGCGCCGGACACGGTCGGCGCTTTCCTCGGCCCGCTGGTGGCCATGGGGCTGATGCTGGTCCTGGCAGGGGATATCCGCGGCGTCTTCGCCTGGGCCGTCGTTCCGGGGGTGATCGCGGTGCTGCTGATGATCTTCGGGGTCGAGGAGCCGAAGCGGCCGCACGCGCCCGGCCAGGCGCGGGTCCCGATCCGCTGCCGGGAGGTCCGCGACATGGGCCGGCCATTCTGGGGGGTCGTGGGCGTTGGCGTAGTCTTCACCCTGGCCCGCTTCAGCGAAGCCTTCTTGGTTCTGCGCGCGCAGGGCGGGGGGCTCACGCCGGCCCTGATCCCGCTCGTCCTGATCGTCATGAATGTCTTCTACGCCGGCGTGGCCGCGCCGGCCGGATCGCTCTCCGACCGGATGGATCGACGGACGCTCCTGGCGATCGGCCTAGGGATCCTGGTCCTGGCGGACCTGGCGCTCGCCTTCCTGCCCTCGGTGGGGGGCGTGTTGTTCGGGGTCGCGCTCTGGGGCGTGCACATGGGCGTGACGCAGGGGCTACTCTCGGCCTTGGTTGCCGACGCCGCGCCGGACCGACTCCGGGGCACGGCCTTCGGCGTCTTCAACCTGGCGACAGGGCTGACGCTGCTCGTCGCCAGCGCCCTGGCGGGGGGTCTGTGGTCGCGGTTCGGTGCGCCCGCGACATTTCTCGCCGGCGGCGCGTTCGGCGTCGTCGCACTCACTGGCCTCATGCTCTTCCGGCCCCGTCGGACAGCTTAGAAGCGGCTTCACCTTCAGCCACACCGCGTGCCGCAAAACGTTGACTGTCAGGATAGGTCGCTGAGTTCGGCGCAGCCTTCCTTTGCGCCGATCTCGGGATCGCGCTCGAGCCGCGCCCGAACCACGCGAGCTATGTGGCGAGCTGGCTGGAGGTGCTGCGAAGAGACACGCGCTTCATCGTTTCGGCGGCGGCCCACGCCCGGCGGGCGTGTGACTTCCTGCGCGCGCTGCAGCCTGCCCCCGGCGTCGGGACGTCACCGGTAGGCGACGAGGCGGCGGCGTGAGCTCCCGGCGCGAGAAGCGCGCCGGACGGAGCGCCCGCCTCTGCGGGCGGGCGCGACACCCCCACACAACGACCTCCAATCCTGTCACGTCACCCTGGGCGTCAACGGCCTGGCGGCCGTTCCCCTCCGCTCCGCCACTCGGCTCCGCTCCGGTGACCCCCAGGGGCCCGACGTGGCCGGGGGAGAGGTCGTTGCGCATGGGGCGCAACGTCGTCTGCCTTCAGGAGCGTCAGATGACCTTCTCCCTGCATGCCTTCTCCTCGTCCGACACCAGCTTCGACGTGCAAGCCGCTGCGCTGGAGGACCCGCGGCCGCATCCCACGGAGGCGGCGCTTGTCCAGCTCGGCCGTGCGCTCATGACGGAGCTGCTGGACCTCGTCTCCGGAACTGCGCTGGAGGACGTCCAGGCCATCCTCGCGGAAAGCCTGATCGGCGCCTTCCACTCGGCGGCGGGCAGGATCGAGCGCGACGCGGACCGCGCCCGCGACCGTATGCGCATTCTCGAACGCGACTTCGACGGCTCCGAGCTCGCCGACAGCGAACTGCAGGAGGCGACCGCGGCGACCCGGTCGGCCGATGTGGCCCAGGCCGCGGCCGAGCTGGTCCGCGACGCCGCGGCGGACGTCTACGCGACGACGACCGGCGAGGTCTGGACGGCCTGGCGCGGCAGCCGGCGGGGCACGCGGCTCACCGCCGCGCAGCTCGAGGCCAAGCAGGCGATCCGCGCGATGGAGCGCCGGCGCTCGCAGGAGGCCGCGCCGGACGGTCCGGTGGTGGTCTTCCGGGCTGCCCCGTTCGCCGACAGCGAAGCGGACGCGCACCGCATCTTCGACGCGCTCAACTGGGCGAAGGCCCAGTGGCCCGACATGGCCCTGGCGACCACGGGCGCCCGGGGCGGCGAGCGGCTGGCGATCCGCTGGGCGCAGCAGAAGGGCGTCACCCTGGTCCTCGCCAGGGCCGACTTCGACCGGCACGGCAAGGCCGCGCCCTTCCGCGCCAACGACGAGCTGATGGCTCTGGAGCCGCAGTGCTGCATGACGCTCGCGCAGTCCCTGGACGCCGCGCGCGCCGGCGCCTCGCATCCGTTCGGCCCGGCGCTGAACCTGGCGCAGCAGGCCCAGGCCCGCGGCGTTCGCCACCTCGCCATCCGGCCCCGGACCGCCTGACGAATACCTCCGATGATTGACGCCTCGACCCGCTCGGCTTCGGCCGGGCGGGTTTCTTCGTTTGGCTGGTGGGGCGCGAGCCGGCCGGAATCGCGGCCCATTCGGCAATCGTTCTCGATTGGATCGCGCGTTGATCTGTGTTGATCTCAATTGATAAGAATGTATCTCCAACGGTAATTGAGGTCTTATGGCAAGATAAAAGAGATTTTTCGGCGTCTGTTTTGCTGTATAGTGTCAGGCATATAGTCTGACGTTCGCGGCCAATTACGAGTTGCCGTGACTTGCGTTCAGCGGAGGCGGTTCGATGCTGGTCCGAGACGCCCTTGAGGTCCGGATCGCGGCGGCTCCCGGCGACGACGACCGCGCCGGACGGGTGCGGCTGCCGAAGTCCCTGAAGTCCGACAGGACGCGCGTCCGGACGGCCATCATGCAGCGCCTTGCGGCCTCCCGGCTGTTCGCGATCGGCGACCGCGCCGGCGTTCTCAGGTCGGCTCAGGCGCGTTCAGGGCGCGCCTTCCGCCTCGACGTGCGCCAGCGGGTAATCGTGAAGGCGCTGGTGTCCAGGCACGCCGGGCGCGGCTCCGCGCGCACCGCAGCTCTGGCTGCGCATGTGGCCTATCTCGGCCGCTCCGGCGCCGGCGTCGACGGCGCCGCCCCAAGCTTCTTCGATCGCAGCCGGGACGATGTGGATCCCGCCGCGGCCACGGCCGTATGGGGCGACGATCGACACCACTTCCGCTTCATCGTCTCGCCGGAGCATGGTGACCGGATCAGCGACCTCCGCGACTATGCGCGGGAGGTCATGCGCCGGGTCGCCGACGACCTCGGCCAGCCTGAGCTCGAGTGGCTGGCGACCTGCCACTTCGACACCGACCAGCCGCACGCGCACATCCTGGTGCGGGGGCGGCGGGCGAGCGGGAAGGACCTGGTGATCCCGCGCGACTACATCGCCTACGGCTTTCGCGCGCGAGCCCAGGAGGTGGCGCAGGAGCGGCTCGGCGACCTGTCGCGGGCCGAGGCCGAGCGGCGGATCTGGCGCGAGACGGAGGCCAACCGGTTCACCGGGTTCGACCGCCGCCTGCTGCAGGCGGCGGACGCCAGCCTGGAGGTGGATGACGGGGTCGGGACGAACGACGCCTGGGCGGCGCTGACCCGTGGCCGCCTGCGTCACCTGGAGACGCTCGGTCTCGCTGCACGCGTCGGTCGCCGATACCGGCTTCACGCCGACCTGGAGGCGCGGCTTCGCGCTCTGCAGCTGCGGCAGGACATCATCCGCACCCTGCACCAGCGCCGGCTGGAAAGCGGCCGCGAGGTGCGGGAATTCGGCTCCGAGCGTGTGCGCGGAAGAGTCGTCGCGCGGGGCTCCCACGACGAGCTCGGCGGCGCGTCCTGGGTCGTGGTCCGCGATGGCCAGGGCGTGGAACACTACGCACGCCTGGCCTTCGGCCAGACCGCTCCGCAATCTGGGAGGTCCGTGGATCTGGTCCCTTGCCCGCGCGGGGCGCAGGTCTTCGTGGCCGGGCGAGGCGCTGAGAGGGGCCTTTAGCCTGAAATCTAAGCAGCTGCGGCAGCGGTCGCCAGGGACCCACGGCTTGCGACGCGTCGCGAACCACGCTTCCGTCGCTGACCAACTGGCCGGGGGAGACGGACGATCTCTGCCATGGATGTTTGGCGCAATGCCTTTCCCGCCTGGCTCACTCCCGCGCTGCCGCCGGTCCTAAGGACGCCAAGTTGGCATAGCGGCGCCGATGGCGGGCCTGCCGGCTATGGTCCTGGCTGCTCATCTGCGAGACGCGTGCGTGTCTCGGCTTTGGCTCTCGATCCTGCAGGCTGGATGGCGGTGGTCGATCCGCCGCTCGTTCTAGCGTTCGGCTCTTTTGGAGACCCGATCGACTCTATGCCCTCGACGCTGACCAGCAGCCCATCGTCGGCGCTCGGCAACGGCGATCCGCAGGGCATAAGGTGAGCCGGAACCATCGACGCGCAGCGGAGATGGAGCCTTCGTCGTGTTTCCTGCTCGACCAGGTCAAGACGTCTGATACTTGAGCCGGATCGTCGCGCGCCTTCGCGCCGCAGAGCCGAAGCTGCACGCCGTGGTCCTTCGCGGCAGCCATGAGCGGCAAAGGCGCGACCAAGTCGACGTCGACATCATAGCCTTTACCGATGAAGCCCTCGGACAAGTGATCGGACCGGGTTCGAGATTAGCGCCGAGGGCCGGATGATCCACGTCTCGGTGAGCGCCGCGCCACTGGGAGATTTCCGATAAGGAGAGATCAGGCCCGCGAGTTGGGCGATGGGCTTCCCGGTTGAGACGCCATGCGCGTCGTCTGGGCGACGCCGAAGGGCCAAGCGTGCTCGGGGAAGATCCCAGCGAGCGGCTGCCGCCGAGGCCGCCGCAACTCGAGGACGCCGCTGCATCGCCCGTGTCGTTCTTGTCCGATTGACGTACTCGCCGACTGCGGCGGGACAGCCGCGGCTCATGGCGGAGCTGCGCAGTTCGCGGGCTCAATAATATGACGGTGCGCTTGCGGTCTAAGCAGATGGTCCGGCAGAGGTTGGCGAGAGAGTGCGCGGCCAAGTCCGAAGGGAACGGCCTCGGCAGGCCGTGGGCCAGCCGCAAAGCCCGGGTCGCGACCTGCCGAGGCTCCAGACGAGGAGAGCCAGTCTGGACACCCACAATGGGACGCCGGACAGCAAACATCAAGCCCGCCCGGTTCCCGTTCCGGCGAGGTGCGGCGATCCCTCAGCTAGCCTGATGCGACGGGCGAGCCTGGGGCAGCGAGGACGTCCGTCGATCCGACCGCCCTCGGAACGGTTCACGGCGGACGCCACGTCAGGGGGGCGTCGGCGCGGGCGCCGGCGGGACGGTCCGAAACGCCGTCGCGGCCATACCCCGCTGCTCGCCGGCCGCGAAAAGCGCCTGCATATGAGGCCGGCTGAAGTCCAGGAAGTTCTCGTCCAACCCGTCGGGGATCTCACCGACCTCCAGCTTCAGGCCCTTGTCGCTTGCGGCAAGCTTCACGTTGGTGAGCTCGGAGCGAGTGAGGGATTTCAGCATGGTGTCGAAGCTTCGCGCTATGATTTTGAGGCCGCCCACCGGAACGACGGCAAACCGCGGCGTGGTCCGACTGTTGAGGAGGATGAAGACGCGCGCCGCCCCCGTGGTGCGCGTCGGGTCGCCGAGCAAGGCCTGCGGCGCGACGAAGAAGTTGGCCACCGTGCCGCCGTCGGCGTGCAGCTCAGAAACCGCCTGGCCGTCCCGTTCGAAGGTCAGCAATACGGGGGGGAAGACGCCCGGAATGCTCGACGAGGCGATCAGGATGTTCTGAAACAGCTGACGGGACGCAGGATCGGTGCGCTGCGCCAAGGCCCCCATGTCCCACACCACCTGCGTCTGAGTGTCCAGGCTGGTCGTGGCGATATAGAGCCGCCGACCCTTCCGGTGTTCGGCTCCCACGGCCTCGATGAGACCGGGCGTAACGCTCTTGGTGATGAGCTTTCTCAAAGGTTCCGGCTTGAAGACGCCGGGCCAAAACAAGGCGCCAAGGCCTCGCGACCGAAGCAGATTCTTCGCGCGGCCATCGGTGAAGGCTTCGCGAAGCGCCGGATCAAAGGCCGAGCCCGCGAAGACGAACGGTGCAATGAGCGCGCCCGCGCTGACCCCCGTTACGACGTCGAATTCAGGCCTGTCGCCACGCCGGCCCCATCCGTACATGACGCCGGCGCCATAGGCGCCATTGGCGCCGCCGCCCGATAGGGCAAGGAGCTGAAGCTCGCCACTGGGGTGTTGGCGCCCCACGCCGCCGATATCCCCAAGGAAACGGGCGCGGGTCCCGGGCTCGATGAAATTGTAGCGGTAGTCCGGGCTCGCGGCGTGAAGCGTCTCGAGCGCATAGGGCACGCGCGGAAGGGTCTGACAACCGCCAAGGAGGAACGATGCAAGCGCCAGCGCGGCGAGGACGCGTCTCATCGGCGAGCTAGGGCTTCACCGCGGGCCGGCTCCCGGCGATCGCCCGCGGCGCGGCGGGCGGCTTGCAGCCTCGGGCCTGTCCCACACCCTTCAAGTAGCTTCGGCGGGCTATACCGGCGGCAATCGCCTCCTGCACCTTGCGGTCCCGGCGCTCCGCCCCGGACAGCTTCCTGATCCAGCTGCGCATCGGGATGATGTCGGAGACGACGCTCGCGACCACGCCATAAGCCGCCTTTTCATCGTCGTCTTCGGCCTCTCTTTCAGGGCTTCGGTCGTCGAAATCATCCCCGAGGACTTCGCTCAGGTCGCTGATTTCCCTTCTCAGCGTCACACAACTGCGCTGCCCCGATCGTGCATAAGGATTGTCCACCGCCTGCACCAGGATCGGCGGGATCTTGGTCTTGATCAGGTTCAGATCCCGGAGCGGCGACGTCACCGCGCCCTCTAGGCTTTGTTGGTTCTGCTCCGAAGACGTGAGGGGGTGTTGCGCGGTCTTCCCCTTCTCAGCCTTGGGGTCTGAGGGCGGCGGCTGCGGCTGAGCGTCGGCGGAACCGGCCATCGCCGCGACGGCGCCCAGTAAGATTGAGAGAATGACCGATCTCGAAGCCCTGCGCATCGTGCCACCTGAACCTATGGATGGTTTGCGAGACCGAGTCGCACCGCGACGAACTCGTGATGCAACGATTGCGGCGAAGCTTGGTTGCAGTTTTGGCGGACCCTTCGGACCCAAGCCGGAGGCGTTGGCTGTGAGCCGCCTGATCGGCCTCGAATTCGCCGCCTTGCCGCCTATTCTCATAGACTAGCAAGATGCGCGGCTTACAGGCGAAGTGAGGCGAGGGGGGCGGACTGCGGGCCGCCCCGAAAGGTTCAGCTGTGATGTTCTCGGAGCACGCCGGCAGGGCGCGAGGCATCGAGAGGCGCGTCAGTCGGGCTGAAGTTCACGCCGTTCAGGGCTAAAGCGGATTCGGCAGCCTATTCTCCAGGCCCTTCTTCATACTGCCAAGCCTGTTTCGAGACCGACGTCGAGAAGCGTGGCGACAGTGGAACCCTCGAACTCGGCCAGGAAATCGATGGGCCGATCGCAGGCGTCGCGCTGGCGTTTTTTGAGCTTGTCGCGCGCCGCAATCGCAGCGATCCTTTTGCCGGAGGGCCGTCAATGTGGGTCAGTTGCGACGAAGCCATCGCCGGGGCGAAGCGGCGGCTGCGCACCTTCGCCAGCGCGCCCGATCCGCATCGCCATGCGCGCGCGCTCCAGGCCGGCCTTGCAGCGGCGGAGGACTGGCCCGCAGCCGACCGCGAGGTCATCGTCGCGTTGGGCGCTTGGCTGCGGGACAATCCGCCGTCCGATGCCTTGCGCGATAGGTGCGCCGCGGTCTTGGCGGTGCTCACGGAGTCCCGATCGCTGCGCGTTCCGTCAAGGTCGCGGGTCCATGGCGACCGTCGCGGAGACCTGGCGCCGAGGCGGTGAGTTGGCTGATCGCCGGACCGCGCGGCGTGTGCGGGTCCGCAGCGGCCGCCAGCTCGGCTGCAAGGTGCGATCGCGGGTGCGCGAGATCGCCAGACGGAGACAAGCCGCCCCGGCCGCACCACCTGATGAGGCCCCATCGTGACCCTCGGGCGCCGTGAAGCGGGACCGGAGTGATGTCCTTGTCCGCGGGCGGCCGCAGCCGCGGCCGCCGCTGGCCTTGTTCAGGGAGTCGTTTCCTCTTCCCAATCCCTTCGTTATGCTCGTCGCCACGGGTGTCTCCAAAGCCGGGGGAATAATTGCGAAGAGACGCACGCGAACGGCGTGAGCGCCTCGTTTGCGCCGCGGCTGAGGTCTTCGAAAGAGAGGGCTATCACGTTCCGCTGGAGAAGATCGCCGCCGCCGCCGCGGTCGGGCGCGCCACCCTCTACCGGAACTTCCCCGACCGCACCGCGCTGGCGATCGCCGTGATCGAAGCGCACATCGACGGTCTCGCCAAGCGGATCGAACTCATCGGCGAGCGAACCGACGCCTTTTTCATATCCCTCCGGGAACTGGCGAACCTTGCTTTGGCCACAAGGGCCTTGAGCCGCGCGGTCCGTGAAGAGGGGCGGGACACCGCCTGGATCGATCGCCTGCGTGGACGGGTCGAAGCGCTGAACGCCGGACCCTTGGCGCGGGCCAAGGCCGCGGGCCTGGTACGAGCGGACTTCGATATCGCCGATGTCCATATGATTGCCCAGA
>Ga0255338_1000314_pt1 | contig 178433 bp, 168 predicted proteins | sample MeOH1_35cm_T4_19_FD_203715 | JGI IMG/M metagenome (GOLD analysis project Ga0255338, IMG submission 203715) | Sandy soil microbial communities from University of British Columbia, Vancouver, Canada - MeOH1_35cm_T4_195 | ecosystem: Engineered > Artificial ecosystem > Sand microcosm >... | reverse complement strand
TGGTGCGGCGGCAGCTCCCGCAGGAACGTCGCCATCGCACGAAGATCGGCGTCGCCCAGGTGCTGCGTGCTGCTGAACACCACCTCGGCCATCGGACCCATCGCCGCGGCACGGGTCGTCTGTCCATCCTTTAGCAAACGCACGATGTCCTCGGGCGTCCAGGCCTGCACGCCTGCTTCCGCCGGCGCGGCCAAGGAGGGTGCGTACCAGTTCTGCATCGGGATCAGTCCGCCACTCAGTTCCAGCTTGTCGTTCGTCGCGCCGAAGACGTTGCGCGGCGCGTGGCATGCCTGGCAGTGGCCCAGGCCTCGCACCAGGTAGGCGCCACGGTTCCACTCCGCGGATTTGCCGGCCTGCGGCTCGAACTCGCCGGGAGAGAAGAAGAGCGCACGCCAGACTGCCAGCGACACTTGCGAGCTGTAGGGGAAGCGCAGGTCGTGCGGATTGTTCGGCTGCTTCACCGCAGGCTGACTGCGCAGGAATGCGTAAAGCGCGTCTGAGTCCTCGCGCGTCACGAACGTGTAGTCTGGATACGGGAACGCAGGGTACAGAAGGCGGCCATCGCGGGACCTCCCGTGGTGCATGGCGCGCCAGAAGTGGTCCTCGTTCCACTTGCCAATCCCCTCTTGCGGATCTGGTGTGATGTTGGTCGCGAACACCGTGCCAAACGGCGTCGCGATCCCCTTGCCGCCTGCGAACGCGGCGCCGCCGCGGGCGGTATGGCAGGCCGCGCAGTTCCCTGCTTTCGCCAGGTAGGCGCCGCGTTGCACCAGTTCAGCCGCGGGGACGCCGATCGGAACGTCATCGCTGACGGGCGCTTCGCCTCGGATGTTCATCCAGGCGACCAGTGCCGCTGTGGCGAGGCCAAGGAGGACAGGCACGACAAGCGCCGTCACGCACTTCGAACGAAAGGCTCTCATCGCAGCCCACTCCCGCATTCCATCGCGGCCTCGCGCGGCAGGCTGACCGCCGGGCTGGCCCCGGGCGGCACGGGCTGCGATGACAACCATACCGCCATCGCACTTACGTCCTGGGCGGAAAGGCGGCGGGCGATCTCGCCCATGCAGTCCGGCGCGGCGGCGCGGCGCGATCCATTCCGCCACCCGCCGAACTGCGCCAAAAGATAGTCGCGCGACAGCCCCAGCAGCCCCGGTATGGCGGGTGCCACGCCGGTCATGGCCGCGCCGTGGCAACTCGCACAAGCCGGGATGCCGCGGCTGGCATCGCCGTGCCGCACCAACTGCTCCCCACGTGCGAGCTTCGCGGCAGCCGCGTTGGTGGTCTGCGGTGGCGGGTACGGCAGTTCCAGCGAGGCGAAGTAGCCGGCGATCTCCCGCAGGTACTGATCGGACATGTGGTCGAGCAGGTAGGCCATCGTCCCGTTCTGGCGCGTGCCGTCGCGGAAGTTCACCAGCTGGTTGTAGAGGTAGCCTGCCGGCTTGCCGGCAATGCGCGGGAAGAAGGCTTCACTGGTGGCGCGCCCCTCCTGCCCGTGGCACGCGACGCACGCTTTCATGCGTTGGCCCATTGTGTCCGCAGCGGTGGCAGCGGATGCGCCGGAGATTGCAAGCAGGCACAGCACGGTTTGCATGCTGCGGCGCAGGAGGGGCGGTGAAGGTCTCATTGCAGTGACGTAGTCTGCCTGCGGTGCGCCGAAGATGTAAGACTCAGATGCGCCGAAAACGACCGTATCAGCGCTGCGGATTAGGGGAATTTCGGGGGGAGATCTGCGCCTGCAGAACAGAAGGCGAAAATGCTGCAAAGCACATACCAGGGCAGACGTGACCAGGAAGTACGAGGAACTCGCACACGAGATCGAAACGCTGATCTCTTCCGGCACCTTGCGCCCCGGCGAGCGGCTGCCGTCCATTCGCGAAACCGTGTCGAGCCGTGGCGTGAGTGCTTCGACGGTGTTCGAGGCTTACTACCTGCTGGAGCGTCACGGAGTAGTCGAGGCGCGGCCCTGTGCCGGCTATTTCGTCGCGCAGCGTGCCGTGGAGGCCGGGACGGAGCCGCGGCTGATGGAGCCCTCCGCCGGGCTGCGTGAAGTCGCCGTCAATGACCTGGTGCTGGATGTGCTGGGATCCCTTCGGCACCGGGATGTGGTGCCACTGGGCTCTGCCTTCCCGGCCCCGGCGCTGTTTCCGCTGGATCGCCTGGCCCGGGGCATGAGTGCCGCCATGCGTAGGCTCGATGCGCGAGAGGTGCTGGAAAACCTCTCACCCGGGAGCGAAGAGCTGCGGCGCCAGCTTGCGTTGCGCTACGTCGCGACTGGCTCTCTCGTGAGCGCAAGCGCCTTCAGCTGAAGGCGGTCGAGGTGGCCACGCATCCGCGTCATGGAGTGCAGGTTGGTGCATTGCGCACGGTGCTGGAATGCCATCCCGTCAAGGCCTGCTGGTTCATGCCGAACTTTCAGAATCCTACGGGCGCGCTGATGCCGGCTGATCAGAAGAAGGCGCTCGTGGACTTGCTGACGCAGCACCGGGTGCCCCTGATCGAAGACGACGTTTACGGCGAGCTCTACTTCGGTGTCCGGCGCCCGGCGCCCGCCAAGTCCTTTGATCGCCAGGGCTGGGTGATGCACTGCAGTTCGTTCTCGAAGAATCTCGCGCCGGGATACCGCATCGGGTGGGCGGCCGCCGGCCGCTTTGCACCACAGGTGGAACGCCTGAAGCTCACGAGTACGCTGTCCGTTGCCGTTCCCTCGCAAGTGGCGGTGCTCCACTTCCTGATGCTGCGTGCACGAATACAGCAAAAAAGACCCCGGAACCGGCGGGCACCATTTACGCCTTGGCCAGCGGCTTCATCACGCGCGCTACCTGTGGTTGATGATGTGCCCACGTCGACCCAACTCGCGCGTCACGCATCCGTCTCGCTGTTTTTTTAAGAAGGTCTGCTGCCGAGATCGCCCGTGCCATCAAGGCTCGGCGCCTGACGCAACAGGACGCAGCCGCACTGCTCTGGTCGCGACCAGTCCAAGATTTATCGCATCACGCGCGGGCCGTTCCGCGGTGTCAGCGAGGCAGGCAGCCGCTATACTCCCGAAGGTGTCTGGTCTCGCCAACGTCTCGTTGCCGGGCGAGGACTGACCAGAGTACCCATGTCGCGGCGGATTCCCCCTCTCAACCCACTACGGACTTTCGAGGTAGCAGCCAGACACCTGAGCTTCACGCGCGCGGCGGAGGAACTGTTCGTCACCGCGGCCGCGGTCAGTCACCAGATAAAGACGCTGGAGGAAAGCCTCGGGGTCGTGCTGTTCGTCCGCCACCCGAAATCGCTTGAACTGACGAAGGCCGGCGCGGCTTACCTGCCCGGCATCCAGCGCGCCTTCAAGCAGATGGCCGAGGCCACCCAGCAGCTCCACCTGCGGGGCAACTCGCGCACCCTGAAGATCAACGTGCCGCCGACCTTCGCGGTGAAGTGGCTGATCCCGCGCATGGTCCGGTTCCTGAAGGAGCATCCTGCGATTGATCTGAAGGTGTCCACCCAGGCTAAGCAGGTGGACTTCGACCGCGATGATTTCGACCTCGCGGTGCGCTATGGCCGCGGGGTGTATCCCGGCCTGCACGCTGAGCTGTGCCTGCCGGTCGAGGTCTTTCCGGTCTGCAGCCCGGCGCTGCTCCAGGGCGAGCATCCGCTGCGCGTTCCGGACGACCTGCGGCACCACACGCTGTTGCACGACGACAGCACCTATGCCGACAGCAGCAATCCGGACTGGGCGATGTGGCTGCAGCATGCCGGCGTGGAGGGCGTCGATCCGACGCGTGGCCCGTCGTTCTGGCCCAGCCACCTGGTGATCAACGCGGCGATAGACGGCCTCGGCGTCGCCCTGGTCAAGAAGAACTGGGTGGAGAAGGACATCGCCGAGGGCCGCCTGGTGCGGCCCTTCCCGATCAGCCTGCCAGTCGAGTTTTCCTATTTCCTGGTCTACCCCGAGGCGCGCGCGAGCGATGAGCTGATCACAACCTTCGTCGAGTGGGTGCGCAGCGAGGTCGCCAAGGACGCCGCTCGGCCCTGAGCCGGCCGCTGCTCAGCGCCCGACGAAAACCGCCGGCGCCTTGGCCAGGAAGGCCCGGTAGCCGATCCGGAAATCTTCGGTCTCGAAACAGGCGTAACACTCGTCGATCTCGGGGGCGTCCAGCGGGGCTGGGCTGTCCAGCCGGCGGATGAAGCGCTTGTGCCAGCGCGCCACCAGGGGCGCGCCTTCGCCGATGCGATGGGCGGTCGCCAGCACTTCCTGCTGCACCTCGGCGTCCGGCACCACGCGGTTCACCAGGCGCTTGGCCAGAGCCTCGGCGGCGTCGAACACGCGCCCCTCCAGCAGGATCTCGAGCGCCACCGCGCTGCCCACGAGCGAAACCAGCGGCCGCAACTCGTCGTAGGAGACGACTAGGCCGAGGCGCTTGACAGGAATCCCGAAGCGGCTGGAGGCGCCGCAGATGCGCATGTCGCACACCGAGGCGATCTCCAGCCCTCCGCCCACGCAGGCGCCCTGGATCATGGCGATCACCGGATGCGGGCAGTTCGCGATCGCCATCATCGCTGCGTGGGTGGTGTGGGCGAAGGCCCTGGCCTGCTCCACGTTCGAGCGCACGACGGCGAATTCGGCCACGTCCGCGCCGGCCGCGAACGCCTTGTCGCCCGCGCCGCGCAGCACGACACAGCGCAGGCTATCGTCCGCCGAAAGCGCCTGGAAAGCGCGGGCCAGGCCCGACCACATTTCCAGGTCGAGTGCGTTCATCTTCCCGGGCTTGTTGAGGGTGACGGTGGCGGTGGCGCCGTCGCGGTCGATCAGGATGGTGCTGGTCATGAATGGGGTGGTGGAGACGACAAAACGCCGAGTCTAGTGAGCGCACCGCGGCGCCTCAACCGACAAATTTTCAAGCGGCTGCTTATAAAAACTTGTGCAGGCCGCCGCCGCGATGCGGGCTGCCCGCTCTCAAGTTTTCTAGGGCTCGCGTCAAGTAAATGTCGTTTGTTCCAGCGGGGAGGGTCTGCCTAGAATTCTTCATGCAAGGCAAACTGACGGCCGCCGCCATCCTTCCCGTCGATCACGAACGCGCCACCCTCGTCGGGCGGGTGTGGCTGCCCGGGCGGGGCTGCCCGGCGCCGGTGCTGGTGCGCGGGGGCGTGCTGCACGATCTCGGCGCGATTGCGCCCACCGTCAGCCAGCTGCTGGAGCTGGAATCGCCGCTGGCCGCGCTGGCGGTGGCTTGGGAGCGGCCGCCGATCGCCAGCCTGGCCGAGGTGCTCGCCAACACCGATCCGGCAACGCGCGACGCTTCGCGCCCCTGGCTGCTCGCGCCCTGCGACCTGCAGGCGCTCAAGGCCAGCGGCGTCACCTTCGTCGCCAGCATGCTGGAGCGGGTGATCGAGGAGCAGGCGCGCGGAGACGCAGCGCGCGCCGAAGCGGTTCGCGCTGCGGTGGTGGCGGTCATCGGCAAGGACCTGGCGCGCATCCGCCCCGGCTCGCCGGAGGCGGCGCACCTGAAGGAGGTGTTGATCGCCCAGGGCGTGTGGTCCCAGTACCTGGAGGTGGGCATCGGCCCCGACGCTGAAATCTTCACCAAGTCGCAACCGATGTCCGCGGTCGGCTGCGGCGTGGAGGTCGGCATCCACCCCGGCTCGGTGTGGAACAACCCCGAGCCCGAGATCGTGCTCGCCGTCAACAGCCGGGGCGCCGTGGTCGGCGCCGCGCTCGGCAACGACGTCAACCTGCGCGATTTCGAGGGCCGCAGCGCCTTGTTGCTCGGCAAGGCCAAGGACAACAACGCCTCCTGCGCCATCGGGCCGTTCATCCGCCTGTTCGACACCGGTTTCGGGCTGGACGATGTGCGCGGCTGCGACGTGCTGCTGGCCATCGAAGGGCCCGACGGTTATCGCCTGAGCGGCAGCAGTTCAATGTTCCGGATCAGCCGCGACCCGCTCGACCTGGTCGGGCAGGCTATCGGCGCGAACCACCGCTACCCCGACGGCCTGATGCTGTTCCTAGGCACGATGTTCGCTCCCACCGCGGACCGCCTACAGCCCGGCCAGGGCTTCACCCATGTGGTCGGCGACGTGGTCACCGTCCACACGCCCGGATTGGGCGCGCTGGTCAACCGGGTGAACCGCGCCGACCGTTGCGAGCCCTGGACCTTCGGCATCGGGGCGCTGCTGTCCCGGCTCGCGGCCCGCTGATTCCCCGACACATCCCAAGGAAACTACTCGATGGAAAACTACGATTCGCACCATTGCAGCAGGGAGGACCTGCAGGACTTTCTAACCCACGTGTTGTCGGCGGCCGGCTGCGACGCGCCGAGCGCCGCGGCAGTCACCCGCGCCGTGGTCGACGCCTCGGCCCGGGCCTACGACACGCACGGGGTTCGCCTGATCCCCTGGTACCTGCAATGCCTCGAAGGTGGGCGCATCAACCGCTCGCCGCGCATCGGCATCAGCCGCAAGGCGCCCGCCATCGTCCACGTCGACGCCGACAACGGCTTCGGCCATCTCGCCAGCTATCGCGCGATCGACGCGCTATGCGAGGCGGCGGACCAGCAGGGCGTCGCAGTTGCGACGGTCGGGCGGTCCTCGCACCATGGCGCAACCGGCTGCTACACGGTGGAAGCGGCGCGCCGCGGATTCGCCGCGCTCGGCATGACGCACGCCGACGCGGTGGTGGTACCGCATGATGGCATCACTCCGTTCTTCGGCACCAATCCGATCAGCTTCGCGGTGCCGCTCGAAGGCGAGGAGCCGCTGGTCCTCGATATGGCCACCAGCTCGATTCCGCTCAACCGCGTCATGCTGCGCCGCTCCACAGGCGCGCCCCTGCCGCCGGACGTAGCGGTGGACGGCGAGGGGCGGGTGACGACCGATGCGCACCAGGCAGCTGCACTGCTGCCGGTGGGCGGGGAGAACTTCGGCTACAAGGGCGTCGGGCTGGCCGGCATGGTCGACATCTTCTGCTCTGCCTTCACCGGCATGCAGCATGGCGCGAAGTTCCCTTGCTTCAACGGTCCGGACTTCAGCCGGCCGATCGAGATCGGGCACTTCTTCATCGTCATGCAGCCCGCCTTGTTCCAGGCGATGGCCGCCTTCAATGCCTCAGTGAGCGCGCTGGTGGGCGACCTGCGGCGGCAACGGGCCAAGCCGGGCAAGGCGGTCCACGCGCCCAGCGACCTCGAGAAGGCCGAGGCAGGCCGGCGGGCGCGCGAGGGTATTCCGCTGGACCCGGTCACCTGGCGCGCGTTCCAGCTGCTGGGCCAGCGCTACGGCTGCCCGCTCGAGCAGCACGTAGCCGCCTGAGGTCAGCAAGTTTTTATATCGCGAGCTTTCAAAAATTGTCGTTTGACCCATGGGCGGGCCATCCCTAAAGTTCATCTCGCCCCCAAACGAGAGCACAAGGAGACATACATGACCATCGAAAACCCGGGCCGCCGCAGCGTCCTCAAAGGCATTTCCGCCGCGGCGGTGACACTCGGCGCCGGCGCGTCCCTGACCAGCCGGCAAGCGCTGGCCGCTGATCCGGTGCAGTTGATCAGCCACCGCTATCCGGCCCTGGAATTTTGGGCCGGCAAGATGAAGACGGCGCTGCCCGGCGTGGACGTCAACGCCCAGTTGATGCCCTTCGAGAAGATGGGCGAGTTGGTCACCATCGCCATGTCGTCCAAGGCGTCGACCTTCGACATCGTCTACGTGATCGACTCCACCGTGGCTTCCTACGCGCGCAACGGTTGGCTGCGTCCGCTGGACGACCTGTGGGCCAAGTACAAGAATGAATTCAACCTCGGCGATTATTCCGACGCCGCGATGAAGATGTGCAGCTACAACGGCCGCATCTACGCGCTGCCCGGCACGGTCAACGTGATGATGATGTACTACCGCAAGGACCTGCTGGATGCCAGCGGGAAGGCCCTGCCCAAGACGGTGGCGGAGTACCAGGCGCTGGCCAAGGCGCTCCACTCGCCGGCGCGCGCCGGCACCATCAGCTGCCTGAAGCCGACCGACGCGGCGATGAACGAGGCGCACTGGTACATGAACACCATCGGCCAGGGCTGGTTCGACGACAAGTGGAAGCCGATCTTCAACAACGCGAGCGGCGTGCGCGCCATCGAGGCCCTGAAGGAGACGACCCGCGCAGCCCAACGAGGCTTTGTCACCGCGGCCAACGACGAGTGCACCATCGCCCTGCAGCAGGACGCGGCGGCGCTCGGCATGCAGTGGGCCACCCGTGCCCGCTCGGTGGATGACCCGAAGCAGTCCCGCGCAGCCGGCAAGTTCGAATGGGCGCCCATGCCCCAGGGCCATGCCCGGGTGCTGGCCGACGGCTACGCCATCTCGGCCTTCAGCAAGCAGGATCCCGACCTGCTGTTTCGCATCATGGCCACCGCCACCCGGGAGGCCAACATGCGCGAAGCTGCGGGCATGATGGTGCCGCCGCGCAAGGCCCTGCTCAGCGACCCCCAGTTGCGGGCCAGCAACCGGTTCTATCCGGCGGCCGCCCAGGCCATCGAAAGCGGCACGCCGTTCCCGGCGCTGCCCGAGTTCTACGCCGTGGGTGAATTCATCTCCCGCCGCATCCTGCAGGCCGTCACCGGCGAAATGCCGGTCAAGCAGGCGCTCGATACCGCGGCCGGCGAGACTGAGGCCTACCTGAAGACCCGCGGCTACTACCGCTGAATCGGCTCGCGAGCAACCCCGCACAAAGGCAGGATCCCATGGCTTCCGTACAGATCAGCGGCATCGAAAAGCATTTTGGCGGCACCCACGTCATCCGCGGCGTGGACATCGACATCGACGACGGCGAGTTCTGCGTGCTGGTCGGCCCGTCGGGGTGCGGCAAGTCCACGCTGCTGCGCATGATCGCCGGCCTGGAGGAGGCCGACGAAGGGCGGATCTCGATCGGGACCCGCGTGGTCAACGAGGTGCCGCCCAAGGACCGCGACATCGCGATGGTGTTCCAGAACTACGCGCTGTATCCGCACATGTCGGTGCGCGAGAACATGTCGTTCGCGCTCAGCCTGGCGCGCCAGCCGAAGCGGGAAATCGAGCAGCGCGTGGCCCGGGCTGCCGAGATCCTGGGCCTCGGCCCGTACCTCGAACGCTTCCCGCGCCAGCTTTCGGGCGGACAGCGCCAGCGGGTCGCCATGGGCCGGGCCATCGTGCGCAATCCGCAGGTGTTCCTGTTCGATGAGCCGCTGTCCAACCTCGACGCCAAGCTGCGCGTGCAGATGCGCACCGAGATCCGCGAGTTGCACCAGCGGCTGAAGACTACCTCGGTCTACGTCACCCACGACCAGACCGAAGCCATGACGATGGCCGACAAGATCGTGGTGATGCGCGGCGGCGTGGTGGAGCAAGCGGGCGCGCCGCTCGAGCTCTACGACCGGCCGGTCAACACCTTCGTCGCCACCTTCATTGGCTCGCCGGCGATGAACCTGCTGCCTGGCGTGATCGGCGCCCTAAGGGGCGGGCAGGTAGTGCTGGAGGGCGGCGCCAGCCTGCCGCTGCCGGCCGGGAGCCGCGCGGAGGAGGGGCAGAAGGTGCTGTACGGGATGCGGCCCGAGCACTGTTCGGTCGGCAGTACCGGCTTGCCGGTGGAGGTGGCGGTGGTCGAGCCAACCGGCGCCGACACCCAACTCTATTGCCGCTTCCACGGCCAGGAAGTGACGGCGACGGTGCGCGACCGCAGCGACTGCCGCCCCGGCGACCGGATTGTGCTCGCGCCCGACCCCGCGCGGGCCCACCTGTTCGACGCGGCCACTGGCCAGCGGCTGGCGGCCTGAAGGCGGACATGGCCGTGGACACCGTCATCCAAAGTCCGGGCGTGGCCCAAGCCGCCCCGGCCCGCCGCCACCGTCCGGCTAACCGCCGCCGACTCTGGCCCTTCCTGCTGCCCAGCGCGATCGTCTCCTTCTGCATCCTGTTGTTCCCGCTGGGCTACGCGGTGTACCTCAGCTTCTTCAACTACTACCTGGACAGCGGGGCCAGCACGTTCGTCGGCTTCGGCAACTACGCCGACCTGCTGGGCGACGCCCGCTTCTGGACTTCGCTCGTCCGCACCTTCGCCATCGTGGTGTCGGCCGTCGGGCTGGAGTTCTGCGCCGGCCTGGCGGTCGCCTGGGGCCTGTACCGCCTGACGGTCGGCGTGCGCACGCTCAACCTGCTGATGTTCCTGCCGCACATCATCACGCCGGTGGTGGCGGCGCTGTTCCTCAAGTGGATCTTCGCCGGGCGCTGGGGGCTGCTGGATTCGATCCTCGCCGGCCTCGGCATCTTCCCGCCCGACTGGCTGGGGGACCCGATGTGGGCGCGCGTCACCGTGGTGCTGGCCGATGCCTGGCAGTTCACGCCCTTCATGATCCTGGTGCTCTACGCCGGCCTCAACACCGTCGATCAGAGCCAGATCGAGGCGGCGCAGATCGACGGCGCCAATGGCCGGCAGATCCTGTTTCGCATCATGCTGCCTTCGATCCGGCCGCTGGTCGCCTTCGTGCTGACCATGCGGATGATGGACGCCTTCCGCTACTTCGACACCATCTACGTGCTCACCTCCGGCGGTCCGGGCTCGGCGACCGAGACCCTGACCATGCAGACCTATGCACTGGCGTTCCGTCTGTTCCAGGTCGGCAAGGCCTCTGCACTCGGCGTGCTCACGCTGCTCGCGGTGCTGCTACTGGCCGCCATCCTGATCTTCACCATCGGCCGCAGCAAGGAGAAATCCGCATGAATGCCCGCGCTCCCCGCATGTCTCAGGCGCTGCTGTTCCTGGCGCTGTGCCTGTTCACCGCGCTGATGCTGACACCGGTGATCTGGGCCTTCATGACCTCGATCAAACAGCCGGTCGACGCCTTCGCGATTCCGCCCAAGCTGGTCTTCGCGCCGACGTTCGAGTTCCACCGGCAGGTCTGGGTCGAGAAGGGCTTCGCCGGCTTCCTCGTCAACAGCCTGGTGATCGCGGCGAGCACGGTGCTGATATCGGTTTCGATCGGCACCATGGCGGCGTACGGCCTCTCGCGTATGCGGGGCAGGGCGGCCAAGGGCATCCTGTTCGGCCTGCTGTCGCTGCGCATGTTCCCGCACATGTTGCTGGCGATCCCGTTCTTTCTGCTGGCCAAGTTCCTGAACCTGATCGACACCTATCCGGCGATGGTGCTGGCGTTGGTGGCGATCAACCAGCCCTTCACCATCTGGCTCATGCACAGCTTCTTCGTCGACGTGCCCGCCGAGATCGACGAGGCGGCGGCGATCGACGGCGCCAACGAGTGGCAGACCTTCTTCCGGGTGGTGCTGCCGATCGTGCGGCCGGGCCTGTGGGTGACCGCGCTGTTCAGCCTGCTGCTGGCCTACAACGAGTTCCTGTTCGCGCTGGTGCTGACGGGGCCGCACACCAAGACCCTGCCGGTCGCCATCGCCGAATACGGCGGCGAGGACCTGAACTACTGGTCGCTCTCGGCCGCCGCCGCCATCGGCATCATGATTCCCATCATGGTCTTCATGGCGCTGATGCAGCGCCACCTGGTGCGCGGGCTCGCTCTCGGGGCAGTAAAGTGAAGCGGCTGGACATGGTGGACGCGCACCAGCACGTGCTGCGGATCGGCCACCACGATTACTTCTGGCTCCAGCCGGGCAGCGCTATCCATCGTGACTACGGTCTCGAGGACCTGCGGCCCCTGCTCGGCGGCGTGACCGGGACGGTGCTGGTGCAGGCCGCGCCCAGTGCCGAGGAGACGCAGTTCCTGCTCGAGGTGGCGGCGGCTTCGGACGGGCTGGTCCGAGGCGTGGTGGGCTGGGTGGACCTCGCTGCGCCGGCGGCGCCCGACGCGATCGCCGCGCTGGCCGGCAACCCGATCGTGAAGGGCGTGCGTCCCATGCTCGGCTTCATCGAGGACACCCGCTGGATCCTGCGCCCGGAGATCCAGCCCGCGCTCAAGGCGCTGGCCCGCGAGGGGCTGCGGCTCGACATGCCGGCCCGGCCGCGCCACCTGCCGCTGCTGGCCGAACTGGCGGAACTGCATCCGGCGCTGGCGGTCGTGATCGACCACGGCGCCAAGCCGGCCATCGCCCGCGGCGAGTTCGACGGCTGGGCGCGCGACATCGCGCAGGTGGCGCGCGACACGCTCGTCTTCTGCAAGCTGTCCGGGCTGGCAACCGAGGCCAGCACGGGCTGGACCGACGAAGAACTGCGCCCCTATGTCGACCACCTGGTCGAGAGCTTCGGCCCCGACCGGCTGATGTGGGGCAGCGACTGGCCCGTGGTCGACCTGGCCGGCGGCTTCACCCGCTGGCGCGAGGCCTGCCTGCGCTTGCTGCCGGCCGACCTGCATGCCGCCGTCATGGGCGAGACCGCCCGGGCCTTCTACGGCCTCGACGTCCCGGCCCTTCATTGAACCCAACACGCCGGAGCGTTCTCCTGATGACCGTGCCTTCCCCCAAACCCCTGCCCTTGTCCAAGCTCAAAGTCCTCGACGTGAGCCAGGTCATGGCGGGCCCGTTCTGCTGCATGATGCTCGGCGACATGGGGGCCGACGTGATCAAGGTCGAGCCTCCCGGCACCGGCGACCAGACGCGCCGCGCCATGGGCTTCTCGCTCAAAGGCGACGACAGTGGCGGCTTCATCGCGCTGAACCGCAACAAGCGCAGCATCGCCCTCAACCTCAAGACTGAGGGCGGCCGGGAGGCCTTTTACGAGCTCGTGCGCGGCGCCGACGTGGTGGTCGAGAACTACCGTCCCGGCGTCGCCTCCAAGCTGAAGATCGACTATGAGACGCTCAGGAAGATCAACCCGCGGTTGGTCTACGCCAGCATCTCGGGCTTCGGCCAGACCGGGCCCTGGGCTGGGCGGCCGGGCTTCGACCTGATCGCCCAGGCCATGACCGGGGTGATGAGCGTGATGGGCTATCCGGGCATGGCCCCGGTCAAGTCCAGCGTGCCGGTGGCCGACCTGGGCTCGGGCCTTTTCGCAATCTACGGCATCCTGAGCGCGGTGATCGGCCGCGAACAGACCGGCGCGGGCCAATACGTCGACGCCTCGCTGTTCGAAAGCGCCCTCGGGCTATCGATCTGGGAGACCGCCGAATACTGGGGCACCGGCAAGGTGCCGGCCCCGATCGCCAGCGCAAACCGCATGAGCGCGCCCTATCAGGCGGTGCGGGCGGCTGACCGGCACTTCGTGATCGGCGCGGCCAACCAGAAGCTGTGGCAGAGCCTGTGTCATGTGATCGAGCGCCAGGAGCTGCTGGACGATCCGCGCTTTCTGACCAACGTCGAGCGGCTGCGCAACCGCGAACCCCTGATCGAGGAGATCGAGAAGAGCTTCGCCACCCGGCCGGCGGAGGAATGGGTCGATGCGCTGCTGGCCGTGGGCGTGCCGGCCGCGCCGATCTACGATTACGCCGAGGCTCTGGAGAGCGAGCAGGCGCAGGCGCGCGAGATGGTGATGGAGATCGAGCACCCGGTCGAGGGGCCGATGAAGTCGCTCGGCTTCCCCGTCAAACTCAGCGCCACGCCGCAGCAGGTTCGCTACCCGGCGCCCTTGCTGGGTGAGCACACCGACGAGGTGCTGGCCGAGTTGGGGCTGCGACCGGAGGCCGTGGCCGCGCTGCGCGAGCGCGGCGCCTTCGACCGTTGATCGTCCAATCAAAAGGAAACAGCATGAAGTACCTCAGGATTCTCTTGGCCGCCGCGATGGGCGCCACGCTCGCGTTCGGTGCCGCCGGCGCAACGGCGGAGACTTATCCGTTCAGGCCGATCCGCTTGATCGTCGGCTTTCCGGCCGGCGGAGGCGCCGACATCATCGCGCGCAGCCTCGGCACCGAGCTCGGCAAGGCGCTGGGCCAGAGCGTGGTGGTGGACAACCGTGGCGGCGCCAACGGCGTGATTGGCACCCAGGAGCTGGCCAGGTCCGCGGCCGATGGCCACACGCTGATGCTCACCATTTCCTCGCACGTCACCAATGCGCTGCTGTATCCGAAGCAGCCGTACGACGCGCTGAAGGACTTCGCGCCGGTGTCGCTGGTTGCCAGCTCGCCGTTCGTGCTGGTGGTCAACCCGGGGCTGCCCGCCAACAGCGTGGCGGAACTGGTGACGCTGGCGAAGGCCCAGCCGGGGCGAATCAACTACGGCTCGCCGGGCAATGGCTCGACGCAGCACCTGTTCCACGAGCTGATGAACCTGGCTGCCGGCATCAACATGACCCACGTGGCCTACAAGGGCGGCGCGCCAATGATGACCGACTTGCTGGCCGGGCATGTCCAGGTGGGGTTCACGACGCCGCTGTTCTCGCAGACATACCTGCAGCAGGGCAAGCTCAAGGCGCTGGCGGTCAGCAGCAGGAAGTCGATCGCGCAGCTGCGGGACGTGCCGCCAATTGGCGACACGCTGCGCGGCTACGAAGCCGACGTCTGGTACGGCGTGATCGCCCCGGCCGGCACGCCGCGGCCGGTGATCGACAAGCTCTCCGCCGAGATCGCCCGCATCGTGCGCACACCCGCCTTCCGGGAAAAACTGACGGCTCAGGCGGCCGAGCCAGTGGGCGGCACGCCCGAGCAGTTCGCCGCCGTGATGGATGGCGAGCTGAAGAAGTGGGCCGCCGTGATCCGGCAGACCGGCATCAAGGCAGACTGAGCCGGGTTTGACAGATGTTCCACGAACTGCGCATCTACCACCCGGCCCCCGGGCGGCTTCCCGACCTGGTCGAGCGCATCGGCGCGGTGATGCCGCCCTTCTTCGAGCGACACGGCTTCGCGCCGCGCCTCGGGCAATGGACCGGCGTGGCCGGCGCGCCCACTCCGGTGTTCGCCTGGCTGCTGCGCTGGCCGGACCTCGAGCGGCGGGCGGCGGCCTTCGCGGCGCTGGGCGCCGACATGGAATGGAATGCCATCCGCCTTCGGACCAACGGCCCGGGCGAGATGGTGCGTCGCTACGACCTGCGCTTCCTGTCGTCCTCGCGCGCAGGCAGCGCGGTAGCGATCCAACCTGCCGCCGCACGCTGCGGACTCTACGAAGTGCGCGTGCTCCCGATCGCCGTCGGCCGCGTCAGCCAGGCGGAGGAGGCGCTGGCGATGGTCGACCTGCCCGCGCTTGCCGCCACCGGCACCACCGTGGCCGGTGTCTTCGATAACCTCGCCGGCGGCGCGACCCCCGGGGTGACCCTGCTGCTTGGCTGGCCTGACTTCGTCCACCGGCGCGACGCGCTGGCCGCCTACGAGCGCCGGCCCGAGGTGGTACAGGCGCGGCGCCGCGAGCGCGAGCAGTGGGCCGGCGACCATCTGCTGGGCGAGGCGAGCAGCCTGCTGCTGGAGCCCACGCGCTACGACGCCATCGACCTCGAAAGGGAACGGACATGACGCGCGCCCGGCTCGGCTTCATCGGCGTCGGCATCATGGGCGAGGCGATGGTTCGCCGCCTGCTCGATCGCGGCTGGCCGGTGACGGCGTGGAACCTGGAGCCGGAGCGTCTGGACCTCGTCACGCCGCACGGCGCCGTGGCCGCCGGCTCGCCCGCGGACGTCGTCGCGGCCAGCGACATCGTGCTGATGTGTGTGCTCGATGGCCCGGCCGTCGCACAGTGCGTGTTCGGCCCGCGCGGCATCGCCACTTTGCCGGCGGCGCGCGGCAAGCTGGTGATCGACCTGTCCACCATCGACCCGGCGGCGGCAAGGGAGGTGGCCGCGCGCAGCGCTGCCGAGGCGGGGCTGGCGTGGATCGACTGCCCCGTGTCCGGCGGCCCGGCCCCGGCGCGCGACGGCACGCTGACGATCATGGCGGGCGGCGCGCCCGAGGACTTCGCGCGCGGCCGAGCGGTGCTGGCCGACCTCGGCGCCAACGTAACGCTGATGGGCGGCGTCGGCGCCGGCCAGACGGCCAAGATCATCAACCAGGCGATCGTCGGCGCCGGCTATGTGCTGATGGCCGAAGCGGCGCTGCTGGCCGAGGCCGCCGGCATCGATGCCGCGCGACTGCCGGATTGCCTGGCCGGCGGCCTGGCCGACAGCGTGCTGCTGCGCAAGCTCTACCCCCGCATCGCGCGCCGCGATTTCGAGCCGCCGGCCGCCTATTCGCGCCAGCTGCTCAAGGACCTCAAGGCGGTCTCCGCCTTTGCCCACGAACACGGCTGCGAGCTGCCGCTGGTGGAGCAGGCCCGGGCTCGCTACGACGCCTATGTCGAAGCCGGCAACGCGATGGCCGATCCGGCCTCGCTGATCCGCCTCTATGAAGCCACGCGGAAATGATCAACCCCCTGACACCCGATATCCATCCAACGAGGACGACTCCATGAACACCAAAGCCGCCGGCGAACAGGCCGACACGTTCCGCCTGAAGAAATACTACGACCCGCTGCGCGTGGCGGACGTCTGCGACGCCCTCGACGGCATCGGCTACTTCAATCTGGGCCTCGTCTCCCCCGAGATCCGGGCGCTGCAGCGCGGCACGCGCTTCTGGGGCGTGGCGTTCACGGTGCGCTGCGTGCCGGCCAACCGGCCGATGTGGATTTTGCCGACGACGCCCGAGATCGTCGATTCGCACGACATCTGGTTCAAGAAGGTCGGGCTCGGCGTCTGGCGCTTCTACGACCAACTGAAGCCTGGCCATGTGGTCGTGACCGACACCGGCGGCGCGCCGCCGGTGGGGCTGTGGGGCTCGGAGAATTCCCTGCGCGCGATCCAGAAGGGCGCGGTCGGCATCGTCACCGACGGCCAGTGTCGCGACAGCGGCGAACTGCTGGAGCAGGGCACGCCGATCTGCTCCCGGGGCGTGGCCCGCACCATCATTCCGGGCCGCATCGAGATCATCGAAACCCAGACCCGCATCGGCATGGGCGGCGTGCAGGTGTGCCCAGGCGACATCGTCGGCTGCGACGACGACGGCATCGTGGTGGTGCCGCAGGCGGTGGCCGCGGTGGTCGCGACCCACGCCCGGGAAGTCCTGCTGACGGACATGCGCAAGCGCGCGAAGCACTTCGCCGAACTCGGCTACCCGAGCGACGACAGCGTCGATGTCGCCAAGGTGGAGAAGTACTATGCGGAACTCGACGCCGCCGGCGGCCAGGCACGATGAGATTTAGCGAACCCTTCATCGACGCCCACCAGCACTTCTGGGATCTGGGGAGAAATCCCTATCCCTGGCTGCAGGACCCGGAGCCGATCCCGTTCCGCTACGGCGACTACTCCGCGCTCAGGCGCAATTACCTGCCGGCCGACCTCGCGCGCGACACCGAAGGCTTCGCGCCGGCGAAGACCGTGCACATCGAAGCGGAGTGGGATCGAGCCAACCCGGTCGATGAAACCCGCTGGCTCAGCCGGCTCGCCGGCGAGACCGGGCGGCCGTCGGCCAGCGTCGCCCACGCCGCACTGGACCGCCCGGACGTCGAAGCCATCCTGGCGCAGCAGGCGGCCTTTCCGCTGGTGCGCGGCATCCGCCACAAGCCGGTCACCGCCGCCTCGCGCGCGGAGGCGCGCCGGCGCCTGCCCGGCTCGATGGACGACGAGCGCTGGCGCCGCGGGTATGCGCTCCTGGCGCGCCACGGACTGTCTTACGACCTGCAGGCGCCCTGGTGGAACCTGGACCAGGCAGCTGATCTCGCCGGGGATTTTCCCGGCACCCAGGTCATCATCAACCACACCGGCCTGCCGGTGGACCGGTCGCCCGAAGGCCTGGCGGGCTGGCGCGCTGCGATGGAGCAGGTCGCCCACTGTCCCAACGTCGCCGTGAAGATCTCGGGCCTGGGCCAGCGAGGACTGCCCTGGACGCCGGAGGCAAACGTGCCGGTGATCCGCGACACCATCGCGATCTTCGGCTCCGACCGCTGCATGTTCGCCAGCAACTTCCCGGTCGACAGCCTGGTGGCGAACTACGAGACCATACTCGCGGGTTTCGTGGCTGCCATCGCCGACCGACCGGATGCCGAACGGCGGCAGCTGCTGCACGACAACGCCCAGCGGATCTACCGGTTGTAAGGATCTTCCTCGGGAACGAGATCGAGTTGGCGGAGAGGCACCGGCATCAGGGACCAAGCTGCATGCCACGCCCTTGCGCGGACACGTGGTCGGCCGCGGCGACGAGTGGCGATGCGGCTTCAGAGCCGAGCGGGGACGAGCACTGGGTCGGCCCGGACAACCGTGTCCCTGGGCGCGATGTACCTCGAACTCACGGCACAAGGGGTGCGCGTGCCCAATGAGCCCATCGTTGGCGGACAAATGCAGTTCGATCGCGATGCAGCGTGGACCGGCGCAATTGCTGACACAAATCGAGTCAGGCCGGTCAGCTTTTTGGTGGTCGACATTCCGTGGGGGTACACCAACGGCACAGCCGCCACTCTGAGCTTTGGCCTGGGCAGCAACACCAATGGCAGCAACCGACGGCTGGTCTCGACCACTGCGGGGCATCCAACCAATTTACGAATAGATCACGGCGAATATTCCAGGGTGATGACCAACTGGTCCGTGAAAGCTCCTGCCCGCAAGGCGCTTTGGCCTGCGGGCACACGGCCATAGAAGGTGTGGCTGACCGGGCCGTCGGTGGGCGCGATCGATCCGGCAAAGCTCGTGCCACTGGCGCCGTCGCCCCACACCGTCGTGCGGCTCGCATCGGTGAAGAGGTTGTAGGTCATGTCGGCGCCGCCGCCGGTTCCTCCCAGCGATCGCGACTGGATGTTGTTGCTTCGTCCAGCGCTCAGCTTGAGTGCGTAGCTGACCGTTTGTGCCAGGCCGGTACAGCTGATGGAGACGGTGCCGGTGCTGTCCGCATCGGCGGAGGCTACGTTGCCGGGAAATGAGATAGGGGTGTAGGCACCGAAGCTCAAGTTCACCGGGGCGTTGGCGATCCCGCAAGCCGACAGGGCTTGGCCCGCCAACATGCTCAACACCATCGCAACGCCGACGCGAAATCTTGCTCGACTCATTTGCTTCCTCTTTCGAGGCAAGTCAGAGGGCCGATACGCGGCAACGACTCACCGGTCGCGGGCAGCTCGACGATCAGGTCGCACCGTTTGCCGGGCCAGGTGACCTCGACTGTGTTGCTCTGTTCCAACCCGGTCATGTACACCTCTCCTCGCCTGGCTACCGTAAATGATGCGCCGCCCGAGGCCAGACGGGCCTGGGCGCCCACCGGCACCGCGCTGCCGTCAACCTCGACCAACTCGACCAGCGCGCCGCGGCTGGTCCGCACCGCGAAATCGACCAGGGCGCCGCTGCGGGCGTAGGGCGTCACTTCGATGCGGGTCGTTGCGAATTCTGCATCGAGCGACATTTCGGTGGGATCGACCTCGATCACATTCGCCTGATAGGGCAGCAGGCCCGGCACGAATGCCAGTCCCTGCCCGTCGGTCAGGGCGACCACCTGGTGGCTGCGTAGCACGGGAACCCCTTCAAGCTCGCCGACCCGAACCACCGCAAACGCGCCGCGGCCGATGGGCCTGGAAGCAAAGCCCAAGCCGGCCAGTCGGCCCAGGGAGCCCCGCATGCCCAGCCGCGCGGCCGCCGCGCCTTGCCGGCTGGTTTCGATGTCGGCCGTGAGCTCGGTCGACGAGGTGTTCATGTTCAGGCCCCCGCTCAGGGCCCGCGACTCGCTATTGCCTGCGGCGACTCGCCAGCCGATGCCCGGGCCGGTGGGCGTTGTGCTTGTGGCCTGAACCTCGCTGGCCAACCGTCCATCGCTGCCACGGTTGACCGTGCTGGTGGCAAACACGCCGTCTCCCAGCGGACGTGTCAACGTCAGGCCGCCCCGCCAGCCTCCCATGCCGGTCAGCTCCCGGCTGTAAAAAAGCGAGAGGCTGAATTGCTGCGGCAAGGGCACGCTCATCGACGCCGCCAGAACAGCAACGGGTGCAGCGTTCCAGTTGGTTTGCCGCGTATAGCTCACGCCACCCGCCACCGGCCCGAACAGGCGGCCGCCCACGTTGGCCAACAGCCGCTCGCGCGGGCGAACTTCACCCGCCACTTGGGCCAGCGGTGTGAAGCCTGCGCCATATCGCTCCCATTGCAGGGACCCGCCTCCCCAAGACCCGCTGCGCTCCACGCCCAGCAGCAGGCGTGACCCCGATTCGGAATCGCTGCTGGACCGAGCCAGCGACGCGCGGCCGACGGCCCAGGTACCCAGCAGACCCGCCACCTCGACGCCGCCCGCGCGCCGTCCAGGTTCGACCTCGAAGCGTGCCTCCGCAGTGATGCCGGAGCTGAGTCCGCGCCGCCACGTGGCGGTTGCAAACGGATCGCCATAGGCGTCCACATCGCTGCCATAGCCGGTGCGCAGCCGACCGGCTTCGAACGAATAATCGTCCAGGCCCGGGGCCAGCAGGCGGGGTGACACGTAGTAGCTTTGCCGCACGATCGTTTCACGGCCCAGCAGATCACGCACCACCAGATTGACCTCGCCCGCACCCGCTATCAGCGGAACGTCGCTCAGCGTAAATGGCCCAGGCGGCACCGAGCGGCTCAGACGTTGCTGGTTGTTGATGAGGACGTCGACCGTGGACGGCAATGCGGCGGAGCCGGCGAGAGTTGGTTGGGGCAAGGTCACGAATCCAGGCCGCAGGCCGAAGTCCGTTCCCCATCGTATCCCCGCGTAGCGCACCGGGCGGCTCCAGGCGCCTGGCGTGCCTGTCGCGTCGCCCAGCACGAGGGACTCCATCCGGTTCGGCAGATCGAGCTGCCAGAATGTGTCGAGCCGGCGCACCCGCCGCTGCCCGCCGGAGTCGCTGACCAGGGCGTGGCCTACCCAGCTACCCAGCTGGTTGAAGAATATGCCCTCCACCATCGCGCCGGTGCTGGCTGGCCCTTGGGTCTGCATGCTGGCGGAAAGATCGTAGTTGACGAGGAAACCTGGTTGTGGTCGCGGCGGAGCAGCCGCCAACGGCTGGCGCCCATCGAAGGCCTGCCCGACAAAGGCCTGGGGCGGAGCGGTGATGCTGAGCGTCTGCCGCCTGCGGTCCATGCTGTAGACCAGTCCCTCGACCGAATCCAAGGCGTATCCCGCCAGGCCGTCGGCCAGGGGAGCCTGCTCCCCGAGCGGCTTCAAGCGTGCCTCCGTCCAAGCCTCCACGGGCAGAACCAGTTTTCCATCGGTGGTTCGTTCGGCCTGCACGAGATCGCGCAGGCGTTGGGCGTTGACCGTCACTTCCACGATCAGCGTCTCGGCGCCAGGGGCGTCAGGAGCGCCTGCAGGGCCCGCCGCCGAAGGCGGGCGCCCTGATTGCAGGACCGGCTGCGGCGAGGGCGGCGCTACCGCAGCCTGGGGTATGGCTGGCGCGGGTACCGCTGGGGCCGGAGCAGAATGTGATGATGTCGCCGCAGCTGTAACGTTGCTGGCCATTGCGTTGCCGGCATCCATGTCCAGAATCCAGGCAGCGCCGACCTGCCTCATCTCGTAGCGGGCCGGTTGGCGCAGCGCCAGAATGATCAGTCCTTGGTCGCCTGAAATCTGAACCGTGAGAGACCGCACCGGCCCCATCCCTTGGGGCAAGTCGGGAACGCGGGTCTCCGGGCCCAGGGCCGCGACCGGCACGCGCAACACCAGGCGCAGCGATCCCGGGCGCATTTGCACCACGGGCATGTCGTCCGCAGCGCGCGGCCAAGCCAGCCTTAGGCGAAACATCGAGCCTTCCGCGGCCACGGTGAAGGGTAGATTGGTAGTGGCCGGCGCTTCCTGCTGGGCTGCCGCAAGACGCGTCGGCTTGCTGATCAGCGCGGCACACACCACCAGCGGCCAATAGAAAGCGCCACGCGACATCGGGTGCAAAAAGGCTCGCCCGAGCGGAAGCATTTCACGGCGGATTGGACAGCTGGGCCTGGACCGGCTCGCCAGCCCGGGTGGTCCCAGTCACGCGAAGCGCCACCCCGCTTTGCCCGGCGGCAAGGGGAATCCGCCATTCTCGCTGGGCGCCCGCCAGCACGGTGCCAGGTGCGTCGATCGGTCGCGTCCAGCCAGCGCCTTCGAGGGCCAGTGCCTGGAAGGTGATGCGTCTGTTGCCTTCGTTGTTCAGGCGCACGCAGGCCTCACCGGCCTTCGCCGCACAGGCATGCCAGCGTTGTGCATTGCGCGCGGGTTCCGTCGGCGCCACTAGCACCGGCAGGTCATAGCGCAGGCGAAAGCTGACTCCGTGGCTTGATCCATCCGGCGCGGTTTGCGATGTATCTTCCAGGACCAGCCGGTAGGCCAGCTCACCGGGATGGGGGCGCGGACCGCGCAAAGCCACTCGAAAGACCTGGCTTTCACCGGGCTTGAGTTCGGCGATGGGAGGTGCTACCACGAGATCCTTGCTGGGCTGATAGCGCGGGCTGCCGTCGATCGCTTGCTCCCACTTCAGAACCTCACTTTGCAACAGCAGCGCACCCTGCGCCTTGCTGTTCAGTGTCACGGTGACGGTGGCGGCGCGTTGACGCGCGCCAAGTTCCACGACCACGGGATTGATCAGGACCTGCCCGTAGGCACCCCAGCACAACAAAAGGCATCCGAGTACGGAGAGTCGGGCGCCGGACTCACGGATGAGCGGCTTACGAGTGCACAGGGTCAAGGCGTGAAGGTGATGGTCAACAGGACGTTGTCAACGTAGTCCGTTGCAGGCTTTGCCGCCTTGTTCGCAACCGAGTCGACCGGGCCACCCCAGACGGTGAAGGTCTTGTTGGTGCCGTCGGCGCCGCTCAGTGCCACCGCTGTCGTGTCGATGGCCGTGCCGCTGGAAGAGTCTACCTTGAGCGCGTATTCGAGGTATTGGTTCGAGGCGCCGGCCGTGGTCGACTTCAGGCGTCGGTCGGTTCCGCTGGTGTTGCTGCCCAAATCAAAACCCAATGTCGCGGCTGTGCCGTTGGTGCAGGCCCAGGGAATGGAGGCTGTCGCTCCGCCCGATAGGGTCGCCATCGTTCCGTCGGCGTTCACCAGTGTGATCGCGCCCAGTGACAAGGCGGCGTCGCCGACAGCACATTGGTTGGCGACGGTGGCCGACACTGTCAGGTTGCCGGTGTCGGTCGCAGCCCAGGATGCGGTGGCCATCAAGGACATGATGGCGCCCGCTGCCAGGATCCGCGCTGCCTGATCGATTGCGATGTGACGAAATGCTTTCATGGGATTCCCAAATTGATGAGGTGGTAATTCGCGTCAGGGAAGCGTCCCCAACGAAACCGATTGCAACATCAGCCACAAAATTACAGTTAAGAAGTTCGCCTAGCACGACACAGGCCATTGTCTTAAGCCGTCGAAAGATCGCATTTCTCGCTGCGCCCGGATGGGCGCATCGCAAAAGCACTTGTTGAGGTCTTCCATATTTTCCTCAATGGAAGCATTGCCCAGGCGAGTAATGCATGTCGCGAGCGGTCGAGCATCCGGTGTGGTCGCCTTGCGGCCGCGCGACATCGAGGCGCAGCCGCACACAGCCGGATGGCGCCTGGTTGCCTGGCAGATCGCGCCGCGCGCGTAGGCCCACATGTAGGCACTCTTGGTCTTGCCCCCGCCGCGGTCCAGCAGCGCGATCGGCGTCTCGTCGGCGTGAACGACGCGCGAGGCGAGCTCGATCGGCTCGACCCCCGTTGCCGCACCGAGGCGGCCGCCACTCAACCGAAAATGAACACGATCAGCACGGCGAAGCTGAGCCAGCGACCGGCACATGCCGCAGCCTTCGATCAAACCGCATCCACCATGCTCGCCATGATGCTGAGCGCCTAAAGCCGTCTAGGAGCGCACGACGTACTGCTCGAACTGCGGAACCGAACAGCTCGCTTCACTTCTTCGCTGGCCTGGGCGGTGATCCGATCAGCCACGGCGCGGGGTCTCGTCTTCATACAGCCGCGACAGCGCATCGATCGTCCAGTGCAATCCGGCAGCCGCGCCGGAAATCCGCTCCGCACGCTGGCTTACTCTGGCCGTCATGTCCGGTTCCCGCTCAATTTCCATGGAGCACGCGAAGATGCTCGCGACCCGGATACTGCACTGGTGCAGCAGCGCCGCAGCAGAAGAACCAGCCGAAGGGTCCTCGCCGCCGTTGCTGCCGAGCTCCTGCGGCAGGGGCAGCGCTTCGATGATGCCGTGCAACTCGGCGTCGTCGCCGCGGGCGCTATAGCCGCGCCCGCCGATCAGGCGGACACGCATGAGGCGCCCTGCATCGATCAACGCCCGGATGTCGAACTGCGTACGCGTGTGAAAGGCCGCGAACGCCCCTTCGACCAGCCGCGCGCGATCCGCCGGCGAGAAACGCCCGAGCGCCTCGTGCAAGGTGGTCCTGTCGCATTCCGGAATGCCATGAATCGCGGCAGCGGTGCGATCCCAGAAGACGGTGCCGCTGCGCATGTCGACTGACCAGAATCCGACGTTCTGATGAGGTGCCGCGCCAGCACCGTTCGCTTTGCTCATTTTGATCATGTACTGAAATGTTCGCGGGAGAGTGGCACGAATGTTCGGGACTGCGGGAGGCGGAGGCAAGCGAAATTACCGCATCGGGGGTATTCCATTCCCGAATCCGAAGGGGGGTATGCTCGGCGCGGCACCCCGCACTTCGCACCATGACGAGCGACCTCGACCTTCGCCGGCTTCGCTTCTTCATCGAAGTGGTGAAACAAGGCGGCTTCTCCGCAGCCGCGAAGGCGCTGTGCTCGACCCAGTCCACCGTGAGCAAGGCGGTCAAGCAGCTGGAAGACGAGCTGGGCGCGGTGCTGCTGCAGAGGAGCAGCATCCGCACCGACCTGACCGACGAAGGCAGAGTGGTCTACGAAAGGGGCGTGCGGCTGCTCGCCGCGGCCGACCAACTCAGGACCGACATCGACGAGTTGAAGGGACTGCGCCGCGGCCGGCTCGCGATCGGGCTGCCGGGAATGGGGACGAGCACGCTGCTGGCGGAAACTCTGGCCCTCTACAAGCTCAAGTACCCGCTCATCGATCTCGCCCTGGAAATCGCGTCAATATCGCAACTCGAGCGGCAGCTGCGAGAGTCGGAACTCGAGATCGCCGCCGTCTTCGACCCCGCGCCCGACAGCCTGGACTTCCTGCCGGTGCTGGACGACGAGTTGATGGTCCTCCTGCCGGCATCGCACCCGCTGTCGTCGGGCGACAGCATCGGGCTGCGCGAGCTGCAGGGCGTGCCGCTCTTCCTTTGCGAACAGGACTTCCCCGCAGCCAAGGCATTGCTCGACGCCTTCGAGGCGGCTGGCATCGAGCCGCGCATTACCGCGCGCAGCGACCATCTCGAACTGCTGTACGAGCTCGTGAAGTCAGGTGCCGGAGCCTCGTTCGTGCCCAGCCACCTTGCAGCCGCGCGGAACCAGGGTTCGAGCGTGGCGCTTCCCTTGCGGGGCCCCCGCATTCCCTGGCGCCTGGGCTTCGGATGGGTTTGCGGCCGTCGTCTTTCGCACGCGGCGCGTGCCTGGGTCGACCACGTGGCCGTACACACTAAAATGTCCCATGCGCCGAGAATCCGCTGATGAGCGCTGCTTCCCTTGCGGGGCGCCCGCGTTCCCTGGTACTTGGGCTTCGGATGGTTCGCGGCCGCCGACTTTCGCGCGCGGCGCGTGCCTGGGTCGACCAGGTGGTCTTACACACGAAACTGCGCGGGAAATCCGCTGATGAGCGCGGAAACCATCCCCTTCGATATCACCGGTGAGCGGATTCCGGGTCCGCGGCACGCATGCGCATTCTTCGATGGGTCGGAAGAAGAGTACCGGGTGCTCTTGCCGTTCGCGAAGTCATGCTTGCGTTGCGGCGACCGGTGCTTCCAGTTCCTGGACCCGCGGCGCAAAGTCGAGCGCACGCGCCGGCTGGAGGAAGCCGGCATGACGGTTTCCCTCGCCCCCGGCGGGATCGATCTGCGCGGCTGGGACGAAACCTATCTGCGCGGCGGCCGCTTCGTAGCCGACGAGATGCTGGGGCTGATGCGCGAAATCGTCTCCGGCTCCTCGCGCGCGCGCGTGTGGGCGAACATGGAATGGGCCTTCCGGGATGCGCCGGTGGCCGAGGCGCTCGTCGACTACGAGTTCCGCCTCAACGCACTGGTGGAGAGCAGCGGCGCGATCATCGTGTGCGTCTACGAGGCCGGACGCTACAGCTCTGACGTGGCACTGGGGGTGCTGCGGGTCCACCCGTGGATCGTGGTGGACGGCAGGCTCGAGCGCAATCCGGCGTATGTGCCGGCATGAGCAACGACTCATGACGGGCGCCGCGATTCCCCACACGCCCTCGCGCCACTCTGCCCGGTTCGTCGCGTAGCCGCGCTGGCGTACCTTCCGCATGTCCTTGAGGAATTCCTCACGGTTCGTAATTGTGTTGGCGGTGTGTTGCTTCAGGGCGTCGCAGGCGGCTCGAGGACATGCTCGCTGGCGAACGCCAGCTGCGCCTTGCCCGTGGCGACGCGATACGCCGAGACCCGGCCACGGATCTGGGTGTACGCCCGCACCGGGCTCTCGCTGTCGACCTTGTGTACGTAGACGGCTTCGATTCCGTCCAGCACCGACAGGTGAACACTCTCCCCCGTTAGTTCCATCAGGCTTTCCATCTGACGCTCGGCGTGCCGGCGCAGATCGAGCTTTCCGAGGACGGCGGAGCCTAGTTCCCACAGTTGATCGAGGGGGTATAGGTGCCGGTTTCCTCGTCGCGTAGTACGAATCGTGTTTCCACCAGGGCCTGCATCAGCCGGTGGACATTGCTCTTGCCCATGCCCAGCTCCTTGCCGATCTACGTCAGGGTGAGCGCGCGCGGGCTGCGCGAAAGCAGTTCGAGGACGGCGAGGCCCTTGAGCAAGGTGTCGTTCATGCCGGAATGCAGTCTAGGTCAATTCCGCATGGCGGATGATTGAATGGTTCTGTATGGCGGAACTGGTCCGTGCCTGCAACGCTCATGCCCGTGTCGAAGAAACGCAGTGCCACACGCTCGCCACGCGACAATTCCGCCGGGCCGTTTCCAGGCCTCAGGTCGTTCCGTCGATTCGGCCGCGCAGTGGGGGTCAGCGGAAGGGGTCGAGGCCAGTGAGTTCGCGACCTTGGATGAGGGCAAGAATTCCAGGCGTACCGTCGGGTATCGTCAAGCTTCGAACGTCGCGAGCGAACTGCTCCAGGCCGAGTTCACGGCTGAGGCCCATGGCTCCGTGAACGCGCATCGCGATCGCGATCGCCTTCTCGCTGGCGTCAACGGCATATCGCTTCGCCATCGCAGACAGGCCATTGGCTCGCTCACCGCGGTCGATCGCGGCGAGGGCGTGATAGCAGGTCAGCCGCGCTGTCACGACCAGGGTCTCGATGTCGGCGAGATCGTTCTGGATCGCCTGGAAAGCGCCGATCGGTTTGCCGAACTGCTTTCGCATGCCCGCGTACTCACGCGCCATGTTCAGGGCGCGCTGGGCAAGTCCGACCGCCATCAGGCCGACGGCAGGGCGATTGGCAAGCCACGTGATCGTCAGCAGGCGCGCAGTGTCTGCGCTCTCCGGGCAAACGTTCCGCTCGGGGATCCTGCAATTCTCGAACAGCACCTCGCCCAGGGGCGCTTGGCAAAGGCCATGCATCTCGAGCTCGCGAGTCTCGAACGCCGTCTCTTTGCGGTCGACGATGACGCGGCTCATCTTGAACCCGCCCGCGCCATCCGGTATGCGGCATGTCACGTAGATCAAGTCGCAGACCGGCGCATTTGAAATCCACTGCTTGCGCCCATTCAGGACGAGGCTGCCCTCGCCGTCCGGTGTGGCCGTTGTCTTGATGCCGCGAGGGTCCGACCCGTGGTCTGGTTCCGTGCTGCCAGTCGCGCCGACGATCTTGCCGGCGATCAGGTTGGGCACGAACCGCTCCCGCTGGTCCGGGCTTCCGCCGAGATAAATACGCGTCGTCGTCGCTTCGTGCGGTTGGACCATCAACATGATGCTCGGTGGAAGCTGTTCGACAATCAACCCGTAATCGAGCATCTTCAGGCCCGCACCTCCACCTTCCTCCGGAATGCGAGCAGCGGTCAAGCCGAGGTCGGCAGCTTTCTGCAGCACGTTAAGGACGGCCTCCTTCGGCAAGCCTTTGAACTTGTTGTGCGAGTCGAGCAGAGGCTGAACGAACTTCTCGTTCAGTTTGCGGGAGGCGTCGACCATCATTTGCTGGTCATTACTGAGGGCGAAATCCACGTTAGCTCCTGGCGGTATGTGGTGTGCGGGGTCATTGGTGTGCCCGCTGGGTCTGCAATGCAGGCATCGTGGGCCGAGCACGGAACGTGGCGAATGCTAAGCGGCCGGTCCGGGCATCGTCAAAGGGTTTGCCATGACGGCCATCGGCATTTATAGGGCGACAGTCTGCAATGCAGACCTGTAATGAGCGAAGTCGCGCGTAGACCCCCGTGCCGTCTATAGGGAGGGAACCTCAGCCGTCGACTTTGCTCCCGTCGCGCGTTCACCGCAGGCGAACGCTGCCTTTCAATCATTCAGATTCACAGGATGCGCGGGCAGTCGAAGAATCGCCCCTCACTCTTCGCCCCCGACTGTTCAACACACCTACGGTACTCATTCATGGAAAAGTTCAAGGCATTTCGCGTCCACACGATCGACGGCAAGCCCCAATGCAAGTTCGAGGAACTGACGATGGACGACATCGACCCGGGCCCGGTCGTCATCCGGACTGCTTTCTCGGCGATCACCTACAAAGACGCGATGGCGGCACGCGGTGTGGGCAAGAACGTCCGTACGGACCGACCCTGCGTCACCGGCGTCGACCTGTCGGGCGTCGTCACGAAGTCCGAAGACGATCGCTTCAAGGAAGGTGACCAGGTCGTCGTGACGAACTACCAGCTCGGCACGCTCCATGACGGCGCCTATGCGGACTACGCGCGCGTGCCGGCCGAATGGGTGGTGCCTTTGCCCAAGGGCCTTTCTCTGTACGAGGCAATGGGGTTGGGTACGTCGGGGCTTACAGCGGCACTGGCGGTCGATCGGTTCGAGAAGGCGGGCCTGAAACCTGGCGACGGTCCGGTTGCGGTGACCGGGGCCACCGGCGGAGTTGGCAGCCTGGCCGTGGACATGCTCGCGCAGAGGGGCTTCGAAGTGGTCGCGATCTCCGGGAAGGCGGATCAGACGGACTTCCTGAAGTCGATCGGCGCTGCACGGGTCCTCGCACGCGAGGAGTTCATGAAGGACAAGTCGCCTCTCGTGAAGACTCCGCAGTTCGCAGGCGCCCTCGACAACGTCGGTGGAGCGATGCTGGATCGGCTTGCCGCCAACCTCATGCCGCATGGCAAGGTCGCTGTCGCCGGGATGATCGGTTCCGAATTGTCGACAACCTTGCTCCCACTGGTGCTCCGTTCAATCGATATCCTCGGCATCAACGTGTCTCGTCAGTTGAAGATGCCCGAGCGACGCAAGCTCTGGGAGCGCATGTCGACCGACCTCAAGCCGAAGCACTTCGATAAGATATGCCGCCCGATCGCGTTCACTGAGCTCGATAGGACCATGGACAACTTCTTCAATGTGTCGTCGGTCGGACGCGTGGTCGTTGAGGTCGGCTCCAAGGCGCCGCGCTGATCTATTCCAAAAAAACACCCTCCAGGAGACATGATGAACAGAAGGACAGTACTGATTGCGGCCATTTGCGGCGGCTTCGCGAGCTTGGCGAGTGCTCAGGCATTCCCCAGTCGGCCGTTGACATTCGTCGTCGGCTACCCCGCCGGAGGTGCCGTCGACGGGCTCGGCCGGGTGCTTGCCAAGCGGATGTCCGAAAAGCTCGGTCAGCCCATCGTCGTGGACAACAAGCCGGGCGCGAGCGAGACGCTGGCCGCGCATCAAGTGGCGAAAGCCAAGCCTGACGGCTACACGATCCTGGTGTCGACCGAAGCACCGATCACCCAGAACCAGTACCTCTACAAGTCTCTGACTTACAGCCCGGACACGGAACTGATGCCGGTCAGCATCCTGGTGAAGGTGCCGGTTGCACTCGCCGTGAGCCCGGAGTTTCCGGCCGATTCGTTCGCTGCCTTCCTGCAAAACGCCAAGAGCCGCAAGGCGGGAGATGAAGTGAAGTTCGGCTCGGCAGGCGTCGGCGGCGTGACGCACCTGCCCGCGGCCATGCTGGCCACCAAGGCGCCCTTCGGGTGGGTGCACGTGCCGTACAAGGGCTCGCCGCCGCTGCTGCAGGACTTGATTGCGGGGCGCGTTGACGCAGGCTTCACCGGCTTTTCGAATGTCCTGCCGCACCACAACAGTGGCAAGGTCCGGATCGTCGGCGTGGGCGCCGGCTCGCGCCTCAAGAGCATCCCGAACGTGCCTACCTTCAAGGAGCTCGGCTTCCAGGAAATCGGAGCCGAATATGTCATCATGCTCTCGGCGCCTGCGGGTACGCCGCGAGAGGTTGTCAATGTCCTGGCGAGCACGGCCAAATCCGTCCTGCAGGAGAAGGAGTTCCAGGATAAGAGCCTGGACCCGCAAGGGCTGGAAGCGGTCGCTTCGACCCCGGCAGATGCGAGTGCCTACCTCGCGGCCGATCGCCCGCTCCAGCGTGAACGAATCAGGATTTCAGGCGCGAAGCTGGATTGATCTCGCTATCGCGTCACGTATCCCAGCTCGTGTGAGATGGCCTTGGCGGCGAGCTGAACCTTGGCCACGGTGCCGCGGACAACCTCCACCCCCATCCGGTAGATCGGAATCGCCACGCCGACAGAAGCAACCACCTGGTTGCTGTGATCCCAGATCGGTGCGGCCACCCCGCCCATGTCGGGGTGGTTTTCGCCGCGGGCGATGGCGTACCCATCCCTGCGGACCTGGTCCAGGATGCGGCGAATCGCCTGCGGGTCCGTCGCAGTCTGCGGCGTCCGCCGCTCCAGCTTCCCCGCCAGCACTCGCTCAGCAATCGGCATGTGATGCGCAAGGATCGAGCGGCCCGTGGCCGTGCACCACGAGGGACTGAGTTGGCCAAGCCGCGTCTGAACCCCGATCGATTTTGGGCTGACCACCTTCGCCACGTAGACGATTTCACCCGAAGGCTCCAGGACCGACAGGTGAACTGTTTCGCCGGTCTCGGCACGCAGCCTCTCCATCATCGGACGCGCAAGTTCGACCAAGTCGAAATCGCGCAACGCAACAGAGCCGATGCGCCACGCCTTGAGGGTGAGCGCGTAATGTCCCGATTCGCGCGTGTAAGTGGCGAACCCTGTATTGACGAGCGTGGAGACCATGCGGTGGACCGTGCCTTTGGGCCTACCGGTTACCTGAACCAGCTCGGCGAGCGTCATGGGCCCATGTCCGCGGCTGAGGGCCTCAAGCACTTCCAGCGTGCCGGCTGCGGCGGCGATCATCTGATTTCTAGTAAACGTCGCCATGGTCTGCATTGTAGACCTAGCAGCCAAAGGCCGGCACTACAATATTCAGCTACTGGTCTGCCATGCGGACCGATGCAAGGAACTCTGGATTTGCACTTCGACCTCGCCGACCTGCGTCTGTTTCTCCACCTCGCTGAGTGCAAGAACCTCACGCGCGGCGCGAGCGCGGCCGCGCTTTCTCCGGCCGCGGCCAGCAGCCGTCTAAAGGCGCTCGAGGGTCAGTTGAACGCGCGGCTGTTCTACCGTGACAGCCGCGGGCTCGTTTTGACGCACGCTGGAGAGCTGCTGCTGAGGCATGCACGCGCGATCATGCGGCAGATTGAGCATGTTCGAAACGACTTCGTTGCTCTGTCGAGCGACAGCGTAGGGCACTTCCGGATTTTCGCGAACACGACGGTAATCACCGAGGCCTTGCCTGGTGCCCTCGCGGTGTTCATGAAAGACCGCCCGGGCGTGACGGTTGACATCCAGGAGCGTAATACGCGTGAAGTGGTGCGGGGGGTCAGCGACAGCGCTGCGGACATCGGTGTGCTGTCGACGCCGGGTTCCTTCGTGCCCGGCGATCTGCAGAGCCGCAGATTCGCCACCGACAGGCTGGTACTCGTGGTGCCCTTGGAGCACGAGTTGAGTGGCCGCGAGACGGTCAGTTTCGAGGAATCAATCGCTCTTCCGCATGTAGGTTTCCGCGAGAGTACATTGCAAACATACGTCCTGGAGCAAGCCAGCCTACTCAACCGCAAGCTGAGCATGCGGGTGCTCATGAGCAGCTACGAGACGATGTGCGGGATGATTGCAGCCGGCGTCGGCGTGGGCGTGTTGCCGGAGAGTTGCGCGAATCGGTACGTGCGCGGCGGGATGCCGCTCAAGGTCGTGCAGCTTTCGGATGCCTGGTCAATTCGGGAGCGGCACATCATTTATCGCGACATCGACGCGCTGCCGCTATGTGCACGTGCGTTCGTTGACACCCTGATCGAACAGCAGTCGCAACAGCATCAGGATCCGGCGTAGTAGTCGCACGGTGTCGGTTCGTTCACTTGCGCCAGCCGGCAAGTGCCTCTTCGGTGGTCACCCGGCGCGATGGTGCGGAGGTTGGCGGACGCTCTCCATTGAAGATGGGAGCCGCGGCCGGTACGTGTCCTGCTTCCCAGTTCACGAAGGTACCGCGCGCGGCAAGATGCGCGTCGTGTGGCGCTTCGGCAAGCGAAAGAACCGGTGACACGCATGCATCGCTGCCTGCGAAGTGTCCCGTCCATTCGTCGCGCGTGCGGCCGGCGAAAGTTTCCGTAAACCGGTCGCGAATGATCGGCCATGCCCCCCGATCGCTGCGATCCGGCAACGTACCGGCAAGGCCCAGGCGCACCAGCAGTTCGTCGTAGAACTGCGGCTCGAGCGCCCCGACCGCCATGAACTTGCCGTCCGCCGTGCGATATGTGTCGTACCACGGCACGCCGCCGTCGAGAGCGTTGTTGGCACGCTGATCCTTCCATTGACCGAGAACGAAGCGACTGTAGATCATGGCCATCAGGGCTGCGGAGCCATCGACCATCGCGGCATCCACCACCTGCCCGCGGCCAGAGGCTTGCACCTGCCACAAGGCGGCCAGCAGACCGACGATGAGGAAGGCGCCGCCCCCGCCGAAGTCACCGATCAGGTTCAGGGGCGGCACTGGCTTGTCCGCGGTACCGATCGCGTGCAAGGCACCCGTGAGCGCGATGTAGTTGATGTCGTGTCCGGCCTGCTGGGCCATCGGGCCCTTCTGGCCCCACCCGGTCATGCGGCCATAGACAAGCTGAGGGTTGCATTTCAGCGCTTCGTCAGGCCCGAGACCAAGCCGCTCCATGACGCCGGGGCGCAAACCTTCGAGCAGGATATCCGCGCTCTCGATGAGATGGAGCGCTTCATTGCGCCCTTTCTCGGATTTCAAGTCGAGTTCGACTTGCAGCCGCCCGCGGTGGACCGCGCCAAGCGTGTCCTTCTCGCTCGCACTGCCCGGGCGCTCGACCCGCACCACGCTAGCCCCCAGGTCCGCGAGCAGCATTCCGGTCCAGGGGACCGGACCGATTGCTGCGAACTCGAGTACCCGCAAGCCGGAGAGCACCGCCGTCATGCCGCGGCCTTTTGCGGATCACACGAGATCACGCCTTCCGCTTGCAGAGCGTCGATGTCGCGGTCGGTCAGGTTGCCGAGCTCGCGCAGGATTTCCCGGGTGTCCTGGCCGAGACGGTGCCCCGACCAACGAATGCGGCCCGGCGTCTTCGACATTTTGGGAACGATGCCGGCGAGGGTGACCTGCCCCAAGTCGTCGTCCGGCGTCGGCACAAGCATGCCGCGCGCCTTGAAATGCGGGTCTTCGAAGATGTCCGCGATCGTGTAAATAGTCGTCGCTGGGACCTCCGCTTCGTCCAACTTCGCCTTTAGCTCGTGGACGTCGTGGGAAAGGGTCCACTCGGCGATCAAGCGTTCGATCTCGGCCTCGTTCTGATTTCTGGCCACTTGCAGTGCGAACTTCGGATCCGTCCCGAGTTCGGGACGCCGCATCGCGGTGGTGAGTCGCCTGAACACGGCATCGGCGAGCGCGGCAATGTGGATGTGCGTGCCGTCGCGAGTGGGGAAAAGGGTGTTTGGGGCGCTGTTCGGCAGGCGCGGGCCCGCGCGCATGCCGATCTTGCCCGTCTTCTCGAACGCAGGAACGTGCGCTTCCATGAAGCTGAATGCCGATTCGAGCAGGCTGACGTCCACGCACTGGCCTTCGCCGGTTTTTTCGCGCGAGAGCACGGCCATCACCGTCCCCATCGCAGCGTACAGCCCCGTGATGTAGTCGGTCAGCGGCATCGCAACACGCGACGGTGGACGGTCTGCGTCGCCGATGAGGTGACGCAAGCCGCTCATCGCTTCACCAATTACGCCGTAACCAGGGCGTGAGCTGTAGGGGCCGCTTTGGCCGTAGCCGCTCACGCGGGTCAGCACAAGATCCGGCCGAAGCTTCTTGAGTTCCTCGTACGAGAGGCCCCACTTCTCCAGCGTCCCGGGCCGGAAATTTTCCACGATGATGTCGAACCCTTGGATGAGTTGCTTCAGGATGCCACGGCCCTTTTCAGTGCGCAGGTTCAGCGAAATGATCCGCTTGTTGCGGCAGATCGAGGCGGCGTAAAGCGACTTTCCGTCAACGGTTTGCCCCAGCTCGCGAATGGTGTCGCCCTCCTGGGCCTCGACCTTGATGACTTCGGCGCCAAAGTCCGCCAGCAGCCGGGTGCAGAAGGGGCCGGCGGCCGTGGAACCCAGCTCGAGTACGCGGTAACCCACCAGGGGCCCGCTTGGCGGCTGGTGCGTGGAGGAGGTCGATGTGTCCATTGGGGAAATCTCTTCAAGTGAGCGATCGCGGGAATTCTCCGCGCGATCAGGCCGAAGTGGAATCCGCATTCGTGGAACGCGCCCTTCGGCTGCTTCGAACGCCGCTTTCTGAAATCTGGAATTCCCCGGACTCGGCGCTGTTAGTAGACTGCCTCGTTCCATGTCGCTGCGCGCCATGCCGTCGATCACGGGCCGAGTCAGTGAGAATTTCAGGAAACAACAATGTCCTTATCCATCGCGCAAATGAGCGTTGCAGTATCGTGAAAGCCATCGTGTGCCGGGCTAATGCGCCCGTCGAGATGCTCCGTTGGGAGGACGTTATCCTCCCGGCGGCGAAGGCCGGCGAAGTGCGCCTGACCGTCCACGCTGCCGGAGTGAATTTTGCCGACACGCTGAAGGTGCAAGGCAAGCATCAGGTCAAGGTCACCCATCCGTGGACGCCGGGAGCGGAAGTTGCCGGCGTGGTGTCCGAAGTCGGCGAAGGTGTTGTTGGCATGCGTGTGGGCGACCGGGTCGTCGGCGTGCCGGACGATCGTGCGGGCGGGTACGCCGAGGAAATCGTCCTGCAGGCGGATCGAGTGCTCCCGGTCGGGGCGCACATCGACTTGACCGTAGCGGCCGCCATACCGGCCGCCTACGGGACAGCCTTGTACGCGCTGAAGCAGCGCGCGAACCTCGCCGCCGGCGAGTGGGTGCTCGTTCTCGGCGCCGCGGGCGGTGTCGGCCTTGCGGCCGTCCAGGTTGCAGCAGCAATGGGTGCGCGCGTCATTGCCGGGGCAAGCACGCCCGAAAAGAGACAGCTTGCTTCCGAACGCGGTGCCATGCATGTCGTCGACTACACGAAGGCAGACTGGAGAACGGACGTCCTCGAGATCACGGGCCCCGGGGGTGTCGACGTTGTCTTCGATCCCGTCGGAGGAGATGTGTTCGATGAGGCGGTACGCACCGTGGGCTGGGACGGGCGGTTCCTCGTTGTCGGCTTTGCTGCCGGCCGCATTCCCGAACTGAAGATGAATCACCCACTGGTCAAGGGCTACCAGGTCATCGGGGTGCGCTATGACGTGTGGCGAGATCGTTGCTGGCGGGACGCGCGAGCGAATCTCGGCCAGATACTCGCGTGGTGTGAGGCCGGCCGTGTGCGACCGGTCGTATCCCGAACGGAGCGACTCGCCGACGCCGTGCAGGCCTTGAGAGCGATCGCCGCGCGCGAGGTGGTCGGAAAGGTCGTTCTGGTCGCTGGGTCGCGCGCTGAGCAGGATTTAAATTCAAAGGGACGGACATGAAGGCATATCTGATCGACAAGGTCCCCTCGGGGAAGGCGAAGGGGCGGTGGGCAACGCTGGAACGCAGCCAACTGGATGCGGGGGAACTCACGCTGAAGGTGCTGTACTCCAGCGTCAATTACAAAGACGCGCTCGCCGCGACGGGAGCCGGCAAGATCATCCGCCGCTTTCCCTGCGTCGGCGGCATCGACATGGTCGGCGACGTGATCGAGAGCCGGGATACGAAATTCAAACCTGGCCAGACCGTCATTGCGACGAGTTTCGATCTCGGTGTTTCCCATCACGGCGGATACGCGCAAGAGGCGAGGGTGCCCGCCGCATGGGCCGTGCCTCTTCCGCCCGGCCTATCGGCGTGGGAGGCCATGGCGCTCGGTACCGCGGGATTCACAGCGGGCCTCGCGATTGTCCGAATGGAGGCCAATGGCCTCACGCCGGCGAATGGCCCGGTGGTCGTTTCCGGCGCGACCGGCGGCGTTGGCAGCCTGGCCATCAACATGCTGTGTCAGCTCGGGTATGAGGTCGTAGCCCTGACCCGCAAGGTCGAAGAGGAGACCTATCTGAAGGGTTTGGGGGCGACGCGGATTCAACCGGCGGGTGAGATCGACCTCGACAAAGTGCGGCCCATGGAAGCTGCCCAATGGGCAGGTGCCGTCGACAACGTCGGGGGCTCTGTACTTCATTGGATGCTTGCCACCATGAAGCAGGCCGGCACGGTTGCGAGCATCGGCAATGCCGGCAGCGTGGAACTGCACTCGACGGTCTTCCCTTTTATCCTGCGTGGTGTCAGTCTGCTGGGCGTTGATTCCGCCTACATGGGTTTTCCCACGCGCGCGAGGGTGTGGGAGCGGTTAGCCGGCGACCTGCGGCCGACATGCCTGGAGAAGATCACGAAGACAGCGGACTTCGAGGATCTCCCGCCTGTCTTCGACGAGTTCATCGCCGGGCGTGTCAAGGGCAGAACCGTTGTGCGCATCGGCGACTGAGCCCGTCGTCTTGCGCCCAGTCGACACGAAGGTCCGAGCATGCCGTCGATAGAGGCTCTTTTCCTGTTCATCGCCTGCGTCGCACTCGCCTCGGTCATTCAGAACCTGACGGCTTTTGCCTTCGGTCTTGTGCTGCTGGGACTGGTCGAACTGATGGGGATCGTTCCCATTGCCGACGCCACCAACGCGTCGATGGTGCTCGCACTTGCGAACTCCTTGGCATTTTTCTGGGGGGACAGGCAGCCTTTGCCCTGGAAGGACGTGAAGCATGTGCTTTGGGCCAGCGTCGTCGGCGTCGCCATGGGACTTGGCATGCAGGTATGGCTGAGCGCGAATGCCTCTCAATGGTTGCGGCTCCTGCTGGGACTGGCCGTCATCTTCAGTGCCGCCAACCTCCTTCTCGCGCACCGGGTTCGCACTTCCCCCTCTCCCCCCGCTTCGTTCGCCTTGTTTGGCGGGCTTTCCGGCATATTCGGCGGGCTGTTTGCAACGTCGGGGCCACCGATCGTCTACCACATGCTGAGGCAACCGTTCGACCCGCTCCATATACGGCGCTGCCTCATGCTGGTTTTCGTAGTGAACAATGCGTCTCGACTTCTCATGGTGGCCGGAACCGGGAAGTTCTCGCACCAATCGCTGATCCTGTGCTGCATCTCTGTTCCAGTTGCTTTCGCGGTGACCAGGATCTGTTCCGGATATTCGGTCTCACGGCGGCGCATGATCGCGATTGCCGGTGCACTCCTCGGTGCCACGGGTCTCGCGCTCGTCGTGTCCGCAACACGCGTCGCCTTTCATCCCTAAATCTCCAGTCGAGATCGCTGGCAATGCTGCAGGAAATCCTGCGAGACGCTGCCCAGCTTCTTCGAACGATGCACGACGATCGAAAGCGTGCGGCGCATCCGGGGCAGCGGTGGCTTCACTTCGACAAGCCATCCCTGGCTGATCGCGTCGACGACGGTGTGACGCGACAGGCAACCCAATCCGAGCCCCAGCGCGACGACGCGCTTGACTGCTTCATTGGTGCCGAGTTCGAGGTCCACGTCCACATGCTGCAGCGCCTCGATCAACCAGCGGTCTGAGGCTTCGCGGGTACCGGAGCCGGGCTCCCTCAGAATCCATACCGCGTCCGCCAGTTGCCGTAACGTGGGTTTGCGCTTGGCGAATAGGTGGGTGGGCGAAGCGATGACTGCCAGCTCGTCGGTTCGCCACCGGCGCACCGTGAGGTCCGGGTGCGAATGCTGACCCTCGATGAATCCGACATCGACCGCGAAGGAAGCGACGGACTCGAAGACCTGCTGCGTGTTCCCGATGCTCAACTTGATCTGGCTGTTGGGATGGGTGGCCTTCCAGCTGGCGATCAGGTCCGGCAACAGGTATTCGCCAATGGTGTAGCTCGAAGCTAGCCGCAGCGGCGCAAGGTGGGATGCCGTGAACAGCGCTTCCGTTTCGGCAGCCTGTTCGACGATGCCCGCGGCGCGGGCGAGCAGGGCGCGCCCGTTCTCGTTGAGCACCAGGCGCTTGCCTACGCGGTCGAACAGCTGCACACCGAGCGCTGTCTCCAGTTCGGCCAGCGAGTTGCTGGCCGCCGATTGGGAGCGGGCCACCTGCTCCGCCGCGGCACGGGTCGTTCCGCCCCGCGCGATGGCCGAAAAGACCTCCAGCTGGCGAATCGTGAGCCGGACACGTTGATCGGTTTTGTCGTTCATGGCGAGCAAAATTATCCGCTATATCGATTGATTAATGTTCCCTACGATTCGTCGGATGTTTGAATTCCTTTCCCGAAAGCCGATCCACGATCCGACCGCAAGCCTGACGGCCAGCACGGAAGTTAAGACGACCACGTGCTACATGTGCGCGTGCCGCTGCGGCATCCGGGTGCACATGCGGGAAGGTGAAGTCCGCTACATCGACGGCAACCCCGACCACCCCATCAACAAGGGGGTGATCTGCGCCAAGGGCAGCGCGGGCATCATGAAGCAGAAGTCCCCCGCGCGCCTCACGCAGCCGCTGCTGCGCAAGCCCGGCAGCGAGCGTGGGGCGGGGGAGTTCGAGCCGATTTCCTGGGAGCGTACGTTCGAGATATTGACGGAGCGCCTCGGGCGCATTCGCGCCACGGACCCGAAGAAGTTCGCGCTGTTCACGGGTCGCGACCAGATGCAGGCTCTGACGGGGCTGTTCGCCCGCCAGTTCGGCACGCCGAACTACGCGGCCCATGGTGGGTTCTGCTCGGTCAACATGGCGGCGGGGATGATCTACACCATTGGCGGAAGCTTCTGGGAGTTCGGCGGGCCCGACCTGGACCGCGCCAAGCTGTTCGTCATGATCGGCACCGCCGAGGATCACCACAGCAATCCGATGAAGATCGCGCTGGGGAAGTTCAAGCGCGAAGGCGGGCGCTTCATCTCGATCAATCCCATCCGCACCGGGTATTCAGCGATCGCCGACGAGTGGATTCCCATCCGCCCCGGAACGGATGGCGCGCTCTTCATGGCGCTGCTGCACGAACTGATCGGCACCGGCATGATTGACCGGCCATTCCTGCAGCGGTTCACGAATGCGCCGCAGCTCGTGGTGCTGGACGAAGGCGAGCGTGAAGGTCTGTTCGCTTTCGATCCCGCGGCTGGCCCGCCCGGCGACGGTCGCAATCCCCCCAACAAGCTGGCCTGGGATATGGCAAGCAACTGCGTCGTCACCGCGTACCCGGAAGGGATCGAGGAAGGGCGGGCGCTGGCACTCGAAGGCCATTACACGCTGGCGGATGGCACGCGCGTCGCGCCGGCGTTCCAGCTGCTGCGCGAGCGGGTCGCAACCACCACCCCGGAGTGGGCCGAGACCATCACAGGCATTCCCGCAGCCCGCATCCGCAAGTTGGCCCAGGAGCTCGGGCAAACAGCGCTGCACCAGGCCTTCGAGCTGCCCATACCCTGGACGGACGCGTGGGGGAAGCGCCATGAGACCACGCAGGGCCGGCCTGTCGCCTTCCATGCCATGCGGGGGCTCGCTGCGCACTCCAACGGCTTCCAGACCGTGAGGGCGCTGGCGGTGCTGATGAGCATCCTGGGCACCATCGACGCGCCCGGCGGCTTTCGGCACAAGGCGCCGTATCCGCGGCACATCGTGCCGAACTACCGGGCGTTCAACGACCCCGCGATGGTGAAGCCGAACACGCCGCTCAATGCGGCGCCGCTGGGTTTCCCCGCGAGCCCCGAAGAGCTGGCCATCCATGAGGACGGAACCCCTCTTCGGATCGACCACGCGTTCTCATGGGAGCACCCGCTCTCCGCGCATGGGTTGATGCACAACGTCATCACCAACGCCACGCGCGGCGATCCTTACCGCCTGGACACCTTGCTGATTTTCATGGCCAACATGGCATGGAATTCGACGATGAACACGATGGCCGTGCGTGAGATGCTGAACGCGCGGGATGAGACGGGCGAGTACAAGATCCCGTTTCTCGTCGTGTGCGATGCATTCCAGAGCGAGATGGTCGCCTTCGCGGACCTGGTGCTGCCGGACACGACATACCTCGAGAGGCATGACGTGATGAGCATGCTCGATCGGCCCATCTCCGAATTCGACGGGCCGGTGGATTCCGTCCGCGTTCCCGTCGTGCCGCCTACCGGGCAGTGCAAGCCCTTCCAGGAAGTGTTGATCGAGCTCGCGTCACGACTGAAGTTTCCGGCATTCACGCTTTCCGACGGCAGCCGCAAGTTCAAGGACTACCCGGACTTCGTCGTCAACTTCCAGCCCCAGCCGGGCGTGGGCTTCCTCATGGGGTGGCGCGGCAAGGACGGCTCGCAGCACCTCAAGGGCGAGCCGAACCCCAAGCAGTGGGAGATGTACGCCAAGAACAACTGCGTGTTCCAGTACCACATGCCGCTGGACCAGCAGTACATGCGCAACTGGAATCGCCCTTACCTGGACTTCGCGATGGAGAAGGGCTGGCGCCAGAGGAACGATCCCGTGCAGCTGGCCATCTATTCGGACACGCTCCAGAGTTTCCGCCTCGCCGCGCAGGGAAAGAGCAGCGGCCGGCAGCCCCCCGAACATTTGCGCGGCCGCATCGACACCTACTTCGATCCGCTGCCCTTCTGGTATCCGCCGCTCGAGGAAGCATGTACCGATGCCGAGACCTATCCCCTCGCTGCCATCACGCAAAGGCCGATGGCCATGTACCACTCCTGGGACTCGCAGAATGCCTGGCTGCGGCAGATCCACAGCCACAACTATCTGTACGTCAATTCGTCGACTGCAACGAGTGCGGGTATCCCGGACGGCGGTTGGTGCTGGCTCGAGAGTCAGTGGGGCAAAGTCCGCTGCATGGTGCGCTACAGCGAAGCCGTGGAGCCGGGCACCGTGTGGACGTGGAACGCGATCGGCAAGGCCAACGGCGCCTGGAGCCTCGCGCCCAAGGCGGACGAATCCCGCAAAGGCTTTTTGCTCAACCACTTGATCACCGAAGAGCTTCCGTTCAATGGCGGTGCCATCAGCAATTCGGATCCGGTGACCGGCCAGGCGGGCTGGTATGACGTGCGGGTGCGGATTCGGCCTGCGCCGGCCGAGGATGAAGCCGAAACCAGTCCCCAGGTGAACGCCCACCATTCCGTCCAGCCAACCGTGAGAATGCCATGAGTACTGCGGCAACCCAGGAAACACTCGCCAGGCAGCTGGCGCTGGTGATCGACCTCAACGTGTGCGTCGGCTGCCATGCCTGCGTCACATCATGCAAGGAGTGGAACACCTCCGGCGCTGCGGGGCCGCTCGCGGATCTGAATGCGTACGGCGCGGAACCCTCGGGGACTTTCTTCAATCGGGTCCAGACCTACGAGGCCGGCTCGTTTCCGGATACGCAGACGATTCATTTCCCGAAGAGCTGCCTGCATTGCGAGGAGCCGCCCTGTGTGCCGGTGTGTCCGACAGGCGCCAGCTACAAACGTGCCGAGGACGGCATCGTCCTCGTCGATTACGACAAGTGCATCGGCTGCAGCTACTGCAGCTGGGCCTGCCCGTACGGCGCTCGGGAGCTCGATGCCGAGCGCAAGGTCATGACCAAGTGCACGCTGTGCGTCGACCGGATCTACGACGAGCTGCTGCCGCCACAGGACAGGAAGCCTGCCTGCGTGAAGGCATGCCCCACCGGCGCGCGCCTCTTCGGCGACATCAAGGACGCGAATTCCGAAGTCTCGAAGGCCATCAGGGAGCGCGGCGGCTACCAGCTCATGCCCGAGTGGGAAACGCAACCGGCCAATCACTACCTGCCGCGAGCGGTGGTGAGCGTGAGCGGCCGCGACGTAGGCATGAACGTCGAGAACGGCCACCTGCAGATGCCGGCCGATGATGCCGATGCACCCGAACCTGTCCTGGAAGCCTGATGAACCCCGCACTCTCGATCATCATCTTCACCACGCTGGCAGGCGCGGCCCAGGGACTGGCCGTGGTCCTGGCGCTCTCCCAGTTGCTTGGCGCCGGCCTGGACAACGCTTTCGTTGCGCGATCGCTTTGGGTGGCGGTGGCGCTCGCCATCGTCTCGCTGGTGGCGTCCTTCTTTCACCTGGGTCGCCCGCTCCGGGCGTGGCGCGCCGCGATGATGTGGCGGACATCCTGGATGTCGCGGGAAGTCATCGTGCTGCCGATATTCATCCTGCTCGTGGGACTATGGGCTGGCATGCTGACCTTCTCGGCCCGCCCCGGCGATGTCACGGCGTTCCTTCCGCTTGCCGTTATCGCCGTGTCCGCGCTGCTCTGGTATTGCACGGCCATGATCTACGCGTGCATCCGGTTCATCCAGGAGTGGGCGCATCCGCTGACCATCGTGAACTACACCGTCATCGGGCTGGCGTCTGGGCTGGTTCTTGCGGGAGCGCTGGGCGTGGCGTGGGGCCAGCCTCAATTCGCCGCGCACCTGGGCGCCTGGGCGTTCGCCGTCACGACGCTCGCATGGCTGACACGTGTGCTGGCGCTGCGGCGCAATGCGAGGCTGAAGCCGAAGTCCACACTCCAGTCGGCCACGGGGATCAAGTCGCCCGGTATCGTCCAGAAGTCGATGGGCATGACCGGGGGCTCGTTCAACACGCGGGAATTCTTTCACCATGCGTCGGTCGCCGCATTCCGGCGAATGAGGGTCATCTTCCAGCTGTTCGCATTCGCGCTGCCGCTCGCGCTTGTGGTTCTTGCGGTGGCCAGTGGATGGAGCGCGGCATGGCTCGTCGCAGTGCCGATCCAGCTGGCGGGCGTGCTGGCCGAGCGGTGGTTCTTCTTCGCACAGGCGCGCCATCCCCAAAACCTTTATTACCAGGTCGTTTCCTGATGGAGCAAGGGCAAAAATGGCACGAGCAGGGCGAAGAGCCGGACTACCGCTTCTCGCTTGCCAACGAGCGGACGTTTCTCGCGTGGGTCAGAACGGCGCTTGCCATTCTCGCGGGCGCGATCCTTTTGCATGAATTCGCGGCGCATATCCAGCCGAAGGCTTTCATCGCGGGCGCCAGCGTCGCGCTCGCATTGCTCGCAACGTTATTGGGGGCGGGCGCCTACCTACGATGGAGGGCCAATGAAATCGCGATGAGGCATTCGCGTTCGCTTCCGTATTCAAGGCTCTTGCCGGTCTTGTCGATTTCGATCCTGGTGCTGTCGGCGGCGGCGGCGATAGTTTTGCTGCGCCAGTGATGCGTATGCGGGATCCGGGTCTTCAGCCCCAACGCACGGCTCTTGCCTGGGCCCGGACCGGGTTGGCGATGATCGTCAACTCGTTGCTGGTGCTTCGCCTCGGCGTCAACGCCGCAGACCGGCCAGTCGAATTCCTCGGCATCGGATTCCTGGCGATTTCCGCTGGGATACTGTTAATTGGTGAGACTCGACGGCGCGAACTGGCGGAGGCACACGCAATAGCCAGTCCCAGCGTAATGGCGACTTGCGCAGTCTGCGTGATTCTGGTTTCGCTCGCCAGCGTGGTCGCAATGATGCGTTGAATGAAAAGGGTCATCCGGGGCTATGCGACGCGCACGGGCGTACGTCCCCCAGTTCTTCACCTCTCAGGGCACGGGCGCTGACATGTTCGCCCTGGACCGGCAGAGCACGCTGGAGGTCTGAAATCCGGTGCTTGGGTTGCTCCGGCCTCAACGGGCGGAAACGGTCAAGGTAATGCGCAGCACGCTTGGCACGGGCGGGCCGATCACGTTGCTCTGCTGACGGAGGCCGTGTCAATAGATGCGGAAGAGATTCTCTTGCTAGATCGGTTATGGGGATAGGATACGGGGTACCAGCCGCGCCGACATCTGAAAAGATGTGATGGGACTGGTCCTCAGGCTCCCGATACTGCTGCCACTTGCTGCGCCAGCTACACAAGGGCTCTCGCTACTGAAAAAATAGCAGCCCCCTTTTTCTACGCCCCTTCAGTCGACCTCTCCGGTGTATAGCGCGGGCGCCTGCTGCTGCAGCAACTCCAGAAGCCGTTGGGCGGCGGGGGACAGATAGCCGCCCCGGCGTGAGCTCACGCCCAGCTCGCGCCGCAGCATCAGCAGCGAAGGCTGGACCTCCCGCAGGCGCGCTCTGCGTTCGGTAGCGATGGTGCGGCGCGCGACGAAGCTCAGGAGGTTGGTGCCGGCGATCAGCTGCGGCAGCAGGGGGATCGAATTGGCTTCGATCTGCACCGTCGGCGGTGGCAGGCCGCGGGATGCGAAGGCGGCCTCCAGCCATTGCCGGCTGGGCGCCTGGGGCTTGGGCAGCACCCAAGGGTAGTCCAGCAGCATTTGCAGCCCGATGCGGCGCGCCTTGAAGATTGGATGGCCGCTGCGGCACGCCACCACCACTTCCTCCACCGCCAGTGGATGGCGCTGGAAGGTGGCATCTTTCTCGGGCGGCAGCAGTCCCACCACCAGATCGAGCTGCTTTTGCCTCAGCTGTTCCAACAGGTCGAAGCTCGCCCCGACCTCGATACTGACCTGCGCCTTCGGCGCCTGTGCCAGCAGCACGCGACAGACCTGCGGCAGCAGCGCCCCGACGCTCACCGTGCCGCTGCCGATGCGAACCAGTCCCGCGACGCCCTGCGAAAAATCCGCTACATGACGCAAGGCCTCGTCCGCCGAGACCCGCAGCTGTCGGGCCTCCTCCAGCAGCACCTGGCCGATCGGGGTGAGCCGCACACCCCGGCCGGCTTTCTCGAACAAGGGGCCGCCCACGGTTTGTTCCAGCCGTCGGATGGCCTTGGTCAGCGCCGGCTGGCTACGGGCAATCGCCTCGGCGGCACGCCCCAGGTTCTCGGTCTCCGCCGCAACCTCGAAGTACCGGAGGTCGCGCAAGTTCAGCTCCATTCCAAACTCCTGGTTATCAATTCTGGAATATTAGCGAATAGACAGTAAACCATGGCGGGGCGACCATTCGCACCCATGGAAGCAGTTTCGACCGATCGCCCTCTCGCCGGCACCAGCCTTGGCGGCATGCTGGCCATCTGGCACGACGTGGCTCCCGGTAAGGGCGCCGCGGTGCGCGAGTGGTACGGCCGCGAGCATCATTTCGAACGCCTGGCCATTCCGGGCTTCCTCGAGGCGCGCCGCTTCGAGCGGGTTTCGGGCACCGGCGCCGAAGTCTTCGGCACCTACCGCGTGGCCGCATCGGATGTGCTGCACAGCGCCGCGTACCGCGCCCGCGTCGACGCCCCGAGCGCCTGGACCCTCGAAGCCATGGGCCACTTTCGCAACATGTCGCGCACGGTCTGCACGATCACAGCCCGCGCCGGCCGTGCGCAGGGTGGCCACGTGGCGGTGCTGGCTGCAGCAGGCGGCGAACTGGCTCACCCGTCCTCGACCTGCGTAAGCCTGTTGTGGCTGCCGGGCCTGCTCCAGGTTACCGCGCTGGCTGGCGAACGCCAGTCGACGAGGGTGGCGAGCGCGGAACAGGCGCTGCGAGGAGGGCCCGACACCCAGGTCGACTGGGCCTTGCTGCTCGACGTCGACAACCTGGACGCCGCGGAGCAGGCACTGCAGGCCGCGCAGGAGCAGACCGGCTGCCGCCACCCCGCGCAGTTCGCCGTCTATCGGCTTTGTTTCGCCGCCCGCAATCCTTCCTGAGTCGAATCCCGTGGAACACCTTCGCATCATCACCAAGAACCATTCCAACCCCGCCTACGGCGGCGCGCTGGTGGGCGCCCGGGCCGTCGCCCAGCGCATGGGCTGCACGATCGACCATTGCGCGCCGCAGCTGGCCGACAGCCCCGAGGAGCAATCCGCGCTGGTCGACCAGGCGATCGCCGATCGGCCTGACGCCATCGTGCTGCTGCCGGCCCATGCCACCGGCGTCAATGCAGCCATCGCCCGCATCAACGCCGCGGGCATACCACTGATTCTGTTCGTGAGCGAGCCGACCGCCGGCCGCTGGGTGGGTTTCATCGGCTCGGATGACGCCCGCATGGCCGCCTCGCTGGCGCACTCGCTGCTGCCGCGGCTGCGCGCGGACGCGCATGTGGCGATCATCGACGGCCACCCCGGCTCCATCACCACGCCGCAACGCCGGCGCGGCTTCGAGCAGGCGCTCGCGCAACACCCGGGCATGCAGCTGGTCGACGTGGTCTCGGGCGACTACCAGCATGCGCCCGGCCGGCAGGCAGCGCTGACGCTGCTGTCGCGCCACCCCAGGCTCGACGCCATCCTGGCCGCCAATGACCTGATGGCCATGGGCGCGCTGGAAGCCTTTGCCGAGACCGGGCGCCACATGCCCATGGTGAGCATCAACGGCACACCCGATGCGATCTCGGCGGTGCGCGCCGGCGTCCTGGCCGCAACCGCATCATTCAACACACACCGCTTCGGCTGCCTGGCCGTCGAGATGGCGTTGCGCCACCTGCGCGGCCAGCGCGTGCCGCACCGGCTCGACCTGGCGCCCGACATCATCGATGCCGCCAATGCGGCCGAGTGGGACTGCCCGTACGAACAGCGCCCTTGCCCCGACTGGGACCAGGTCGTCGCCGGCCAGGCCGAGCCGCTGGCTGCCTGAGAACCCTTTTCCTTTTACCTAATCCACCCAGGAGAATGAATTCATGCGTTTGAAAGACAAGGTCGCATTCATCACCGGCGCGGGGGCCGGCATCGGCGCCGCCGCCGCCGTGCGGTTCGCAAGCGAAGGCGCGGCCGTCGTCGTGGCCGAGATCAACGAGGCGCGCGGCCGCGACGTGGCCGAGACTATCCGCGCCAACGGCGGAAAGGCCCAGTTCGTCCATTGCGATGTCACTAACGAGGCGTCCGTGGAGCAGGCTGTCGCGCAAGGCACTGCGACGTTCGGCGGCTACCTCGACATCCTGTACAACAACGCCGGCGGCTCTACGCCGCATGACGACATGGTGACGGTGGTCGACATGGAGGAGTTCTGGCGCTGCATAAAGCTGGAGCTGCTGGGCACGTTCCTGTCCAGCCGCTTTGGCATCCGCGCGATGCAGAAGGCCGCTCGCGGTGGCTCGGTCATCAACACGGCTTCCTACAACGCCACCATCGGCACGGCCGGGCGCGACTGCTACACCGCCGCCAAGGGCGCGGTCATCGCGCTCACCCGTTCGATGGCGGTGGAATATGCCCCGGACCGCATCCGCGTGAACTGCATTGCCCCGGGCGTGGTCATCAGCCCGCGCATGACGAAGTTCCAGCAGGACTTTCCCGACCACCGCATCTTCGACAAGAAGAACCGCCACCACCGGCCTGAAGTGCCGTCGCACCTGCTGGGCCCGATCGAGATCGAGGACCTGACGCACATGGCCGTGTTCCTCGCGTCCGACGAATCGAAGAAGATCACGGGCCGCATCGAGCTCGTGGACAGCGGCGCAACGGCGTCCTGATCCTTTCGCACTTTTCCAATAGGAGACAAGCATGCACAAGACCTTCCGCGGCGCGCGCCGCCTGTTCCTGGCCGCCAGCCTCGCGCTGTGCGGCGCCGCCCTCGCGCAGGGGGCCGCCGGCTTCCCGAACAAGCCGATCCGCGTCATCGTTCCCTTCACGCCGGGCGGCGGCTCGGACGCGGCCGCCCGCTTCTTTGGCGAGAAGCTCTCCACGGCGCTCGGACAGCCGGTGCTGGTCGAGAACCGGCCGGGCGGCAACAGCGGCTCGATCGGCACGGCGCTCGTGAAGAGCCAGCCGGCCGATGGCTACACGCTGCTCCTGGGCAGCACTGCGCCGCTGGTGACCAACGTGGTGATGGTCAAGGAGCTGCCTTACGACGCGGTGAAGGACTTCAAGCCGGTCGCCGGCCTCACCAAGAACATGACGGGCATCGTGGTGCCCGCCAATTCGCCGTACAAATCCCTGGCCGAACTGGTGGCGGCCTCCAAGCAGTCGAAGCTGAACGCGGGCACCGCATCGGCGGGCTTCCACCTGGCGGCCGACTGGTTCGCCAATCTCGCCGGTTTCCAGTACACGCACATTCCCTATAAGGGGCTGAGCCAGACCCTGACCGACCTCGCCGGTGGCAACCTCCACTGGGCCATCGTCGATCTCGCCGGGGCCACGCCGCTGCTGCAGGGCAACCGGATCCGCGCACTCGCCGTCACCGACGACGTCCGCCACCCGTTCTTCCCGAACGTGCCGACGGTCAAGGAAAGCGGCTACCCAGACTACGTCTACAACACCTGGACCTCGTTCCACGTGCGGGCCGACACGCCTGAGGACATCACGCGCAAGTTGGTCGACGCGACCATGAAGATCCTGCAGTCGGACGCGGCGCGCGAGTACGCGCAGAAAGCCGGCACGAAGCTGCTGCCGCTCGGCCCGGCGGAGTTCGCGAAGTACCAGCGCGAGGAGGTCGAGCGCTTCCAGAAGGTGGCGGAGTCCTCCGGCATCAAGGCGGAGTGAGGCGCATGGCCGAAGCCTTCCTCGCCAACATCGCCGACATCGACTGGCTGCAGTACCCGGGGCATTTCGGCGGCGCGCTGTCGAAGCCGCTGGTCGCGCCGGACACGTGCGGCTCGGGCCGCATCGACCACCGCATCTCGTGCTACGCCCCGATGGCGTTCGTCGAGGAGCACGTGCACAAGGTGCAGGAGCAGGTCTATCACGTGCTGGAGGGGGAGGGCCTGCTCACGCTGGACGGCAAGCGCCACGTGCTGCGCCGCCACGACTATGTGTTCGTGCCGCCTGGCGTGCGCCACGGCTTCACCAACAACGGCACGGTGCCGCTGGTGTTCCTGGTGATCACCACGCCGGTGACCGACGAGGTGCCGGTGTGAAGCCCGCCGTTTCGCGTGTCTGCCGCCTGCTGCTGGCCGGCGAGTGGCAGGACGGCTGCGACAGCAGTGTCGTCCTCGACAAGTACCGCCAGGAGCCCTGGGCGCTCGCCCAACAACCCTCGCGCGAGCAGGTTGCCCGTGCGGTGGCTTGCGCCGATGCGGCCTTCCGCGCCAGCACCCTGGACGCGTACGGCCGCGGCGCCATCCTGGACCGCGCGGCCGCCATCTTGGAGCGCCGCACCGACGAACTGGTGGCAGTGATGCAGGCCGAGGCCGGCTTCACTCGGCACGACGCTGGCAACGAAATCCGCCGCGGCGTGATCACGCTGCGGCTGTCGGCCGAGGAGGCGCGCCGCTTCGGCGGCGAATTCATCCCCATGGAGGGAGCGCCCGGCCAGGCCGGGCGCATCGGTTTCACGCTGCGCGTGCCGCTGGGCGTCGTGTGTGCCATCACGCCGTTCAACGCACCGCTCAACACGGTGGTCCACAAGGTCGGCCCGGCGCTCGCCGCCGGCAACGCCGTGGTTCTCAAGCCGTCGCTGCACACGCCCATGACGGCCTGCATCCTGGCCGAGGCGCTGCTCGAGGCGGGCCTGCCGCGGGGACTGCTGTCGGTGCTGCACGGCGGCGTGCAGGTCGCGCAGTGGCTGCTCGACGAGCCGACCGTCCGCTTCTACGCCTTCACCGGCAGCACCGAGGCGGGGCGTTCGATCCAGCAGCGCGCCGGCCTGCGCCGCACCCAGATGGAGTTGGGCTCCATTGCGCACTGCATTGTTTGCGACGACTGCGACCTCGACGGCGCGCTACCGAAGATCGTCAACGCCGCCTACCGCAAGGCCGGCCAGGTCTGCACCTCGGTCCAGGTGCTGCTGGTGCACCGCTCGCGCCTGGCCGAGGTGGAGCGGCGCCTGGGCGCCATGGTGGAAGCGCTCCCCAGCGGCGACCCGGCGGCGGAAAGCACCGTGGTCGGCCCGGTGATCAGCCCGGCCTCCGCCGAGCGCATCGCCGCGTGGATACACCAGGCGGTGGCCGCCGGCGCCCGGCGCCTGGCCGGGGGCGCGCGACGCGGTGCCGTGGTGCCGGCCACGCTGCTGGCCGACGTACCGCCGGCCACCCCGCTCGGCTGCCAGGAAGTCTTCGGGCCGGTGATGTGCATCGCGCCCTTCGACACCCTGGACGAGGCCATCGCGCGGGTCAATGCCACGCCCTATGGCCTGGCCACGGGCGTGTTCACGAACCGGCTGGGCGATGCGCTGGCGGCGGCGCGCCGGCTCGAGGTGGGCGGCGTCCACATCAACGAAACCTCCAGTTCGCGCGTGGACCTCATGCCTTACGGCGGTTCCAAGGACAGCGGCTTCGGCCGCGAAGGCCCGCAGCACGCGGTGCGCGAGATGAGCGAGGAGCGCATGGTGACGCTGCTCGCGCCCTGAATTCCACGGAGAACTCCCTCATGTCCCTTATCAAAGGCGGCGAGCTGATCGCCGAATACCTCGTGAAGCAGAAGGTGCCGTACGTGTTCGGCATCTGCGGCCACGGCAACGTCGGCATCCTGGATGCGCTGCACCAGGTGCGCGACCAGGTGAAGCTGGTGTCGCCGCGCCACGAGCAGTGCGCCGGCCATATGGCGGACGCCTACTTCCGGGTGAAACACCAGCCGGTGGTCACGCTCACTTCCACGGGCCCGGGCTCCGCCAACATGGTGATGCCGCTGGCGACGGCGCTGTCGGATTCCTCCGCCTTCCTCGCGATCACGGCCAACGTGCCGACTTCGCAGGCGAATCGCGCGCCGTTCCAGGAGCTGTACGCGCACAACCAGTCGGACTTCGCGCAGGTGCTGCGGCCGGTGGTGAAGCGCAGCTTCCAGCCGAGCCGGGTGGAGATGCTTCCGCTCGCGCTGCGCCAGGCCTTCGACACCATGGTCACGGGCCGACCGGGCCCGGTGAACATGGACATCCCCTACAACGTGTTCCAGGAAGAAGCCGACGTCGAGGTGCCGGCCGTGTCGCACCGGCACGGCGCCCACCGCCCCGGCGCGAGCGAGGCCGACCTTGCGCAAGCGCTCAGGCTGCTGTCGCAGGCCGAGCGCCCGGTGCTGTTCATCGGGCACGGCGCGACGCTGGCCGAGGCGGGCGAGGAACTCACGGCGCTGCAGGCCGAGCTGGGCATTCCCATCATCACCTCGCCCAACGGCATGGGCTGCGTGCCCGCCGACGATCCGCTCACGCTCGGCTTCATCGGCCGCAACGGCGCCTATCCCGCCAACCAGGCGGGCCGCCATGCCGACCTGGTGGTGTGCATCGGTACGCGCTTCGACGACCGTTCCTCCTCAACCTGGCATGCGGGCTATTCCTGGAACTTCCCGGCCTGCAAGTTGCTGCACGTCGACATCGACCCGGCGGAGCTCGGGCGCAACTACCCGCCGACGCTGGGCATCATCGCCGACGCCAAGGTCTTCACCGGCCAGCTGCTTGCCGCCGCCGGCCGGGGGGGCACCGTGCGCAAGGACCGCTTTGCCGCATGGCGCGAACAGGTCGCAGGGTGGCGGGCCGAATGGGAGGCGTTCGTGCGGCCGAACTTCGGCGCCATCACCACGCCGATCCGCCCCGAGTACGTGGTGGGCGCGCTGCAGGATGTGCTGCCGCAGGACGTGATCCTCTCGCTGGATTCCGGCGTGCACCACAACTGGTTCATGCAGTTCTGGAAGCCGCAGCGTGCGCAGAGCATGCTCAACAGCTGGGGCTATTCGTCGATGGGCTTCGGAGTCTGCGGCATCCTGGGCGCGCAGCTCGCCGCGCCGGAGCGGCCCTGCGTGGCCGTGGTGGGCGACGGCGGCTTCATGATGGCACCCTACGTGGTGGCGACCGCCGTCGAGTACGAGCTGCCCTGCGTCTGGATCGTCTGGAACAACTTTGCCTGGGGCGCGATCCGTGACCTGCAATACGGGCTCTTCGATGGACGCGAGATCGGCACCGGCTTCTACCGCGGGACGCAGGGCCCCGGCGGCGAGCGCTACAACCCGGACTTCGCCGCCTGGGCGCGGGCCTGCGGCGCCGACGGCATCACCGTCACGCGCAGCGAGGACTTGCGCGGCGCGGTCGAGGTGGCGGTGCGCAACCGCCGCCCCTGCGTGATCGACGTGCACATCGATTCCGATGTCCGGCCGCCGTCGACCGGCACCTGGCAGCTGCCGCCGATGCCGTACAAGGAGCCGGTGTTCGGCAAGCCGTGGCGAACGAATTCGACGTGATCGTCGTCGGCTCGGGGGCTGCCGGCATGGCCGCGGCCTGCGTGGCGGCCGGCGAAGGCTGTTCCGTGCTGCTTCTCGAGCAGGCGGCGCTGGTGGGCGGCACCACCGCCATCTCCGGCGGCATGGTGTGGCTACCCGCCAATCACCGGGCGGCCGAGGCAGGCATGCCGGACACGCTGGACGCGGCACGCACCTACCTCGAGCAGACCGTGCCGGGGCAGGATCGCCGCCGCATCGAATCCTTCCTGCGCCATGGCGGGGAGGCGCTGCGCTACCTCGAGGAGCGGACCGCGTTGCGGCTGCAGCCGGTGCCGACCTATCCCGACTACTACCCCCAGCTCCCCGGCGCGACCCTGCGCGGCCGGGTGCTCGAGCCGCAGCCCTACGATGGCCGTGCCCTCGGCCGCGACTTCGCGCTGCTGCGCCCGCCGCTGCCGGAGTTCACGCTGTTCGGCGGCATGATGATCAGCCGCCAGGACATCCCGCACCTGCGGCGCGTCGGCCGTTCGCTGCGCTCGGCGCTGCATGTCTCGCGCCTGCTGGCCCGGCATGCGCTGCAGCGGCTGCGCGCGCCGCGTGGCACCAGCCTCTATCTGGGCAACGCACTGGCCGCACGGCTGCTGCAGTCGGTGCGCCAGTGCGGCGTGCAACTGCGCACCGGCGTTCGTGTGGAGCGGCTGCTGCGCGGCGAGTCCGGGCGAGTGGTCGGCGTCGACATCATGGACGCTGGCGGCGCACGCGGCAGCGCGCAGGCGCGGCGCGGGGTCATCCTTGCCACAGGCGGGCTGTCGGACTGTCCGGAACTGCGTTCGCGCTTCGTGCCTGCGCAGGCAGGCGCCTTGTCCGCCACGGTAGCTGCCGACGGTGCCGCCCGAGGGGCGCGGCTCGCGCTCGAGGTGGGAGCGCAGTTGTCGCAACCGACGCAGGCCGGTGCCTTCTGGGTGCCCGCATCCGTCTTCACTCGCGCCGACGGCAGCCGGGGGCTGTTCCCGCACACGGTGACCGACCGCGCGAAGCCGGGGCTGATCGCCGTCGGCCGCGACGGCCGTCGCTTCACCAATGAGGCGGTGTCCTATCACGAGTTCGTGCGCGCCCAGCTGGCGCAGCAGGAGCGCGCGTTGCCGGCGTGGCTGGTGTGCGACGCGCGCTTCCTCTGGAAGTACGGGCTGGGCCGGGTGCGTCCCTTCGCCTGGTCGTTGCGCAGCGAGGTGGCGCAGGGCTACCTGAAGCGCGCACCCAGCATCGTGGCACTCGCGGACGCGATTGGCGTCCCCGCCGCCGCCCTGGAGAGCACCATGGCCGACTACAACCGGCACGCCCACGCCGGCCGCGATCCGGCGTTCGGCCGCGGGGGCGACGCCTACCAGCGCCACCTGGGCGATGCCGAGCGGCAGCCCAATCCCTGCGTGGCCCCGATCGAGCGCGGGCCCTTCTATGCCGTGGCGGTGTGGCCGGCGGACCTCGGCATGTCCGCGGGCATCGTCACCGACCATGCGGCGCGCGTGCTGTCGGTCGGCGGGCCCATCCCCGGCCTGTACGCGTGCGGCAACGACATGGCTTCCGTGATGGAGGGCGCGTATCCGGGCCCGGGCATCACGCTCGGCCCGGCACTCACCTTCGCCTACCTTGCGGCGCGCGACGCCGCACGATCGATTCCCGATGAAACCTGATGTCCTGGTGATCCGATAGCGGCGCGTCCGCGAGCTGAAACGCCGGGCAGAGGTGTGCCTGCCAGCAGAGCGGCTGTGAACAGGCGGCCCGAGGCCCGCCTTCGCGCTTACTGCGTCATCTCCAATTTCAGCGGCGTGATGACCTTCTCCCAGATCTGCGCCTGCTTGCGCATGAAGTCGCCGTAGCCCTCCGGCGAGAGGATAGGCCCGGAGGTGGCATCGGCGCGCAGCCGGTCGCGCAGCTCCGGCGCATGCAGGCTGGCGTTGATCGCCTGGTTCAGGCGGTTCACGATCGCGGTGGGCGTGCCGGCCGGCGCCACGATGCCGAACCAGGAGTACGCCACCCGTCCGGATAGCCGGATTCGACCATCGTCGGAATCGCGTCGGCCGCGGGCACGCGGTTGTCGCTGAACACCGCCAGGATCTTCAGCTTGCCGCTGCGCGCGTGAGGCAGGTAGTTGGTGATGCCGTCGAAGGTCGCGTGCACCTCACCCGAAAGGACCGCCGCGAGCGCGGGCGCCGAACCCTTGTACGGGATGTCGCGCAAGGCGGTCTGGGTGGCGCCCTTGAACATCTCGCCCACCAGGTGCGAGGACGCGCCCTGGCCGACCGTCGAAAAGGTCATCAGCCCCGGATTGGCTTTCGCATGGGCGACGAACTCCCGGATGTTGTTCGCGGGCACCGAAGGATGCGCGACCAGCGCGAACGGGACCGTCCCCACCAGCGCGACGGGCGCGAAGTCCGCGGGCTTGTACGGTAGCTTCTTGAACAGCAGCGGATTCGTGGTGAGCGTCGTGGTTCATCGCGCCAGCCAGGCGCCGTCGACCGGCAGGGCGGCGCCACGGATCTCGCCGGCCGCCTCGCTGCACAGGAACACCACCAACGCGGCGACCTGCTCGGGCGAGACGACCCGGCCCGACGGCATGTTGGTCGCCGCGATGCGCTGTTGCGCCTCGGCCCGCGTGATCTGCTCGCGCTCGGCGAGCAGCTTGGCGTTGCGATAGAAGATGCGGGTCGACACGTCGCCCGGGCACACCGCGTTGCAGGTGATGGTGGTGGTGGCGGTCTCCAGCGCCACCGCCTTGGTGAGGCCCACCAGCCCGTGCTTGGAGGCGACGTAGCTGCTGCGATCGACGCCGCCGGCCAGCCCGTACACCGACGCCACGTTGACGATGCGGCCCCAGCCGTTCGCGCGCATGCCGGGCAGCGCCGTGCGGATGGTGTGGAAGGGGGCGTCGAGGTTGAGCGCGAGCACCTCGCGCCAACGCTGCGGCGGGTGCTCCTCGACCGGACCCTTGTGTTGCGTGCCGGCGTTGTTCACCAGCACGTCGAGGCGGCCGAAGCGTTGCAGCACGCGTTGCACGAGACCTGTGGCCTCGTCCTCCTGCCGCAGGTCCGCCCCGTCGTGCGCGATTTCGACGCCATGCGCCGTAGCCAGCTCGTCGCACAGCGCAGCAATCTGGTCGGGCTCGCCGAAGCCGTTGAGCATCACGGCGCAGCCCTGCGCCGCCAAGCCGCGGGCCACGGCCAGGCCGATCCCGTCGGTGGAGCCGGTGACGAGCGCGACGCGGCCTTTCAGCTCGCCGGGAAGGGATGCAGCCATCGCATTCAGTCCAGGGTGATGTTCAGGGGCTTGATCACCTTTTCCCAGGTGCGCGTGTGCTCCTCGATCAGCTCGCCGAACTGTTTGGTGTTCAGCAAGGGCGCATTGGCGCCGTTCGAGTCGAGTTGAGCCTGCACCTCCGGCATCTTCAGGACTTCGTTGACCGTTCGATTGAGCTGATCGATCACGGCCGGGGGCGTGCCGGCCGGAGCCAGCAGGCCGTACCAGGAGTAGGCGATCATCTGCGGCAGCCCCGACTCCTTGAACGTGGGCACGTTCGGCAGCAGCGGCGAGCGCTTGTCGGACGTGATGCCCAGACCCTTGAGCTGGCCACTGCGGATACGCGGGATCGCGGTCGACACTGCGTCGAAATTGAGCTGGACGTGGCCCGCGATCAGGTCGCTGCTGGCCGGCCCCGAGCCCTTGTACGGCACGTCGAGGATGTCCACCTTGGCCTGTGAGCGCAGCATCTCGTCCACCAGGTGCGTCGACGAGCCTTGTCCGAGCATCGCGAAGTTGAGCTTGCCCGGGTTCGCGCGGGCATACGTCACCAGGCCGGCGGCGTCGTTGGCGGGCACAGAGGGGTGCGCCACCAGCACGAAGGGAGTGAGGCCGGTCAGGGCCACCGGGGTGAAGTCTGCCACCTTGTACGGCATCTTGCGGAACAGCAGCGGGTTCGTGGAGAGAGTGCTGGTGGTCGCCATCAGCAGCGTATAGCCGTCTGGCGCGGCGCGGGCCACCGCCTCGGCGCCGAGCATGGTGGAGGCGCCCGGCTTGTTCTCCACCACCACCGGTTGGCCGAGCTTCTCCGACAGCTTCGTGCCCACCATGCGGGCAATGATGTCGGTGAAGCCGCCGGGGGCGTACGGCACCACGATGCGCACCGGGCGCTCGGGCCAGGCCGCTACGGCGGCGCCATGGAACGCGGCAGCTGCCGCGACGAGGGAACACATGAGGATGCGCAAAGAGGCCATGCTTGTCTCCGGGAGGGTGGACTGCTGCGTTGTCGTGGCAGTTCCGTGGTGTGGAAGTGCGTCCATTTTCGTTGCGAACGAGCTCGCGGTCAAGCACCCGAACCCGGGTGGAGTGCAAGCACCGCCTCCAGTAAGGCACAGACTGGGGCGAGACAAGGTGCACATGCTGCAAATTGAAACACGTAGAATGGATCGTGTTTTGCCATACGGAATGGAGGAGTTCCGCGAGCGCAACCTTCGAGGAGGTCGTGCATCCCGGAAGCCGGGCGACGGGCCGTGGACGGCGGGTGGCCGACTTCGTTCGTGTCCCCCGCCGCCGGGAGGGCGGCTCCTCCTTGACCTCACTGCGTCAGCCGCCCGCCATCCACGGCCCTTAGGCGGCGTTGGTTCTTTCGACGCATCGAACACCCACAACGTTGGCAGGATCAGGGCGGCGGGGCGCTCTACGCAGCGGAATCAAGGAGGAGACGCCCTCCCGGCGGCGGGGGACATCCGCGGAGTAGAGCGCCCCGCCGCCCTGATCCCGCTACCCCCCATGAACTTGTGGGACAGCACACTAGTTGACCCCTGCCAGTCAGCTCGCCTTGCTCTTCGGGGCCGCGAGCGTGGCTTCGACGCCGCGTTGCGTGCTGCGAATGTGATCCGTCAGCAGTGCGCTCGCCGTTGCCTTGTCGCGCTGGAGGGTCGCATCCATGATGCGACGATGTTCGTTGGACTTGCGTCGCGCGGTCTGCCGCATGCGGGCCGACAGGCGCCGGTAGCGCTCCGCCTGGTCGAACAGGCTGGCGCTCCACATCCGCAGCCTCTCGGACGGGCAGCCGGCAATCAAAGCCATATGGAAGGCCCGATGGAGCTCGCTCCATTCGTCATCCAGCACCACGGGCCCGTCGCCGAGCCGCTTCTCGACCCTTTCCAGTCGGTGAAACGCGGCGACGATACCGGCCTCCCATTCGTCATCTCCCGCGTCGATCGCAGCGCCCAACGCCTCGGGATCGAGCATGAGCCGCATTCTCGTGATGTCGGCCATGTCTTCGACGGACAAAGGTGACACACGAAACCCTCGGCGCTCGTCGGCACGGACGAGGCCTTCCTGGCTGAGGCGGCTCAGCGCTTCACGCAAGGGGCTGCTGGAGAACCCGTAGTACTCCTGCAAGACATCGAGCTTCAACTTCTCCCCGGCAGCGAACGTCCCCGTGAGGACATCCTGGCGCAGGCGCCGAAACGCCTGCTCAGTCAGCGGGAGGGCCGGCTCGCTCGCAGAACGGTCTGAATGTTCCATTTGTCAAATTGTAATCTATGCATTGTTGGATGTCACTTGCACAAAAATAAAGTTTATGCATAAAATCTGCGCCTGCCCTACAGCCCGCTACGCACAAGACAAGGAGACATCGTGGTCAAAGTCACTCGACCGACGCCCGCCCATTTCGGCATTTTTTGCACCGACCTGCCGAAGATGGTCGCCTTCTACACCGAGGTCTTCGACCTGACAATCACCGACCGCGGAGTGGGCAGGACCTTCAAGAACGAACTCGTGTTCACGAGCGCCAGCCCCGACCAGCACCACCAGCTTGTGCTGGCATCCGGACGGCCTGCAGAGGCCACGTTCAGTACGGTCATGCAGATTTCGTTTGCCGTTCCGCAGCTGCAGTCGTTGCGTGACATCTGGGCAAAGGCCGAAGCGCGCGGCGCCACCCAGATTCGCGGGTTGAACCACGGCAATGCCATTTCCATTTACATGCTCGACCCGGAAGGCAACACCGTCGAGGTCTACATCGACATGCCTTTCCACGTTTCGCAGCCGCATGGCGACCCGCTTGACCTATCCAGGACCGACGAGGAAATCCTGCGCGAGACGGAAGCCGTCTGCCGGCGCGATCCCAGCTTCAAGCTTCTGGAGGACTGGCAGGCGGAGTTCCGCGCCAAGAGCCCTGCTGCCCCCGCGAAGTGACATTCCGAACCCATCACACACATCGAACCTCATGACCCTGATCGACATCCGCAAGCGAAGCCTGGCCATCGAAACCACTTACCACGAAGGCGGGCCGCGGCCCGACAAACCGCTGCGCATTGCAGTCGCGTGCGCGGTGATTGCCAACCCGTACGCAGGCCGCTATGAGCCCGACCTGCTTCCGTTCATGGCCGAATTGCGGTCCCTCGGAACCACGCTCGCGGAAGAGCTGGTGTCGGTGATCGGCAAAGACAAGGTCGAGGTCTACAGCAAGGCGGCGATCGTCGGCGTCAACGGCGAGCTGGAACACGGGGCTGTCTGGCACGAGGCTGGCGGATGGGCCATGCGGTCGGTGCTCGGCGAGCCGAAGGCCATGGTCCCGGCCGCCAAGGCCGTCGCCGCGACGGGTTTCCGCCTGATGGTGCCGCTGCACTACATCCACGCTTCATACGTGCGCAGTCACTACAACACGGTCGAGGTCGGCATCCAGGATGCTCCGCGGCCCAACGAGATCCTGTTCGCGCTCGTGATGGGCGATGGCGGACGCATCCACTCCCGCCTTGGCGGGCTCACCAAAGACAAAGTCTCCGTCCACGACGGCCAGCGCTGAATTTCCGGAACCTGCCATGAATCATTTTTCCATTGCTCCTGTCAGCCGACGCTTTGCAGCAGCGGCTCTCATCGCCGTCGTCGCAAGCTTGCCACTCACAGCGCTGGCGCAGAAGTACCCCGAGCGTCCCATCCGCGCCGTACAGGGTTTTGCAGTTGGCGGTAACGCCGACACCATCGCGCGACTTGTGGGCACCGAAATGGCCAAGTACCTGAGCCAGCCCGTGGTCGCGGAGGCTGTCACCGGCGCAGGGGGAACTCTCGGTTCCGCAGCAGTCGCGCGGGCCGCCCCGGATGGATACACAGTCCTGCTCGCAACGGGCGGTCACGCGGTAGCAGGCGCGCTGTACGAGAAGCTGCCGTACGACACCGTCAAGAGTTACGAGATGGTGTCCACCGTCACGTTCTTCCCGTTCCTGATTGTGGTGCCGGCCGATTCGAAGCTTCGCAACTTCCAGGATCTGCTCGCCGCGGCCCGCCAGGGTGACGGCCTGGCCTATGGCACCGCAGGTGTCGGGACGACTCATCACCTCGCCGGGGAGTTGCTCGGAAAAATGGGCAAGCTCAAGCTGCTCCACGTGCCGTTTCGGGGCGACGCAGCGTCGACCACGGCGTTGCTCGGCAACCAGGTGCCTTTCACGATCGCGCCGGCGACCGCAGTCGAGGCGAACATCCGCGGCGGCAAGCTCCGCGCGCTGGCAGTGACCGGCACGAGCCGCTGGCTCGGGATGCCTGAAGTGCCCACGGTGGCGGAAGAGGGCGTCGCAGGCTACGACGTGCGCTCGTGGGCGGGATGGATGGTCCCCGCAAAGACACCGGCAGCCGTCGTCCAGCGCCTGAACGAAGCGACCCGACAGGCATTGCTTTCCCCTCAAGTGCGCGCCCAGCTCCGGCAGATGGGCGGCGAGGCGCAGGCCAGCTCGCCGAAAGAAATGACGGAGATGGTGGAGCACGAGCTCAAGAAGTGGACGCAAGTGGTGAAAGACGCCGGCATCCCGAAATCCTGAACGAATCAATCAACCGAACACAATCATGAAACTCATTTCCTTCAAGCATGCGGGTCGCGAGACCTGGGGTGCCGTCGTCGACGGCAAGGTCATCGAACTCGCCGCGGTGTCGGGCAGTGCAACGCTCGCGGAATTCGTGGGTAGCGAGGCATTCGCGAAGCGCGAGAGCCTGGTGAACGGGCTGCAACCCGTCGGCTCCTTCGACGACGTCGAGCTTCTGCCGGTGATCCCGCGTCCGGAGAAAATCTGGTGCGCGGTGCGCAACTACATGGATCATCACCAGGAAGCCATCGCGTCCGGCCTGCAGCGCGAGCTGTCCGACTTCCCTCCGCTCTTCCTGCGCACCTGGCGCTCGCAGACGGCGCACCGGGCGCCCATTGTGTTGCCCCGCGTGTCCGAGACGCTCGACTGGGAAGGTGAGCTGGCCGTCATCATCGGAAAGGGCGGCCGCGACATCGCCGAGGCGGATGCGTACAAGCACGTCGCCGGCTATGCTTGCTACAACGAAGGCAGCGTGCGCGAGTGGCAGTTCCATGCGAAGCAGATCGCGTCTGGCAAGAACTTCGAATCCACCGGCGGCTTCGGTCCCTGGATGGTCACCGCCGACGAGGTCGAGCCGGGCCGCCGCTTGAAGCTCGAGGTGCGCTTGAACGGCGAGACCGTGCAGTCCAGTGACACCGGCCACATGATCTTCAACACCGCGCGGCTGATCAGCTATTGCTCGACGATTTCCACGCTGTCGCCCGGCGACGTGATCGTGACGGGCACGCCCGCCGGCGTCGGTTTCGCGCGCAAACCCCCGCGGTACATGAAGGCAGGGGATGTCTGCGAAGTGGAAATCGAGTCGATCGGCGTGCTGCGCAACCCGATCGTGGCGCAGAAATAAAGCCCGGAGCCCTTTGCATGCGCGCAATTGTTCTAACCACGCCCGGTGGACCGGCGGTCTTGGGCGTCACGGAGGTTCCCACGCCGCAACCGGGACCCGGCGAGGTGCGGGTTCGCGCAGAAGCAATTGGCCTGGGCCGCCCGGATGTGCTGGTCCGCAAGGGGACGTACAAGTGGATGCCGACGCTGCCCGCGATTCCGGGAAGCGAGATGGCGGGAATCGTCGAGGCGCGGGGAGAGGGCGCACAGGCCCTTTCCATCGGCCAGCGGGTGGTCGTGAGCGCGCGCGAACTCGCGGTGCGCGGCGGCTGTTACGCGGAGTTCATCTGTGTCCCCGAGGCTGCGGTATTTCCCCTGCCCGCGAACGTGCCAGCCATCGATGCGGTGAGCCTGCCCAACTTCCAGCTCGCATTGGCGTTGATGCGCTGCAATGGCGGCATGCCGGTGTCTTCAGTGTTCGTGCCGGGCGCCGCGGGTGGTGTCGGGTCGGCCTTGACGCAGGTGGCACGCTCCCGCGGGGCTCTGGTGATCGGGACCGCGTCGACGCCGGAGAAGCAAGCCTATGCGAGTGCCAACGGGGTCTCGCACCTCGTCGGCAGCGACCCGGAAACCCTGCCGCACGCCGTGAAAGAGTTGACGGGCGGACGCGGCGTGGATCTCGCCTTCGACCACCTCGGCGGCACCTCGCTGATCGCCTGCCTGCGCAGCCTGGCCCCGCTGGGCATGGTCGTGTCCTACAACGTGGTCACCGGGCCGCCGAGCGCGGACGTATTCGCCGAGATGCGCTCGCTGCTCGGGCGCAGCCTGGCGCTTCGCACCTTCTCGATGCATACGTTCGACGAAGTGGCGCAGGATCGTCGCGCGCTGATGCGCGAAGCCATCGAGTTGCTGGCCTCCGGGGCATGCAAGGCACCTGCCGCGCATGTGCTTCCACTTGATTCAATCCGCCAGGCGCACGAACTGCTCGATGCAGGCGCCAGTCTCGGCAAGATCGTTCTCGTCCCTTGAAATTGGCTGCGGCCGCAACTGAGACTGCGCAATGAAACTGCTTGGCATTTGTGGAAGCCTGCGAAAGGGCTCGTACAACGCGATGGCCCTGCGGGCAGCGTGCGAACTGCTGCCTGCGGGCACCACCATGGCCATCGCGGATCTGCGCGGCATTCCGATGTATGACGAGGACTTGCGGGCGCACGGAGAGCCGGCCGCGGTGACGCAGCTGAAGGCGCAGATTCGTGAAGCGGACGCCGTCCTCATCGCCACGCCGGAATACAACTTCTCGATTCCGGGTGTCCTGAAGAACGCCCTGGATTGGGCTTCGAGGCCGCCAGAGCCTCCCTTCGAGGACAAGGTGGTCGCGCTCATGGGCGCGAGTGCGGGGCTGGCCGGCACCGCTCGCGTGCAATACGACCTACGCAAGGTGATGGTCTTCCTCAACGCGCACGTTGTGAACAAGCCCGAGGTGTTCATCCGCGAAGCCCCATCCAAGTTCGACGCCTCGGGTGCGCTCGTGGACGAGCCCACCCGCAAGTTCATTGCCGAGCTTGTGCTGTCGACGGCGCGCCTCGGGCAACGACTCCATCCGCGGCCGACTTGAAAGAGTCGCTGCTCTGATCACAATGAATCGCGATCAGGCACTGACGATGCTGCCCACATCCACGATGTACATCTGCCGTCCCTCGCCATGCACGGAATCGATGCACACTTCGGTGCCGTCCCGGCTCCAGCGAGGATGCAGGTCGCAGCGGTTTTCCTTGCTGAGACCCGGGTCCGCGTAGAAGCTTCCGAGATCGTGGCGCACGCCGGTTTCCATGTCGTAAAGGAACAAGATCCTTTCGTGCGTAACCGGGTCCGGATACGTGTCGCTGAGCAGCCAGCGGCTGTTCACCGGTGAGAAGGTCATGTGACCGTTCTCGGCAAGTACACCCGGGCCCACCGCCTGCACGCTGCCGCCGTCGGCGTCATCGTAGAGGTGGTAGTGGATCTCGCCGGCATGCGGCCCCCACACGATGATCTGGCTATCGTTGCGCCACAGCGGGTGTGAGATCTGGTATTCGGACTTCTCGTAGTCGAACGTGCCCACGGCGTTCGGGTCGAAGTCATGCGCCAGTTGTGGCAACGGGTGGTCCGAGCATTCCAGCAGGCGCAGGGCGCTTCCGTCGGGGTTCATCGTGATCAGCCGATGCAGGAAACAGGTTTCGTCCTTGACCCGCTCCGTCCAGCGGTGCAGTAGCAGCACGCGCGATGACGCAGGATTGATCTCGATGTGGCTCACCCAATGGATCGCCTTGTCCATCGACGCACGGGGATGAAACTCCCGAAGCTGGCGGTACGAAACAATCAGGCGCGATTCGCCCGTGGCCAGGTCCATCCGGTGCAGCCCGTCGTCGGTGGGCGCGAGTGACAGCTCGAACGGCCCTGCGTCCTCGCTGTAGCCGATGGTCTCGTGCGTGACGTACAGGCGCCTGTAGTCGACGCAGATGGCGTACTGGCTGTCGGGCGACACCACGTAGACCGGCAGCGGCAGCTGGGTCCGCTCTCCCGTGCGCGCGTCCACGATGACGCTGCCGAAACCGGGATAGCGGCCTTCCCCATCGGGGCGTCGCTCGTTGTGGATCAACTTCAGCCCGCCGGCGCCGTCCAGCCACTGCAGCTGGCTGCCCATCTGCCAGTTCCACGCGCGCGTCTCGCTCACGCGATGGAAGCGCTGGCCATGCTCCAGGTCGAAGTAGCCGATGGCGGCCAGGCAATCCGGCGCCAGCCGCACATCCTTGTATGGCACTTGTTGCGCGAGCAGGTAGCGGCCGCTCGCGTCCCAGTTGGTCTTGTTGTAGTAACCGAAGAAGTGATGCTGCTGGCCGTCGCCCACCTGGCGCACCGGGCAGGCAGACGGCACGATCGAAGAGCGCTGCATGGTCAGTCCGCCACCAGGTCGGCCTTCTGGATCACGCGGTCCCAGCGCTGCTTTTCCGCGGCGATGAATTTCGTCGCCGCGTCGCGGCCGTTCGCTACGGGGGTCATGCCCTGGGCGGCAAGTGCCTCCACGAATTCGGGGCTCTGGATGATCTTGCGGATATCGGTGCTGAGCTTGTCCGCGATGGCATCGGGAACCTTGGCGCTCACGGCGATCGTGGTCCACGAAGTGGCCTCGAACCCGGGCAGGCCGGCTTCGGCGACGGTGGGCACGTTGGGCAGCGCAGCGATTCGTGTCTTGCCCGTGACCGCCAGCGCCTTGAGCTTGCCGCCGCGCACGTGGGGCAGGGTGGTCGGCGGGTTCTCGAACATCAGCTGGATCTGGCCACCCAGCAGGTCGTTCATTGCGGCCGAGCTTCCCTTGTAGGGCACATGTGTCATCGGCGTTTCGGCCGTGACATTGAAAAGCTCGCCGATCATGTGCACCGATGAGCCCACTCCCGCCGAACCGAAGTTCAGCGCGCCAGGCTGCCGGCGTGCCTGCGCGATCAGCTCTTTGATGTTCGAAACGGGCAGCGCGGGATTGGCGACGACCACGTGCGGCATCTCCGCCAGTACCGTCAGCACCTTGAAGTCGGTCGAGGGGTTATAGGACAGCTTCTTGTAAACGCCATAAGTGGCGTGCAGGCCGATCGAGCCCAACATCAGCGTGTAGCCGTCGGCGGGCGCATCGACCACCGCTCTGCCGCCGATGTGGCCGCCGGCGCCGGGCCGGTTGTCCACCACCACCGTTTGTTTGTAAACGCGCCCGAGACGCTCCGCGAGCATCCGCGCCTGCACGTCGGAGCTGCCGCCCGCGGTGAACGGAACGATGATGCGCAACCCCTTGCTTGGAAAGTCTTGCTGCGCGAATGCGCCGGGGGCCGCGGCAGCGATCAGGGCACACGCGCCCGCGATGGCCAAACGGCGGCGTGAAAGAGAAGAAATCATGAAGGCTTCCTGGTGGGTGCCCGTGACGGGCCGATGCGGGCAAGTCTAGGAGACCGGGCGCTACGCGAAAAATTCATTTTTGCGACGTGCCTATGCAGTATTGGCATACATTGCGGTCATGACACGACCGCTCAACTTCCGGCAAATCGAAGCCTTTCGTGCCGTCATGCAGGCCGGCACAACGACGGCGGCGGCAACGCTGTTGCACACGACGCAGCCCTCGGTCAGCAGGCTGCTGTCGCAGATGGGCGCCGCCAGCGGATTGAAGCTGTTCGAATCGGAACGTGGCCGCCTCAAGCCGACGCGCGAAGCCAAGGACCTGTTCGAGGTGGTCGAACGCAATTTCCTGGGGCTGGACCGCATCGAGCAGCGAGTGGCCGTGTTGCGGCGCGCCGGCGCGGGAACGCTTCGGGTGGGCTGCACGCCGGCACTGGCTCTCAGCCTCATGCCCTCGGTGGTAGCCGCTTTTTGCCGCAAGCATCCCGAAGTGCACGTGAGCCTGCAGACCCATGGCGGCCATCAACTGTGGGAGGGGGTGCAGCATGGGGCGTTCGACCTGATCGTATCGACCATGACAGCCGCGCGCGTGGAGGCCAGAGTCGCCACGCTGCACCGAGGCCGAACGGTGTGCGTGATGCACTCACAGCATCCATTGGCCGCCCGCTCCAGGCTGCACGTGCGCGACCTGCAGGGCCAGGTGCTGCTCACGCTTCCGCAAGACGACGAATTCCAGGCGCATTTCCAGCAGCTCCTGCAGACCCATCACGTCGAACCCGCCGCATCAGTAGAGACGACCTATTCGTTCACGATTTGCCGCATGGCCGCGGAAGGCGCGGGCATTGGCATCGTGAACCCCTATGTCGCTTCGGTGTTCCAGCGCGATCTGAAGGTGGTGACTCTCTCGCCTGCGTTGTGGGTGGAAATTGTCCGGGGCTACCCGCCCCAGGTCGCGCCGTCACGCATCACTGAGGCATTCGAGGGGTTGTTCCAGGCAGAGCTGAAGAAGCTGACCCGAGACTGAGCACGTGCGCCAGCGCAGTGCCGTATAGTGGTCGCGGCCGGGGTCAAGGTCTACCCCATATAGGTGTACATGGCTCATGGAACAGCAGCAGTTGTGGGTGGAGCCCGTAGGTTCGATCATCGTCGCGCGGCTCAGGGGCGTCTTGAGCACAGAGTTGCTGCTCGAGTGCCAGCAACGTGTTCTGGAACTGGTCCGGCAGACGGGACACGCCCGCGTCTTGTACGACGCACTTGAGTTGATCGCACCGGACATCGACCTGGTGTTGCTACAGCAAAAGCTCGAGACCGAGAAACACGCCAGCCTGGGCGCGATAACGCTTCGCACGGCAATCCTGGTTCCGAACACACGCATCGCCTATCTGTCCCGCATTGCCTTCGGCCAATTTGGCGAGGAGCACTACACGGTTGTATATAACGACATGGGACGGGCTCTCAAATGGTTGGAGGAGCCGGATTCTTTGCGAGCCGATTCAGGGTTGCAAAATTGAATTTCGCCATGTAGGAATCGGCTGACGCCTGTGTGCGAATTGTGCTGCTGACGGTCGCGCTGCCACATTCCTAGTATCGCTGAAATGTCGACCAGCAAGCTATCCCAGCCCAACCGGGACAAGGCGCCGCACGCGCGCACGGGCCACGGCACCGCCAGTGTTATCGCGCGATTGAACGAGCAGATCTCGCAGTTGGAACCCTTGGCAATGGATGGACCCGCTGACGAGCCCGCAGCGCGCGAACCGTCACCCACTGAAATACCGGCGACCATCGACCCGAATCCTCGGCTGACCTGACAATGCGGGCACACCCGCCTTTCACGCGGGGAATGTCCTTTTCGCCTCGTCAATTCCCTGTTCGGCCAAGCCCGCGAGCCCCTTGAGTTTTTCAGCGGTCGCCTGGGCCGCGTCGCGATGCGATCGCCACAGCTGCATGAACCGCACGTCATGGTCCGATTCGAACCACGCGTCGGCGTCCTTCAGGCGCAGCAGGTGCTGTGCCCACAGGAAGTCGATCAGGTGTGCGTGCACCTCAAACAGCTGCGTGGCTTCTTCGGACAGCTCCGGAAACCAGTCGCGCTGGATGTTGCGCACGTCCTGCAGCGGTGAATCGGCTTCCTGTGCATCCCCTTGAAAGTATGCGGCGCGCCGCTGCATCGCGACCCAGTCAGAGTACGTGGCGAGCGCATCGAGTAGTTGAGCTGCTTTCGCGCGGCGCAGCACGCGCAGGCGCAGGTGCCGAGCGATCCCCGCGCTGGCGATGGCGACGAGCGCCAGGCCGGCCGCGAGCCAAACCAGGTAGTAGGCGGTGTGCGACAAGGTGGGGAAGTATGCTGAGCCTAGTGTGCGCGATCCAACAGAAACGCTGCGTCGGACACCTCCCGTTACGCATGTAGGCAACGCCGCACGTCCAGCTCAGCACAGCACAGCGGCTTGGCGCAGGTCAATGAGGCTTGGCGAATGCTGTTTGCAGCAGGCCGAAGCCGCCGCGGGGGTGATCGTCCTGCCGGTCGAGCAGGTCGGCGTTGGCCGTCCATCGCTGGGCCAGGTTGGAGAAGATCATCCGGCATTCCGTCGTGAAGCACTCTTGTTCGTGCAGCAGCTTCAGGTTCTTGGCGATCTTGCGCGCTATAAGCACGCGATGTGCCGGGGCCTGGTTTTGCATGAAGGCTGTCATCAGGGCCAGCGTCGCCGTCCACAATGCAGCACAAGCCCGAGACAGTTGCACGGCGTTGGCATCGGCGTCGGCATCGAGGAGGGCTGGCGTGGCGGCTTGTGCGACATTCATGTGGGGCTCCTTGGCGGAAGACTTGGTGTCATCCTAGGGCCCGCCGCGCGTTGGGCCTGTCAGTGCCCGGGGCCAAGGGTGGCGCGCTGTGTCCTACAGCGTGCCCGCCCTGGGCGCACAGGGTGTCAGTGGTTGCCGGTGCTTTCGTCGCGTGCGTGGCGTTTGCGCCCGGCGACTCGCGCCTCTTCGCTGGTGAACTCGTGGGCGTGTCCGCTCTGGTGCGCGGCGCGGCCGCCGAGGCTGGCGATTTCGCGTTGGCGCTGCGGGTCCATGGCTGCGAAACCGCGGGGGCTGCGGCGGGGCTTCATGGAATTGTCCTGGCCTTGAGAGGAAGATTCCTGGAGAGACATGGTCTATCCTTTCGATAGAAGGTTGGAGGAATCAGTCCACTGGCAAGGTTCGTGCCCGGCCTTATCTCGTTGTTTTTCAACGCTTCTCATTACGCACCCGTCTGCTCGGCGGTAAATCTTGCGGCAAGGCCGGGCATCAGAACCCGTATTCCTTCAGGCGGTTGTACAGGGTTTTCAGGCTCACCCCGAGCGCCGCGGCGGTGCGCTCCTTGTGGTGGCCGTAATGTTCCAGGGTGGCGAGAATCACCTGGCGCTCCACGTCGGCCAGCGGCGTGCCGACTGGCACATGCAGGCTGCCGTTGGTGGCAAGCGGCGCAGGCGCCGAGAGTACGTCGCGCGGCAGCCACTGCTCGTCGATCTCCGGCCCCTGCGTCATGACGTATGCGCGCTGCAAGGCGTTGCGCAATTCGCGCACGTTGCCTGGCCAGCGGTAGCGCGCCAGGCTTTGCAACGCCGCGGGGGTGAGCCGTTTGAACATCCCTTCGCGCTGGCCGATCTCCTGCAGGAAATGCGTTGCCAGCAGCGGGATATCCTGCAAGCGCTCGCGCAGCGGCGGCAGGTGCAGGGGGAAGACGTTGAGCCGGTAGTAAAGGTCCTCGCGCAGGTCGCCTTCGGCCATGGCCCGCAGCGGGTCGCGGTTGCTCGCCGCGATCACGCGCACGTCGGTCTCCTGCGTCACGGTGGAACCCACCCGCATGAACGTCCCGGTTTCCAGCACACGCAGCAGCTTCACCTGCAGTGCACGCGGCATCTCGGTGATCTCGTCGAGGAACAGGGTGCCGCCGTGGGCGCGCTCGAAGAACCCCTGGTGCTGGCGCTCGGCGCCGGTGAAGCTGCCTTTTTCGTGGCCGAAGATCTCGCTTTCCATGAGGTTGGGAGAGATCGCGCCGCAGTTCACGGCCAGGAACGGACGCGCGCGCCGGCGGCTCATGTCGTGCACGGTTCGCGCCGCCATTTCCTTGCCCGAGCCGCTCTCGCCGGTCACCATCACCGTGACGGAAGTGCCGGCCACGCGCCCGATCTGCTCGTACACCCGCTGCATGGAATCCGACTTGCCGACCAGGCGCCCGAAACGCCCGCTACGCTGCAGGTCTTGGGTCAGGCTGTCGAACTCCGCGCGCAGCACATCCGGCCTGCGCACCCGCGACAGGACGCTCTTCAATTGGCGCGCACTTACAGGCTTGATCAGGTAGTCGGCCACTCCGTAGCGCAAGCCCTGTATCGAGGTGTCCAGGCTGGCATGGCCCGTCATGAGCACCACTTCGGAGCTGCCGATCAGCTCTTGCTCATCCAGAAGCGTCATGCCGCTGCCGTCCGGCAGTTGCAGGTCCAGCAGGATCAGGTCGGGTGAGCGCAGCGCCAACTGTTGCCGCGCTTCACGCAATGTCGGTGCCGTCGCCGCGGTGAAGCCCTCGCCGGTCACCATTGCCGCCATCATTCGGGCCGAGTCGATGTCGTCTTCAACAATCAGTGCGTGGGCCATGACGCGCGGTTTGGGGATCAATCGGCGGCAAGGCTGGAGCGCAGCTTCCCGCTGTCCACGGGCTTGACGAGGCAGGCGTCGAACCCCGCTACCCTGGCGTCCCGGACATCACTTCCGGTGCCGAAACCCGACAGCGCGATCATCCGGCCCGAGTAACCGAAGGCTCGCGCGCGGCGCGCCACGTCCAGGCCATTCAGGCGGGGCAGCGCGATGTCCACGATCGACACCTCCGGCCTGAGGTTGCGCAGCCTGCACAGCCCCTCGAAACCGTCGGACGCGGTGCTGACCTCATGGCCGTCCAGTTCCAGCTTGCGGCGCAGTGAAGCCAGCGCATCGCCGTTGTCTTCGACGACCAGCACCTTGCGCGGCCGGGTGAAAGGCAGCGCGTCACCGGGGACCGCCTGCGGGGGTGCCTCATCGGCATGCCTGACGCTCAAATCGTCGAGCAGTTGCGCCAGTCGCGCGGTCTGCCGCGCCACGATGGAGCGCGCCTCTTCGGCGTCGGGGGAGCCGGGACGCAGCATTTGCAGTACCTCGGCAGCCGAGGACAGGGCGCCCAGGGGCGTGCGCAATTGATGGTTGAGTGTGGCCACGAGCTCGTCCTTGGCGCGGCGCAGGGCATCCTGCTGCCGATCCGTCAGGTCGACAGTGACCCCCGACATGCGGGACGGGCGCCCGTCCCGGGCATAAGCAAGCGAGATGCGGCTGGACAGAAACCGGGCAGAGCCGTTGACAGCGACGCCGTAGTCGAGCGTTGCGGTCGGCCGGCGTAGCGCGCACGCCGTCCACAGCTCTCGTTCGACGCGCGAACGGTCGGCTTCCCGGATTCTCGCGTACCACTCATTGATGCCGCCCTGCGGGGCCGCCTCGAGCCCGAACAACCTGGACATGCCCCGCCTCCAGGCGAAGCGGTCGTTTGCGAAGCGGTAGTCGAAGAAGCCGACATGGCCGCCGTCTTGCATCAGGCGTGCCAAGGCCCCGTCCTGGAACTGTTCCACCCAGCGTTGCAGTATTTGCATGATGAGTTTCGGAGTCGAATCAATGTCGAGTGCGATCCCGAAGTTACGCTATTAATGTCGCGCTGGATGTAGGACATGTCCGGCAGACCTGTGAGTGCAAACCGTCAACAATGCACCCCTGCGTTCCGGCGTCCCCTGAACGGGCCGGTTTCTTTTTTTCGTGTCTCCCCCTACGGACCGCGGGTCCCCGATTGATGACTATTCGCGTGTTGTTGGTGGAAGACGACCGGCGGGTGCACGGTATCGTGGCCGATCTCCTCGAAAGCATCGGAGACCTGAAGCTGGTGTCCACGGTAACAACCGAGGCGGAGGCGAACCTCTGGCTAGAGGAAAACCCGGATGGCTGGGATCTCGCCGTCATCGACCTGATCCTCGACGCCGGCACCGGCATGGGCGTGCTGGCCAAGTGCCGTACGTGGTCCTCCGGCGGCAAGGCAGTGGTCCTCAGCAATTACGTCTCGCCTGCGATCCACAAGCACTGCCTGGCGCTCGGCGCGGACGCGGTGTTCCACAAGGCCCACGACATGGGCCGATTCATTCAATACTGCTCGGCCCTGGCCTGAAGGCGGCCTTTTTTCTGCTCTAGACTCGGGCCATGAAGCCCGATGTCGCATCCTCGGTTGCCACGCCGGCCGAAGCCCAATGGGTCGAGGCTGAGCTGATTCGCAGCCTGATGCGCACCGCCCGCACCACGCAGCTGGCGGGCCTACTGCTCATCCCGATCTTCCTGGGCGTGTTGTGGGACAACGCATCCATCGCCGCCCTCCTGCTGTGGGCGAGCGCCGCGCTAGCGGTGGCGGCCGCGCGGTTCGCTGTCGTGCGCAAGTACGTGGCCGACATCATGGCGCAGGGCGCGGCGGACCACCTTAAGTTCTTCGGCAGATATCGCATGCTGTGGCCCCTGAGTGCCCTTGTCTGGGGGCTCACCACCATCCTGTACTTCGACCGCTCATCGCTGGCCGACCAGTTCATCTGCTGGTTGATCATGGCGGGGCTGGCGATGTTCTCCATCAACAGCCTGTCCAGCCACTTGGCGACGCTGCGGGCCTACCTGGACACGCTGGCGCTCAGCGCGCTGGCTGTCATGGCATGGCGGGTGGCGGTCGAGCTCCAGTTCATGGGCCCCTACTACCACTACTGGGTGATCGCGCTGCTTGTGATCTTCTGGCAGGTGCTTCGCCAGGCGGGATTGCGCCTTCACATGACGCACCGCCGGAACTACGAGCTGCAGTACCGCAACAACCAGCTGATCGAGTCGCTGACCCGCCAGACGCAGGCCGCTCTCGATGCGGTTGAAATCAAGAACCGCTTCCTCGCGAGCGCCGCGCATGACATACGCCAGCCCGTCCACGCACTCAGCCTCTACGCGGATTGGCTCGGCAGCGAGCCTGAGCTCGTCCACGAAATCGCCCCCAAGATCGTCGAATCCACCAAGGCGGTGAACGCACTGTTCGATTCACTGTTCGATCTGGTGCGCCTCGACTCGGGAAAGATCAAGCTGAATATCGAGCCGGTCGATCTGGGCAAGCTGCTGCACGACCTTGAGCTGCAATACCGTCCACTCGCCCAGGCCAAGGGCCTGGAGTTCCGCGTGCACGTCACCCCGGGCACCGTCCTGTCGGACCCGATCCTGCTGCGACGCATCGTGGGCAACCTGGTGTCCAACGCCGTGAAGTACACCCAGCGCGGCGGCGTGCTCGTGGCATCCCGCGCCACGGCGACCGGGCGACGGATCGAAATCTGGGATACGGGGGTGGGCATCGCGCCGGTGCACCAGCGCGAGATCTTTCGGGAGTTTTACAAGGTGCCCAGCCACGGGGGCACGGAAGACGGCTTCGGGCTGGGGCTGTACATCGTCGCGAGGCTGGCGGGCATCCTGGGGCACCCGTTGACCCTGGCGTCGCGCCCGGGACGCGGCACGGTGTTCCGGCTGATGCTCAAGCCCACTGATGTGCAGGCCGCGGCCGACCGCGCGGCCACCGCCTCGACTCAGCTGGCCAGCATCCCGTGAGTGCGCGCGTAATGGATGGTCTGGGTGCGGCTCTTGACGCCCAGGCGCCGGAACAGACGCCACAGGTGAACCTTGACGGTGTGCTCGCTGATGCCGAGTTCGTCGGCGATCTCGCGGTTGGACAGGCCGCGGTCGAGCATGACGATCAATTGTTTCTGGCGCTTGGACAGCTTGCTGTCGGTGGACGAGAGTTCCTCGAAGCCACCGTCGGCGTTCATGAGGGCGCGCAGCGCATTGCCGATCTCCTGGGCGCCTGACGACTTTTCAATGTAAATGTCGGCGCCGGCGTCGATGCAGCCTTCCTCGGCGTCCGCCGCCGGCGAGGCGGACAGCACGGCCAGGGGCGTGTCGGGGAAGCGGTTCTTGAGTTCGTGAATGCCGGAGGTGCCCGTGGTGTCGGGCAGTTTCAAATCCAGGCAGATCAGGTCGGGCGCGCCATGCTGCTTGACGGCGGCCTCGACACCGCCAATGCGGTCGAGCTCGACGACGTTCGCTCCCGGGCGCAGGCGGCGCAGCAGCATGACGACGGCCTCGCGCATCAACGGATGGTCGTCGATGACGTACAGGCTCATGGGCTTGGGGATTTTGGTGGGATCAACGGACATAGGAACTAAGGATAACTCCGATTGGGTTCTTCTGGACTGCGTAATGTCATTAGCATGCCATCACCCATGCCTGTTTGTCAGCCCTGCACCAGAGTGGCGAGGGCGGCCGCGACATCCGCGCGGCTGACGCCGTCAGCCAATTGCAAGGTGGCTTCCGCGCCCTCGAGCCGCCCTTGCCTCAGCTGGGCGACGATGCGCCCAGCCTCCTGGGGGGTGGCAAAACCCGTGCTTTGCGCCAACAGGGCGCCGCCGGCGTCCACCAGCTTGAAGTAGTGCTGCCCGTCGGGCTCGCGATACTGCTTGAACGATGGCAGCGCTGCCTTGGCCTGCCTGGCCTTGCGTGTCGGGGCCGCGCCGGTGGCGAGGTTGCGCAGGCCCACGGCACTGCGCAGTTCGGCGATAAAGGGCGTGGCCAGGGCGCGCGCCTTGTCGGCTCCGGCCCGCAGGACTTTTTCCAGTTGGGCTGGATTGTTGACCAGGGCGTCGTAGCGCTCCCGCATCGGGGCGATCTCGCCATCGATGCGCTCGAAGAGCATCTGCTTGGCGTCGCTCCAGGCGATGCCGTCGGCGTAGGCCTTGCGCAACTGCTGTGTCTCGTCGGGCGAGGCGAACGCTTCGAAGATCTGGAAAAGGGCCGAACCCTCGACTTCTTTGGGCTCGCCGGGCAGGCGCGAATCGGTGACGATGCCGGCGATCTGCTTGCGCAGCTCGGCGGGCGGCGCAAAGAGTGGGATCGCGTTGTCGTAGCTCTTGCTCATCTTGCGGCCGTCGGTGCCCGGCAGCAGTGCCACCGTGTCGTCGATCGCGGCCTCGGGGAGCACGAAGTGCTCGCCATACAGGTGGTTGAAGCTCTGCGCGATGTCGCGCGCCATCTCGATGTGCTGGACCTGGTCGCGACCCACCGGGATCTTGTGCGCCTTGAACATCAGGATATCGGCGGCCATGAGCACCGGGTACATGAACAGGCCCGCAGTCACGTCCGAATCCGGGTCCGCGCCCGCGGCGACGTTCTTGTCCACCGAAGCCTTATACGCGTGCGCGCGATTGAGCACACCCTTGCCCGTGACGCAGGTGAGCAGCCAGGTGAGCTCGGGAATCTCGGGGATATCCGACTGGCGATAGAAGAAGACGCTGTCGGGATCGAGCCCGATGGCGAGCCAGCAGGCGGCGATTTCCAGGGTGGAGCGCTGCATGCGCGCCGGCTCGTCGCACTTGATCAGCGCGTGGTAGTCGGCGAGGAAGTAAAAGTTCTCGGTGCCGGGGCGGCGGCTGGCCTGGACGGCCGGGCGCAAGGCGCCCACATAGTTGCCGAGGTGCGGCGTGCCGGTGGTGGTGATGCCGGTCAGGAAGCGGACGGGACGGGTCGGGCTCATGGCGTGGGGTCAGCGAAAGAGGGCGGAAAGGGGCGTCAGCAGGAAGTCGATGGAGGTGAAACCCACGGCGATCAGGGGGCGCAGCCAGTACGTACCGACCACGCCCAGCAGCACCAGCCCCAGCACGATGAAGAACCCCCAGGGTTCGATGCGGCTCACGACGTAGGCCTGGCGATGCGGCAGCAGCCCCACCAAAATGCGCCCGCCGTCCAGGGGCGGCAACGGGAACAGATTGAACGCCCACATCACAAGGTTGACCAGCACGCCGGCCTTGCACATCTCCAGGAAAAAGCGCTCATCGACGTCCATGCCCACGAGGACGATAAAGGCGATCGCCCACAGGATGGCCTGGATGAAGTTGGATGCCGGGCCCGCGAGCGCGACCCAGATCATGTCGCGCTTGGGCCGGCGCAGGTGGCCGAAATTCACCGGCACCGGCTTGGCATAACCGAAGAGAAACGCCCCCGAAGTCGCGAAGTACAGCATCAACGGCATCAGGATGGTGCCCACCGGGTCGATGTGCTTGAGCGGGTTGAGCGTCACGCGGCCCATCACATACGCGGTGTTGTCGCCGAGGTAGCGGGCCACGTAGCCATGCGCCGCCTCGTGGATGGTGATCGCGAAGAGCACCGGCAGTGCGTAGATAAGGACGGTCTGAATGAGGTTCGGTAGGTTCACCGGGGGGATTGTCTCAGACGAGGCCCAGCGCCGCGATGTCTCCCCGCCCCTCGCGCACGACGACGGCTTCGCCGCCCGTCCCCATCGGGGTGAGGTCGATCACGCTGGTGGGCTCCGAGGGGCAGGCGCCCGCGTCGATGACCCCTGCGATCAGCTTCTCGAAGCGGTCGCGGATTTCCTGCGCGTCGTTCATGGGGTGCGTCTCGTGCGGCGGGATCAGCGTGGTGGCCAGCAACGGAGCACCATGCAGCGCCAGCAGCTCCTGCAGCGCCTTGTGGTCGGGCACGCGCAGGCCGATGGTCTTTCGTTGCGGGTGGCTCACACGCCTGGGCACCTCGCGCGTGGCTTCCAGGATGAAGGTGTAGGCGCCGGGCGTTGCCGACTTCAGCAGGCGGTACTGGCGGTTGTCCACCCGCGCGTAGTTGGCAAGCTCGCTCAGGTCCCGGCACAGCAAGGTGAGGTGGTGCTTGTCGTCCACGCCGCGGATCTGGCGCAGGCGGTCCACGGCCGCCTTGTCGTCGAGGTGGCAGGCCAGCGCATAACTGGAGTCGGTGGGCACCGCCAGAATGCCGCCGCGCTCCAGCAGGGCCACGGCTTGCTTGAGCAGCCGCGGCTGCGGGTTCTCGGGGTGGACTTCGAAGTACTGGGCCATGGTTCAGGCTTCTATGGGTTCCAGGGCCATGCGGCTCTCGCGCACGGTGAGCCACGCGCCGCCCGCGCCGCAGACGGCGATCATGACCATGCCCACCATCGACCATTCGTCCGGCACGTGCGAGAACACGATCCAGCCGCCCAGCATGGCGAATGCGATCTGCGAATACAGGTAGGGCGTGAGCGTGGCGGCCGGCGCGCGCTGGTAGGCCAGGATCAGCATGAAGTGGCCGACTGTCGCCATCAGCCCCATGAAGCAGAGGGCGGCCCACAGCCACCACAGGGGCAATGCCGTCCAGACGAAGGGCAGGGCCGCGGTGGCGATCAGCGTGCCGACCCAGCCGGTGTACAGGTGCATCGTGACCGGGTCCTCGGTGCGCGCCAGTTTGCTCGTGAGCACCTGGAACCAGGCGTTGGTGCCGACCAGACACAAGGGCAGGAGGCTGGCCCACTGGAAGGTCTCGCCGCCGGGGCGGATGATCACCACCGTGCCTGCAAAGCCGCCGGCCACCAGGAGCCAGCGCATCGCCGACACTCTTTCCTTGAGCACCGTGGCGGCCAGCACCGTGATCGCGAGCGGCGAGATCATGACGATGGCGGTGAACTCTCCCACCGGCATGTACTTGAGGCTCGCGAAGGCGAAGAGGCTGCTGGCCAGCAGCAGCACGCCGCGCAGTACCTGGAACTTGGGGTGCACCGTGCGCCACACGGACATGCCTCGCAGGGGCAGCACCGTTACCGTGGTGGCGATGGCCTGGAACGCATAGCGGAACCACAGCGCCATCAAGAGCGGCACCGACGCGCTGACGAACTTCGTCGTGGTGTCCAGCACCGCAAAGCATGCCCCCGCGGCCACTACCAGGGCGATGCCGGCCAGCGTGCTGCGGGGGCCCAGTGCGGGCCTCGTTCGCTCGCTGCTCACTGGATGCGGTCGGCCAGCACTTCCCACACCGGCGTGAGTTCGCCGGGCAGGAAGGGCAGCTGGCCCAGGTCGGTGTGGCTCTCGCCGGGGCTGTGGAAGTCGCTGCCGCGCGAAGCGGCCAGGCCGTATTCGCGGGCGGCTTCGCTGTAGGTCACGTATTCCGCGGCGGTGTGGCTGCCGGTGACGACCTCCACGCCTTGTCCGCCGTGCGCCTTGAACTCCGTGAACAGCGCGTACTCCTCGTTCGCGGTGAAGCGGTAACGCGCCGGGTGCGCGATCACGGCCATGCCGCCCGCTTTCGTGATCCACTGCACCGCATGCCGCAGCGACGCCCAGCTGTGCGCGACGTAGCCGGGTTTGCCTTCCACCAGGAAGCGCCGGAACACTTCGTTGGTATCGCGACACACGCCGGACTCGACGAGAAAGCGCGCGAAGTGCGTGCGGGAGATCAGCTCGGGGTTGCTGACGTATTTCAGCGCGCCTTCGTAGGCGTCGTGGATGCCTACTGCCGCCAGCCCGGCCGCCATGTCCCGCGCTCGCGCTTCACGGCCGCCCCGCGTTTCGAGCAGGCCGCGCAGCATCTCCGGGTCATGGGCGTCGAAGCCCAGGCCGACGATGTGGACGGTCTGGCTCGCGAAGGTGACGGAGATTTCGGTCCCGGTGAGGTATTTCATGCCGTGCGCACGGGCGGCAGCGGCGGCGCGGGCCTGGCCGCTGATCTCGTCATGGTCGGTCAGGGACCACAGCTCGACCCCGTTGGCTGCCGCCCTGGCTGCCAGATCTTCGGGCGTCAAGGTGCCATCGGACACCACGGAATGGCAATGCAGGTCGGCGTTGAGAATGGACACCGCCCGATTTTAGGCCGCGGCCATTTGCCGCGTGCGCGCAGGGTGTCAGTAACCCGAATGGAGCATGCGGTGGATCCAGTGGCTGGGAACCGCGCGAGCCCCGAACATCTGGCATTGACGCCGGATGTCGCGCTGCCCATGGAACAGGAAACGCCCTAAGGTCATTCTTTCGGACCCGGCCTCGAGCGGCAGCAGGGCGGGCTTGGGCGTCACGGTGAACCCGAGGCGCAGGCCGGCATCGGCGGCCGCCTGCACAGCGGCCGGCGAGTGATTGCCGTTCGGGTAGGCGATGGCAATCGGCCGGCAACCGGTCCAATCGGCCAGCGCCTGCTGGCAATCGGAGATCTGCCGCGCCATCTCGTGGGGTTCGCATCGTGTGAGGATGGCGTGGCCGCGGGTGTGGTTACCCAGGTGAACCCAGGGGCTCGCTGCAAACTGCCGCAACTCACCCGCTGTGAAGGGCCGGTCCAGGTCCCCGCATGGCTCCAGCACGCGATCGCCGAATCGGCACAGCAACTCGGACTCGATCGCGTCGGGGGCGCACTGCTTGATCCGCTCGATCTCGCGGCGCTGCGCGGTGCCGGTGATGCCTCGCGACGCCAGGCTGCGGCTGAACGCGTCCCACCAGAAAGCCTTGCCATGGCGCACATGATCGGTGGAGATGAAGAAGGTTGCCGGGACGCGGAACTCCTGCAGCACGTCCAGCGCGAGCGTGTTGTTGAAGTAGCCGTCGTCGAAGGTGATCATCAGGTGGCGTCCAACTTCGTCGAGGCCCGCGTCCACCTCGGCCGGCGTGACCACCGAGTAACCGGCGTCCAGCATCCCGGCGACGAAGGAACGGAACACCGGCACGGTGACATCCTGGTTTGGCGCAAGTGCCGGGTCGCCCAGGTGCCCGCGGTCCGGGTAGAGGGAATGGAAGATAACGGTGACGAGCAAGTCCGTTCGCTCGCCGGCGAGCTTGTCGGCGGCGAGGCACAGGCGGTCAGCGGCGTTCAGTCCTTGCCTGGCGATCGTCTTGAGCATGAAGTGTTTGATCTTCACCGAACCGGTGGCTCATCAGGACGTAACCGTTTAAATCGTCGATGCCGTCCTACAAGCGCAACCCTCGGCTTTTGCGACAAGTGTCTGTGGCTGGACACTTGAGGAGAAACTGCCCCATGTTGCGCGCGCGCCCAAGAGCCGATGTGCTGCCAGCGTTGGCGGATTCCGCGCCGCGTGAGCGGTTCATCTACATAGCCTGCCCGTGGGCGCCCGTGGGCGGCGGCATGTACAAGGTGGCGGACTACCTCATCCAGTCGCAGGCCACCGGCGCCCCGGCCGGTGCCGCCCGGCTGCGCCCCCTCGACACCCGCGGAACGGCGGGCGCGGTGCTGTCACTGGGCAAGCTGGCCACGGCGCTGGCCAGGATTGCCTGGGGCCGCCTCGACGGCGGGCTCGCCGGCGTGCATGTGAACATGGGCGAGCGCATGAGCCTGTTTCGCAAGGGCGTGATCGTCGCCGCCTGCCGCGCCATGGGCGTGCCCGTGGTGCTGCACCTCCATGCGCAGATGGAGACGTTCTATCGGTCGCTGCCCGCCGTGCCGCAGCGATTGGCACAGGCCGTCTTCCTGATGGCGAGCGGGGTGGTAGTGATCGGCCCCGCGGCCCGCCGATTCGTCCTGGAGGTATTGCGGGTGCCGGCGCAGCGCGTGGACGTCGTCATCAACGGCGTGCCCGAAGCTGTGGTTGTCGGCGATCGAAACCCCTGTGACGGGCCGCGCCGCCTGCTGTTCGTGGGAAACCTGTCGGATCGCAAAGGCCTGCTCGACCTGTTGCGTGCGCTCGCGAGCCCGGGCCTGGACACATCCAACCTGCAAGTGACGCTGGTGGGCGGGGGCGATTTGGCCCGTTATCGTCGCAAGGCGCGCGAGATGGGCCTGGAATCGTTCGTTCGGTTCGAAGGCTGGTGCGATCAGGCCAGGACAAGGGAACTGCTGGCGTCGTCCCACGCGCTGGTGTTGCCCTCGCATGACGAGGTGCTCCCGCTGGCCATTCTTGAGGCACTGGCGCACGGAGTTGCGGTCGTGACCACTCCGGTCGGCGAGATTCCCGCGCTCCTTACCGATGGATGCAATGCGCTTTTCGTCGCCCCCCGCGACCCGGCAAGCCTCGCGGCCGGACTTCAACGCGTGCTGCACGAACCCGGGCTGCGCGACAGCCTGGCGCGCAATGGCCGTCAACTCTACGAGGAGCGCTTCGGCCTGCGCGGCTTTTTCGCGCGCGTAGCCAGCGTCCATCGGCGTCATTTCGGCGTTGCGGCGCAGTTCGGGGAACCACCCGCGAGCCCGCCTAGCTGAGCGCCCCCGCTTCCTTGCGGACGTCCTCCACGGTGACGAGCGCGCAGCCGATTGCCACGCGCAGGCCGGTGACGATCTCATCCAGCCGCATCGAGGGCTGGCCCTGGCCCGGCAGCCAGGGCACGTGGATGAGCCCGCCGCGCGTGCGACGCAGGTCATGCCGCGTTTGTAGCTCATGCATGAGGCCGTAGAACACGTGATTGCACACGAAGGTGCCCGCCGTTTGCGAAACCTCGGCGTTGATGCCCTCTGCCAGCAGCGACGCGAGCATCGCCTTGATTGGCATGCTCGTGAAATAGGCAGCCGGCCCGCCCGCGACCACGGGCGTGTCCACCGGCTTCGCTCCGTCGTTGTCCGGGATGCGGGCGTCGTTCACGTTGATCGCGATGCGCTCCAGCGACAGCGCTGTGCGCCCGCCAGCTTGGCCGGTGCACACCACCAGGGCGGGGTGGTGACGGTGGAGCAGGCCGCGCAGGGCTTCGAGGGAGCGCCCGAACACAGTCGGCAACTGCGCACCGATGAGCCTGTGGCCGGCCACGGTGCGCCCGTGCAGTGCCTGGGCGGCCATCCAGCTGGGGTTCACCGCTTCGCCGCCGAAAGGCTCGAAGCCGGTTACCAACACGGTGGGAAAGCGGCCCACGGCCGGGCCTGTTGGGGCTACCATGGATTGACTGTAACCGCACCTCGGGCGGCATTCAAACAAGGGAGACAGAGCATGCGTTGGGAAGGCAATCGGGAATCGGGCAACGTCGAGGACAGGCGTAGCGACGGCGGTGGTGGAGGCGGCGGATTCGGCTTCGGCGGCCGCAGCATCGGGATCGGCACGATCGTCATCGCGCTCGTGGGCGGCGCGATCTTCGGCATCAATCCGCTCACCATCCTCGAGATGCTGTCGGGCGGAGGGGGGCCGGCACCGCAGGTCCAGCAGGGACCGGCGACCGCGCCGCCCGCAAACGACCAGATGGCGAAGTTCGTATCCACCGTGCTGGCCGATACCGAGGACGTCTGGACCGACCTCTTCAGCAAGGGCGGCGCGACTTACGCCAAACCCAAGCTGGTGCTCTTCCGCGGCGCGGTTCGCACCGGATGCGGGCAGGGCCAGGCGGCCATGGGACCGTTCTACTGCCCGATGGACCAGAAGGTGTACATCGACCTGGACTTCTACGAAACGCTCAAGAGCCGCCTGGGCGCGCCCGGCGACTTCGCGCAGGCCTATGTGATCGCGCACGAAGTCGGGCACCACGTGCAAAAGCAACTGGGCATCACCGACAAGATGGAACAGTTGCGCGGGCGTGCGAGCCAGGCCGAAGGCAACGCGATGAGCGTGCGCGTGGAGCTGCAGGCCGACTGCTTTGCGGGCGTCTGGGCGCATCACGCGCAGAACGCGCGCCAGATCCTGGAGCAGGGCGACGTGGAAGAGGCGATGAACGCCGCCGCCAAGATTGGCGACGACGCGCTGCAAAAGGGCCGGGGCGGCGGGGCTATAGTGCCCGAAAGCTTCACCCACGGCACCAGCGCGCAGCGCCAGCGGTGGTTCTCCACGGGGCTGAAGACTGGCAGCGTGAAGGCCTGCGACACCTTCGCAAGCCGCGACCTGTAGAAATAGGGCCGCACGTCTCACTGGGCCGCCTTTTGACGTGGCTCAGGGTATTGCACGCCCGGCGCAAGCCCGACCGTGCGGTAAATGCGACAATAGCAGGTTAAATGCCTAGCTCCTTTTCCAAACTATCGCTGGCCGAGCCGCTGGCACGCGCCGTGGCCGAAATGGGCTACGAGTCCATGACCCCCATCCAGGCCCAGGCCATCCCTGTCGTCTTGACCGGCAAGGATGTCATGGGAGCGGCCCAGACCGGCACCGGCAAGACCGCCGCATTCGCCCTCCCGTTGCTGCAGCGGCTGATGAAGCACGAGAACACCTCCACGTCGCCCGCGCGGCACCCGGTGCGTGCCCTCGTCCTGCTGCCCACTCGCGAACTCGCCGACCAGGTGGCGCAGCAGATCAAGCTGTACGCCAAGTACACCAACATGCGCAGCGCCGTGGTGTTCGGCGGCATCGACATGAAGCCGCAGACCATCGAGCTCAAGAAGGGTGTTGAGGTGCTGGTGGCAACGCCTGGCCGCCTGCTGGACCACATCGAAGCCAAGAACGCCGTGCTGAACCAGGTCGAGTACGTGGTGCTCGACGAGGCCGACCGCATGCTGGACATCGGCTTCCTGCCCGATCTGCAGCGCATCCTCTCCTACCTGCCCAAGCAGCGCACCACGCTGCTGTTTTCCGCAACCTTCTCGCCCGAGATCAAGCGGCTGGCCAATAGCTACCTGCAGGACCCGGTCACCATCGAAGTGGCGCGGCCCAACCAGGAAGCATCCACCGTAGAACAGCATTTCTACAGCGTCACCGACGAAGAAAAGCGCCATGCCCTCAAGCAGATCGTGCGCCAACGTGGCCTGAAGCAGGCCTTCGTTTTCGTGAACAGCAAGCTGGGTTGCGCGCGCCTTGCGCGTTCGCTTGAGCGCGAGGGCATGAACACCACGGCCCTGCACGGCGACAAGAGCCAGGACGAGCGCCTGAAAGCCCTGGCCGCCTTCAAGGCCGGCGAGGTCGACCTGCTGGTTGCCACCGACGTCGCCGCGCGCGGGCTGGACATCAAGGACGTGCCGGCGGTGTTCAATTTCGACGTGCCGTTCAACGCGGAAGACTACGTGCACCGCATCGGCCGCACGGGCCGCGCCGGCCAGTCGGGCCTGGCGGTGACTTTCGTCTCCGGCAGCGATACGCGCCTGGTGGGCGACATCGAGAAACTGCTCAAGCGCAAGATCGAGCTCGAGCCGATCGAGTTCGACGAGGACCGTCCCCGCGGCCGCATCAATGATGGCCGCCGCGCCTGGCGTGAGGCCGGCGAAGTGGGCGACCCGCGCGATGTGCTCGATGCGCCGCGCGATCGCGATCGCCCGCCGCGCCCGCAGCGCGAATATCGCGCGCCGCAGGCCCCGCGCGACCCGTTCTTCGACCAACCCTACCAGCCGCCGGCCACCGATGCCCCGCCGGCCTGGGAGGCAGGCGTCAAGCCCGCCACCAGCCGCGTCTCCACCAACATCAAGCCCAAGCGCAAGGTCGCGGCGCTGTTCAAGTCCGAATGATGTCGTCATTGCGGACTTGATCCGCAATCCATGCTGGCTTGCCGCGCTGGATGCCGCAAGCTCGGCATGACAACTGTTATTCCCCCGGCGCCTGCGCCTGCTCGCACTTCACCTGGATCAGCTCGTACGCGCGCGGCGCGACGAGCCGCAGCGCGCTGAGGCAGCCTCCCCACACGCAACCCGTGTCCAGCGAGATGATGTCCGGCCGCTGCAATAACCCCAACGTCGACCAATGGCCGAACGCGATCGTCGTGTCCGCGCTTTTGCGTCCCGGCACATCGAACCACGGCAGGTAGCCCGGCGGCGCGTCGGCCGGCCCGCCCGACGCCTTCAGATCCATCACGCCCTCGGGTGTGCAAAAGCGCAGGCGCGTGAGCGCATTGACGATCACGCGCAGGCGGTCCGTGCCCTTGAGCGCGTCGTCCCATTGCGCGGGCTGGTTGCCGTACATCTCGTTCAGGAAATCGACCAGGCCCGGCCCGCGAAGCGTTTCCTCCACTTCGGCGGCGAGCCGCAGCGTCTGCGCCGCATCCCATTGCGGCAACACGCCGCCATGCACCATCAACAGGTCGTGCGCGCGGATCGCCATGCGTTGGTGGCGCAGCCACTCGATCAACTCGCCTCGGTCGGGGGCCAGCAGCACTTTGTCCATGGTGTCGTTGCGATGCGGCGCGCGCCGACCGTGTGCGACGGCCAGCAGGCTCAGGTCGTGGTTGCCCAGGAGGCATCGGGCTGAGTCGCCGTAGCCCATGAGGCGCCGCAGCACTGCGCCTGACTCGGGGCCGCGGTTCACCAGGTCGCCCAGTAGGTACAGCGTGTCTCGGCTCGGGGAGTAGTCGATTTCTTTGAGCAGTCGGCCGAGGGGGGCGTCGCAGCCCTGCACGTCGCCAATCAAGTAAAGTGCCATGGTGTCTGATTCTCACCTGAGTTCATGGAAGTCCTGCTGATCGCGCTGCTGACGCTGCTCAACGGCGTGTTCGCCATGTCAGAGATGGGGCTCGCCTCCAGCCGCAAGGCGCGGCTCACGGCGTTGGCGGAAGCCGGCGATACGGGCGCCGCCGCCGCGCTCAAGCTGATGGAGCAGCCGACGCGCTTCCTCTCCACCGTGCAGGTCGGCATCACCTCCATCGGCGTCCTGAACGGCATCGTGGGTGAGGCGGCGTTCAGCGATTCGCTGGCGCGCTGGCTGCAGGGGCTGGGCATGGGGGTGCGTCCCTCGGGCTATGCGGCCACGGCCATCGTGGTCACGGTGATCACCTACATCACCATCATCTTCGGCGAGCTCGTGCCCAAGCGCATCGGGCAGCTGCATCCCGAAGCGGTTTCGCGTTTGCTCGCCAAGCCCATGACCTGGCTCGCGCGCGCGGCCGGGCCCTTCGTCAAGCTGCTTTCCGCCTCCACGCAATGGGTGCTGCTGCTGCTGCGCATCGACACGACACTCGTGCGCGGCATGACGGAAGAAGAGATCGCTCACAGCCTGGAGGAAGGCGTGGACGCCGGAGTCATCGAACGGCACGAGCGCCAGATGGTGCAGAACGTGTTTCACCTGGACGACCGGCCGCTCACGTCGATGATGATTCCGCGCTCGGACATCGAGTGGCTCGATGCGCGCCTTGACGCCGCTCACGCCCTGAGCCAGATCGGCGAGGAGGGCGCCCACTCGTGGTACCCGGTCTGCCGCGGCTCGCTGGACGACGTGCTGGGCGTGGTGAGCGTGGCACGCCTGCTGTCGTTGGGAGCCAACTCCGAGGAGATCGTGGAGCGCCACGCCACGCCGGCGCTTTTCGTGCCGGAGACGCTGACGGGCATGGAGCTGCTGGAGCAGTTCCGCTCGAAATCGGGCCGCATGGTTTTCGTGGTCGACGAGTACGGCGTGGTGCAAGGCCTGATGACGCCCCACGACCTGCTGGAGGCCATCACCGGCGAGCTGCAACCGGGAGCGCAGGCCGATGCGTGGGCCACGCAGCGGGAGGACGGCTCATGGCTGCTGGACGGGCTGATGCCGGTGGCGGAGCTGAAGGCCCGCCTCGGTATCCGCGATCTGCCCGACGAAGACAAGGGCCGCTACAACACGGTCGCCGGGTTGCTGATGTCCGTCTCGGGCCATCTGCCTGAAGCCGGCGAGACAATTGACTGCGGCGATTGGAGCTTCGAAGTGGTGGATCTCGACGGCAAGCGCATCGACAAAGTGCTGGCCACGACGCGGGCCCGGCCCGAGTCGCCGGCGGACCACGCAGGCGCGTGACAACATGAAGAAGCAGGTGGATCGGATGGCCGAGCGCAAAACGCCGCTGCAGCCCGCTCCGAAGCCGCTGTAAGTCTCTAGTGACCCGCGGCGCTGCCCGAAGGGAACGTGGAACCGGCGATCACTTCGACGGCGCCCTGTTCGACCAGGCGCGCCAGCAGGCTGTCCACGTCCTGCGCCCGCAGCTTCGAGTGGGCGAGGATCCATTGCCGGTTGATGGGGCGGTTGCTCATGACGGACAAGGCCCGAAGCACGTCGGCGGTGCGAATATGGCAGGGCAACTCGGGCCAGTGCTTGAGGCGATAGATGAGCCCGCCGTCCTTAGGTTCCGCAGTGCCGCGTTCCGACGAGACGAAGCGTAGCTCCGCGAACGAAGTCCGCTGCCTTCTGGCCCATTGGAAAACAGTGTCGTAGACACTCGGCATCGACGTCCCTGACTACAAGAATATTTGGATACAAGTCTCAGCCATCTGCCCACGGCCGCGCTAAGGGAAAGGACCGAGTGGCCTTAGGTATTTTTCTTATGCACCGCGCTCAGGCGCGCAGCCACGCCACGGTGGCGATGCCCAGAGCCGTGAGCGCGAAGGAGCCGAGCAGGTGCGCGAACGCAGTAGCCAGCGCCCAGGCGGTGTGCCCTTGCTGCAGCTGCGTCACGACCTCTGCCGAGAATGTGGAAAAGGTCGTCAACCCGCCCAGGAATCCGGTGACGACGAACAGGCGCGCCTGCGGCGACAGCTGCGGCATGTTGGCAAAGACGGCCACCGCCACGCCGATCAGGTAGCCGCCGATCAGGTTTGCGGCCAGGGTGCCCAAGGGCAGGGCAGGAAAGAGGGGGTTGAATTTCGAGGCGAGCAGCCATCGCAACACTGCGCCTAGCGATGCTCCTACGCAGATGGCGGCGATGGATGCGGGCATGGAGCCGCCAGTTTAGCGCGGCCCCATGCGGGCCCGTCAGGCGAACACGATGCCAGTCGCCGGGTCGAAGCCCGACACGCCCATCGGCGTCAGCGACCAGCTCGTGTCCGTGTCGAGGGTGATTACGGTGTCGAGCACGGTGTCGGCATCCACGTCCGTCTCGGTGATGGTGAACATCGCCCCGAAATCGGCGAGCGTGATGCCCGTCATGTGCAGCGTGTGCGGCAGCATCGGAAGCCAGGATTTGTTGCGCGAGCGCCACCGCGTGCGAGCAAATCAGCGAGGTAGTCCCGCCAGCCGTCTGGCCTCTGACGAAGTCGGCGTCCTTCGAAAGAAGCAGCATGCGACCGAAGGCCCCAAGTTGCGCTGGAAACAGGATGGCGATGGCTGCTGCAATTACCAGCATGCTTTCATTCTCTGGAATCATCATGCGTTGCGCTCCGCCTGAGGGCGGGTCTCACCCAGGCCGAGCTTGCAGGAAAGCTGAAGGTCGATCAGTCCTTCGTGTCGAAGATCGAACGCGGTGAGCGGTACATCGACCTCCTGTTTTACTTGGACTGGTGCAGGGCGTGCTCCATCAGTCCGGGGAAGGCGGCGTCGGAACTGGAAAAGGCCGGGGGTAAAGGCACATCATCGAGGTACGCCTTGTTGCGCCTTACAGCCTCTCGCGGCAGTTGCTTGAATGCAGGACGGCCTACAACGACGCGCTGAACCGCGCGCAACGCGGCACCGGGGACGTGACCGAATGGGTTGCCGGGTTCGCCCGGCAAAACAGCGCGGCGTGCAAACGTTCCAGCGAGGTCATTGACCGCGCTATCGAGAAAAGCCGCTTCTGGGCCAACCACGCCGGGGCCGAACTGAAGCAGCGCCATCGAAAGGTCCTGCAGCGTCTTCTCGATGATGGTGAAGGGCCAAGGCAAAGGTCTGCGCTACTTCATCACCGTACCCGGCTGGTCGCATGGCGTGCGGACGGCGGCGGCAACGTGACCCCAAAAGACGAAGGCCGCTAGCATTTTGCTAGCGGCCTTGCCTAGGTATTGGTGCCGGAGAGATGAATCGAACACCCGACCTTCTCATTACGAATGAGCTGCTCTACCGACTGAGCTACACCGGCTTTTTACGTAGCCTGCGATTATAGCGTTGCCGCCGCTCTCCGGGAAAACCATCAATCCCATTGGAGTGACCTCCTCTCGGAATGGTACTGACGCGTTCTATACTCGTTGGCTTGGCAAAGCTTCAGGCGTCAAATGCCCTACAGGGCAGCATGCGCCAGAGCCTTTTGGCATCACAAACCCACAAAGGACTTATCTTGCGGACCTTATCCCTGGCCCCATTACGCGTTCTCGCAGCTGCCTTTCTGCTGCTCGCATTCTCCCTGGCCGGCACGCCGGCCGCGGCCCAGGCTCCGGCCCCAGCACCGCAGGCCTCGGCCGCAGAGGCGGCGCCCGCGCCGTCGACTGCAGCCGCGGTTCCGGCAGCCCCCGCGTCCGCCAAGAAGAACGGCGACGCGGTCGACAACCCCTACGGCCTCGAAGCGTTGTGGAAGGGCTCCGACGCCATCGCGCGCTTCGTGCTGGTCCTGCTGGCCATCATGAGCGTGGGCAGCTGGTACATCATGATCGTCAAGCTGCTCGAGCAGTCGAAGATGAACCGCCACGCGCGCACGGTGGACAAGCAGTTCTGGGCCGCTCCGTCGGTGAGCGCCGCAGCCAACGGGCTGGAAAAGAACAGCGCCTACCGCTTCATCGCCGAAGCCGGCGTGCAGGCCACCTCGGACCATGGCGGCTTGAAGAGCCACATCCCCATGAACGAGTGGATTCCCATGAGCATCACCGGTGCCGTGGACCGCGTCCATGCCACCACGCAAGGGGGCCTCGCCTTCCTGGCCACCGTCGGCTCCACGTCTCCTTTCGTCGGCCTGTTCGGCACGGTGTGGGGCATCTATCACGCCCTGACGGCCATCGGCATTTCCGGCCAGGCGTCCATCGACAAGGTGGCCGGCCCGGTGGGCGAGGCGCTGATCATGACGGCCATCGGCCTGGCGGTGGCCATCCCCGCGGTGCTGGGCTACAACTGGCTGGCACGCCGCAACAAGGCGGTGATGGACGAAGTGCGCGAGTTCAGCGAGGAACTCAACGCCGTGATCGTGGGCTCGGCCGGGAAAGCCGCGTAAGCGGCCCCGGCTGGACCCGCAGGAGTCATAGCCATGGCAATGGCTGTCGGCGAGACGTCCGACGACGACGTCATCTCCACGATCAATACCACGCCCCTCGTGGACGTGATGCTGGTGCTGCTGATCATCTTCCTGATCACCATCCCGGTTGTGACCACTTCCATACCCGTGTCCTTGCCCAAGGAGCGTGTCGAGGTGCGTGAGACCAAGCCCGAGAACATCATCATTTCGGTGGACCCGGCAGGCAACATCTACTGGTACGACGCCAGGATTTCCAACACCGAAGCGCTCGTCGCGAGGCTGAAGGAAGTGTCCAAGAAGACCCCCCAGCCCGAAGTGCAGGTCCGAGGTGATCTTTCCTCGCGCTACGAAGGCGTCGGCAAGATTTTGCTGGCCTGCCAGCGCGCCGGCATCACCAAGGTGGCCTTCATCACCGAACCCCCGCCCCTGGGCGGCTGACAAGGAAGACGCATATGGGCCTCAAATCCCGGCGCTTCGGCAAAGGCGGCGATCCCGACGTCATGATGGACATCAACACCACGCCGCTCATCGACGTGATGCTGGTGCTGCTCGTGATGCTCATCATCACCATCCCGATCCAGCTGCACGCGGTCAATCTGGAGATGCCGGTGGGCGCTCCCCCGACCAACCTGATCAAGCCTGAAAAGGTGCAGATCGACATCGACGAGAAGAGCACGGTGTACTGGCAGGGCCTGCCCGTGTCCGCGCAGGAGCTGGACGAGAAGATGACTCAGCTGGCGACGCTCAACCCGCAGCCCGAAGTGCACATCCGACCGAACAAGGACTGCAGCTACGCGGTGTTCGCCAACGTGCTGTCCACGTCCAAACGCAAGGGGCTCTCCAAGATGGCCGTCATCGGCCATGAGCAGTTCGTCAAATGACCGCCACCACGATGCATAGACGCCGATACTCCGGCGCGGATCCGACCCGGCGCACCATCGGCTGGGTGGTGGTGGTGTTGGTGCACGTCGTCGTGGGCTGGGCCCTGATCTCGGGCACGGCGCGCCGGGGGCTCGAAATTATCAAGAAGCCCCTGGAGGCCGCCGTGATCCAGGAAGTGATCATTCCACCGCCGCCCCCGCCGCCGCCCAAGGAGATCAAGCCGCCCGAGCCCAAGGTGGCCCCCAAGGTGGAGGCCCCGCCGCCGCCCTATGTGCCGCCGCCCGAGGTCACGCCCCCGACCACGAGCGCGCCGTCGATCCAATCGGTGCAGACACCGCCGCCGGTGATGGCCCCGATTGCGCCGCCGCCCCCGCCCGCGCCGCCCGTAGCCGCCGCCCCGGCGGGCCGCCAGGAGATGGGCGTGGCGTGCCCGACGCAGGTCAAGCCCGAGATGCCCCGCCAGGCCATCAAGGAGGGGACTCAGGGAGTCGTGAAGGCTCAGGCGCTGATCCGCGACGGAGCAGTGCGCGAGGTCACCATCCTTTCAGGACCGCGGGTGTTTCATAACACGGTGCGCGGGGCCATGATGCAGTACCGCTGCATCTCGGGCTCCGGCGACATCATCGCGACACAGGAATTCGACTTCAAGATCGAATAAAGCCGGCCGACACACTCGTATCGAAGGGCGGGGCGCATCAATTCCGGTTGATGTGCCCCGCCTTTTTGTGTTGCGGGGCGCATCGTCATCAAGCCTTCGCAGTACATGTATATGCCGCCGATGTATTTGGGCAACAAACAAGCCAAACACGGGTAAAAGCCGGGTGACGCGAGAGTGTCAGTTGTGTAAAAACTCGGTTGGACCGAATGGTACTGGGGAGTTTTTTCCGCCCAGGCCGCGGTCCCATCCGAGGGGGCGATGCCCTTACTCAATTACGCAGGAAAAAGTCTGGAGAACTAATGAAAACCGGTACACAGAGGTTTAGAAAAACGGTTGTCGCACGCGCCTTGATCACGGCGTTCTGCGGCACCGCGTCGATGATGGTTGCGCAAGAGACCCTTGCTCAAGCTGCATCTTCACTGCAACGCGTCGAAATCACCGGGTCGAACATCCGGCGAACCGACACTGAGACGGCATCGCCGGTCCAGACCATCACGCGCGAAGAAATCGTGAACTCAGGCAAGGCCTCCGTCGCCGAATACCTGCAGACCCTGTCGGTGGACAACCAGGGCTCCGTGCCCACCACCTTCGGCAACGGCTTCGCCCCCGGCGCATCGGGCATCTCGCTGCGCGGCATGGGCGCTGCGTCCACGCTGGTCCTGATCAACGGTCGGCGCATCGCCCCGTATGGCCTGGCAGACGACGGCCAGAAGGTCTTTGCCGACCTGAACGTCATTCCGCTCGAAGCCGTTGAGCGCGTCGAAATCGTGAAGGACGGCGGCTCCGCCATCTACGGTTCGGACGCCATGGCCGGCGTGGTGAACATCATCCTGCGCAAGAGCTTCAAGGGCACGGTGGCTTCCGCCTCGGTCGGCCAATCCCGCTACGGGGACGGCACAGAGACGCGCGCGACCATCACCCACGGTTTCGGCGACATGGACACGCAGGGCTTCAACGTCCTGATGAACTTCGAGATGGGCAAGAAGGGCTTCATCTTCAACCGTGACCGCTCCGGCCGCGGCGCCGTAGGCCGTTCGGACCTGCGCAGGGAAGGCTTCGATGCCGAGAACACCGGCGGCGCCAACGGCGGCACCGGCGCGATCATCTTCGAGCGTGGCGCGGCGGTGAGTTCCGTCGTGGGCAACGTTCGCAACCCGGCTACCTTCGAGTATTTCAGCCGCAGCAACACTGATACGGCCACCACGGGGTTCACCCGCACGTTCGCCGGTGCTTGCGACACGATGTCGCCAGGCTTTCCCCAGGGTGATCCGGGCGGCGGCTGCCTGTCCGACGCCTCGCAGCAATATGGCATGGTCCAGCCGGAAGCCAAGACGATCAATTTCTTCGCTCGCGCCTCGAAGGCCATCAACGCCCAGACCGAGTTGTACGCCGAACTGAACCTGTACAAGAACGAGGGAAGCGGCTACAGCACGCCCTCCGGTGTTCACGGTTCCACCGGCTTCCCCGGCGGCCCGGTGAACAACGCCGGCGTGACCCTGGGTGCTTCACATCCGGATAACCCGTACTTCGGCACGGCTGCGCGCCTGCGGTACCTTGCCGGCGACGTGGGCCCCCGCACGAGCCAGATCGACGGTGATTTCACCCGCTTTGTCACGGGCTTGAAGGGCACATGGGGCGCGTGGGATTACGACACGGCTTTCCTGTACTCAGAGAACAAGGTGTCCAACACGCGCGGCGGCTACTTGCAGCGCGACGTCGCATTCGCCTTGCTGAACCCCAGCGCGGCCAACGTGGCTGCTGCCATGAAGAATCCGGCTTATGCGGCATTGCCCGGCGCGGGCACCGCGGCGCCCCCGTTCTGGCGCATCGGCGAGAATGCCGGGCTCAACTCGGCGGCCCTGTATAACGCCTTGTCGCCTGAGATCGGCAACGACGCCAACGCCAAGACGACGCAGATCGACCTGAAGGTTTCGCGCGAAGTGGGCAAGCTCGAAGGCGGCCCGATCGGCGTGGCTTTTGGCGTCGAAGCTCGCCGCGAGTCGATCAACCTGGAGCCGACCAGCGGAACGGACCGCGGCAACATCATCGGCCTGGGCTACTCCGCGTATGAAGGCTCGCGTACCGTGATCGCCGCGTTTGCCGAAGGCAATTTCCCGGTCACCAAGCGCATCGAGCTGAGCGCGGCGTTGCGGGCCGACCGCTACAGCGATGCCGGCACTTCGGTCACCCCGAAGCTCGGCGTGAAGTGGAGGCCGATGGACACATTGGCCCTCCGCGGGACGTATGCCCAGGCTTTCCGCGCACCGAGCTCCGCTGAGAACGGCGTCGGCGGCCTGGCAGCCTTCACGACGGCGGCTGACCCGGCGCGTTGCGCCATCACCGCGGGAACGGCGGGCTGCGACGCCGCGCAGGTGTCGATCATCACGTCGCCCAACCCCAACCTGGAGCCGGAAAAGGCCACCAGCCTGACCCTGGGCGCCGTGTGGGACATTAGCCCGAAGACCAGCTTCACGATGGACTTGTGGCAGATCAAGCGCAAAGAGGAGATCAACCAGGAAACCTCCAGCGCGGCAATCGCAGCCGGCCATGTGGTACGTGATGCGGGTGGCGCATTGGCTGGTTTCCCCGGCGACCCGGGCCCCATCAACTCGGTGCTGACCAACTACATCAACTCCAATCAGTCCACGATCCGTGGTATCGATTTGGACGTGAAGCACCGCATGGACCTCACGGGCGGCAAGGGACGCGTCACGCTGGGCCTGACCTGGACGCGTCTGCTCAAGTGGGAGCGCGTAGAGCCGGACGGCACAACGCTCAACTTCGCCGGCACGCACGGCAACTGCGACGTGACGAACTGCATCGGCACGCCGAAGGACCGCATCAACATGAGCGCCGCCTGGGATGTGGGCCGCTGGCGCGTCGCCGGTGTCGTGAACTACCGTGGCAAGCTTGACAACAAGTTCGCCAAGGAAGACACCGAGTGTGCCAGCCACCTGGCCGACGGCTCGGAAGCCTGCACGGTGGGTTCCTTCACCACGCTGGACGTGACTGCGCGCTACAAGCTGAACGACAAGACCGAGATCTTCGGTGGCATCCGCAACCTGCTCGACAAGAAGCCGCCGCTGGACCAGACCACCTACGGCGCCGTTAGCTACAACCCGCTGGACTACTCCGGGGCGGTGGGCCGCTTCTACAGCATCGGCGTGCGCCACACGTTCTGATGCAGGCAAGCAGGATCGGGGGGCTTGCCTCCTGGTCCTGCCAGCCCGAAGGGCAACAAAAAATCCACCGCCTCGGCGGTGGATTTTTTTTGGCCGTGCGCTCTAGCGTCGAACGAAGCTGAGATTTACCGGGAAACCCATCGCGCAGGGCGTGCCCTGGCACAGGGCCGGCTTGAATTTGGTGAGCATGGCGATGGTGGCGGCGTACTTCGACAGCCGTTCGTCGGGCGATCGGATGACGTCGACCTTGGTCGCGCTTCCCGTCTCGTCCACGAACACGTCCATTTCCAGCCTGCCGGCACCTGTCTCCACCGTCCGACTGGCCTTGGAAATCGCTGCAAAGAGCGGCCCCAGCCCGTCCACGGGAAAAGGCGGCTCGTCGCCCTCGGCCATTTGCACGAAGCGCGACTTGAACATCCGCTGTTGTTCCGGCGAGAGTTCCGCGTACGTCTTGTCGTAGGGAAGCGAGCCGCCCCATACCGCGTCGCGCCTGATGTTGGAGCCCGTGACGGGCGCGTCATCCTTGATCTTGAAGCCGGATTTCGAGGGTGCGTCCTGCGCTGCCGCCATGCCGCAAGGCAAGGCCAGAGTCATCGCCAGCGCCAGGGGCAAATGCCTCGGTTTGATTATCATGATGGTTCGTCGACTCTCCTGCCGCCCATCAATATAGCCAGCAGGCAGCCTGCGTGTGCTCGTTGATTGCCTTCAAGGGTGGCACTTCCGCGGCGCAGCGATCGAACGCATGCGGACAGCGGGTGCGAAAGACACAGCCCGAGGGCGGGTCGATGGGTGAGGGCAGGTCGCCCGAGAGCATCTGGATCACTTTGCCGCGCTCCAGGCGCGGGTCGGCCAGCGGCACGGCGGAAAGCAGGGCGCGCGTGTAGGGGTGCTTCGGGTCGGCATACAGGTTGCGCTTGTCGGCGAGCTCCATCGTGCGGCCCAGGTACATCACCAGGATGCGCTGGCTCACGTGCTTGACCACCGCAAGGTCGTGCGCGATGAAGACGAGGGCCAGCTGCATTTCCTTTTGCAGGTCCTTGAGCAGATTGATGATCTGCGCCTGGATCGAGACGTCCAGCGCCGACACCGGCTCGTCGCAGACGATCAGCTTCGGCTCGAGGATCAGCGCGCGCGCGATGCCGATGCGCTGGCACTGTCCGCCGGAGAACTCGTGCGGGTAGCGGTACAGCTGGGACTCGTTCAGGCCGACCTTCACCAGCATCGCCTTGACGCGTGCCAGCACCTCCGCCTGCGCCATGTCGGGGCGGTGGGTGCGCAGGGGCTCGCCGATGATCCGCGCCACGTTCATGCGCGGGTTGAGCGACGCGAGGGGGTCCTGGAAGACCATCTGCACGCTGCGGCGCACCTGCTGCCAGTCGGCCGGGGCGGCCCCGGACATGTCGCGGCCCATCCAGACGACCTTGCCGGCGGTGGCGGGGATGAGGTTGAGGATAGCGCGTGCAAGCGTGGACTTTCCGCAGCCCGACTCGCCCACGATGCCCAGCGTCTCGCCCGGGTACAGGTCGAAGCTGACGCCGTTGACGGCCTTGAGCGTGCGCTTGTGCGCGAGCAGACCTTCGCCGCGCACTTTGAAATCCACGTGCAGGTCGCGCACGGACAGCAGCGGCTCGCGGACTTGCTCCCTCTCGTCGCTCATGGCAGCACCCTTTCTGCCTCGCGGGCGATCTCGATGACTTCGCGGTGGCAGGCGCGCAGCACATCGCCCTGGGGCCCGAACGGGGTTAGTGCGGGTCGCTCGGTGGCGCAGCGCTCGGTCGCGAAGGTGCAGCGTTCGCTGAAGGGGCAGCCCGCCGGCAAGTGCGCCATGTTCGGCGGAACGCCCGGAATGGCCAGCAGCCTTTCGCCCTCATGATCGAGCTTCGGCACGGCGCCGAGCAGGCCCAGGGTGTAGGGGTGCGTAGGCCGGTAGAAAATGCTCTCGGCGCTGCCCTGCTCCATGATGCGGCCGCCGTAGAGCACCATCACCTGGTCGCACAGGCCGGCGACGACGCCCAGGTCGTGCGTGATCAGAATGATCGCCGTGCCGAAGTCGCGCTGCAGGTCGCGAAGCAAAGCCATCGTCTGCGCCTGCACCGTCACGTCGAGCGCGGTGGTGGGCTCGTCGGCGATCAGCAGGTCCGGCTGGCACAGCAGCGCCATGGCAATCATGATGCGCTGGCGCATGCCGCCCGAGAACTCGTGCGGGTACATGCGGATGCGGCGAGCGGCATCGGGGATGCGCACCTGCTCCAGCGTGGAGATCGCGAGCGTCAGCGCGCTCCTGCGCGTCAGGCCCTTGTGCAACTCCAGCACTTCGGTCATCTGCCGCTCCACCGTCAGGTAGGGGTTGAGCGACGTCATCGGGTCCTGGAAGATCATCGCGATCCGATTGCCGCGAATACGATTGAGCAGATTCGCGGGCATCGACAGCAGGTCTTCGCCGTTGAAGAGGGCTCGCCCGCTGGCCCGGCCGTTGATCGCCAGCAGGCCCATCAGGGCCAGCATGCTCTGGCTCTTGCCCGAGCCGCTTTCGCCGACGATGCCGAAGGTCTGGCCGCGTTCGAGCCCGAACGACAGCCCGTTCACGGCCGTCACTTCGCCGTCGGGCGTCGCGAATTTCACGGAGAGGTCGTCGACCTCGATCAGTTTCTCATTGGCTGCCATGTCAGCGCTCTTTCGGATCGAGTGCATCGCGCAGCCCGTCGCCAATGAAGTTGAAGCAGTACAGCGTCATCGACAGCAACGCCCCCGGGAACAGCAGCATCCACGGCGAGACTTCCATCACCGATGTGCCGTCCTCGATCAGAACGCCCCAGCTGGTCATCGGCTCCTGGATGCCCAGCCCGAGGAAGGAGAGCACCGATTCGGTGAGGATCACCGAGGGCACCGTGACGGTGGTGTAGATCACGACCACGCCCAGCAGGTTGGGGACGATGTGGCTGAAGATGATTCGCCGGGTGGGTACGCCAATGGAACGCGCGGCCTCCACGAACTCCATGCTACGCAGCGACAGCGTCTGGCCGCGAACCACGCGCGCCATGTCCATCCACGAGAACGCCGTGATTGCGATCACCACCAGGTAGAACTCGCGGCCCAGGATGGTGACCAGCAGGATCGCGATCAGCAGGTAGGGGATCGCATACATCATGTCCACGATGCGCATCATGAAAGCGTCCACCTTGCCGCCGATGAAGCCGGCGGTGGCGCCCCAGGCGATGCCGATGGCCACCGACGCCAGCGTGGCGAGCAAGCCCACCATCAGCGAGATGCGGCCACCCACGAGGCAGCGCACCAGCAGGTCGCGGCCCGATTCGTCGGTGCCCCACCAGTGCATGTTCTTGAGCGTGGGCGGCAGGCTCATCGAGTCCCAGTCCGCGCTGTCGAACGAATGCGGCAGCACCGCGGGGCCGACGATGCAGGCTGCCCCTATCAGGAGGAGCAGCACCAGACTGACGACAGCTGCCTTGTTGCGCATGAAGCGGGCGCGCGCGTCGGCCCACAGGCTTCGCCCGTGCGGAGCAGCTTGCGCGAGTTGGTCGAGCAGGGTCTTCCTGCGGCTGAAGAACAGCATGTGCGAGTCCTTCAGTATCTGATCTTCGGGTCGAGGGCCGCGTACGCCAGGTCGACCAGGAGATTGAGCACCACCGCCAGCACGGTGATCAGCACCACCAGCCCCAGCACCAGCGTGTAGTCGCGGTTGCCCGCGCCATTGACGATCAGCTTGCCGATGCCCGGCAGCGAGAAGATCGTTTCGGTGACGAGAGCGGCGGTGATCGAGGAGATCGCCAGCGGGCCGATCACCGAGATGACCGGCAACAAGGCCGGCTTGAGCGCGTGGCGCATCACGACGACGCGGGTGGGCAGCCCCTTGGCGCGCGCCGTGCGGATGAAGTTGCTGTGCAGCACCTCGATCAGGCTGCCGCGCATCACCCGGGCGATGGTGGCCACGTTGATGAGCGTGAGTAGCGCCACCGGCAGCACCATGAACTGCGGGGCGAAGTTGTCCCAGCCGCCCGCGGGCAGCCAATGCAGCCACAGGGCGAACACCAGCACCAGCACCGGGCCCATGACGAACGAGGGGATCACGCTGCCCAGGTTGCCCACCAGCATCACGCCGTAGTCGGCCATGCTGTTTTGCCGCAGTGCGGCCGCGATGCCCAAGGCCACCCCGACCACGAAGGCGATCAGCATCGCGGTTCCGCCGATGGCCAACGACACCGGCAGGGCGGCGGCCACGAGGTCGTTGACGGACCAGTCGGCGTAGCGGAAGGACGCACCCAGGTCGCCGTGGATAAGGTTGTTCAGGTAGTACAGGTACTGCTGCCAGGGCGGCAGGTCAAGGTGGTACTTCGCCTGCAGGTTGGCCAGGACGGCAGCGGAGACCTGCTTTTCGTTGTCGAAGGGGCCGCCCGGCGCCGAGTGGACCAGGATGTAGCTGAGCGTGATGACGGCCAGCAGCGTAGGAATGGTCGCCAGCAGGCGACGCAAGGTATAGGACCACATGGCCGTGGCTAATGCTTGATGATGTACAGGTCCTTGCTGCGGAAACGGTCTTGCGCGTTCTGCAGCGAGTAACCGCCAACGTATGACTTTACCAACCGGGGGAGCGAGTACTGCACCAGCGGGATGATCGGGTAATCCTCCATGATCATCTTCGTGGCCTGGGTCAGGAGTGCCTTGCGCTTGCCGGCGTCGTCGCTCTGTTCGGCCTGGTGGATGATGTCCTCGGCCTTGCGGTTGCAGTTGAAGTTGTTGTTCTGGTCCGAATCGCAACGCACCAGCGCCAGGAAATTCGTGGCGTCGTTGTAGTCGGCGATGAAGCCGTTGCGCGCCATCTGGAAGGCGCCGTCATGGCGCTTCTTGAGCAGCACCTTGAATTCCATCGCCTCCAGTTCGATGGCCACGCCCAGCTTGGTCTTCCATTCCGACTGCGCGAAGATGGCCATCTTCTTGTGGTATTCGCTGGTGTTGTACGAGAAGGTGTACTTGGTGCCGGGTTTCACGCCGGCCTCGGCCAGCAGCTTCTTCGCCTCTTCGACCTTCTGCGCCATTGGCCATTTGGCCCAGTCGTACTCCACCATATCGGCGCCCTGCATGCCCTTGACGATCAGCCCGTACGCAGGGATCTGGCCGTCGGCCGTGATGCGCTGGGCAAGGATGTCGCGGTCCAGCACCATCGACAGCGCCTTGCGCACGCGCACGTCCTTGAACACGGGGTTCTGCGTCTGGTAGGAGTAGTAGCGCAGGCCCAGCATCGGTGCGTTGCGCACGTCCTTCGGGAACTTCTTCTTCGCCTCTTCGTAAGTGCCTGGCGGAAGCTGGTACACCATCTCGTTCTGGCCGGATTCGAACAGCTTCACGTCCGCGTTGCCGTCTTCCACGCCCAGGTAAGTCACGCGCGTGAGCTGCACGTTTTTCGCGTCCCAGTAGTGCGGGTTCTTCTCGATCACGACGCGGCTGTTCACCTGCCATTCCTTGAGCGTGTAGGCGCCGTTGCTCACCATGTTGCCCGGCTTGGTCCATTCGCGGCCCAGCTTCTCGACCGAGGCCTGGTGGATGGGGCCCAGGTTGTTGTTGGACATCAGGCTGGGCAGGAAGGCCACGGGGAAGGGCGTCTTGATCTCGACCGTGAACTTGTCGAGGGCCTTCACGCCGACCTCGGTGACCGGCTTCTTGCCGGTGGCGGCTTCCTTGCCATTGAGGATGAAGACACCGTAGGTCGCGGAATAGGTGGAAGCAGTCTTCGGGTCGAGGAATCGGCGGATGCCATAGACGCAGTCTTGCGCGGTGACCGGGTCGCCGTTGGACCACTTGGCGTTCTGGCGCAGCTTGAACACCCAGGTCAGCGCGTTGGTCTGCTTCCAGCTTTCGGCTACGCCGGGGACGATGTTGCCGTCGGCGTCGTTGGCCGTCAGGCCCTCGAACAGATCGCGTGTGATGTTGTTGGCGCCCACCGATTCGGCGACGGCCGGGTCCAGCGTTTCAGGCTCGGAGCCGTTGTTGCGGATCAGCGTTTGCGTGGGGTGCAACTGCACGCCCGGAGGGATCACGGCGGCGAAGCCAGGGAACGCAAACGCAAGGCCGAGGGCCAGCGCCGCGAAGCGGGCAATCTTCTTGTTCATCTGATTTCTCTTGCTGTTATTTGGGAAGTTTCGACGTGTCAATGTCGACGTAAGACCAGAATTCGCGCGCAAACGGGTGGCGCTTGTAGCCCTGCAGCCAGGGCTGCATCAGGTCGGTGCCGACGCGGTGCACGCGCACCTTGATCGGCATGTAGGCCACCATGATGCGCACCGCATCTCGGATAACCGCATCGCGCTCCGGCCCGTCGGGCATGGAGTTCTGCTTGTCGTACAGCTCATCGAACTTCGCATTACTGAACCGCGAATGATTCTGCTGGCCGGCCTGCTTGCTGTAGCCGAGGGTCAGCACGCTGCCGCTGTTGGGCTGGCTGGCCGAAAGGCCGTACCCCCAGATCATGAGCTTGCCGCTGCGCGACGCGCGCAGCTGCTCGGGCCACTTGCCGACGCGGTAGTTGATCCTGATGCCGATGGCATCGAAGTTTCGCTTCACGATTTCGTCGCGCTCGCGATAGTCCTCCGTGCTCAGCGTGTCGTACTCCAGCACCAGCGGCTTGCCGTCCGGCAGGTCGCGCCAGCCATCGCCGTTCTTGTCCACGTAGCCGTACATGTCCAGCAGCGCGATCGAGCGCGCGCGATCGAAGGTGCCCATCTCGGAGCGGAACTTGGGGTCGAAGCTCGAGGTGTTGGGCATGACGAAGCCTTGCGCCACCACCGCCTGGTTGCGGCGGGCGATGCGCACTTCCTCCTCGCTGTTCACCGCCAGCGCGATGGCCCGGCGCAGCGCCACCTTGTCCGGCGTGTAGCCGCCCACGATCGGATGATTCATGTTGAAGTAGAACATCGTGATGTCCGACAGCGGGGTTTGTTCCACCTGGATGCCGCGCTTGGCCAGGTTGGGTGCAAGCTTGTTGTTCGGCACGGCCTGCAGCGCGAAGTTCTCCTGCAGGCGCTCCATGAAGTCCTGCTCGTTGTTCAGGAACGAGAGCCAGCGCGGCTGCTGCTGGTCGATGATGGTGACGACCACCTTGTCGACCATGGGCAGCCGCTTGCCCTTCATCTGCGCGAGGATGGCCTTGCCCTTCTCGTCGTCCGGCGCAGGTTCGGCCTCGTACAGCTTCTCGCGGAAGCCCGGGTTGCGCACCAGCGTGATCTTGGAGGAGCGCTTCCACTCCTGCAGCATGAAAGGCCCGGTGCCCACCGGGTGCTCCATGATCGTTTCGCCGTATTTCTCTACGGCTTCGCGCGCCACCAGGCCCAGCACGCCCGGGTCGGCCAGGGTCTGGATGAAGCGCGGGCGCGTTTCGGCCAGCTTGATCTGAATCGTGTACCGGTCCAGCGCGCGCAAGCCCTCGATCTCGCTGTCGTAATCGAACTTGCCCGATGCCTCTGCCTTCTTGCGCAGTTCGTCCATGCCCAGCACCTTCTCTTCGGCCAGGCTGGACCAGCGGGGGCTTTTGTTCTTCGGGTCGGCGAAGCGCTTGAACGTATAGACGAAATCCTGCGCCGTTGCTTCGCGTTTCTTGCCGCCGAAGGCGGGGTCGTCCGCGAAGTAGATGCCCTTTCGCAGCTTGATAGTGAAGGTGCGGAAGTCGGGCGAGACTTCCGGCATGGCTTCCGCAAGATTGGGCTTGATCTTCGCCGGACGCGCAAGATAGTCGTACTCGTACAGCGCGTCCAGCATGTTGGCCAGCACGATGGCCGAATACAGGTCGGTGATCTGCGCCGGGTCGAACCCCGTCTCGGCGACGGGGAAGGAATAGCGCAGGGTCTTTTCGGGGGTGGAATTCTTGGCAGGGGTCTGGGCGCCGATGGGGTAGGGGGCGACCAATGCCAGGCACAGGCTGGTGGCCAGTGCCCAGGTTCTGGGGTTCATGCTTGGAAACACCTATTCGGGATTACAACGCCGGCAAGCATAATCCACGCCTTGTCGGCCGCCACGAGCGGTTTCCCCAAGATGCCGGGCTGCAAACCGTAGTTCGGGCAAGGTTTCTTCCCTATGTTGTCTTATCTCCTAAGGCGGATCCTGCAGATGATCCCGACCCTGGCTGGGGTCATCCTGCTGGTCTTCTTCCTGTTCACCTACTTCGGCGGAGACCCTGCCGAAATCATGGGCGGCCTGCAGGCCACGCCCGAGCAGATCGAATCGATGCGCAACCAGCTCGGGCTGAACAAACCGGTCTGGGAGCAGTTGTGGCTCTTCGTCACCAAGGTGGCGACCTTCGACTGGGGCAGCAGCTGGGCGACGCAGGAGTCTATCGCCAGCATCTTCAAGACCCGGCTGCCGGCCACGCTGACCATCATGGTGCCGATCCTGGTGCTCGAGGTCGCCCTGGCGATCGCCTGCGGCATGGCGGTCGCCTACGTGCGGGGCAGCCTGACCGATCGCGCCGTGATGATCATCTCCACCGTGGCGCTGTCGATCAGCTTCCTGGTGTACGTGATCATCGGCCAATACCTCTTCGCGTTCCGCCTCGGCTGGTTTCCCGTGCAGGGCTGGAGCAACAGCCTCTGGACCAACCTTCTGGTGTACGCGCCGCTGCCCGTGCTGCTGGCGGTGCTGGTCAGCCTGGCGCCGCACACCCGGCTATACCGCAGCTTCTTCCTCGACGAGATCGGCCATGATTACGTGCGCACGGCCCGAGCCAAGGGCGTGCCGGAGAACAGCATCCTGTTCAAGCACGTGCTGCGCAACGCGATGATCCCCATTCTCACCAACGTGGCCACGCAGTTGCCCGGCGTGTTCATCGGATCTTTCCTGATCGAGGTGTTCTTCTCCATTCCCGGCCTGGGCCGCGAGGTGTATACCGCCGTGGGCCGCAGCGACTACCCGATGATCCAGGCGACCACCATCTACCTGGCCGCGCTGACGATGGTGATCAACCTCGTCACCGATGTGCTCTACAAGTTCGTCGATCCACGGGTGGTTTTGAAATGAGCGCCGTCCTGCCCGTGGGAGAAGAGAAGGTCATTGCGGTGCCCGAGGCGCTGCCGAAATCGCCCAGCGTCTGGATGGAGGCGTGGAAGCGCTTGCGCGGCGATCGCGTCGGCATGGTGTCGCTGTACGTCGTCGTCGCCTTCTTTGTGCTGGTGCTGCTTGCGCAGGTGGGTCTTCTCGCGGCCAACTGGCAAAAGGAGGTGGGGCTGCCCTTCGCGCCGCCGCACGTCGTCGGCGCCGATGAACGGGAAGTCGCGGCGGTACAGGCGCCGAAGCTGCCCAATGTCGACCTGAGCGATATCGACCCGCTCGCGCCCCGCTACAAGGAGTGGGAGGAGCGCGCCTCGAAGGTGAAAACCGACGTGACCGTCAAGGCCGCGACGCTGCCGGTGGGCGGCGACCGGATCGGGCGCGACGTGCTGTCCAAGGCCATCAAGGGCGCGCAGGTGTCGATCATGGTGGGCATCTTCGCGGCGTTCCTCGCCACCCTCATCGGCACGCTTCTCGGCGCGCTTTCCGGATACTTCGGCGGCAAGGTCGGCGACTTTCTCGAGTGGGTCTACAACGTCTTCACCTCGGTGCCTTACATCCTGTTGATCTTCGCGTTGGCGGCGATCTTCAAATCCGGGCCGCCGTGGCTGCGCAGCCTGTCCGACGGCATCACCGCCGTCGTCATCATCCTCGGCCTCGTCGGCTGGACGGGCATCTACCGCCTGGTGCGCGCCGAGTACATCAAGCACAGCAGCCGCGAATACGTGCGGGCGGCCGAGGCGATCGGGGCAGGGCACATGTCCCGCATGTTCGGCCATATCCTTCCGAACGTCAGCCACGTGGTGCTGGTGCAATTGAGCCTGCACGTGGTGAGCTTCATCAAGGCCGAGGTGATCCTTTCGTTCCTCGGCCTGGGCGTGCCGATCGACATGGTCAGCTGGGGCACCATGCTGGGCGAGGCGCAGAGTGAGTTGGTGCTCGGCAAGTGGTGGCAGCTTGCCGCCGCCACCGCGTTCATGGCCACGTTCGTCACCGCCTTCGCGCTGCTCACCGATGCATTGCGCGACGCGATGGACCCGAAACTCCGTTGAGGCGGCACAAGAACATGACTTCATTGATCGAAGTGCAGGGCCTGCGCGTGGGCTTTCGCATGGGGAACGAGACGTACGAAGCCGTGCGCGGCGTGAGCTTCGACGTGCCGGTGAACTCCACCGTGGCTCTGGTCGGCGAATCGGGCAGCGGCAAGAGCGTGAGCGCGATGAGCATCGTGCGGCTGCTGCCATCCAACGCCGTCGTCGACCCTGCAAGCCGCGTGCTGTTCGAGGGCCGCGACCTGCTGCAGACCGCGCCCGAGGAGATGCGGCGCCTGCGCGGCAGGGAAATCTCGGTGGTGTTCCAGGAGCCCATGAGTTCCCTCAACCCCGTGTTGACCGTGGGCGAGCAGATCGCCGAAGTGCTGCGCATCCACACGCCGCTCGGCGCGCGCGCGGCCATGGACCGCACATTGGAGTTGCTGAACGAGGTCGGCATCCCCGAGCCGCGGGCGCGCCTGAACGCCTACCCGCATGAACTCTCGGGCGGCCAGCAGCAGCGCGTGATGATCGCGATGGCGATCGCCTGCGAGCCCAAACTGCTGATCGCGGACGAGCCGACGACCGCGCTCGACGTGACGGTGCAGCGACAAATCATCGACCTGCTCGCGCGGCTGCAAGAGCGCCAGAAAATGAGCGTCCTTTTCATCAGCCATGACCTCGGCCTGGTCGGCGAGATCGCCAAGAGCGTGGTCGTGATGCGGCACGGTGAAGTGCGCGAGGCCGGGCCCGTGGACGAGATTTTCAGCGCCCCCAAGGATGCCTACACAAGGGCCCTGCTGGCCTGCCGCCCGCGCCTGGACACACGCCCGCGCCGCTTGCCGGTGATCGACGACATCGTGCACAACCGGCCCATCAGCACCGAACAGCGCGAGGCCGCACCCGTGAGTGGCCCGGCGCTGATCGAGGTGAGGGGCTTATCCAAGGCCTACCGTCTGAAGGACGGCCTGTTCAAGCGCAAGGTGATCGACGCCCTGAAGACGTCCGACTTCTCGCTGCAGAAGGGCCGCACGCTTGGCGTTGTGGGAGAGTCGGGCTCGGGCAAGACGACCATCGGCATGATGCTCACGCGCCTGACCGAGGCCAGCAGCGGCAGCATCATGTTCGAGGGCGTGGACTTGGCCGCGTTGCGCCCCGCCGAGATGCGCACTTACCGGCCGCGCATCCAGATCATTTTCCAGAACCCCTACGCGAGTCTCAACCCGCGCTTCACCATCGGCCAGATCCTGATGGAGCCGATGCGCATCCACGGCATCGGCGCGAGCGAAGACGCACGCGCCCGCCTGGCGCTGGGCTGGCTCGAGAAGGTCGGCCTGCCGGCGCAGGCATTCGGCAAGTACCCGCACGAATTTTCCGGCGGACAGCGCCAGCGCATCGCCATCGCGCGTTGCCTCACGATGCAGCCGGAGATCATCATCTGCGACGAGAGCGTGAGCGCCCTCGACGTGAGCGTGCAGGCCACGGTGCTGAATCTGTTGCTGGACCTGCAGGAGGAGTTTGGCCTGACCTACGTCTTCATCAGCCACGACCTGGCGGTGGTGAAGTACATGGCCGACGACATCCTGGTGATGAACCAGGGCGAGATCGTCGAGCGCGGAACGTCCGACGAGATCTATTCCAACCCGCGCCATCCCTACACTCAGCAGTTGCTGGCGGCCATTCCGCGGGGTTTCCGGGGTACCGAAGCCAGTGCGCTGCCGCTAAACTGAGGCGAGCGACAGGGCAGCCGCGAGGCCGTCCCGCAGAGGAGAGATCACGATGAAATCGCGCCTACACACCTGGCCCGCGCTGCTTGCATTGGTGGTGGCCACCCTGCCGGCCTGCGCCGCGCTGGACCGTGCCGACCTCCCGGCGCGCCAGGACGCGGTGCCGGACGTCCCCGCAGCCACCGCATCCGCGCCCGCCACGCCTGCATCGAGGCCGGCCGCCGAAGCCCCGGCGCCCAGGCCGTTCGCGGAGATCGTCCGTGGCGCCAAACGCGCGGATGGCCTGTTCCCGATCTGGCGAAAGGACGAGAAGGTCTGGCTGGAAATCCCGCCGGCCATGGTGGGAAAGCCTTTCCTCTTCACTGCCAACATCGCCAGCTCCGTGGGCGAACGGGGCCTGTACGCCAGCCAGATGGGCGTGGTCCACCTGGCGGAAGTGCGCCTGATCGGCCGCCAGTTCCAGCTGCTGGCGCTCAACACCAAGTTCCGCGCCGATGCGCACCAGGGCAGCAAGCGCGCCATCGAACAGGCGTTCTCGCCGAGCCTGCTGGGCGCGTCCGCCGTGGCGAGCGCCGCACACCCGCAGCGCAAGTCGGTGCTGGTGGATGCTTCTTTTTTGTTCACCGACATACCGCGCTATTCGACCCGCCTGGAGTCGGCCTATCGCCTGCCTTTCGCGGTGGACCGCGCCAACTCTTCCTTCGAGCGCGCGCGCGCCGACGCGCGGCTGTCCACCCTGACCGCGCGCATCCACTTCGCGACGCCGCGCATTCCAGCGCCGCCGCTCACGCCGCCCACCACGCCGATGCCGTCGCCGCCCGAGGCGACGCCAGACCCGCGCAGCCTGTTCGTCGATTACGTGTACAGCTTCCTCGCATTGCCCGAATCGCCGATGGCGCCGCGCCCCACGGACCCGCGCCTGGGCCATTTCGCCGAATCCTTCACCGACCTGGGCGGCGACCTGAAGGCCAATCCGCGCACCCATTACGTCAAGCGCTGGCGCCTGGAAAAGAAAGACCCCGATGCCGCGTTGTCCGATCCGGCCAGGCCCATCGTTTTCTGGCTGGACAAAAACATCCCGGTGAAATACCGACCGGCGATCGAGGCCGGCATCCTCGAGTGGAACAAGGCCTTCGAGCGCATCGGCTTTCGCAATGCCGTGGTCGTGCGGCAGCAGCCGGACGACGCGGAATGGGACGGCATGGACGCGGGCCACGCAACGGTGCGCTGGTTCGTCGGCGCGGATGTCGGGTTCGCGATCGGCCCCAGCCACGCGGACCCGCGCACGGGCGAGATCCTCGATGCGGACATCGGCATGAGCGATGTTTTCGCGCGCAGCTCGCGCCGCACGTTCGTCGAGGATGTCGGCCGCAAGGCCCAGGCCGTGGCGGAGATCACCGCCGGCTGGCGCGGCGCGGGTGCGAACGACTGGGCCTACTATTGCGAGGACGCGCGGCTCACGGCGATGGAAACCGACTTCGCTCTGGAGCTGCTCGAAGCGCGCGACGAGATTTCGGCCGATGGCCCCGAGGCGGAAGCCTTCGTGCTGGGCGCGATCAAGGGCACGATGATGCACGAGGTCGGCCATGTGCTGGGCCTCAAGCACAACTTCAAAGGCTCCACCACGATGACGGCGGCGCAGCTGCAGGACCGCGACTACACGGAGGCGAACGGCATCGCCAATTCGGTGATGGAATACTCGCCCATCAACATCGCCGGCAAGGGTGAACGTCAGGCCAGCTACCACCGCTCAGCGCTGGGCGCCTACGATTACTGGGCCATCGAATACGCCTACAAACCCGTCGATGCAGCGCGGCAGGCCGAGGAACTCGGTCGAATCGCAGCACGGAGTACCGAGCCCGCGCTGGCCTACGCCGACGATGCGGACGCGGGCGGGTTCGGAGGCAGCGAGGGCATGGACCCCATGACCAACCGCTTCGACCTCGGCGACAACCCGCTGGCCTGGTACCGCAAGCGCTTGCGCCTGTCGCAAGAGCTGTGGGCGCGTGTGCAGGAGCGCCAGCCTCGAGCGGGCGACGACCCGCTGCGCCAGCGCCGCTCGCTGATGGCCGGCTTCGGCCCGCTGGTCGCGGTGGCCGATCTCGCCGCCAAGTACGTGGGCGGGATGCATGCCGAGCGTGACCTGCCCGGCACGACCTCGCGGCCGGCTTTCAGCCCGGTCGATCCCGCGAAGCAGCGCGAGGCCTTGCAGTTCCTGGCCAGCGGCCTGTTCAGCGCGGACAGCTTCCGCTTCAAGCCCGAACTGCTCTCATCACTCTCCGTCGACTACAACGAGTGGGACCGCGGCGGGCCGCCCGACATCACCGCGGCCACCGCGCGCGTGCAGATCGCCGCGCTCGACCGCCTCATGAGCCCGGGCACGGCAAAGCGGCTGCTGGACCTGCCGGCGTATGTACCTGCGGCGCAGCACAAGAACCTGATCTCGCTGAACGAGGTGTACGAAACGGTGCAGCGCGCGATCTGGAGCGAGCTCGCGACGGGCGCGGAGATCGACCGGCTGCGGCGCAACTTGCAGCGCGAGCACATCAAGCGGCTGCAGTCGCTGCTCACGCGCGGTTCGCAGGCGATGCCGCCCGATGCGCTCAGCCTGTTGCGCTACAACGCCACCCGCCTGGAGCGCGAGCTTCGCAGCGCCTCAGCCAAAAACAGCCGTTCGATAGAGACGCGCGCGCACCTGGCCGAGAGCCTGGGCGCGCTGGGTGAGGCGCTGCGCGCGAGGATGCAGCGCAGCTGAGGGCGGCAACTACTTCAGCTCGAACGTCGCCAGCTTCTTGGGCACCGCCACGTTCTTCAGCGTCGCGTACACCGGCACGCCGTTCTTGTACTTCGGATAGTCCTCGCCCTGAATCAGCGGCAGAAGGTAGCGCTTGCAGGGCTCGGTGATGCCGAATCCGTCCGAAGTAATGAAATTGCGCGGCATGAACTTCTCGACGTTCGCCACCTTGGCGAGCGGCGCCATGCCGATCTTGTACTTGTACGGCTTGTCGCTCACGCGGTCGATGGTGGGCATTACGGCGTTGTGGCCCTTCAGCGCGAGCTGCACCGCGGCCTTGCCCAGTTCGTAGGCCTGCTTCACGTCGGTTTGCGACGCGATGTGGCGCGCGGCGCGCTGCAGGTAGTCGGCCACGGCCCAGTGGAACTTGTAGCCGTGCGCCTCCTTGATCATGTTGGCCACCACCGGCGCGGCGCCGCCCAGCTGCGCATGGCCGAATGCATCGCGCGTGCCCTGCTCGGCCAGGAACTTGCCGTCGGGGTAGTGGCAGCCTTCGGAGACCACCACCGTGCAGTAACCGTGCTCCTTGACCAGCTTGTCGACGCGGGCTAAGAATTTCTTCTCGTCGAATTCAATTTCCGGGAAGAGCACGACCACCGGGATGCCGTGGTCGGCGATGAGGCCGCCGGCCGCCGCGATCCAGCCCGCGTGCCGACCCATCACCTCCAGCACGAAGACCTTGGTCGAGGTCTTGGCCATCGAGCGCACGTCGAACGAGGCCTCGAGCGCGGACACCGCGACGTACTTCGCCACCGAGCCGAAGCCTGGGCAGCAATCGGTGATCGGCAGGTCGTTGTCCACCGTCTTGGGCACGTGGATGGCCTGGATCGGGTAGCCCATGGCCTCGGACAGCTGGCTCACCTTGTAGCAGGTGTCAGCCGAATCGCCGCCGCCGTTGTAGAAGAAGTAGCCGATGTCGTGCGCCTTGAAGACTTCGATCAGGCGCTCGTACTCGCGCTTGTTGGCTTCCAGCGACTTGAGCTTGTAGCGGGCGGAGCCGAAGGCGCCCGCGGGCGTGGAGCGCAGCAGTGCAATGGCCGACGCCGATTCCTTGCCGGTGTCGATCAGGTCCTCGGTCAGCGCGCCGATGATGCCGTTGCGCCCGGCATAGACCTTGCCGATCTTGTCCTTGTGCGCGCGAGCGGTTTCGATCACGCCGCAGGCCGATGCGTTGATGACGGCGGTGACACCGCCGGATTGAGCGTAGAACGCGTTCTTCTTTTTTGCAGCCATGGTCAGGTTGTGAGATGGTTGGTGATCGGGGGGTGGATTGCGGGTCAAGCCCGCAATGACAAGAGAGATTGTCACCCCGGGCTTGACCCGGGGTCCATGACTTCAATCGGCAAGCGCGCGCGTCACTACTTCGCGCACGTCGTTGCTCAGGTCGGGCTTGGCCGCGACGCGGGCGATCGCCTCGCGCGCGGCGCTGCGCATGGGCTCCACGAGTTTTTTCCAGCGGTCCAGCGCGCGCGCCAGCCGCGCGGCGACCTGCGGGTTGATGCCGTCGAGCTCGATCACGCGCTCGCTCCAGTACACGTAGCCTGCGGCGTCGGGGCGGTGGAAGCCGCCGGGGTTGGCGCTGCAATAGCTGAAGATCACGCTGCGCGCGCGGTTGGGGTTGCGGATGTTGAAGTCCGGGTGCTTCATCAGCTGCTTCACGGCCGGAAGCACGTTGCCGCCCCGGTCTGGCGCGCCGGCCTGCAACGCGAACCACTTGTCCAGCACCAGCGCCTCGTCCTTGAACAAGGCGTGGAAGCGCTGCAGCGCCGGCGCTGCGAGCTCATGGCCGGTCGTGACGAGGGCGGCGAGCGCGTTGAAGCGGTCGGTCATGTTGCCGGCGTCCTTGAAGCGCTGGTAGGCCTTACCCGGCCAGACCGTGTCACCGTTCTTGCGGGCGGCCAGGCACAGGTTCGTCAGCGCCATGCCGGCCAGCGCGCGGCGGCCGGAAGAGACGGAGTCCGGCCGGTAGGCGCCGTTCTCACGGTGGGCGTCGAATGCCCATTGCCAGTCGTCGTAGAGCGCATGAGCCAATTGCTCCCGCATGGCTTCGCGCACCATGTGGACACGCTGGGGATCGACGATGTCCAGTTGTTCGGCGATGTAGGTTTCCCCCGGCAGCGTCAGCGCCAGTTCCTTGAACGCCGCATCGAGCGCGGGGTTGCGCAGGATCTTGCGCATCGCGTCGACGTAAGGTGAATCGAGCTGAATGTCGCCAGGCGCCAACCCTTCGTGCCCGATGAAGGCGAGGGCGCGGTTGACGGCCAGCCGCTGGCCCGCTTCCCACATGTTGAACGGGTCGGTGTCGTGCGCCAGCAGCGTGAGTAGTTGCTCGTCGCTGTAGTCGAAATCAAGGATGACCGGGGCGCTGAAGCCGCGCAGGATGGAAGGCACGGGTTCGGCTTGCAGGCCGGGGAAGCTCAGCGTCTCGCTGGCTTCGGCAAGAACGTGCATGCCGTTCGTGAGCTCGCGGCCGTCTGGCGCCAGCAGGCCCAGCGCGACGGGAATGACGAAGGGCTCCTTGGCCTCCTGCCCCGGTGTGGCATGGCAGCTTTGCGTCAAGGTCAGGTTGTAGATGCCGGACGCGGCGTCGTACTGTGAGGCCACCTTCACGCGCGGCGTGCCGGCCTGGCTGTACCAGCGCTTGAACTGCGGCAGCACTTGCGCCAGCTTCGAGTCGGGGTTGGCGTCGGCGATGGCCTGGGCGAAGTCGTCGCAGGTCACGGCGCTGCCGTCGTGACGATCGAAGTAAAGTTTCATGCCCCGCGCGAAACCGTCGCGGCCCACCAGGGTCTGCATCATGCGCACGACTTCGGCGCCCTTTTCATACACGGTGACGGTGTAGAAGTTGTTGATCTCCAGGTACTGGTCGGGCCGCACCGGGTGCGCCATCGGCCCCGCGTCTTCCGGGAATTGCGCGGTGCGCAGCACGCGAACATCCTCGATGCGCTTGACGGCGCGCGCGGACGGCACGCCCGCGAGGTCCATGCTGAACTCCTGGTCGCGAAAGACCGTGAGGCCTTCTTTCAGCGACAGCTGGAACCAGTCGCGGCAGGTGATGCGGTTGCCCGTCCAGTTGTGGAAGTATTCGTGGCCCACCACGCTTTCGATGTTGCTGAAGTCGGTGTCCGTCGCCGTCGCCTGGCTGGCCAGGACGTACTTCGTGTTGAAGATGTTCAGGCCCTTGTTCTCCATCGCGCCCATGTTGAAGTCGCTGGTGGCGACGATCATGAAGCGCTCCAGGTCCAGCGACAGGCCGAAGCGCGCCTCGTCCCAGGCCACCGAGGCCATGAGCGAGTTCATCGCGTGCTCGGTCTTGTCCAGGTCGCCGGGGCGCACATAGACCTGCAGCAGGTGATCCTTGCCGGCGCGCGAGGTCACGCGCTGCTCGCGCGCGACGAGCTGCCCCGCGACCAGCGCGAAGAGGTAACTGGGCTTGCGGAAGGGGTCCATCCACCGGGCATAGTGGCGGCCTTCATCCAGTGGGCCTTGTTCCACCAGGTTGCCGTTGGACAGCAGCACGGGATAAGCCTTCTTGTCGGCGCGGATCAGCACCGAGTAGCTGGCCATCACGTCCGGGCGGTCCAGGAAGTAGGTGATGCGGCGAAAGCCTTCTGCTTCACACTGCGTGAAGAAAGAATCGTTGCTCACGTACAGGCCCATGAGCTTGGTGTTCTTGGCCGGGCAGCAGGTGGTGAAGATCTCCAGGTCGAACGGCTCGTAGCCGTCGGGCAGGTTTTCGAGCACCAGCTGGTTGTTCTCCAGCTTGAAGGAAGTGCCCTGGCCGTTCACGAGCACGCGCGCGAGGTTCAGCTCCTCGCCGTCCAGGCGCAGGGCTTGTGGCACCACGTCGGCGTTGCGCCGCACCTTCATCTTGTTCAGCACCCGGGTCTTGGCCGGGTCGAGGTCGAACGTCAGGTCCACGTTGTCGATCCAGAAGGCCGGGGCCTGGTAGTCGGAACGGTAGATGACGTTGTTGTGTCCTTCACGCATAAAGGCTCTCCAGGAAATTTATTCTTGCAAGTTCATGGTAGTCGCGCACCTGCGCGACCACATGGGCTCCGGCCAGTTCGCCGGCTTGGTGACTCGTGCACACGGCCACCGCGCGCATGCCCGCGCGCCGCGCGGCCTCGATGCCGAAAGGCGCATCCTCGAAAACGATGCACTGCTGCGGCGCGACTCCCAGGCGCCGCGCGGCCTCCAGGAAGATCGCGGGCTCCGGCTTGCCGGGCAGACCCTCGTCGCCGCCCACTACCGCGTGCGGCGCTGTCTCCATTTTCAAGTGTGAGAACGTGAAGGAGATGTTGTGCCGGTCGCCGGCTGTGCCCACACCCACCTTCAGGCCGCGCGCCATCGCATCGGCCGCGAAGCGGCGAAAGCCACCCACCTCGGCGAACACCGGGCCGAACAGCTCGCGGTAGATCGCTTCCTTCTCGCCGATCAGGGCCAGCGCTTCGTCATGCGGCACGTCGCGCTCGAACACCTCGCGCATGCACTCGATGCCGGTGCGGCCGGTGGTGCGGCGCATGATCTCGGCCACTTCCATATAGAGCCCGTGGCGCCGGGTGAACTCCACCCAGCTTTTCGCATGCCACGGCATGGAGTCGACCATCGTGCCGTCCATGTCGAAGATCAGGGCCGTGGTTTTCACGGGCGGTCATGCCGGACTTGATCCGGCATCCATGATGGAGTGGTGCCTTGCCTGCATGGATTGCGGGTCAAGCCCGCAATGACAACCGGGCTGGTCATACGCCTTGCTTGAGGCTGGCTTCGATGAACGGGTCGAGGTCGCCGTCCAGCACCTTCTGGATGGCGGAGATCTCCACGCCGGTGCGCAGATCCTTGATGCGGCTGTTGTCCAGCACGTAGCTGCGGATCTGGTGACCCCAGCCGACGTCGGTCTTGGTGTCCTCGAGCTTTTGCTGCTCTTCCATCTTCTTGCGCATCTCGTGGTCGTAGAGGCGAGAGCGCAGGCGCTTCCACGCCACGTCGCGGTTGCTGTGCTGGCTGCGGCTGTCCTGGCACTGCACCACGATGTTGGTGGGCAAGTGCGTCAGGCGCACGGCCGAGTCGGTCTTGTTGATGTGCTGGCCGCCTGCGCCGCTGGCGCGGTAGGTGTCCACGCGCACATCGGCCGGGTTGATGTCGATCTCGATTGAGTCGTCGATCTCGGGGTACACGAAGACGCTGGCGAAACTCGTGTGCCGCCCGCCCGCCGAATCGAAGGGCGACTTGCGCACCAGCCGGTGCACGCCGGTTTCGGTGCGCAGCAGGCCGTAGGCATAGTCGCCTTCCAGCTTGATGGTGGCGCTCTTGATGCCGGCGGTGTCGCCCGGGGTTTCGTCCTCGACCGTCGTCTTGAAGCCCTTGCGCTCGGCGTACTTCAGGTACTGGCGCAGCAGCATGCTGGCCCAGTCGCAGGCCTCGGTGCCGCCGGCGCCGGCCTGGATGTCCAGGAAGGCGTTCAGCGGGTCGGCCGGCTTGTTGAACATGCGCCGGAACTCCAGCGCTTCCACGTCCTTGGCGAGCTTGGCGGTCTCGGCCTCGATCGTGGCGAGGCCGGCGTCATCGCCTTCCTCCTTGCTCATCTCGAACAGTTCGAGGTTGTCCGAGAGTTCGCGCGTGAGGTTGGACAGCGTCTCGACGACGCCATCGAGCTGCTTTTTTTCCCGGCCCAGTTCCTGGGCCTTCTTGGGGTCGTTCCAGACCTGGGGGTCTTCCAGCGACGCGTTGACGGTTCTCAGGCGCTCCGATTTGGCATCGAAGTCAAAGATACCCCCGGAGGGCTTGGGTACGGGCGGAGAGGTCGGCAAGCTGGCTGCCGATCTGGTTGATGCGTTCTGCTTCCATGGCGAAAATCCTTCGAAGAGCGGGATTCTCGCACGACGCGACAGGGACTCAGTTCTTGAATGCCCCCAGTTTCGCCTGCGCGCCGCGGTTACCCATCGTGGCGGCGCGTTCGAGCCAGCGCACGGCCAGCGTCGGGTCGCGCGGTGCGGTGGCGCCTTCCATGTACGCGATGCCCAGGAAGTAGCTCATCTCCCCTCGGCCGAAGCGGATGCCCTCGGGCGTCGCCTTGCCCGAGCGCTTGACGATGGCAGGGATCTCGCCCTGGCCATTGGCGTAGGCGTGCATCTGCTGGATCGTGGTGGCGAAGAATGCGTCGCGGGCCTGCGCGGCGGCGGCCTTGTTGGGCGCGGAGGCGACGAGTTCGTCGGCCAGGATGGGAAGGGCCTCGAAAGGCGTCATGCCGCCGGCCATGCGCGGCGAATACCAGGCGCGCAGCATGACCTTGTCCAGCGGCAGCAGCTCATCGACTTTCCAGGGGAAGTAGCTCAGCACGGTCTGGCCGGCAGGGTGGCCGCGCACGCCCATCACGTGCATGGCTTCGTGGTAGGCGCAACGCCATGCGTCCTTGGAACGCATCTGGACGACGGCCGAGTCGATCTTTGCCTCGCTCTTGAAGTCCAGGTACGTGACGCAAGGCTGGTTGTCTTCCAGCTGGTTGTCGGATGTGATCTCGACCGTGACGTTGGCCACGCGCTCGGCGTCGGGCTGCGCGCTGACGTCGATGAGCTTCACGCCTGCCTCGGCGGTGACTGCGCGCAATGCGGTGAGCGTATTTTCGCGGTGGGTGGCGAGATTGACCCCATGGATGCGCACGCGAATGTCGTTTTCCCAACGAACGATGCGGGTCGGCGTGCCGCTTTGGTGCCACAGCACTTCCCACAAGGTGGCGACGCCCTGGTCGAACTCATCGGCCATGGCCGCATAAGGCCAGGTCACAGCCGCCAGCAACAGTCCCCAACAAATCCTGCGCATTCGTCACCCCGAACACAATTGGTGACGCCAGTGTGAGGTAGGACGTGTCCTACTTCAAGCGCTGTTACTTCTTGAGCTAGCTGGGCCCCAGCACAGCGGTAATTTGTCTCATCCGGACGGGTTTTCCCCAGTCTCCAGAAAGCTTTCCACCAGCCGGGCAAGTTGTTCGGGCTGGTCGTGGTGAAGCATGTGGCCGGCATCCTGGATAACGGCACTGCGCGCGTCGGGCACCGAGCGCAAACGTTCGTGGTACTGCGCCAGGGTGTACTTGCCCTGCCACCACTGTGACAGGCTGTCGTCGCTGGCCTCGATGGAGAGCGTTGGCGCCGTGATGGCCTTGTAGACTTCCAGCACCTCGTCCACACGGTAGAGCTGGGCATTGATGATCTTGTGTGCCGCGTCACCGAGGATGCGCCACTTGCCTTCGGCATCCGGCCTGGCCCAGTGCCGGGCCAGCCAGTCTGCCTTGTCCTGGCCAAGGCGCTTGTTGGTCTTCATGAGCCGCTGCGCGACGCCGTCCACCGAATCGTAGGCCTTCAGCGCCATTTCGCCGCGGTGGAAGGCCTTGAGCTCATCCATCCACTTCGCGAAGCGTTTGGGTGCCTGCGAGGGCTTGGTTGCCGCCATGCCGAAACCTTCGAGGTTCACCAGGCGCCGAATGCGCTCGGGACGGCAGCCGGCGTAGAGCATCGCAATATTGCCGCCCATGCTGTGGCCCACGAGGTCCACCGGGGCGCCCGGCGAGTAGTGGTCGAGCAGGAAGTCCAGGTCGGCCAGATAGTCGGGATACCAGTAGTTGTCGGCGTCCGGAGTCTCGGTGAGCCCGTACCCCCGCCAATCCGGCGCGATGACGTAGTGGTCGTGCGCGAAGGCATCCACGACGAACTGGAACGACGCTGCGACGTCCATCCAGCCGTGAACCATCACCATCGGTACCTTCCCCGGAGCGGGCTCGCCCCAGACCAGCACGTGGTACTTCAGGTTGCGGATCGGGACAAACTGGCTGCTGGGAGTTCTTTTGGATTGGTACATCGGCGCCTGCGTTGCTACATTGCAGGTAATCATACGGAGACAACAACATGGCCGTCAGTCAAGGCAGGGACAACCATTCGCGCATGCACGCGGACTTTCGCTGGCAGGTGCCGGAGTACTTCAACATCGCGCAGGTGTGCTGCAATCGCTGGGCGCAGAAGGCTGGGGCTGTCGAACGCACCGCGATCCGCGCGCACGGCGCCGATACCAGTGCCCAATACCTCTCCTACGCCGAACTGCAGACGCGCGCCAACGCCCTGTGCCACATGCTCGCGCGCCTTGGCGTGCAACGTGGCGACAGGGTGGCTGTCGTCATGCCGCAGCGCTTCGAGACCGCCATCGCGTACATGGCCATCTTCCAGCTGGGGGCGGTGGCCATGCCGCTGTCGATGCTGTTCGGCCCTGACGCGCTGGAATACCGCCTCCAGGACAGCGAGGCCGTGGTCGCGATCTGCGACGAGAGTTCCATCGCCAATGTGATATCGGTGCGCGACAAGTGCCCGGCGCTGCGAACGCTCATCGGCGTCGGCGGCGCCGCCATTCATGCAGACCTGGATTACGACCTGGAGCTGGCCCGGCAGCGCACCGATTTCGTCGCGGCCAAGACGAAGGCGGATGAAGGCGCGGTGCTGATCTACACCAGCGGCACGACAGGGCCGCCCAAGGGTGCGCTGATTCCGCATCGCGCCCTCATCGGCAACTTGCCGGGGTTCGTCTGCAGCCAGAACTGGTTCGGTTTCGACGGCATGGCCAACAAGGACACCAGCGCCGTGTTCTGGTCGCCGGCCGACTGGGCCTGGACGGGTGGGCTGATGGATGCGCTCTTGCCAACCCTTTATTTCGGTCGCCCGATCGTCGCCTACAACGGCCGCTTCAGCCCGGAGCTGGCCTTCACGGTGATGCAGGAGCACGGCGTCACGCATACCTTCCTGTTCCCCACGGCGCTGAAGGCCATGATGAAGACATTCCCCGAGCCGCAGAAACAGTTCGCGCTCAAGTTGCAGGCCATCATGAGCGCGGGCGAGGCGGTCGGCGACGCGGTCTTCGCCTATTGCCGTGACCATCTCGGCGTCATCGTCAACGAGATGTTCGGCCAGACCGAGATCAACTACATCGTCGGCAACTGCTCCATGAACGGCCGCACGGAAGGCGGCATCGGCTGGCCCGCCCGGCCCGGCAGCATGGGGCGCGCCTATCCGGGGCACCGGGTTGCAGTGATCGACGACGAGGGCAACGAATGCCCGCCCGGCGTGCCCGGTGACGTAGCGCTCAATCGCTACGACATCCACGGCCACCCGGACCCGATCTTCTTCCTCGGCTACTGGAAGAACGAGTCCGCCACCCGCAGCAAATCCACGGGCGACTGGTGCCGCACCGGTGACCTTGCCACGCGCGACGCGGACGGCTATCTCTGGTACCAGGGCCGCGCCGACGACGTGTTCAAGGCGGCCGGGTACCGCATCGGGCCCAGCGAGATCGAGAACTGCCTCGTCAAGCACCCGGCCGTGATCAACGCCGCCGTGGTGCCCAAGCCCGACCGGGAGCGCGGCGCGCTGGTCAAGGCCTTCGTCGTGCTCGCGCCAGACTTCGCTGCGACGCGCGCCAGTAATGGCGCCGACTCAGGCACCTTCGACGCGCAGCTCGTCGCGCAGCTGCAGGCGCACGTGAAGGGCAAGCTCGCACCCTACGAGTACCCAAAGGAGATCGAGTTCATCGAGGCGCTGCCCATGACGACGACGGGCAAGGTGCAAAGGCGCGTGTTGCGGCTGCAGGAGGAGGAAAGGGCGAAGGAAGTGTCGTCCCGGGCCTGACCCGGGATCCATGTCGCCACTGTCTTTACTCGTACAGCACCTGGCAGTTTTCGCAGTAGAAGCTGCGCCGCATCGTCTTGCCCAGGTGGCCCTTGCTGAAGGGCATGTCGCACCTCGGGCACGTTCGCTTGGTGTGCGCCAGCCAATGCTTCCTGAGCACATAGGCCTTCTTCCACTCGAAGAAGTCGAAGCTGTATTGGCGCGCCTCGCGCACCAGATCGCGCAGCCTGGCCGGCGGTAACGCGCCGATCGTGGACAGGGGATGCACCCGGATGCGAAACAGCACCTCGTTCTTGATGATGTTGCCCACGCCGGCGAAGATGTTCTGGTCCAGCAGCGCATCGCACGCCAGCGTGTCCGGCTGCGCGCGCAATCGCTTGCGCGCGAGCGCAGGGTCCCAGTGCTCCGACATCACGTCGCTTCGCCAGTCGTACAGCAGGTCCAGCGGCACGTCGATGAAGCGCACCGAGCAGGCATAGAGGTTCAACTCGCCATCGTCGAAAGCCAGGCCCAGGCGCGGCGCGGCCCATGACTTTCGCTCGTTGATCCGGTAGCTGCCGAAAAGCATGAAATGCACGCGCAGCGAGAAGTCCACGTCCATCTCAATCAGGAAGTGCTTGCCCCAGCTGCGCAGCGCGTCGATGCGCCGGCCGACCAGCCGCTCCTTCTCGATGCTGGTGTTCCCATCCACGCGCAGGATCTTCCTGCCTACGAAGCCTGCGGCTTGCTCCTTGAGGATGACGATGGGAGGGCCCTCGGGCATGCGCGGATTATTCGGCGCCGCGCATCCCGCGCATGTAGGCCTTCTTCTCGCGACAGTGCCTTACAACGACTTGAGGTACTGCGCCAGGTCGGCAATCTCCTGCGTTGTCAGGCCCAGTGAACGCTTGGTGTTGTAGCGTTGACCGACCTCTTCCAGCGTCGCGGCAGAGCCATCGTGGAAATACGGGCCGCGCTGCCAAAGGCCACGCAATGGCGAGGTGCGGTATTGCCTGGTCGCGGAGCGCGCCGCATAGCTCGGATCCTCCGGCTCGACAGCCGAATCGACCGGCGGGTGCAGGGTGGCGTTCGCATCGGTGAAGCTCGCGCCCGTGTGGCAGGTTGCGCAGCGCCCCTTGCCCTCGAACACCGCCTTGCCGCGCGTTGCCGCTTGCGCGTCGAAACTGCCCGCAGGCGGCGCGGGCGGCAGCAGTGCCAGCTGGTAGGCCTGTAGCGCGGGCAGCTTGTCCGTTACCAGGTCCACCGTGCCGTTGGTGACCGAGAGATTCAGCCGCGGCTCGGTGAAAGTTCCCAGGCCGCCCATTTGAGTCACCGCCACATAGCGGTTCCAGTAGGCGATCTCGTTACCGTCGCCAGTGAGCGTGATCTTGTGGATGTCCTGCAGGCCGTACGCCGGAGGAATGACGACGGGCTTGCTCTTGCCGTCGATGTTGAAGCGCGGGTCGTACTTGCCTTTGCCCCAAGAGTTGTAAACAGCCTTCGTTGCAGCGGGCAGGGCGGGCGACAGCGCGATGATGGCGCCGGGGTCCAGGTCGAGGTTGGGCCAGCCGTCCAGGCGCTTGCCTATACCGGCCGCAAAGGAGTTGTCCACCGTGGAATGGCAGAGCGCGCAGGTAACGCCGACACGGGTGAGGGTGTCCTTGCCATTGACGGTTTCGACCGTGCCCTTGACGCCCACCACCGCGTTGAGCTTGAGCAGCGCGACAGTCGTGGCGGGGCTCTTCAGGTCCACCGTGCCGTTCTGGATGCCCGCGACCACCGCAGCCGGCAAGGCCTCGGCGTCGACCTTCAACCCCACCGAGAGCGCCGTCACGGGATCGACCGCCTGGCTGATCACTTCGTTCATCTTCAGCTTGTCGGTCCAGAGGGCCTCGTCGCCGAAAGTCTCGAACCGGAAAACTTGCTTGCCTTGTGCTGCGAGAGCCTGTTGCTGGGCGCCGTCGTCACTGCCGCCGCCGCATCCTGCGGCCATGCCGGCGACCGCGGCAGCGACGAGCCAGCCTTGCGGGCGGGAAATTTCCATGTGCGTCTCCTTAATGCCCCGGAATTGCCGCGGCTTCAAGTCGTTGGATGCTTCGCGCACATGAAATGTGACAATCATTTATTCTGCGCAGTTGTTTCCGCCTACCTTCCATGCAAAAAGTCCAACTCGGTCAAAGCGACCTTCACGTCACGCCCATCTGCCTGGGCACCATGACCTTCGGCGAGCAGGTCGATGAGCCCACCGCCCACGCCATCCTCGACCGCTCGCTCGAGCGCGGGGTGGATTTCATCGACACGGCCGAGATGTATGCCGTGCCCGCGCGCGCCGAGACCTTCGGCGCCACGGAAACCATCATCGGCAACTGGTTCGCGAAGAACCCCGGCGCGCGCGGCAAGCTGGTGCTGGCCACCAAGGTAGCGGGCCCGTCGCGCGGGATGCCCTGGGTGCGCGAGGGCGGGGGCCTGACGCCCCAGGACATCGTGGCGTCATGCGAGGGTTCGCTTCGGCGCCTGAAGACCGACGTGATCGACCTGTACCAGATCCATTGGCCCGAGCGGAACGCGCCGGTGTTCGGACAGATGTACTACGACCCCACGAAGGAGCGCACCCAGACCTCGCTGCGCGAGCAGCTTGAGGCGCTGGCCGGCCTGGTGAAGCAGGGGAAGATCCGCCATATCGGCCTGTCTAACGAGACGCCCTACGGCGTGCATGAATTCGTGCGCTTGGCCGAGGAGCACGGCCTGCCTCGCATTGCCACCGTGCAGAACGTTTACAACCTGCTCAGCCGCGGGCTGGAGAACGGCCTGGACGAAACGATGCACCGGCTGGGCGTCTCCCTCATTCCTTATTCGCCGCTGGGCTTCGGCCTGCTCACGGGCAAGTACGACGAGCCGGGCATCGACGGCCCGGGGACGCCCCGCAACGCCCGCATCGGCAAATATGAAACGGTGCGCAAGCAGCGCTGGGGCCGTCCCGAGGCGCTGGCCGCGGCGCGCCGCTACAACGCGCTGGCGCGCGCTCACGGAATGACGCCCACGCGCATGGCCCTGGCGTGGTGCTACACGAAATGGCAGGTGACCAGCACGATCATTGGTGTCACCACGGTTGCGCAACTCGACGAAGATCTGGACGCCTGGGGCACGAAGCTCTCGCCAGAGTTGCTGGAGGAGATCGACCAGATCCGGTGGGAGATGCGGGATCCGGCGATCTGAGGGCCATGGCCAGGAAAGAGCACATCAGCGAAACCCCCGCCACCGCCTTCCTCAAGGCGAACAAGGTGGCGTTCACCGAGCATCCGTATGAGTACCTGGAGCACGGCGGCGCGCAGCACAGCGCGCAGGTGCTCGGCTTCGACCCGTTCACCGTCGTCAAGACGCTCGTGATGGAGGACGAAAAGGCCCGGCCGCTCATCGTGCTGATGCACGGCAACCGCAAGGTGTCCACCAAGAACCTCGCGCGCCAGATCGGCGCCAAGTCCGTGGAGCCCTGCAAGCCCGAAGTCGCCAACCGCCACAGCGGCTACCTGGTGGGCGGTACCTCGCCCTTCGGGACGCGCAAGGCGATGCCGGTGTACATCGAGGAGACCATCCTGTCGCTGCCCCGCATCGCCATCAACGGCGGCCGGCGTGGCTATCTTGTGGGCATCGAGCCCCAGGTTTGCGTGGAGCTGCTGGGCGCGAAGCCCGTGAACTGCGCACTGGCAGAATAGCGCTGCCATGCAAACGCTCGCTCCCCTCCTGGCCGCCATTGCGGCCTATCTGATCGGCTCACTTTCTTTCGCGGTGATCGTCAGCCGCGTCATGGGGCTGAAGGACCCGCGAACGTTCGGCAGCAAGAACCCCGGCGCCACCAATGTGCTGCGTTCGGGCAGCAAGGCAGCCGCCATCGTGACGCTGCTGCTCGATGCGCTCAAGGGGCTTGTGCCAGTGCTGGCGGTGAAGCTCTGGGGCAAGCCCTACGGGATGGGCGACGGCACCATGGCCCTGGTCGGGCTCGCGGCTTTCCTGGGGCACCTCTGGCCGGTGTTCTTCAAGTTCAAGGGCGGCAAGGGCGTGGCGACTTTCATCGGTGTCGTGTTCGGCATCAGCTGGATTCTGGGGCTCGGCACCGCAGCCACCTGGCTCATCATCGCCTTCTTCTTTCGTTACTCGTCCCTCGCGTCCCTGGTTGCGGCGGTGTTCGCGCCGGTGTATTACCTGCTGGGAAATCGTGTCGCGTGGTATGCCGAAGCAAGCATCGCCCTCGCGTTGGCTGCAATGGCGATGCTGCTGGCTTATCGGCACCGCGAGAACATCACGCGGCTGTTGAAAGGCACCGAGTCACGGCTCGGCGCTAAGAAAGCCTAGGCCAAGGCCGAGTATTAACTCGCCTACTTAGTCGCGCTGGCGGCCTTTTCCTTGCCGGTGGTCACGTCCACGGTCGGTACGCTGATGGTCCGCTCTTCCGTCTTGACCGTGGGAACGGTCACGCTCTTCTCGGTGGACCCAACCTTCACGTCCGGCGTCGTCACGTCGTACTTGGGAAGCGTGACGTCGCCCTGTTTCGTCTTCTCGACTTCGTACTTCGGAACGGTGACGTTGCCTTCCTGGGTCTTCTTCACGTCACAGGCCGTCAAGCCGAAGACGCTGAACGAAACGATGGCCGCGGCCAGAATGGTCTTTTGCATGTAATGCTCCCTGTTGATGGCAATGGGCGCTGTTTCCGGCGGACTTTCCGCCTAAGGGTTTGCGCTGAGGGAATTCTTGCCTCGCGGGGACAACACGGCTGTAGGAATGGCGCCCCAACCCCTGTACGGGTGAGCCCAATAGCTCTGCCGGGGCAGAGGCTGGCTACCGCTCGATCAGCAGGCGCGTGACCAGCGGGGGTTCGACGCCGATGTGAAACGCGAGTTTGCGGTCTCGCAGCTCCACGTCCGCCGCCGTAACGCGGTCGAAACGGCGCAGGTGCTCCGTCCACGACTCATCGGTGATCTGCTCGACGTAGCGGCCGGGCTCGTACAAATCGTGCAGCACCTGCCAGTCGAGCGCGCCCTGGCGCATCCGGCTGCGCCGGCTTTCCTGCATGAGCGCCATGAACTCATCGGCCCGGGCCGGGTCGATGCGGTATTCGATGTTCACCTGGATGCGGCCGGACTGCGGCGGCGCTTCGGTGTGCGGTACCTTCAGCGCGCGCGAGGGCGTCAGGTCCTCCTCGATGCCGCGATCCACGACGAGGCGCTGCGCGACTGCCATGAGGACGACCCCCGATACGGAGGCAATCGCAAGGCTCTCATGGATGTTGGTCAGATTGGCGATCTGGCCCCATAGCGCCGCGCCCGCGGCAGTCGAGCCCATCAGCGCCATCTGGTAGATCGACATGCCGCGCGCGCGGACCCAGTCGGGCAGCGCCATCTGCGCCGAAACCGTGAGCGAGTTGGCCACCGTGATCCATGCGACGCCGGCGACCAGCATCGCCGGCACCGCGACATAGATGCTCGGCGCGAAGGCCACGACCAGCGTCGCGCCGGCCTGCAGGGCCGTGCCGGTGAACAGCAGCGTCTGCATCGGCAACAGCCTGCGGATGCGCGGCATCGACAGCGCGGCGACGATGGCACCGGCGCCCATCGAGGCTAGCAGCACCGTGAACGTGCCGGCCGCGCCGCCCGGCAGGCCGCGGGCCACCAGCGGCAGCAGCGCGAGCAGGGCCGTCGAATGCAGGAAGAACAACGAGATGCGCAGCAGCACCGCGCGCATGCGCCTGGATTGCCACACGAACTGGATGCCCACGCGCATGGCGCTCGCCAACCGCTCGCGGCCCAGCGGGCTCTCCTTGTGCACGCGCCGCCAGCGCATGATGGTGAAGCCCGCCGCCAGCGACAGCGCGGCGTTGAGCACGAAGACCCAGGCACTGCCCGCGCTCGCGATGATGGCGCCTGCCACGAGCGGGCCGATGATGCGCGAAGCGTTCATCGCCACGCCGTTCAGGGCCAGCGCCGCCGGCAACTGCGGACGCGGCACCAGCTCGGGCACGATCGCCGCGAACACGGGCCAGCGCATGGCCAGGCCAATCCCGTTGGCGAAGGTCAGCGCCAGCAGCAGCGGCGCCGTCATCCAGCCCATCAACACGGTCACGCAGATCACCGTGGCGATGCCCGCGACCCAGAACTGCGTCACCATGAAGTAACGTCGCCGGTCAAGGATGTCGGCCAGGGCCCCGCTGGGCAGGCCCAGGAGGAAGACGGGCAAGGTTCCCGCGGATTGCACCAGGGCCACGAACAGTGGCGATGGCGCGATCGAGGTCATGAGCCACGCGGCGGCCACGTCGTTCATCCACATCGTCGTGTTGGCGGCCATCCAGGTCAGCCACAGCATGCGGAACACGGGCAGGCTCAGGGGCGCGAGTGCCGAAAGCGACTCGTCGGAGTGGCGCGGGGCGGCCGCGGATTCTTCGATGGGTTCCGGCATGCGCGCTAGTATCGGCGCTCCAGCACCATCTGGTCGTTCTCGCGCTTCATCTGGAAGCGCGTGAGGAAGCTGTTGCCCAGCAAAATGTAGGGCATGGGCTGCGGCGAGATGACGGCGTCTACGTCGAAGACCTCGACATCGCCCACGCGCACGGAGCCCAGCTTCATCTTCCAGGCCTGCGCTGTGCCATTGGCGGTGCTGATCATGCCGCGCTCGCCGGCCTTGTAGTTCAGGCCCAGCCGCTCGGCTTCGGACGCGCCCAGGCCGATCAGGCTCGCACCGGTATCGACCATGAAATGCACCGATCGGCCATTGATCGCGCCTTGCGCCATGAAGTGGCCGCCGCTGCCTGCGGTGAGCACGATCCGGCTGCCGTTCGCCTGCCCGCCGCCCTTGCCGCCCACGCTGGCCGGCGCCTCGCCGATTCGCAGCGTGTGACGCCTGCCCGCGAACTCCACGACGGCCTGGTCGCCCGAGGTGGAAACCACTTTGACGCCCTGGTGGGTCTCGCCGGGCGCCACCGTCTTGGGGGCCGACCCGTCCACGATCAGCAGTGCCTTGGCGCCCATCATGCCCTGCAGCGAAACCGACTGCGCGAACGCGCCGCCCGCAACGATAGATGCGGCGAAAGCCAGCATCAACTTCGTGGGCCACCGCGGAGCCGGCTTCGCCGGGCCGCTGGTGGCGCCCCCCTGGGGGGGAGGCGGCCGCAGGCCGCTTCGGGGGGGGGCCATCTAATCCCTGAAGTTATTGAACGAGAGAGGGACGTCGGTGATCTCCTTGCGGATCAGCGCCATAGCCGCCTGCAGGTCGTCGCGCTTGGCGCCGGTGATGCGCACCGCGTCGCCCTGGATCGCGGCCTGCACCTTGAGCTTGCTGTCCTTGATGAGGCGCGTGATCTTCTTGGCCTGCTCGGTCTCGATGCCGTTGCGAACCTTGAGCACCTGCTTGACCCTGTCGCCGCCGATCTTCTGCACGTCGCCCTTGTCCAGGAAGCGCACGTCCACGCTGCGTTTGGTCAGCTTGTTGGTGAGGATGTCCTCGACCTGCGTGAGCTGGAACTCGGCGTCGCCGAACATCGTGATTTCCTTGTCCTTCAGCTCAATGCCCGCGGAGGTTCCCTTGAAATCGAAACGCGTGCCGATCTCCTTGGCCGCGTTGTCGACGGCATTTTTGACTTCCACCATGTTCGGCTCGCAGACTGTGTCGAATGTCGGCATGTATCTCCCCCGTTGCGCTTGGACGTGATGCGACAATTCTCCCATGATCGTGGAGCAAAACGTACCCTTGCAGGCGCACAACACCTTCGGCATCGTCGCCAAGGCCCGCGCGCTGGTGCGGGTGCGCGGCGAGGCCGAGGTGCTGGAACTGCTGGCCGACCCCGAATACGGCACGATCCCGAAGTTCGTGCTGGGGGGCGGGAGCAACATCGTGCTCACGGGCGACGTCAAGCCGCTGGTCCTGAAGGTCGAGGTTCCCGGCCGGCGGCTGGTCGATGACGGCCCGCGCGCCACCATCGTGGAAGCCGGGGCCGGTGAGAACTGGCACGATTTCGTCACCTGGACGCTGGAGCAGGGCTTTCCCGGCCTGGAGAACCTGGCGCTGATCCCCGGCACCGTGGGCGCCGCCCCGGTGCAGAACGTGGGTGCCTACGGCGTCGAACTACAGGACCGCTTCGAGTCCCTCGACGCGATCGACCTCTTCACGGGCAAGACATTCACGCTGGACGCCGGGCAATGCGCGTTCGGCTACCGCGATTCGGTCTTCAAGCACGCGGCCGGCCAGGAAGGAGATTTCGGGCTGAACGGCCGCGCGCTGATCCTGCGCGTGCGTTTTCGGCTGCCCAAGCCCTGGAAGCCGGAGCTGGGTTACCTGGACCTGCAGCGCAAGATCCAGGAGACCGGCATTGCCCAGCCGGCGGCGCGGCAAATCTTCGATTGGGTTTGCGCCGTGCGCAGCGCCAAGCTTCCCGACCCGCGCGTGATCGGCAACGCAGGCAGCTTCTTCAAAAACCCGACAGTGACCCCCGAACAGTGCCAGGACATCATCGCCCGCGAGCCGAACATCGTGCACTACCCCATGCCCGACGGCAGCGTGAAGCTCGCCGCAGGCTGGCTGATCGACGCCTGCGGCTGGAAGGGCAAGTCCGTGGGCAACGCCGGCGTCTATGAGAAGCAGGCGCTGGTGCTCGTCAATCGCGGTGGCGCCACCGGCGGCGAAGTGGTGACGCTGGCCCGGGCGATCCAGACCAGCGTGTACGAGCGCTTCGGCATCCGGCTCGAACCCGAGCCGGTCGTCATCTAGGGCCTGTCGGCCCTAGCCGATCCGTTCAGCGCAAGGTCAGTGGGCGGGAGTGTCGCCGAGCCAGCCGGCGTAGTCCTTGTCGGTCACGAGAACCCACAGGGCCAGCACCATGACGACGACGCCGCTCGCGACAGCCGAGATCATCGCGTTCTGGAGCCCGGCGAAACCGAGCGCCCAGGGCGAAACCGCCAGCCAGAGGCCGAGCGCGCCTTCAGTCCACTCTTCCCAAGCGCGCGGCACGAAGATCGCGCCGAGCGCGGCGGCGATGAGCAGGAGGCCGACGATCACCGCATTCGCCAGGACATTCATTTCGGATTGAAAGCCCAGCGCCCACGGCGAGAGAATCAGCCACACACCCACCAGCGCGTTCACGGGGTCTTGCCAATGCTTCATCTGCTTCATGGCCTTGCTCCTTGCCGCCGAAAAATGGGCTCAGCGGCAAGGATTAGAGGCCGAAAAGCGTGAATTGTTCCGGCTGGCCCCGAGGGGCGGCTCTAGCAGCTCGTCAGTGTGCGGTCTTCTCGCTCGCGCTGGTACCCCAGTCCTGCAGAGCCCAGAGCGCCAGGGTCAGGACGACCAGCCCGATCACGACCGCGTTCACCCGTGCGACCGTGCTTTCGAACCCCAGTACCCACGGCGATACCGACAGCCACAGGCCCAGCGCCGTCTCCGTCCAGTCTTCCCAGGGGCGCGGGACGAAAATCGCGCCGAGGGCGGCAGCTAGAAGCAGCAGGCCGACGATCGCCGTGTTCGCCATGGCAACCAAATCACTTTGGAAACCCAGCGCCAGGGGCGCGACGATCAACCAGCCACCCAGCACCGCGTTGGTGGAGTCTTGCCAATGCTTCACGGTTCACCTCCTGAACACACCGGCCAAGGGACCAGCGTGTGTGCATTCGAGCACCGGCGAAGTGACAAGTGTTTGTCGTGGCGCAAAGAAAAAGCGGTCAGGGGACCGCTTTTACCCTAAGTTCAGGAGTGTCTATTTGCGTTCGCTGTCGGTGCCGTCCGTCAGGCTCGGCAGTGGCGATCCGTCGCCCAGCGTCAGCAGGCCCGAGCGGGTGTAGATGGCCAGCTTCTCGCGCGTGTCCACGATGTCGAGGTTGCGCATGGTGAGCTGGCCGATGCGGTCCTTGGGAGAGAAGGGCGCGTTCTCGACCTTCTCCATCGACAGCCGTTCCGGCGCGTAGGTGAGGTTGGGCGACTCGGTGTTGAGCAGCGAGTAGTCATTGCCGCGGCGCAGCTCCAGCGTGACTTCACCCGTGACTGCGCGCGCCACCCAGCGCTGGGCCGTCTCGCGCAGCATGATCGCCTGCGGGTCGAACCAGCGGCCCTGGTAGAGCAGCCGGCCAAGCTTGCGGCCGTTGTCGCGGTACTGCTCGATCGTGTCTTCGTTGTGGATGCCGGTGACCAGACGCTCGTAGGCGATGAACAGCAGCGCGAGGCCGGGCGCCTCGTAGATGCCGCGGCTCTTGGCCTCGATGATGCGGTTTTCGATCTGGTCGCTCATGCCCAGGCCGTGGCGCCCGCCAATGCGGTTGGCCTCCAGGATCAGTTCCACCGGGCCGGCGAAGGTCTTGCCGTTCAGCGCGACGGGCTGGCCTTCCTCGAAGCGGACGGTCACCGTCTCGGCCTTCACTGCGACGTCGTCCTTCCAGAAGGCCACGCCCATGATCGGGTTGACGATCTTGATGCCGCTGTTCAACTGCTCCAGGTCCTTGGCCTCGTGCGTGGCGCCGAGCATGTTGGAATCAGTGGAGTAGGCCTTCTCGGCCGACATCTTGTAGGCGAAACCGGCTTGCGTCATGAAGGCCGACATTTCCGCGCGCCCGCCGAGCTCGTCGATGAACTTCTGGTCCAGCCAGGGCTTGTAGATCTTCAGGCTCGGGTTGGTGAGCAGGCCGTAGCGATAGAAGCGCTCGATGTCGTTGCCCTTGAAGGTGCTGCCGTCGCCCCAGATGTGGACGTCGTCTTCCTTCATCGCGGCCACCAGCATGGTGCCCGTCACGGCGCGGCCCAGCGGCGTGGTGTTGAAGTACGTCACGCCGGCCGTGGAGATGTGGAAGGCGCCCGCCTGCATGGCGGCGATGCCTTCGTGCGCCAGCTGCAGGCGGCAGTCGATCAGGCGGGCCTTCTCGGCGCCGTACTGCATGGCCTTGCGCGGAATGTCGTCGTAATCGGGCTCGTCGGGCTGGCCGAGGTTGGCGGTGTAGGCGTAGGGGATGGCGCCCTTCTGGCGCATCCAGTGCAGCGCGGCGCTGGTGTCCAGGCCGCCGGAGAAGGCGATGCCGACTTTCTGGCCGACGGGCAGGTGCTCGAGGATGGTGCTCATGAAGGGGCTTCAGCCGAAGTGGCAGATGTAGTGGTAGGCGGCATCAACGCGAATGTCGAAGCTCGAGTTGGCGGGCACGCTGAACTTCTCGCCGGGGCCGCTCTTTTGCCAGGCGTCGCTGCCGGCCAGCTTGTACTCGCAACCGCCGGCCACGCATTCCATGATTTCGGGCGCGCCGGTGTTGAACGTCAGCTGGGAGGGCAGGATGACGCCGACCGATTTTTTCGTGCCGTCAGCCAGGGTAACCGTGTGGCTCACGCACTTGCCGTCGAAGTACACATTGGCCTGCGTGGCGACGCTGGCGTTCGCAATTTTTTCGGTAGTCATCGCTTGGGGGAAAAAGGGCTGATTTTAGCCCCTCGGCCCCCAGGGCACGCGCGCTAACGCCCGTGGCGATGGCCGTGACGGTGCCCGCCGGAGAAGCCGAAACCCAGCGAAAGGCTGATCGGCGGGTAGAAGTAAGGGGAGGCGTAGTACGGCGCGTAGTACGGCGCGTACGAGGGCGCGTAATACGAGGGGCTGTATTCGGCCGGGTACACCATCGGCGAGGGCACACCCACGACCTGCGCCACCGGCTGGCCCACGGCGCGAACAGGCGGCGCCACGATCACGGGCGGGGCGCCACTGCCGGGGCTGGTGAGGGGCGCACCCGCCGTGTCCGGCACCGCGCCGCCCGCGCCGATGGGGGTGAGCTGCAGGCGGATCGTCGGGCCCGGGTCGTACGGCAGCTGCACACTGTGCTGCTTGCCCGCGTACTCGTACTGCACGTTGTAGCCAACGGTGCGGTTCTCGTAGTACGTCTGGGTGCTGCACAGCGGCGCGGCCTGCGCATAGTTGCCGCGGCCCTCGATGTTGTCGCCCACGGCAGCGCCGGCCACCATGCCCACACCCGTGGCGGCCGCGCGGCCCATGCCGTGGCCAATCGTATTGCCCAGCAGGCCGCCGACGATGGCGCCGATAACGGCCCCGCCGCCGGAGCTCGGCTGCTGCACAGCCACTGGCTGCCCACTGCAGACCTGCCGCGGCACGGCCACTTGCTGAATGACGGGGGTGCTGGAAATAACGCGCCCGACTTCCTGGGCGCCGGACGAGGTTGCAAATGTCGCCAGTGCTCCCATCGCGGACAACAGGATGGCTTGTTTCATGACGACTCCTACACTTTGCTTTGATGCGTAAATTCTAGGCACAAGCATGGCGGCGGGCCTTGATTTTGGGTAAAGCGAGGGTAAAAGTGCCGGCATCAGCGGCGGGTGAGCAACACCCATGCGTCGGCGTCGAAGCCGACCGTGGTGCGCTCGCCCCATTCCACCACCGGGCGCTTGATGACGCTGGGCTGCGCCAGCATCAGGGCCTTGGCGCTCGCCGCGTCCTTGACGGCCTCCTGAGCAGCTGAATCCAGTCTGCGCCACATCGTGCCCTTGCGGTTGACCAGCTTTTCCCAGCCGAGCTGGGCGACCCAGGCATCCAGGTGCGCAGGGGGCACGCCCTGCTTCTTGAAATCGTGGAAATCATGGGCGACATGGTGTTCGCCGAGCCAGGCGCGCGCCTTCTTGACGGTGTCGCAGTTGGGAATGCCGTAGAGGGTGATCATGCGGAAATGATAGTGCTGGGACAATGCGCCCATGAAAACTCTGCAAGACTGGCTGGACCACTGCGAACGGCTGCACCCCAAGACCATCGAGCTCGGCCTGGAGCGCTCCCAGGCGGTGGCCGCACGCATGGGCCTGCGTTTCGAATGCCCGGTGATCACCGTGGCCGGCACCAACGGCAAGGGATCGACCTGCGCCATGCTGGAGGCGATCGCGCTGCAGGCGGGATACCGCGCCGGCGTGTACACATCGCCGCACCTGGTGCACTTCGAGGAGCGCTGCCGCATTCATGGGGAGATCGTGAAGGCGCAGGAGCTGATCCCGCACTTCGAAAAAGTGGAGGCGGCGCGCGAGGGCACGTCCCTCAGCTACTTCGAATTCACCACGCTGGCGATCATGAGCCTGATGGCTGCGTCCCGGCTGGACGTGGCGATCCTCGAAGTGGGGCTGGGCGGACGCCTTGACACGGTGAACATCATCGACACGGACTGCGCGGTGATCACCAGCATCGACCTGGACCACATGGATTACCTCGGCACGGACCGCGAAAGCATCGGGCGCGAGAAGGCCGGGATCATGCGCACCGGCAAGCCGGCGGTGGTGAGCGACCCGATGCCGCCGCAAAGCGTGATCGATCGCGCCACCGAGATCGGCGCGGACCTGTGGACCCTGGGCCGCGACTTCAATTTCTCGGGCGACAAGCTGCAATGGGGCTGGGCAGGCCGCGGCCGGCGCTACGCGGGGCTGGCCTACCCGGCGCTGCGCGGCGCCAACCAGTTGGTCAACGCCTCCGGCGCGCTGGCCGCGCTGGAGGCGCTGCGCGACCGCATCCCGGTGACGGCGCAGGCCGTGCGCACGGGCCTGGCGCTGGTCGAACTGCCCGGACGCTTCCAGATCGTGCCCGGCCAGCCCGCGCTGGTGCTGGATGTGGCCCACAACCCGCATTCGGTGGCGGCGCTCGCGGCCAACCTGGACGCCATGGGTTTCTACCCGACGACGCACGCCGTCTTCGGCGCGATGGCCGACAAGGACCTGGCGCCGATGCTCAAGAAGATGGGGCCGCTGGTGGACCGCTGGTACTTCACCGATTTGCCAACCCCACGCGCCAGTGCTGCGGCGGCGCTGATCGAAAGCTGGCGCGCGCAGGAAACCCGGCGCGACGTGGCCGCCAGCACCCATGCCACGCCCATGGAAGCCCTGCGCGCGGCGGTGGCCGCGGCGGACCCCGCTGATAGAATCGTCGTCTTCGGATCGTTCTACACGGTGGGGGGCGTTCTGGTGGACGGGGTGCCCCGCCTCCAGGCCAAACATCTGGGCTCATAGACCCAACCCAGGCGAAACTTTTCCATGGCCTTTTTCAAGTTCCGCAAAGGCGCCGACGAGCCGGCCGCCAGCCGCCAGCCGCCGGAAAGCATCGAGGCGATGCGCAAGCGCGCCAGGCACCGGCTGATCGGCGCGGGCATGCTGGTGCTGCTGGGCGTGATCGGTTTTCCGCTCCTCTTCGACACCCAGCCGCGGCCCATCGCCGTGGACATCCCCATCGAAATTCCCGACCGCAACAAGGCCAAGCCCCTGACCGTCCCGGCCAAGCCGGTGGTGCAGGCGCCCGCCGTTTCCGGGCCTGTGACGGCGCCTCCCTTACCTCCTGTGCCGGAAAAAGTGGCCGAGGCACCGCCCCCTGCGAAGGCCGAGGCGAAACCCGAGCCCGAACCCGAGCCTAAAGCCGAGCCTAAAGCCGAGCCTAAAGCCGAGCCCAAGCCCGTCGCCAAGGCCGATGAAGGCGCCAAGGCCAAAGCCCTGCTCGAAGGCAAACCGGAGAAGACTGCGGCCGCCGCCGAAGGGCGATTCGTCGTGCAGGTCGGTGCGTTCGCCGACCAGAACAAGGCCCGGGAGGCCCGCCTCAAGGTGGAGCGGGCGGGCCTCAAGACCTACACCAATGTCGCTGATACCAAGGACGGCAAGCGCATCCGTGTGCGCGTGGGCCCCTTCGGCACGCGGGCGGAAGCGGACAAGGCAGCGGGCAAGATCAAGGGACTGGATTTGCCGGCCGCGATCCTCACCTTGTAAGGGTGGCTCCCGGAATGGCTGCGCTCGACTGGGTGTTCGTTGCCGTGCTGGCTGTGTCCTTTCTCGTCGGCGCATGGCGCGGGCTGGTGTACGAAGTGTTGTCGGTGATCAGCTGGATCGCGGCGTTCATCGTGGCGCAGTGGCTGGCGCCGGAGGCGGCCGGGTGGTTGCCGGTGGATCGTGCGCCCGAGGCCGGCCGTTATGCGATGGGCTTCATCGTGGTGTTCATCGCCGTCGTGTTCGCGGGTGCATTGTTGGCGTGGCTCATCAAGAAGCTCATAGAGGCAGTGGGCCTGCGGCCTGTGGACCGCACGCTGGGCGCGGCTTTCGGGCTGGTGCGCGGCGCGATTTTGCTGATGGCGGTGGCGGTAGTGGTCAACATGTCCCCGGCGCGCAGTGCGGTGTGGTGGACGGAATCGAAGGGCGCCGGGGTATCGCTTGCGGCGCTGAAGGGTTTGAAACCGGTGTTGCCCGACAGGTTCGGCCAGTATTTGCCGGGTTAGGTTTAGTGGTCGGTATTCAACGAGAGCATCAACATGTGTGGAATCGTCGGCGTCGTCTCAAGCGCGCCAGTCAACCAGCTGATCTACGACGCGCTGCTGCTTTTGCAGCACCGCGGCCAGGATGCCGCCGGCATCGTGACGCAGCAGGAGCGCAAGTTCTTCATGCACAAGGCCAAGGGCATGGTGCGCGACGTCTTTCGCACCCGCAACATGCGCGCGCTGCCCGGCAACGCAGGCCTCGGACAGGTGCGCTACCCCACAGCCGGCAATGCATACAGCGAGGAAGAGGCGCAGCCCTTCTACGTGAACGCGCCCTTCGGCATCGTGCTGGTCCACAACGGCAACCTCACCAATGCACAGGCCCTCAAGGCCGAATTGTTCTCCACCGACCATCGGCACATCAATACCGATAGCGACTCCGAAGTGCTGCTCAACGTGTTCGCCCACGAGCTTGAAAAGGCGACTCGCGGCGTGCAGTTGCAGCCTGAGGATGTCTTCACGGCGGTGCGCAACGTTCATCGGCGCGTGCGCGGCTCGTATGCGGTGATCGTGCTGATCGCCGGTCACGGCGTCCTGGCCTTCCGCGACCCGTTCGGCATCCGGCCGCTTTCCATTGGCCGCAGCGAGAACGGCACGGTGATGGTCGCCAGCGAATCGGTAGCGCTCGAAGGCACGGGCCACACCTTCGAGCGCCACGTGGCGCCGGGCGAGGCGGTGTTCGTCGATCTCGAAGGCAAGGTGCACGCGCGGCAGTGCGCCGATTCGCCCAAGCTCTATCCCTGCATTTTCGAATACGTGTATCTCGCGCGGCCCGACTCTGTCATGGACGGCATCTCGGTCTACCAGGCGCGACTGAACCTCGGCGAGACGCTGGCCAAGCGCGTGGTGTCCACGGTGCCGCCGAACGAGATCGACGTTGTCATCCCCATCCCGGAATCGAGCCGCCCGAGCGCGATGCAATTGGCGCAGCTGCTGGGCATCCCGTACCGCGAAGGGTTCGTGAAGAACCGCTACGTGGGCCGCACCTTCATCATGCCGGGGCAGGGCGTGCGCAAGAAGTCCGTGCGCCAGAAGCTCAACGTGATCGCCAGCGAGTTCAAAGGCCGCAACGTGCTGCTGGTGGACGATTCCATCGTGCGCGGCACAACCAGCCGCGAGATCGTGCAGATGGCACGAGACGCCGGCGCGCGCAAGGTCTACATGGCCAGCGCCGCGCCGCCGGTGCGCTTCCCCAACGTGTACGGCATCGACATGCCGACGTCCAGCGAGCTGGTGGCCAGCGGCCGCACGGTGGAAGAGGTGCGCGAGATCATCGGCTGCGACGCGCTGATCTACCAGGATGTGGACGGCATGAAGAAGGCGATCGGCTCGCTCAACCCGAACCTCGACGGCTTCGACGCCTCCTGCTTCGACGGCGTGTACGTAACGGGCGACATCAATGCGGACGACATCACGCGCATCAACGCGGCGCGCGTCGGCCAGGAAGATGCGTTGGGAGAAGACACCTCGCGCCTGGCGCTGCCTAACGCGCAGGACGCCTGATTTGTATTCCTCCCTCCCCTTCCGGGGGGAGGGCAGGGGTGGGGGCCACCCGTGTCAAGCCGGAATCTTGACCGGCGGTTTCAGCGTCAACCGCGCTGCGCGCCGCGCAAACTTCCGATCGTCGAAACTTACCATTGCCTCGCAGGCGTGGCTCGCGCGCAGATGCAGCGCGTCGGCAAAGTCAAGCCCGTCCGAGTGATCCTGCAAGGCCGCGAGGACGACGGGCGCGGAGTCGAGCGTTACGTGCGGCAGGCCCGCGAGGTGTCGCACGACCTTGACGAACTGCGCCGTTGAAAACCCGTAGAAGGCCCGCAGGACCCATTCGAGCTCCAGCACCGCGGTGATCGGCACGAAAAGAGCCCCGGCTTCCTCGAAAATCTTGCGCGCTGCCGGACGCTGCATGAGGGCCTGCGGATCGGACGGGTCATCCACATAAAAACGCGCGATGACGTTCGTGTCCAGCGCGATCATTTGCCTCGCTGCCTTCGCATCGCATCGGCTGCGTCGAAATCTTCGAGCTTGCGTGGCTTGCCGCTGGGCTTCGCGCGCAGCATGCCGTAGCCGTCGTCGATGCTGGCCACCGGTACCGCATGACGCACGCTGACGCGGATCTCCGAGCCCTCGAGCTCGAACTCGAGCTCGGTCCCGGCCTTGATGCCCAGCCCGCGGCGAATCGCCGCCGGAATGACGACCTGGCCCTTCTCGGAAACGGTGACAGTGGTCATGATTTCTTACTTCGTAAGACGAACTTTGAGTGTACCGCTAAAATGACGCCCCATGACAGTCCGAACCCGCTTCGCCCCTTCGCCCACCGGCTTCATCCACCTGGGCAACATCCGCTCGGCCCTGTACCCGTGGGCGTTCGCGCGCTCGCAAAAGGGCACCTTCATCCTGCGCATCGAGGACACCGATGTGGAGCGCTCGTCCCAGGCTGCCGTGGACGTGATCCTGGAAAGCATGACGTGGCTGGGCATGGAGCCGGACGAGGGGCCCTTCTACCAGATGGAGCGGATGGACCGCTACAAGGAAGTGCTGGGCGAGATGAAGGCCGCGGGCCTGGTCTATCCTTGCTACATGAGCATCGCCGAACTCGACACACTGCGCGAGCGCCAGATGGCCAACAAGGAAAAGCCCCGTTACGACGGCACCTGGCGGCCCGAGCCGGGCAAGACGCTGCCGCCCGTCCCCGAAGGCGTGCAGCCCGTGCTGCGCTTCAAGAACCCGATCGGCGGCGTCGTGGCGTGGGACGACAAGGTCAAAGGCCGCATCGAGATCGGCAACGATGAACTCGACGACCTCGTCATCGCCCGGCCCGACGGCACGCCGACCTACAACTTCTGCGTGGTGGTGGACGATATCGACATGCGCATCACCCACGTGATCCGCGGCGATGACCATGTGAACAACACGCCGCGCCAGATCAACATCTTCCGTGCCCTCGGCAAGGAGCCGCCGGTGTACGCGCACCTGCCCACCGTGCTGAACGAGCAGGGCGAGAAGATGAGCAAGCGGCACGGCGCCAAGCCCGTGACGCAATACCGCGACGACGGCTTCCTGCCCGACGCGATGGTCAATTACCTCGCCCGCCTGGGCTGGTCGCATGGCGACGCCGAAATCTTCAGCCGCGAGCAGTTCCTCGAGTGGTTCAACCTGGACCACCTGGGCCGCAGCGCCGCGCAGTTCGACGAGGCCAAGCTGCGCTGGGTGAACGCACAGCACATGAAGGCCATGCCGGACGACAAGCTCGCGCAGTTCGTGGCGCAGCAGCTGCAAAAGCGCGGCATCGCTGCCGACGACCGCCTGCCCCGCATCTGCGCGGTGTTCAAGGATCGTTGCGACACCACGGTGGCCCTGGCCGATTGGGCCGCCCGGTTCCACACCCCGATCCAGCCCAATCCCGAAGAACTTGCCAAGCACGTCGTCGATGGCGTTCGCCCCGCGGTCGGCATGCTGGCCAAGATGCTCGAAACCTGCCCCTGGGAAAAATCCGCAATCGGCGAGGCGATCAAGGAAGTGTTGCGCGCCACTGGCATGAAAATGCCGCAGCTGGCCATGCCCGTGCGGGTGCTGGTGATGGGCACTGCACAGACTCCTTCGCTCGATGCGGTGCTGGAATTATGCGGACGGGAAACAGTGTTGGAACGTTTGAAGGTGGCCTGAAGAAATTTCGGGCTATAATTCAAGGCTCGGAAATTGACGGCTTGCCGCATGGGTGGCGCCGGAAATAATGGGGGTATAGCTCAGCTGGGAGAGCGCTTGCATGGCATGCAAGAGGTCATCGGTTCGATCCCGTTTACCTCCACCACCGAAGGCGGATCAGAGAAGAAGATCCAAGGTTTTGACCCTATCGTCTAGAGGCCTAGGACATTACCCTTTCACGGTAAGTACCGGGGTTCGAATCCCCGTAGGGTCGCCAATATTCATCAAGGGATGATGCGGCAACAAGCCGGCAGCACTTGGCCCGAAAGGGCGAAAGCAGCCTACCAGGAGTGGTAGTTCAGTTGGTTAGAATACCGGCCTGTCACGCCGGGGGTCGCGGGTTCGAGTCCCGTCCACTCCGCCATTCATCAAGCAAAACGGGCCCTCACGGCCCGTTTTTCTTTGTGTCCATCAATGTGACCATCAATGCCATAGGCACGACACCGCGCTCCGAGGGACGCGATGGCGCTGCAAAGGGTGCGCGTGCCGCCGCTGTCGCAGGGAAGGCAGCCGACCAAGTGAGTAATTGCAGGACTAGGACCTTGGACGACTTGAGATCGCAGGTTTGATCTTGCTCCTGGGAAGGCTTTGCATTAGCGCCGCAAACGGGACGCCCAACGCAGCAGCGATCCACAGGACAGTGTGCCTCCGGCGTGCTGCAGCTGGGCCGCGTTGTTTTCTTTAATTCACAAACACTGCCTTCTGACGGTACGCCGGCCCCTCCTGCTGCAAAAACGCCTTGAATGCCGTCAGCGCCGGCGATGGCGCTCTCTTGGCCGACAGCATGACTCCGATCTCCCTACTGCCGCCATTGCGCAACTTGACGCAGCGGCAATGGGGCATGTGCTGGCCCACCAGCGCCATCTCGGGCAACACGCTGACGCCGAATCCCGCCGCAACCAGGGCCAGCAGCGACTGCGTGCCAACCAGTTCCTGGGCCGGGCGCGCCACGACCCCGGCGGCGGCGAACATCGTCTCCACCACTTCGCGTGTGTCGACGCCACGCGGATTCAAAAGCAGCGCACTCGACGCCAGCGCGGCGATATCGACGGACTTGCGCGAGCTCAGCGTATGGCCCCGCGCAGGCACCACAGCCACGAATGCATCACGGAATAGGGGCGTGAAGACGAACTCGTGCAGCGCATCGCTGCGCGACAGCACGCCCATGTCGGCATCCCCTTGTCGCAGCAGCGCCGCGGCATGCTGCGAGTCGCCATCGCGCAGCCGAACCTCGATGCCCGGATGGAGCGCTGCGAAGTCGCGCATGGCGCGCGGCATCATGCTGGCGGCCAGCGATGGCAGCACCGCAACCGTAATGACGCCGCGCTGAAGCTGCGCTTCTTCCTTCAACTCCACTGCGACCTGGCCCAGTTCCTGGCTCACCCGCCGCGCCACAGCCAGCAGTCGAAGGCCTTCGACAGTGACGCTCACCACCCGCGTCGTGCGGTGGAACAGGGGGACGCCAAGCCCTTCTTCGAGCAATCGCACTTGAACACTGAGCGCCGACTGTGAAATGTGCATGCGCCCGGCGGCCGCGCGAAAACTGCCCGTCTCCGCCACGGCCATGAAACCGAGCAGATGGTTCAGGTTGAGCCGGTTCAAGACATCCGGCCAGGGAAGGGAACTCATGCGTTATCCGTCGCTCCGGCTATTGATCGGTTGCGGTTATCAATGAATGCGAATATAGCGCTTGTCACTATGGGAGGCTACTTTTAGGATTGAGTTTCAACCCGGAGACACCGGGTATTTTTGGAGACAACATGACTGATTTCACGCTGCGGCGCGCCTTCGGGCGCGCCGCAGTTCGCCTGATGTGCCTCGCGGCTGTAGCAACCGCCGCGCCCGCGCTCACGCTGGCACAGGCAGCTTTTCCGAGCAAACCCATTTCGCTGATCGTGCCCTATGGCGCCGGTTCCAGCACCGACATCCTCGCGCGCGTGCTGGCCAAGCGCATGGCGCAGGACCTGGGCCAGCCCGTCGTCGTGGAAAACCGCGCGGGGGCCGGCGGCGTGCTCGGTAGCCAGTTCGTGGCGAAGGCGCCGCCGGACGGGCACACGCTCGTCATGGGGACGATCTCTTCGCATTCGATCAATGCGTCGATGATGAAAAGCATTCCATACGACGTGTTGCGCGACTTCACGCCGATCTCTCTGGCGGCCTATTTCCCCAATCTGCTGGTCGTCAACAAGAACGTGCCCGCCAACAACCTGACGGAACTCGTGGCACTGGCCAAACGACAGGGCGGCCTGAACTTCGCGACCGGCGGTGTGGGCTCTTCCGGCCAGGTGGCGGGCGAACTGTTCAAGCTGCGCACCGGCATCCCCCTCGTGCATGTACCTTACAAAGACATTTCGCAGGGTGTGACGGACACCATCGCCGGCCACGTGCCAGTCATCATCTATCAGGTGCCCGCACTGGTGCAGCACATCAAGGCCGGCAACATGAAAGCCTTGGCCGTTCTCTCTCCGAAGCGGACTTCGCTTCTGCCCGACGTGCCCACACCGGGCGAGCAAGGCATCAAGGACTTTGATGCCACGGCCTGGATGGGACTGTTCGGCCCGGCCAATATGCCGCCGGCGGTTACCGCGCGCCTGAACCGCGCCCTGATCGACGCGGTGAACGACCGCGAGGTGCAGGGCCAACTGGCGCAGCAGGGCTTCACGACCGTGGGCAACACACCGGCCGAGTTTCGCAGCTTCGTTAGCGCCGACATCGCCAAATGGGCGGAAGTCGTCAAGGCCACCGGCGCCACCATCGACTGAAAGTCTTCCAGATGAAAACAATCACGCTGCGCGAAGTGGCGCATTCGCGCTCGGGCGAAAAAGGCAACAACTCCACCATTTCCGTCATCGCCTACGAAAAGCAGGACTACGCTCTGCTGTGCGAGCAGGTGTCGGTGGAGGCCGTTCGCAACCTCTACGGCCCCATCACCAAAGGCAGCATCACGCGCTACGAAGCGCCTCTCATTGGCGCGCTGAACTTCGTCCTGGAGGAAGTGCTGGAAGGCGGCCGTTCCCGCACGCTGGCCTTCGAAGAATCGGGCAAGGCGCTCTCATCGTTGATGCTGTCGCTGCCGTTGAATGTGCCGGACGACTACATCGGGCGCGCGCAGAAAGTTCGCTCCGGCGTTGCGGCGAGTCCCGCCGCCCGTTCCGCCAATGCGGCTTCGAAGGGCAAGACTGTTCGCCTGGGCTCTGCCTCTGCCTGGTCGCGTGATCGGTTCGAGCCCGCGGAAGAGCTCGTCGCGCGCGGCAAGGTGGACTACCTGTGCTTTGACTCCATGTCCGAGATCACCATGAGCGCGGCCCAGGTTTCGCGGATGGAAGACAAAAGCGTTCCTCCGTACGACCCCTACCTTGTCGCGCGCATGGAGCCCCTGCTGAGGGACTGCAAGCGCAAGGGAATCCGCATCATCACCAATCAGGGCTGGCTCGACCCGGTTGCCGCGGCCGAGCGCATTGTGACGCTGGGCCGCACGCTGGGCATTGACAACCTGAAAGTCGCGGCCGTGGGCGGCGCGATCTTGAGCGACCGCATCCGGGGCATGGGCCTGAATTTCATCGAAGGCGGCCGTCCGATCGCCGAGAGCGGCGACGCGGTGGTTTCGGCCGAGGCCTACATGGGCGCGCAGGGCATCATCGAGGCCCTGGCGGCCGGCGCCGACGTGGTCATCACGAGCCGTGTGGCCGACGCCTGCGTCTATCTGGGCCCGCTGGCCCATGAATTCGGTTGGAACCTGGACGACCATCACCTCATGGCGCGAGGCATGATCATAGGCCACCTGATGGAATGCGGCGGCCAGGTCAGCGGGGGCTACTTTGCCGACCCAGGCTACAAGGAAGTCCCCGGACTGGTGGACATCGGCAACCCAATCGTCGAGGTGAGCGAACACGGCATCGTGATGTCCAAGCTGCCCGGCTCGGGCGGCCTGATGTCCGAGGCGACCTGCAAGGAGCAACTGCTCTACGAAGTGCAGGACCCGGCCAATTACATCTGCCCCGACTGCATCGCCGACCTCACGAAGGTGAGCTTCCAACAGGTCGGCGCCGACGAGGTAGCAGTCACCATCGACAACGCCGGCAAACCGCGCACGCCCACGCTGAAGGCTCTGGTCGGCGTGCGCGAGGGCTACATGACCGAAGAAATGGTGATCTTCGCCGGTGCTTCGGCGCTCGAGCGCGCGCGCATGACGCAGCGGTTGCTCGAACAACGCTTCGAGCGGATCAAGCTCAAGGCCGAGGAGATCCGCTTCGACTACCTGGGCATCAACGCCGTGCACCGCGAGTCGTCTCCCCCGGTGGGCCACGAGCCGTATGAAGTCATCCTGCGCATTGCCGTGAAGGCACGAGAACGCAGCGAAGCCGACAAGCTGCGCCGCGAGGTGGATCCCCTGGCGGTCAATGGCGTGAGCGGCACGGGCAAATGGGCTACCAGCGCCACTGGCTCACGCGTTCGGCCCGTGGTGGGGCTCAACTCCTGCCTCGTTCCGCGCGAGTCGATGCAGGTGACAGTCAGTCTGCATGACACGGGCAGGGCGTCTGCCGCCGCAGCTCCAGTCGGCACCGCCGTTGATGCTTGAGCAGCCAGGCCCGATCCAGACCACTCATTCAAAAAATTCCACCATGAACAAGACCATCCTTCGCCTGTCCGCCGCCGGGCTCGCCGCGCTGCTGGCAACAGCCGCCATTGCCGCCGACGAGTGGCCCTCGCGCCAGCCCATCACCATGATCCTGCCCGCAGGCGCGGGCGGCTCGTCCGACCCATTGGCGCGCCTGCTGGCTGACGAAATCGGCAAGCGCATCAACCAGACCATCATCGTCCAGAACCGCCCCGGCGCCGGTGGAAATGTGGGCATGCAGCAAGCGGCGCGCGCACGGCCCGACGGCTACACCATCGTCATCTCCTGGACGGGGCCGCTGGCCACCAATCTCGCGCTCTACAAGGACGTCGGATACGACCCGGTGAAAGACTTCACTCCCATCGGGAAGGTCGGCTGCACGCCGAACGTGATCGCCGTGAGCAAGGTCATGCCCGCGGAGAACCTGAAGGACTTCATGGAGTATGCAAGGCGCAACTCCGGCAAGGTGAGCTACGGCACCACGGGAGTTGGCAGTTCCTGGCACATCGCAGGCGAAATGGTGAGTCGTCAAGCTGGCAACGCACTCACCCATATCCCCTACACCACCCCTTCGGGCGCATTGACTGACCTCATGGGCGGCCGGCTGCAGGCGATTTTTCCGGTCATCCCGATGACGGTGCCACATGTTCGTTCGGGCGATTTGAAGGTGTTGGCCGTCTTCTCCAAGACTCGCTCGTCTGTGCTCCCCGAAGTGCCGTCCAGTACCGAGCAGGGCTATCCCGAACTGGTGAGCGACACCTGCTTCATGCTTCTCGCGCCCAAGGGCGTGCAGGACGCGTCGATCACCCGGCTGAACGGCGCGCTTAACGAGGTCTTGACAGATGCGGCCGCGCGCAAGCGGATCGAGGCTATGGGCGTGGATGTCCAGGGCGGGGCGCCGAAAGTGGTCAGTGACTACCTGGCCCTGGAGATTCCGCGACAAGCCGTGCTGGTCAAGGCTTCAGGAGCCGTCGCGCAATAGGCTCCTGCGCTCGCCCTCAAGCAGCTTGCGAGCCTTCTTCACGCTGCTGAATCCCCGCGATCACCCAACCACCCAGGCCGGTGCGCGGCTTTGCGAGGTGCCAGATTTCGTCCAGGTCTTCCGGCACGGCGCCATGCTGATCGCGAACGCTGCCGGTAAATCGCACGCTTGCCACATAGCGGTCGTCTTCCTCCACCACGGCCAGCACCTGGGCTTCCAGGCCGAACACCTGCGTGTGCTGCGGTGCGTCGCCACGCTCTGCAATTTCAGCGCGCACCATGTCGAACATTTCGGGCGTGAGGTAATCGCGAAGGCGGTCGAGGTCACGCGCATCGTTGGCGGCTTGCAGAGCGAGAAACTGGGTCTTGGCGTTGCCCGCGAAGGCCACCGCGTCGAAGTCGGCTGGGATCGCGCCGGCCTGCGTGCCCGCAGCCAGGCTGCCGATGCCGGCGCCAACGCCTGCGCCAATGCGCGAGCCGATCAGCGAGCCGCCTTGCGGGGCACCACTTGCAGCGCTGCGATATGAGGCGTCTTGCATCGGAGCACGCTGGAACGGCTGGTTCGGAACGCTCGCGGCACCAGCACCAGCAAACGCCGCGCCCTGGCGCGCATTGCGCTTGCGCATCACCATGCCGATAACAAACAGCACGGCCATCACGAGCAGACCGATCATCATCATGTTGGCCAGGGCTTCGCCGAATCCGAAGTGCGAGGCCAAGGCGGCGAGGCCGAGCCCTGCGGCAAGGCCGGCGATGGGACCCATCCAGCTGCGCTTGGGCGCAGCGGCTGCCGCCCCGGCGGCCCCAGCGGCGGGGGCGCCCGCGACGGGTGCCGCCTGTCCGGGCGCGCCTTGCGCATTGCCAGTGCCGGCGGGAGGGTTCGCCGGCGCCGTGGTGGTTTGGCGCTGCATGCCGCCGGACTTTCCGCCGCCCAGCCGCTTGGCCTGCGCATCGAGTGCGACCGTGGATATGCCGAGCGTCAGCGCGACGGCAAGAAGGGCGAGTGCTTTTCTCATGAGGTCTCCTGTGTAAAGGCTATTCGAGACAGTCAAGGTATCAGCAAGATGGTTAAGTTAAAAGCAGACGATTCTTGAGTTTTAATCAGAAAAAACCGAAGTAACGTAACTGCGTCCCATCTCATCGGCCGGTCAGCCCGCTACCATCCACGATCACGAGTTTTTCTTCCTTAAGGAGCGCCCCATGATCGTCGAGCGAATCTGGACCGGTAACTCCCTGCGCAATTTCAACTACCTGGTCGCCTGCCCGGACACGGGTGAAGCGCTGGCGATCGACCCGCTGGACCACGAAAAGACCCTGGCGACGGCCCGGATCAAGGGCTGGCAGATCACGCAGATCCTGAACACGCACGAGCACCACGACCACATCGGCGGCAACGCCGCGGTGGTCGCCGCCACCGGGGCCAAGGTGATCGCGCACCACCGCGCAGCCGGCAAGATTCCGGGGGTGGATCGCGGCGTGAAGGCGGGCGATGTGATCAAGGTGGGCAAGCGTGTCGAGTTAGAGTGCCTGGACACCCCGGGCCACACAATGTGCCACATCTGCCTGCGCTCGCATACTGACCAGCCGGCGCTGTTCTCGGGCGACACGCTTTTCAATGCCGGCGCCGGTAACGTGCACAACGGCGGCAACGTGGAGCAGCTCTACGCCACCTTCGTCGACCAGCTGGGCAGGCTGCCCGACGACACGCTGGTCTATCCGGGCCACGACTACGCCGAGAACAACCTGCGGTTCACGCTGGCCCGCGAGCCGGGCAACGAGGCGGCCAAGGCGATGCTGCCGCAAGTGGCCGGCCAGGACCCGGCCTCCGCCGTCACGACGCTGGCCGACGAAAAGTGCATCAACACCTTCATGCGGCTGGACAGCCCTGGCGTGATCGCTCGGCTGCGCGAGGACTTCCCGGATCTTCCCGATCAGCCCGACGCGAAAACCGTGTTCACCCGGCTGCGAGAGCTTCGCAACAAGTGGTGACGCATCAGTAGACGACCACGCCGCGGATCGACTCGCCGCGCTTCATCAGCTCGAAACCCTCGTTGATCTTCTCGAGCGGCATGGTGTGGGTGATCAGGTCGTCGATGTTGATCTTGCCCTCCATGTACCAGTCGACGATCTTCGGCACATCGGTGCGGCCGCGCGCGCCGCCGAAGGCCGAGCCTTTCCACTGACGCCCCGTCACCAGCTGGAAGGGGCGGGTGCTGATCTCGGCGCCCGCTTCGGCCACGCCGATGATCACGCTCTGCCCCCAGCCCTTGTGCGTGCATTCGAGCGCCTGGCGCATCACCGTGGTGTTGCCGATGCACTCGAAGCTGTAGTCGGCGCCGCCATCGGTCAGCTGCACGATCGCGTCGACGACATCGGGCGTGTCCTTCGGGTTGATGAAATGCGTCATGCCGAAGCGCCGAGCCATCTCCTGCCGCGCGGGGTTGATGTCGATGCCGATGATCTTTCCGGCGCCGACCATCCGCGCGCCCTGGATCACGTTCAGGCCGATGCCGCCCAGCCCGAACACCGCCACGTTGGCGCCGACTTCCACCTTGGCCGTGAAAATAACCGCGCCGATGCCGGTGGTGACGCCGCAGCCGATGTAGCAGACCTTGTCGAAGGGTGCGTCCTCGCGGATGCGCGCCATCGCGATCTCCGGTGCCACGATGTAGTTGCTGAAGGTGGATGTGCCCATGTAATGGAAGATGGGCTTGCCATCCAGGCTGAACCGGCTGGTGCCGTCGGGCATCAGGCCCTTGCCCTGCGTGCCGCGGATCAGCTGGCACAGGTTGGTCTTGCGCGACAGGCAGAACTTGCACTGGCGGCATTCGGGCGTGTAGAGCGGGATGACGTGGTCGCCCTTCTTGAGCGTGGTGACGCCCGGGCCCACGTCCACCACCACGCCGGCACCTTCATGGCCGAGGATGGAGGGGAAGATGCCTTCCGAATCGGCGCCGGAGAGCGTGTAGTAGTCGGTGTGGCAGATGCCGGTGGCCTTGACTTCGACCAGCACCTCGCCGGCCCTGGGCCCATCCAGCTCGACGGTTTCAATTGTCAGGGGTGCGCCTGCCTTCCAGGCGACTGCGGCTTTGGTCTTCATGAGCGGCCTTTGCTGTTTCGCGGAATGAATCCGCGATTAAAGCAGTATCAGGCCGGTGCCGCTTTCACTGGTTCAACCGGGTGTTCGCGTCCTTCGACGCGGGCGCCTTCCGCGCCGATCAGGCAGCCCGACCAGCGGGTGACAACCGCGCACGCGCGGAGCACAATGACCCGGATTCCGCAGAGCGTTGGAGGCCACCCGTGGCTACAGGAGACAAGCCGGAAGCGCCGGGCTGCGCCGTGGGCGAGCTCGTGGGTCGCCCAGTCCTGAATGCCGTTCACGAGCCGGACCGCGCCTTCACGCAGGCGCTGCGCGATAGCGAGGAGCGTTTCCGCACGCTGGTGCAGTTCTCGTTCGACGTGTACTGGGAGAGCGACGCGCAGCATCGCTTCGTGCGGCAGGAATTCGACATGACCATGGCGAATGCCCCCAACCCCGGAAGCGAGATCGGCAAGACCCGGTGGGAAGTGCCGTACCTCGAGCCCGATGAGGACGCCTGGCGCAGGCACCGCGCGACCCTCGACGCCCACCTGCCCTTCCGTGATTTCGAGCTCGCAAGGCCGACGGCGGACGGTGGCAAGCGCTACATATCGGTTTCCGGCCTGCCTGTGTTCGATGACGCGGGCAACTTCGTGGGCTACCGGGGCGTCGGTCGGGACATCTCCGAGCGAAAGCGCGCGGAAGAGGCGCTGCGCCAGCGCGAGAAAGAGCTGCGCGACATCATCGAAACCATGCCGGCCATGGCCTTCGTGACGGATGCCGGCGGCCGCAACGCGGCGGGGAACCGGCGTTGGCTCGAATACACCGGCCTGGGGCCCGACGCGGCCAATTCACCAGCCGCTGTTCATCCCGATGACGTTGCGCGTTACAAGGCGGCGCGTCGCCACAGCATCGCGACCGGCGAGGCTTTCGAGGAAGAGGTCCGGCTGCGTCGCTTCGACGGCGAGTATCGCTGGTTCCTCGGACGCGCCGTTGCGCTGCGGGGAGACGGGGGAAAGGTCCTGAAGTGGTATGGCGTGCACACGGACATCCACGACCGCAAGGTGGCGGAGGAAGAACGCGCCGCCCACCTCTGGTCCCTGGAGAGCATGGACCGGATCAACCGAGCCATGCAGGGCTCCAGCGACCTCGAACGCATGATGAGCGACGTGCTCGACGCGGTGCTGGAGGTGTTTGCCTGCGACCGCGCCTGGCTGGTCTACCCCTGCGACCCCGAGGCGCCGGCCTGGCGGGCCGTGATGGAACATACGCGCCCGGAATTCCCAGGCGCCTTCGTCCTTCGATGCGACATGCCGGTGACCCCCGACATCGCGGACGTGTTCCGCACCGCTCGTGCTGCCGATGGCGCCGTCATGTTCGGACCGGGCCACGAACTGCGGTTGCCAGGCCCGGTCGCCGAACGCTTCGCCACTCGCTCGCAGATGGCCATGGCCGTGCGTCCCAAGGTCGATCGCCCCTACCTCTTCGGCCTGCACCAGTGCACACATGCCCGGGTGTGGAGCGAGCAGGAGAGGCGCCTGTTCGAGGAGATCGGCCGCCGCCTGGACGATGCGCTCACCAGCATGATCACGCTTCGCAGCCTGCGGGAAAGCGAACGCAAGCTCGAAGAGGCCCAGCGCATCGGGCACATGGGCTATGTCGAATACGATGTCCGCAACCAACGCCTGGTGCTCTCGGACGAAGCGTGCCGCATCTTCGGCATCGAGCAGCACCAGCTCTCGTCCTGGCAGGGCCGTGCCCTGGAGCTCGTGCACGCGCAGGACCGGGCCCGGCTGGTGGAGGCCATCCTGGCGGCCGGAAATGGCGACGGGCGATTCGACGTGGAATTCCGCGCCGTTCGCCCGGACGGCGAGGTCCGGATCGTTCACAGCCTGGGCGAGGCGGCACGAGCGGTCCCGGAAGGAAGGCAGCGCGCCTTCGGCACGTTGCAGGACATCACGGAGCTGCGGCATGCGCAAGAGGAGCTGAGCGCCAGCGAGCAGCTGACCCGGCACATCTTCGAGGTCGCGCCGGACGCCATGAGCATCATCGGCCGGGACTACCGCTATCGGCGCGTCAACCCGGTCTATGAACGCAGCTGGAAAACGCCGGCAGATCGCATCGTCGGCCTGCATGTGAGCGATCTCCACGGCAGTGAAGTCTTCGAGCGGATCTTCAAGCCCAACCTGGACCGTTGCTTCGCGGGTGAGCAGGTATCGTTCGCCGACTGGTTCATGATCCCGAGCGGCCGGTTTTATTACTCGGTGATCTACGCACCCCTTCGGTTGGGCTCCGAGCAGGTGGAGGCGGCACTCGCCATCACGCGCGACCTGACCGACCCCATGCTCGCCGCCCAGGCGCTGCGGGATGCGGAGGCGGCGCTCGCGCGCGTCAACCGCGTGACGACGCTCGGTGTGCTCGCCGCCTCCATTGCGCACGAGGTGAACCAGCCGCTCGGCGCCATCACCGCGAGCGCCGCCGCTTGCACGCGGTGGATGGCGGCCCAGCCGCCCGAGATGGAGAGGGCGCGTTCCGCGCTGCAGCGCATCGTGGCGGACGGCAGGCGGGCGGGCCAGGTCGTCGACCGTATCCGCGCTCTCGTCAATCGCCAGGCCCCGCGCAGGAGCCGTGTGGATGTCAACGAAGCGATCCTCGAGGTGATCGCGCTGACGCGTGACGAAGTGCATAGGAACTCGATCACGCTCGATACGTCGCTGGCGCCCGACGTGCCGCTCATCGAGGGCGACCGGGTTCAGCTCCAGCAGGTGATCCTGAACCTTCTCGTCAATGCGATCGAAGCGATGAGGGGCGACGCGGCACGAACGCGTGAGCTCGCGATCGCGTCCTTCCTGGAGGACGCGAACACCGTGATGGTGGAAGTGCGGGATTCCGGGCCCGGCATCGATCCTGCTCGCGTGGATCGGCTTTTCGAGGCCTTTTTCTCGACCAAGGAGGATGGCATCGGAATGGGGTTGTCGATCAGCCGCTCGATCATCGAGGCCCACGGCGGGCAACTGGGCGTGACACCCAACGTGCCGCATGGCGCGGCCTTCCGGTTCTCCTTGCCCGTGGCGCAGCCGGTGGCGTAGATGGCGGAAGAGCAACCCATCGTGTTCGTTGTCGACGACGACGCGTCGATGCGCGAAGCCGTGCAGGATCTCATCGCGTCCGTAGGGCTACGGGCTCGGGGGTTCGCTTCACCGCGCGAATTTCTCGAGACCGTCCGCCCCGACGCGCCTGCCTGTCTCGTGCTGGACGTCAGGTTGCCGGGGTCGAGCGGCCTGAACTTCCAGCAGGAGCTTGCACAAGCGGGAGTGCATATCCCGGTGATCTTCATCACCGGTCACGGCGACATCCCCATGTCCGTGCGCGCGATCAAGGCCGGGGCCGTCGAGTTCCTCACCAAACCATTTCGCGATCAGGAGCTGCTCGATGCGATCAACGCCGGCATCGAGCGCAATCGCGCGCAGCGGCGCGAGGCCATCGTCATGGATGACCTGCGGCAACGCCATGACGCGCTCACGCCGCGCGAGCGCGAAATCATGGCGCTCGTGATCCTCGGGCGGATGAACAAGCAGATTGCCGGCGAGCTCGGTGTGAGCGAGGTCACCGTCAAGGTCCACCGCGGGCAGATTATGCGCAAGATGCAAGCGAAGTCACTGCCTGATCTGGTGCGGATGGGTGACGTCCTGCGCCTCGCCACCGCCAGGCCGCCCGCAAGCTGAACCGGCATGAAGGGCCGGCCCCAGCACAGCCTTCAAGACTCCGAGCGGGACGGGCTTGATCAGGTGCGCGGAAAAGCCCGAATCGGCCGTGCGCTTGCGGGTCTCGGCGTCGCCCCAGGCCGTGCAGGCGATCAGTACGGGTGTAGGCTGGAGCTGCCGAAGGGCCGCAGCGGCCTCAAACCCGTTCATGACGGGCAGGCCCAAGTCGAGCAGCACCGCGTCGTAGCGCACACGGGTTGCCTCCCGGACCGCAGCCAGGCCGTCATGCGCCGTGCCGGTCTGGTATCCCTCCAGCTGGAGCAGCATCGACAAACTGATGGCTGCGTCGTGGTTGTCGTCGACGACCAGGATGCGCAGATGCATCTTCCCAGGGCCGTGTTCATGCATCGTGTACCTCCTGGCCGAAATCCGGGATGGCGTCGGCCACGCCTGCACGCCAATCCAGCCAGCCCTGAACGACCAGGACGCTCTTCATGTGAAGCACGTGCAGCCTGCTGTAGAGCTGCTCGAGCAACCGGATGGTGCGAAGTTCCGGGAACCATGAATTCAGGGTCTGGAGCTCGACCAGCACGGCCTCCCAATCGACGGGCTGCTTCATGCGGTGCTGCGCGAGAAGGGCGCGGCAATGCTCCAGTACTTCCCAGGGCGACCCACGTTGCTGCTTCGCCATCATCTCCCTGATGTCGTACTTCCAGCGCACTTGCTCGATTGCGAGATCGCACGAGAGAAATCCCGAATCCGCGAAAGCTTTCGCGAACCGCTCGTCCTGCTCCGGCATCAGGATCAGCGATCGCAGCGCCGCGCTCGTCGACAGGATGCCTGGTGAGACAAGCTGGATCCGCTTGAGAAGTTGCGGAAGCGCCCATGCCATCTCCGGTGTGATGGGCAGGTGGGCCGCGGAAGCGGCGATTCGGATGCGCGCGGACCGCAGCTCTTCGGGGCGCGAATGCTCCCTTGCCAGGAGTGCCTCGAGTCGATTGGCTCCGTGCATCCGTTCACCGCGCGTAGCCGCCGTTGCGATTCGCGAAAATTCCTGCCGCAGCCAGACCTCGCTGCGACAGAACTGCGAGACCATGCTCTCGCCGGGCTCACGGAGTGGACTGAGCATTCAATCGTCCTATTGACGCACGGCTGAGCTGATGCAGCCGAGCAGCTCGTCGTCGGTGAACGGCTTTGTCAGGTAGGCAACCACGCCCGCCTGGAGAGAGCGTTCACGGACGGGCTCGTCCGGATAGGCGGTCATGAGAACGGTGGGAACGGGATGGCCCGACGTGACGAGATGCTCATGCAGTGCCAGTCCGCTCATTCCGGGCATGCGCATATCGGCGATCGCGCACAGCACCTCTGGCAGCAGCCCTGAGTTCAAAAGGTCTTCCGCGGACGCGAACGCCGCGGCATTCAGTCCTGCCGACTCGAGCAGATCCTTCGTGGTTTCGCGAATGGATTCGTCATCGTCCACGATCGCGACAAGCGGTGTTCCCAGCATCTGTGATCCCCAACGTGTGGATGGAGACTACGCGCGCCGAGATCTCGCCGCCATTGCACGTGCGTAAGGCGGTCTACGACTTTGGTATAGCGAAACTCCTACAGCTGAGGTGCATCGTGCCCTGGTGCGCCGTGCTCGCGCCGCAACATCCGCGCCGCCTCGACCATGCTCTCGAGCTTGCCTTGCGCCACGTCGCGTGGCAGGTACTTCATGCCGCAGTCGGGCGCCAACACCACCTGTTCGGGGCTGACGTGCTGCAAGGCGCGCCGCACGCGATCGGCGACGACTTCCGGCGTCTCCACCTTCATGTCCGACAGGTCAATGCAGCCGACGAGGATCTGCTTGCCGTCCAGCTGCGTGAGCACGCTGGTGTCCAGGTGCGACTGCGCCGTTTCGATGGAGACCTGCTTGCAGCGGCAACCCGCCAGCTCGGGCAGGAACGAGTAGCCGGTCGGCCGTTCATGGATGATGGCCGCATAGCCGAAGCAGATGTGAACGCAGGTCGTGCCCTGCACGCCGTCGAGCGCCCGGTTGAGCGCGGCCAGGCCGTATTGCCGGGCCTTCTCGGGCCGCGCCTGCATGTACGGCTCGTCGATCTGCACCACGTCCGCGCCAGCCGCGAACAGGTCCTTGATTTCCGCGTTCACCGCGGCCGCGTAGTCCATGGCCGCTTCTTCCTCGCTCTTGTAGTAGTCGTTCTGCGCCTGCTGCAGCATCGTGAACGGACCCGGCACGGTGATCTTCGTCATTCGCTTGGTGTGGCGCTTGAGGAACTTCAGGTCTTCCACTTCAACCGCGTGCTTGCGGCGGATCTTGCCGACGATACGGGGCACGGGGTTGGGGTGGCCCGAACGGTCGAGCGCCGAGCCTGGGTTGTCCAGGTCAACGCCTTCCAGCGCGGTGGCGAAGCGGTTCGAGTAGCTCTCACGCCGTATCTCGCCGTCGCTCACGATGTCCAGGCCCGCATCTTCCTGGAAGCGGATGGCAAGCAGGGTCGCGTCGTCCTGCGCCTGCGAGAGATACGGTTGCTGAAGTCGCCAGAGTTCGAGCGCGCGCACGCGCGGGGGAAATCGCCCGGCAAGTTTTGCGCGGTCAATCAGCCATTCAGGCTGCGGGTAACTGCCGACGATGGTGGTGGGAAACAGCATGGTTTATTCCTTTTGACTACTCAAACACCCAGGTAAGCCTGCCGGATCTCAGGTCGCTTCATCAATTCATCGGGCGAGCCTTCCGCGACGATACGCCCCAACTCCAGCACGCAGGCGCGATGCGACACGCGCATCGCCATGGAAACATTCTGCTCCACCAGCACGATGGTGATGCCGCTCGCGCTGATCTTGCGGATGGCGTTGAACATGTCCACGACGACCAGCGGCGACAGGCCGAGCGAGGGCTCGTCCAGCAGCAGCAGGCGCGGCCCTGCCATCAGCGCGCGCCCGATGGCCACCATTTGCTGCTGCCCGCCGGACAGTTCGCCGGCCGGCGCCGGCAGCTTGGCCTTCAGCGCCGGAAAGAGCGCCAGCACCTCGTCCAGTGTTTCGCGCCGCCGCGCCTTGGCGGCGGGCAGGTAGCTGCCGATGTCCAGGTTCTCCGCCACGGTCATGCCGGTGAAAAGGCGTCGGCCTTCGGGCACCAGCGCAATGCCGGCTTCGCAAAACTTGTGCGGCGCGAGAAGCGAAATGTCGTGCCCGTCCATCACGATGCGGCCGGCCATCGGCTTCAGGATACCGGCCACTGTGTTCACCAGCGTCGTCTTGCCGGCGCCGTTGGGGCCAACCACGCAGAGCAGTTCGCCCTTGGCAACCTGCAGGGAAACATCCCAGACGGCGCGCGCCTCGCCGTATGCGACTGTCAGCTGCTGCAGCTCAAGCATGCGCCACTCCCAGGTACGCGCTCATCACGGCGGGGCTCTGCATCACGTCGCGCGGTGCGCCTTCCGCCAGCATCGAGCCTTGGTCGAATACGACGAGCCGATCGGTGAGCGCCATCACCGCATCCATCACATGCTCGACGAAGACGATGGTGGTGCCTTGATCGCGTATGCGGCGGATCTGCTCCACGGCCGACTGGATTTCCGTCGGCGTGAGTCCGCACAGCACTTCGTCCAGCAGCACCAGCTTGGGCCGCGAGGCGAGGGCGCGCGCCAATTCCAGAAACTTGCGCTGGTGCAGGTTCAGCTCGCCGGGCAGGCTCTGCGCCTTGCCGGCCAGGTGAGTGAACTCCAGCCATTGCATCGCCTCGCGCCGCCCGGCGTCCAGCGATGGCAAACCCCGGCCCGCATACATGGCGGCTACCGCGACGTTGTCCAGCACGCTCATCTGCGCGAAGGGCCGCGGGATCTGGTAGGTGCGGGCGATGCCGGCGCGTGCGATTTCGTGGGCCGGCAGGCCGGCGATGTTGCGGCCGTCAAGCCATACTTCGCCGCCGTTGGGCAGGTAGTGGCCGCTGACGACGTTGATGAAGGTGGACTTGCCGGAGCCGTTCGGGCCGAGCAGGCCGAGGATCTCGCCCTTGCGCACTTCGAGGCTCACGTTCGACAGTGCCTTCAGGCCGCGGAAGGATTTGCTGAGACCGTTGACGCGCAAGAGCACCTCGCTCGCAGGCTGCCTTACTCCCTCTCCCGCTTGCGGGAGAGGGTTGGGGTGAGGGTGCAGGTGCGGGCGTGCCGCCCCCTCGGAGAGGGAGCCAATCCCCTTGCGCCGCAACTTCCCCATCACCCCCTCAGGCATGAACAGAATCCCGATCACCAGGATCAACCCGATCACCCCCTTGCCCAGCACCGCATATTCCCCGCCCGTGAACGCGAACAGCAGGCATGTGATCGCCACCGCGCCGATCGCAGGGCCGGCCCAGTGCCGCGTCCCTCCGAGGATGCTCATGAGCACCACGGTGAGCGGCACCGTGAGGTTGAACGTCTCTGCGGTCGTCACGTACGAGATGAACAGTGCATGGATGCCGCCCGCGAGGCCGGCAAGCGCGCACGAGACCGCCAGCGCCGCCAGCTTCCAGCGGTACGTCGGCACGCCCATGACCTCGGCCGCGTCCTCGTCGTCGTGGATGGCGAACAGGCCCGCGCCGAAGCGCGAGTGGCGAATCGCCCACGACGCCAGCAGCGTGACCACCGCCGCCGCCAGCATCATCAGGTACAGGCTGGACGTGGGCGACGGGCCGAGCTTGGGCACCGGCACGGCATTGAGGTACACGCCTGGCCCGCCGTCGATAGGCGTGTTGCCGACGATGGTGGCCAACACGAAGGTGACGGCCAGCGTGAGCAGCGCGAACACTTCGCCGCGAACGCCGCGAACGCGGAACACCACGGCGCCGACACCCACCCCGATGGCCGCGGCCACCAGCGCCGCCATGGGCAGCGTCCACAGGAAGGGCCAGTTGAACTTCGCAGCGAGCGTGGCCGAGGTGTAGACCCCGGCGCCGAAGAACGCGCCGTGCCCGAAAGAAAAGTAGCCCGCGTACCCCGAGAGGATGTTCCACGACGTGGCCAGCACGATCCAGAACAGCGCGAGGTAGAGGAAAGATTCGTAGAACGCGGGCAGCTTGAGGAAGGGCAGCGCGCCCATCAGCAAGCCGGCCGCCACGATGCCGGCGGGGACGCGACGCGCGTTCATCGAATGCGCCCCGGCCGCAGCAGCAGGATCAGGATCAGCAACGTGAACGACACCAGCGGCGCCCATGACGGCGAGGTGACAGCCATCGTCACCGCCTCACTCACACCGATGACGATGCCGGCCACCAGCGGCCCCAGCGCGCTGCCCAGTCCGCCCAGCATCACGGCGGCGAACACCACGCCCACCCAGGCATACATCTGCGACGGGCTGATGCTGCTGGACAGTGCGAGGCACACACCGGCGATGCCCGCAATCGCCGAGCAGGTGCCCGCCAAGAGGAAGCCGTTGCGGCGCTGGTTGATGCCAAAGGCTGCTGCCACCGGTGCATCCTCGGCGGACGCGCGCAGTGCCTTGCCCAGGTCAGTAAAGCGCAGCACGGCCCACACCGCCACCGTGATGGCCACGGCCAGCAGCAGCGTCAGCACTTCCGGGATGGGCAGGTACAGCGGGCCGAGGCGGAACTTCATCTCCGCGTAATGCGATTCGAGCTTGCGCGGATCGGCTGTCCACAGCGTCTGCATCAGCGACTCCACGATGCCCATGCAGCCGAACGTGAGCAGCAGCGAGCTGAACGGCGTGAGCCGGAAGCGGTCGGTCAGCCAGTGCAGCCCCGCCCCCAACGCGAACATCAGCGGCACGATGCCCACCAGCGTGAGCAGCGGGTCCACGTGGGACACCGCCGCCAGCTGGTAGCAGATGTAGGCGGAGAGGAAGGCGAAGGCGAAGTGCGCGAGGTTGATCGTGCGCAGCAGCCCCCAACTGAGGCCAAGCCCCAGCCCCAGCAGGCCGTACAGCGCGCCGGCGAACACACCCGACAGCACCGATTGCGACAACAGTGTCCAGCTGGGGAAGCTCATTGGCTCAACGAGCTGTCATCTTGACGCCGGGCGGCGCGAACTCAGGTGGGTACACGACGACCCACTTGCCGTTCTGCACCTGCTTGATGCGCATCAGGTCGTCACCATAGTTCGAAGGCCCGTCGAAGCGCAGCGACCCCTGGATGGTTTCGACGCGGTTCTTCTTCAGCCAGTCGGCCAGCACCTTGTCGTCCAGACTCTTCGTCGCGGTCACGGCTGCTTCCAGAATCTGCCAGGCCGTGAATGAGGCGGCAGCCTGCACTTCCACCGAGGTGTCGGGGAAGTTCGCCTTCGCCGCGCGCTCGCGATAGGTCTTGATAAACTCGGCGGCGCGCGGGCGGCTCGTGAATGGCGGGTGCTCTTCGAAGATGGTGACCGACAGCGCCCCGCTGGCCTCAGGCAATGTCACCAGCGGCCCCGGCGCCGGGTACAGGTAGAAGTGTTGCGGTGGTGCGTAGTCGATCTTCTTCATCGCATCGAGCAGCAGGTTGCCGTCCAGCCCGATGGCGCCTACCCACACGAAGTCGGGCTTGGCGTCCTTGACACGGCTGGCGATGGGGCCGAAGTCGCGGTTGCCGAACTCCCACTCGAGGAACAGCACCTCCTGCAGGCCGCGCTTTTTCAGCGTCTCGCGCGCGCCCATCGACATGAAGTGGATGGACGGGAACTTGCTGGTGACGACGGCCACGGTCTTCGGCGGCTTCGGGCCCTTGGCCAGGGCTTCGAACACGGTGTTGGTCGTGGTGTTGCCCGGGTCCGATCCCAGCGACCAGGCCGGGAACTGCATGTCGTACTTGGCCAGCGAGGGCACGCCCAGCGTGTGGTGCACCAGCACCTTGTTGTAGCGCTGGGCCACGCCCATCGCGGAAAGGATGCCGCCGGTGGCGTACGGCCCCATGAGCAGATCCACCTTGTCGGAGGTGATCAGCTGCTCGTACAGCGTGCGCGCCAAATCGGCCTTGGACTGGTCGTCCTTCAGGATCCACTCCACCTTGCGACCGAGCAGGCCGCCGCGCTTGTTCAAGTCTTCCACGTAGATCTCGCCCACCAGCTTGTGCACCTGCGCGGTGGCCGAGAGCGGCCCCGTGAGCGCCAGCGTGCTGCCGATGCGTATGGGTGGCTGCTGCGCCCAGGCCGCGAGCGGCAGGGTGGCCGAAGCCGCGGCTGCGGCAAGGACAGTGCGGCGTTGGAAAGTGGATCTCGTCATGGCTTTAGTCTCCTTCGTTGGTCTAGTGAGGTGCTTCAGCGCGGCACGAAGCGGGTGATCCAGGTCTCGTAACTCGCGAGCACGCCACGCAGGAAATCCCGCGTGTCGGGAACCAGGGGCCCTTCGCCGTCGAACAACGTGGCGACGCGGCCGAGGTACACCTCCGGGTGCGGCATGGTGGCGCAATTGACGGCCGCCAGCGCCTGCTTGAGCGCGAAGGACCCCGCGAGGCCGCCCAGCGGCCCTGTGCTCTGGCTGACGACGAATGCCGGCTTGCCGGCCCAGCAGTTCTTGCCCGTGGGCTTGGACGCAACGTCGATGGCGTTCTTCACGCCGCCGGGAATGGAGCGGTTGTATTCGGGGATGACGAACAGCAGCGCATCGCTGGCCAGCACTTCGGCCCGCAACCGCAGCCAGGGCTTCGGCGTTTCCGGTTCCAGGTCGCCGTTGTAGATCGGCAGATCCTCGTACGCCAGTTCCTTCAGGGTCACCCCCGGGGGCGCCAGCTCCCCCAGCGCCTGCGCGACGCGGCGGCTGTACGAGGCCTTGCGCAGGCTGCCGATGATGAGGCCGATCTTCAAGGTCATGCATTGCTCCGTGCTGCGTGCAGCATGTCGTCGATCTCAGCGTTGTGCTCGCCGAGCGTGGGGGGAGGCCGCACCGAGAGCGTTCGCTCGCCATCGAAAGTGACGGGCGGGCGCACCGTGCGGAACTCGCCCATGGTGGCATGCTGCGCCGACACCAGCAGCTGCAGGTGTTTCGCCTGCGGATCTTCCAGGGCCTCGTCGGTGTCGTACATGGGCGCATGCGGCACGTCCTCGGCGAGCAATCGGTTGCACCATTCGGTGCGGGTGCGCGTCGCGAAAATGCCGGCGAGCAAGGCGATGATGTCTTCCTGGTGCTCGATGCGTGCCTCGCGGGTGGCGAAGCGCGTGTCCTTGAACATGTCGGGCCGGTCGATGGCGGTGGCCAGGCCCTGCCAGAATTTTTCGGGCGACGACATGTGCAGTGCGATCCACTTGCCGTCCTTGCACTCCATCACGTACGACTGCGACACGCGCGGCCGGCTGTACGGGCCCATCACTTCTCCGGCGGAGTAATAGTGCGTGAAGGCATCGAGGTTCCAGTGCGCCATCGCTTCGAGCATCGACACTTCGACCTTGCGGCCGCGGCCGGTGCGAGAGCGCTCGTACAGGGCGCCGAGCACGCCGTAGGCCGCGTAGAAGCCGGTGACGGCATCCGCAATGGCCGGCCCGGTGACGCGCGGGTTGGCCGGGTTGACCAGCAGCTTCAGGTAGCCGCTGGCCGCCTGCGCCACGGTGTCATAGCTCGGGCGCGAAGCGGCAGGGCCGTCCGGCCCGAAGCCGCTGATCGAGCAGTAGATGAGGCGCGGGTTGAGCGCGCGCAGCTGCTGCTCGCCCACGCCCAGCTGCTCCGCGACGCCGGGGCGGAAGTTCTGGATGTACACGTCGGCCGTCTTCACCAGCGCGTACAACGTCTCGCGATCGGCGGGCTGCTTGGGGTTGATCGTGATGCTGCGCTTGTTGCGGTTGTAGGTCTGGAAGTGCGGGCTGTACAGGCCGCCCTTGAAAGCCCGGAATGGGTCGCCCGTGCCGGGCTGCTCCACCTTGATGACGTCGGCGCCCAGATCGCCGAGCATCATGCCGCAGGCCGGGCCGGTGATGAACGTGCCTTGTTCGAGCACGCGCACGTCCTTGAGTACTTCGATCACGGTTGCGTGCCTTTGGCCGGCTTGCCTTCGAAGACCAGCTCGCGCGTGGCCTGGTAGGAGAGGGCGAAGCCGCTCGGCTTGACCGCCTCCTCGCACAGGTGCGCGATCAGGCCCGCCGTGCGCGCGAGGATAGGCACGCCGCGCAGGCCGACGAGCGGAAAGTTGGTGCCCAGCAGCACGGCCGGAATGGCGGCCGACACGTTCAGCCGAAGATCCTTGCCGATGACTTCGGGGATGACTTGCTCGATCGTCTCTGCGATCTTGACGAAGCGCAGGCTGGTGCCCGCACGCTTCGCCGTTTCGAAAAGCGCGCCGACGCGCGGGTCGCGATCCTTGTGCAGCGAGTGGCCATAGCCCGGGATGGGCTGGCCGGCCGCGCGCCAGCGGCGCACCACTTCGAGCGCGGCGGTGCGAAGGTCACCGTCCTGAGCAACTTCGTCCACCTCGGCGAACAGCCGGCCGGCGGTCTCCGACGCGCCCAGGATCACGCTGCCGCAGCCGAGAATGCCGGCGGCCACAGCACCCTGCAGCGCATCCGGCGCCGCGGCATAAGTCATGCGCGCGGCCTGCACGCTCGGCACCATGCCGTGATCGGCAATCGCGACCAGCGTGGCGTCCAGCACCATCGCGTCTCCGGGCGTCGGCCGCACGCCGGTCACCAGCAGGCTGAAATAGTCGGTGAAGGAAATGCGCCCGATCAGGTCATGGCACAGGTCCTCGCCGCGCACGGTGATGCTGTGCTCGTCGGAGGTGCTGATCGCGGTGCGGGGCACCGTTGATTTGCCGATCTTGTTGATAGAGCTCATGCTGCACCTTGGGGGATGAGGCGGAAGTCGTAGTGCGCCACGTAGTACGGCTTGGCCATCTTGCGCCCGTCCATCGCGGTGCCGGGCTCGTGCTTCTCGAATTCCACGATCAGGCTTTCGCGCACACCGAACACGGCGTCTGAGTCGAGGTAGGGGCTGTCCTTCACGAACAGGTGCGTGGTCACTTCCTTGTGGCCGGGCGCCGAGACCTTCATGTGGATGTGCCCCGGGCGGTTGGGGTGCCGGCCCATCTTGCGCAGCATGTCGCCCACCGGGCCGTCGTCGGGTACCGGGTAGAACGTGGGACGAATCGACCAGAACCAGTAGCGGCCCTCGGCGTCGGTGCGGATGCGGGCGCGGGCGCGCATGCCGCCGTCCTCACGCTGCATGTCGTACACGCCTTCGCCGTCGCCGGACCACACGTCCAGCAGCGCGCCCTTCAGTGGCCGGCCTTCGAGGTCGGTCACGCGGCCGCTGTAGAGCGCGGGCTCGCCCGGCACGCCTTCGGCGATGTCGCTGCCCAGCGCAAGCTCGGGCGCGCCCTCCCAGTAGAAGGGGCCTTGCACCGTGGCATCCGTCGGCGGCGTGGCGCCGCTGCGGCCCTTCAATGCGCGGGCGTGCTCCAGTGCCACCACCAGCATCGACAGGCCCAGCGTGTCCGACAGCAGGATGAACTCCTGCCGCTTGTCGTCGCAGGCCTTGCCGCAGGCGGTGAGGAACTCGATCGCCTTGAACCACTCGTCCCCCTTCAGGTCAACGTCGCGGGCGAACGCGTGCAGGTGACGGATGAGCGAGGTCATCACCTCTTCGAACCGCGGGTCCTGGCATTCCGCCATCCTCGCGATGACGGCGTCGGTGATGCTCTGGGTGTCGTATTCCATCTGCGCCATACGTGTCTCCTGGGTTCGATCTGCGGGACTGTATCGATTGACATCACCAACAAGAAGTGAAGAATTTCGATGGTTCGGATCGACACCGTCGATCATTCACCCTGGTAAACCCTATGGAACTGCGCCACCTGCGCTATTTCGTCTCTCTGGCGGAGTGCCTGTCGTTCACCCGCGCGGCCGAGCGAGTGCACGTCACCCAATCGACGCTCTCGCACCAGATCCGCCAACTGGAAGACGAGCTCGGCCATCCATTGTTCGACCGCATCGGCAAGCGCGTGATGCTGACCGAATCGGGCGAAACCTTCCTCGGCTATGCGTCGAAGGCGCTGCGCGAGGTGGACCAGGGGATGTCGGACCTGATGCGCGCGGCCGACCAGCTCAGCGGCGAGGTGCGTGTCGGTGCGACAGGCACTTTCAACATCGGCTTCGTGCCGGAGTGCCTCGCGATGTTTTTGCAGCGCAATCCCACCGTGAAAGTGACCGTGGACGAACTGGCGGCGGACGCGATCGCGCAGCGGTTGATCGATGCCACCCTGGACGTCGGCATCGCCTACCAGCCATCGGACCCCACGCGCCTGTGGTTCGAGCCGCTCTACACCGAGGAGATGGTGCTGGTGGTGTCGCCGCGGCATCCGCTCGCGCAGCGCAAGCGCATCCGCATGGTGGAGCTGCACCGCCAGAGCCTCGTGCTGTTGCCCCGCGACTTCACCACACGCACGATGCTGGACGAGTGCTTCCGCTCCTGCGGCGCCGAGCCGGTGGTGGCCGCCGAGATGAACACGATCGCGCCGATGGTCGGGCTGGTGGCCCGCACGCAGCTGGCGGCCATCGTCTCCAGCCACGCGGTGCAGCCGCGCGACGACGTGCGCGTGATCCCGATCGAAAGCCCCACGCCGGTTCGCACGCCGGGCATGCTGTGGAAGCGCGACAGCAAGCAGTCGCCGGCGGTGCGCTCGTTCGCGTCGTGCATCCGCAAGCTCGCGCTCGGGCGTAGTTTGCGGGCGGCGGCCTGAGCGGGCGCTTCGGGAAGGGCTCCTTGAGCTATTGGCCTTGTGGCCGGTACTCACTGCGGTGGCGCATGAACCGGTGGTAGGACATCCGGAGATGCAATTGCATCACCTGTCGCGCGAGCTCGCCGTCGCGCGCCCTCGCCGCGATGGTCAGGTCCTGGTGATGGTGCAGGCTTTGCTCGAGCTCAGCGCGGGAGTACAGGTAGAAGGAGCGCGTGATGATCGGCATGTCGATCATCGTCTCGAGCATCGTGCGTAGCCGGGGCGATCCACAAAACTCGAGCAACGTTCGGTGGAATTCGCGGTTGGCCTCCTGGATCTTTGCTATGGCGGCCTCCTTGCCTTCGCGCAGCGCAGCGGCCATGTGCTTGTTGCTGGTCTCGAGCCTGTCCGCCATAACCTCCCCACCCCGAATGGCAGCCAAGCTGGCAGCGTAGGGCTCCAGCAGCATGCGCAACTGGAAGGTCTCCTCGATATCCGCTTCATTCCACTGGGCCACGTGAACGCCTTGCCCGGCGTCCGCGGTAGCCAGGCCGTCTTCCACCAACCGCCTCAAGGCCGCCCGCACCGGGGTTCGACTAAGCCCGAATTCCTTCGCCAAGGGTTCTTCCTTCAATTGCTCGCCGGGCTTGTAATGCCCGCCGACCAAGCGCTGGCGAAGCTCCTCGTAGGCCTTGTCCTGTCCTCTCATGATGTCCTCTCTTGCCGCGCATTGTAGAGGCGCCCCCCACCTTCGGGGAGCATTAAAAGAACAAAAGAAGTACTCTATGTATAAAAATTGTATGAATTCGAGCTGCCATAACCCTGAAATGCAAATGAAAACGCTTTCTTGCTTGCCTTGATTGTTTTTTATTTGTATTATTTGGACATCTTAGGAGCAGGCATGCGTTTGGCGATCATCGGTTTTGGCGAAGTGGGGAGGTGCTACGCACGAGCCCTGCACGACGCAGGTTTCGAACTCCTGCTCTGCGAGCAGCGGCCATCTGCTTCGGCACTTGATATCTCCGCTGAGTGGGCATTGCCTCTGCACTCCGCGCCCGGTGCGTGGTTGTGCGATGCGGATTGGGTCATCTCCTGTGTGACCGGGGCCCACGCTCTGCCGGTGCTGGAGCAATGTGCACAGCACTTGAAGCCAGGGGCAGGCTTTGCCGACTTCACCACAGCCAGTCCTGAGGTCAAACGGCGTGCAGCGCGGGCTGCCTCGGCGGCGGGCCTGCGATACGTCGACACTGCGATCATGGGAGCCATTACCCTGAATTGGGTCAGGACGCCCCTGCTGGCGGCGGGGGACGGCGCCACGGATCTGAAGGACATCGTCGACAAGGCGGGCGGCAGGGTTCAGGTGATCAAGGGCGGTAGCGCCGGTGATGCCATCTCACTAAAAGTCCTACGCAGTGTCTTCACGAAGGGAATGGAAGCATTGACTGTGGAACTGCTCACGAGCGCGGAAAAGCAGGGCGTTCGAGAGGAGCTCTACCAGCAGCTTGACGACATTGACCATACGCCGCTTCGCGACTTCCTCGAAATGCTCGTCCGCACGCATGTGGTCCACGCCAAGCGCCGCGCGCACGAGGTGCACGACGCACAGCAGGAACTCGCCGCGCAAGGCCTGATCTCTGTCGTGCTGCCCGGTGTCGAGGAGAAGTTTCTCGACACCGCTCAGAAGTTGGAGCAAGGCGGCCTGGACAACCCCCATCCCAGCATCGAACAAGCGCTCGCGTGGCTGCTGGCACACACGAGCTCACCATCAACCAACCTGAACAGGGTTCACTTATGACCACCCCGGACAAAATTCGACAATTGCGCGACCTCGGCGCAGCGACCGTGTACGAAGCGCAAGGCGCGTTTGGCGCCCTTGACAGCGGCATGAAACCGATCGACCCGACAACAAGGCTTGCCGGCCCTGCACTCACCGTCGACTGCCGACCAGGCGACAACCTCGTCCTTCACCATGCGGTTCTGCAGGCGAAGCCCGGCGATGTCCTGGTGGTAGACGCGAAGGGCTTTATCGAAGCCGGACCCTGGGGTGACGTCCTCACGATCCAGGCCATCAAGCGCGGCATTGCCGGTCTTGTGATCAATGGAGCGGTTCGGGACGCCAACCTCATCATTGGCCTCGGTTTCCCGGTCTTCTGCCGTGGACTCTCCATCAAGGGAACGGGGAAGAACCAACCGGGCAAAGTCAATGTGCCGATCAGCATTGGCGACGTGGCCATCCATCCGGGCGACATCGTCATCGGCGATCGTGATGGCCTGTGCGTTGTGCCTCAGGGCGGAGTCGACTCCGCGATTGCCAGCAGCCTGGCGCGCGAAGAGAAAGAAGAGAAGATGCGCAATGCCATCGAGGAAGGCGCGACGACAGCCGACCTCCTGAATCTGACCGACACGCTGAAGCGCTTCGGCCTCGTCTAACCAGACATCCCACGAACCCAGGAGACAGTATGCGTTTCATCATCAAACTTGCGGCAGCCATCACGGCCGCGGCTTCCATGCAGTTGTCCGCCATCGCGGCCGATGCCTTTCCTTCGAAGCCGATCCGGCTCGTGGTCGCATTTGCGGCCGGCGGCTCGGCGGACATCAACGCGCGTGCGGTAGGCCAGCAGCTTGGGAAGGACCTCGGCGCAACCATCGTCGTTGACAACAAAGGCGGTGCAGGGGGGAACCTCGGCGCACAGGAAGTGAAGCGAGCCGCACCCGACGGGTACACGATGTTCTACGCGACATCGGCCGTGGTGCTTGCGCCGTCACTGTACGCAGCACCGGGCTTTGATCCGTACACGGACTTCATCCCGGTTTCACTCACCGCGACGATTCCCCTGGTTCTGGTCGTCAACAAGGACGTTCCCGCGGCAACTGCTGCCGAGTTCATCACCTGGGCGAAGGCGCAAAAAGGCAAGGTGAACTACGCATCCTCCGGGACCGGCGCACTCCTGCATCTGGGAGGCGCACTGTTCACCAAGGAGCTCGGCATCGAAGCCACCCATGTGGCCTACAAAGGAAGCGCTCCGGCGGTCACCGACCTGCTCGGCGGTGCCACGCAGTTCATGTTCCTGCCGATCAATGAGGCGATGCCGCACATCAAGAGCGGCGGCCTGCGCGCACTGGCAGTCTCGCATCCCAAGCGCGTCGCGCTGCTGCCGCAAACACCCACGTTGCGTGAGGTGACCGGCAAGGGCACCATGGACATGGGTGCCTGGCAGGGCCTGATGCTCCCGAAGGGCGCTCCTGCCGACGTTGTCCAGAAGGTCGCCGCCGCGCTGCCGAAGACGCTCGCCAACAAGGAACTCATCGAACGCCTGGAGGGCCAGGGGTCGATCATCCTCGGGGGGACGCAGAAGCAGTATGTGGACTATATGCGCGCCGAGGGAGAGCGTTGGGCACGCGTGATCAAGGAGACCGGCGCCAAGGCCGAATAAGGCATTCGAGCAATGAAACGACTCGGCGCTGGTCTGCAGCTTGCGGGCCCCAGCTTGAAGCGCGCCGGCTCAACGGCCCGCGCCGGCAGGCCAGGAGGCCAAGGCATCCATGGCTGACGAATTCGAATCGGACGCGGTAGCGCTGTCCGGGTTCGGCGCCACCGACTGCGACGAGAGGCTGACGGCGGCTTGCGGGATCCCGCCGACAGACTGCACGAGAAAGACGGATACCAGGGCGACGACGACGCTGGCGAAGTAGATGGCACGGTTCATGACAAGCTCCTGTGAGGGGGATGTGCCGGTCGGCCTCGCGCCGATTGGCCATGTCAATATCGTTTTCGAACGTCCAGGAGTCTTGAAACTGCGCTCAAAGAAGGCTGAAATTTCGCTGATGCCAGCCTTGGATCGCCCCGCGTCGGCGGAACCGTAGCGCCTAGTCGCGCATCCCCAGCTGGCGCAAGCTGTCGATCAGCCGCGACCGCATCTCGGAGTGGGCTGCTTCCTCGCTGGGGAAGCGCGCCGTCACATGGACGGCCAGGAAGCCCGGGTGGCGGCGCATGTGTTCGTCGAAGGCCTGCTGTGCCGCCTCGCGCCGGCCCAGGCGCAGCAGCGCGGCCGCATGGATCGGCGGCCATAGCAGCGTGGGCGTGGTGTTGGCAGCAGTCTGGCTCCAGTCGCGCGCCAGCTCATAGCGGCCGGCGCCGAAATGCGCCAGCGCCAGCCGGTACTGCCACTCCGCGCGGTAAGGGTCGCGCGGTCCCAGGCGCAACGCACGTTCGAGCGCCGGCACCGCCTCGTCGAAGCGGCCGTTCAACACCAGCGCCATTCCATGGGCGCCAAACGCCAGCGGCAATCGGTAGCGCTCGGTCCACTCGGTGGTCTGCCGCAGCATCGCCGGATAGTCGCGGTGCTTCTGCACGAGCAGGAAAACTCTCGAGCTGTACGTGTAGTTGCCGTCACGGTCGAGCCGCTCGAGGTTGGCCGTCGCTTCCTCGGCCCTGCGGATTGCGGCCGACCGGTCGTCGGTCCAGCGGTTGAAGACCATGTTGGCCGTCGTGAAATGGACGCCGCCCCAGGCCCGGGCCGAGTCCGGGTTCATCGCCACGGCTCGGTCGAAAAGCGCCCGCGCGGCGAGCACGTTCTCGCGCGTGACGCCGCGATACCACAGCGCATAGCCCTGCATCGCCAGGTCGTCGGCCGTCACCTCGGCCGGTGACAGTGTCACGCCTCGGGTGGCCGTCGACCGGTAGAGCTCGGCGACGAGCGTGCGCTCGATCGCAACTGCGAAGTCACCGACCGCCCGGGCCAGCTCGGCACGCTCGACGGCGAAGGTTTCGGCCCAGCGCTGCACGCCACTCTCGCCGTCGATCAGCGCCAGGTTCAGCCGGATCGTCGTGCCCTCCCGGCGCAAACTGCCCTGGACGACGTGGCGCACGCCCATCTCACGCGCGACCTGGCGCGGGTCCAGGCCCTTGCCCTTGTACGTGCTTGCGGTATCGCGAGCGATCACGAGGCTGTCCTGCAGCTGCGCGACAGCGATCACGAGGTCCCCATGCAGCGCGTCGGCCAGCCACTCGGCGTCGCTAGCCTCGCCTTCGAGCGTGAGTGGCAATACGATGATCGACAGCGACGGCACTTCTCGCGGCAATGGCGCGCGTGCCAGGTCGGCCGGAGATTGCCAGGCGTCTCCAGCGCTGCGCGAAGCCAGCCAGGCACCGCTCACCAGCAGGACGGCAAACAAAAGCCCGCCGAGCAGGGCGGCCTTGCGCCAACGGGGACGAAGCGTGGGTATGGCGCCCGCATCGCCCGCCGCCGGCGGCAGCTGATCCGGCACCAGCATGTAGCCGCGCCGCGCCACGTTGCGAACCATCTGGTGCTCGCTATCGCCAAGCACGCGCCGGATGTCGGCAATCGCCTGCGTGAGCGATCCCTCGCTCACCACGACGTTCGGCCACACCAGTTCCATCAGGTCGTCCTTGCTGACGACTTCGCCGCGGTGTTGGCCCAGCACCAGCAGCACATCGAGCGCCTGCTTGCGCAAGCCAGCGAGCTGACCACCGGCGGTGTACAGCTCGCCGGCCGTCAGATCGAGCACGAACGCACCCACGGGAAGGCGATTCGTGGCCATCTCTGCCGGGGACGTGTGTGCGTTCATGTTTGCCGCACAGGCCTGAGTGCGCACGAGGCGCTCAAGCCTCTCGGTGGTCGCGCCGGGTGGACGTCAGAAGCTCACGGCCATCGAGGCCACGTCCACATGGACGTAGGGCCGGTTGAGGGCGCCGCCCACGGCGCGCGCAAATTCTCTGGCCCAGGCCGCATCCTGGAACTTCGCCAGGCCCGCGCCCTCAGCCACCATCACCACCTTGTCAACGGCCAGCACCTTCCCGGTGGGTCGCACGGGTTCGCAGCCCAGCTCGGTGAACTGGCGGTCGAGCCACGACCGGGCGTCCTCGGACGACATCGCATCCGCCTGCGTAAAGTCGATGCGGACCGGATCGGCACCGGGAAAAGTCACTTTCACTTCGCTGCGCATGGGTTTCCCTTCGTGTGGTCACGCCACGCGGCAAAGTGTACTGCCGGGATGGGGTTTCTAGCGGGGTCGCTCGTGGGTTCGCCCGTCGACCTTGCGCCCCGTCAAACCGGGTTGCGACGCTGAAGACTGCGGGCCTGCCTTCGTTGCCTTCGTCTCGGCCAGTTTCTGCAGCTCGCGGGCGAGGAGTTCCTTGCGCAAGCCCAGCGGAAGCGTTTCGTCAGCCCATGACCAGCTTGCGCCCACGCCCGGCGCTGCCTGATTTCCTTTTTCCTTCATAGCCGGATTCTGGTCGCGGCTGCCCATACGGTCTGTAGGAGCGAACGCAAGCGGCCGTCGGCGCGCGCAGACACAGCAGCGAACAGGCTCGGAGCGTGGCGAAGGCCGGGTCCTACGGTGAATGTGCCTGCCAACTTGCGCGCGCAATGTGCCGCGTGCCGTAAAGAGGGCGGATGACTACACGCGTGTTTGTTGTCGAAGACATGGGGCGGATGCGGAGCCTCTTCCGGGACCTGTTTGCCCAATTACAGGATGTTTCCATCGTCGCCTACGCGGCGACCGAAGCCGAGGCGCGACTGTGGCTGGCCGAGCATCCCGGCGCCTGGGACCTGGCCATCGTCGACCTCATCCTGGAGGAGGGCAGCGGCATGGGTGTAATCAGCAAGTGCAAGGGGTCGCCCCGGCCAGGGAAGATCGTGGTCTTCAGCAGCTACGCCACGCCGGGAGTGCGCCAGCACTGCCTGCGCCTTGGGGCCGACGCCGTCTTCGACAAAACGGATTCATCGCAGTTCGTGGCTTATTGCGTCGACGTGGTCAACCAGTTGTCGGCCAGGCGGCGTTGACCGTTCGGGCGATCAGGCTGCCCGCGTGTTCGGGTGCAGCGGCTTCTCGTCCAGCGCCTCGATTTCCTTGCGCAGCCCCTCGATCAGCTCCGTCACGCCCGGCTCGTCCATCATCGAGAAATGCGAGCCGGCGATGTCGGTCACGCGGATGCCGCCGCGCACGTGTTCTTCCCAGCCCAGGCCTCGGCCCGCCTGCAGGTACTGCATTTCACTTTCCGTCGCCTTGAACAGCGCCATCGATCCGCTGTAGATGCGGGGCTTGTGCACTGCCTGCGCGGTGATGAAATTGCGAAACAGGTGGTGCTCCACCAGCTCCGGAGGCAGCGCCTCGCCGCGTGAGAGCTTCTGCAGCGCGAGTGCGTAGTTCAGTTCGACCAGCTTGCCCCTGCGGCGCCGGCCTGGCCAGTCCAGCAGGAACGCTAGCGACCAGTGGCGCGCCAGCCAGAACTTCTTGAGTATTGGCACCTTGCGCGCAGCCGCGGTGGGCGACAGCGTGTCGATCATCGCCAACAACGCCACCTTGGCGCCGGATTCGATCAGTTGCTGAGCCATCTCCAGCGCGATCACGCCCCCTGCCGAATAGCCGGCCAGCCGGTACGGCCCTTCCGGGTCGACACTGCGGATCGCATCCACGTATTGGGCTGCCATCGCCTCGATCGTGGGCAGCGGGGGAAGGCGGCCGTCCGCACCCTGCGCCTGCAAGCCATAGAACGGCAGCTCGGGCCCCAGCCGGTCGGACAGCACCTTGAAGTTCAGGACATTCCCGCCGGCGCCGTGCACGCAGAAGAGCGGCTTGCGATCGGGCCGGCCCTTGCAGATCGCGACCAGCGGCGACCATGCGCGCGTGCCCAGCGGGATCACGTTGGACGCCGTCTTCTTCGGCTCGTCCGTCGCGAGCGGTGTGTCTACGCCCGCGGCGTGCGCCACCATGGCTGCGAGCGCTCCCAGTGTCGGGGCCTGGAACAGCGTGGCCAGCGGCAGGTCCACCGAGAAATGCTTGCGGATCTTCGCGAACAGCCGCACGGCCGCCAGCGAATGGCCGCCAAGCGCGAAGAAGTCGTCGTCACGGCTGACCGCGTCCACGCCGAGCAGTTCGCGCCACGCTTGCGCGATCGTGCTCTCCACGGGGTTGAGCGCGCCGCCTTCGCCAGTTGCCGGCTCGGCCCCGACTGACTTGCGCGGTGCCACCATCCTGCGCACGGCCGCGGCCATGGCGCCCTTCAGTTCGTCGATCGCGATGGAAGAGACGACGACGTCCCGGCTCGTTGCGCTGAAGATGCGATCGAAGAGCTGCGGCGCGTCCGCGGCATTGATGCCGCAGGCCAGCATCGCGTCCACCAGGCCCGGTTCGCGCCGCGCGCCTGCCTTGTCGTCGTGCGCCATCGAGCCGGGTTGCACGCCGCGAAGCGAGAACCCCTCGAACGTCGCCACCGGCAGGCCGTCCTGCGTGTGCAGGGCGACGTCGAAAGCGGCGAGGCGGTCCCGGCGCCCGTCGCTCAGCTTTACACGGCTGATCGAATGGCGCGGCACCGGCGCGACCAGGCGGATGCGTTCGACGGAAAGCGGCACGAACAGGTTCTGGCGCCGTTGTGCCACGTCGACCAGGTGCAGCCCGAATGTGGCCGCCATGTCCGTCAATGCCGGGTGGCAGGCGTATTGCGCGAGATCGGCCTCGAAAAGTTCGGGCAGCGCGATATCGGCCACGGCGCTGCGCTCTTGCAGGCGCATCCGCGCGATATTGCGCCACCGCGGGCCGAACTCGACGGCATGTGCCTGCGGGATTTCCCCTTCGCGCCACGGCCCGTCCGGTATCTGCAAAGCTGCGGGCAGGCTGCCTTCGAATATGCCGACCCGCGCGCGCGCATGTTCCAGCCAATGGTCGTCCAGCGGGCCGCGGCTGCGCACGAGGAACTCGTAGGCCTCATCGGTGCGGCGCATCTCGGTGCGCACCAGCCGGGCCGAGTGGCCATCAAACACCATGGCCTCCTCGAACGACAGCGCGCGGATCTCGACGGCCGCGCCGGGGTGCAGCGCCGCCATCGCAGCCCGCGCGATCTCGATGTAGGCCGTGCCGGGCAGCACGGGCCGGCCTGCAACGCAGTGTTCCCGCAGCACCCAGAGCTCCTCGGGCGAATAGCGTGCTTCGAAGACCGCACCGCCGGTGCTGTCCACCTGCGAGCCGAGCAGGGGATGCGCGCCGGGCGCGGCGGCAAGGCGCGGGTTAGTGAGTCCGTAGGCGCGTGCGGCCATGCCCTTGTCGCCCCAGATGCCCCAATGGATGACGAGGCCGTCGGCGCGAGAGGCGGCGAGCGCATCGAGGAAGGCGTTCGCCGCGACGTAGTCCACCTGTCCGGCGGCACCCAGGTACACGCTGGTGGACGAGAAAACCGCGAACACGTCGAGATCGCCGGGCGGCAGCAGCTCGTGCAGCACCTGCGCGCCGCAGGCCTTCGGCGCCAGCACGCGCTGGATGCCGGCAGCGTCCTTGGCAGCGATCGGCGCGTCGTCCAGCGCGCCCGCGGCGTGGAAGACGCCGTTGAGCGTCCCGAGCTGTGAGCGGCAGTCGCCGATGACACGGGCCATCGCATCGCGGTCAGTGACGTCGGCGCTGAAGGCGAGCACCTGCGCGCCGTGCGCTTCCAGCTCCAGCAGTCGGCGCACCACGCGTACTTCGGGCGAGTGGTCGCCGCTCGCGGCCAGGCCGCGCCAGCTGGCCCTGGCGGGCAAGGTGCGGCGGCTCACCAGGGCCAGCCTTGCCTTGTGCGTGCGGGCGAGCCAGTCGGCCAACTCCAGGGCAATGTCGCCGAGCCCGCCGGTGATGAGGTAAACGCCGCCCGTGCGCAGGCGCGAGGCTTCGGCGGGTTCGCGCTTTCCCTCCTTCACCAGCTGCTGCACAAAGCGCTCTCCGCCGCGCCAGGCCACCAGGTGCGCGTCGTCCGCCGCCTGGCTCTCGGCCACGACTTGCTGTGCGGCTTCCTGCGAGGACACGTCCACGGGCGCGAGGTCGACCAGCCGCGCGCGGACGTTGGGCAACTCGCGTGGAATGACGCGGCAGGGGCCCAGCGCCAGCGCGCGCTCGGGATGCGGCACCGCTTCGCCCGCCACCGCCTGGCAGCCGGCCGTTACGACCGTGAGTCGAATATCGCCGTCTGCGTCGCACTCCTGCAGCGCCCCGGCGAGATGCACCAGGCTGTCGAAGGCCAGCGCCTGGCCGGCAATACGCATGCTGCCTGCGCTTTGCATGGTGTCCAGCGGCCAGAGGTGGACGATGCGGCCAGGCAGCCCGCCGGCCTGCTCGAGCGCCGAGAGCAGTTGCGTGTAGTGCGCGGCATCGGCGGGATCGATGGTGAAGCTGCCGTCGGCCCGCTTCTCGAATGTGTTGCCGCACCTCACCAGCGTGACGTTCCCGCCAGTCTGGGTGGCGCGCACGACCACATCCGCGGTCAGCTTCGCGTGGTTGCCGAACACGAGCCAACGCCCCGGCGCGTCAATGTCCGCGGCCAGCGGCGCGGGCGCCCATCGCGGCGCCGTGAACCAGTCGTCCAGGGACTCCAGCCGGTGCACTGGCGCGCCGCGCCCCGGGTCGGCGGGACGCGCCTGCGTTTGCTGCACGACACCGGGCTCGATCCAGTGGCGCTGGCGCTCGAACGCATAGGTCGGCAGGGAAACGCGCCGCGGTTGCACCGGCCCGCGCAGTGCCGCCCAATCCGGCGCCGCGCCGCGCACCCACAGGCCGGCCGCGGCGGCGAGCATCTGCCCGAAGTCCGAGACGGTGTCGTTCGCCTTCGCGGTCGACGCCAGAATGCCGCGGCGCTGCCCCTCGCCGTTCTGCCGCGCGAGCGCGCATAGGCCCTGGCCCGGCCCTGCCTCCAGCAAGACTGTGCCGGGCTGCTCCATCAGCGTGCGCACGCCGTCCGAGAAGCGCACCGGATTGCGCAGGTGCTTCACCCAGTATTCCGCGTCGACCAGCGTTTGCGTATCGGCCCAGGTGCCCGTGAGATTGGAGACGAAAGGGATTGCCGGCGGGTTGAGCGCGATGCGCGAAACATGCGTGCGGAACGCGTCGAGCACACCGTCGAGAAGCCGCGAGTGCGCGGCCACGTTGATGTGCAGCCGACGGCCCTCGATGCCTTGCTCGGCCAGGCTTTTCTCGAGCAGCGAGATAGATTGCAGTGGCCCCGATGCGATGCACAGGTCGCGCGCGTTGATGGCGGCGATGTCGAGATCCAGCCCGGCCATCGTCTCGCGCAGTTGCGCCTCCGGCAGGTCCACCGAGAGCATGCCGCCCAGCGGCGCTTCCTCGAACAGGCGGCCGCGCAGCACCACGACCGACAACGCATCCGCCAGCGACATCGCCCCGGCGATGCAGGCGGCTGCGTATTCGCCCGCGCTGTGGCCGATGACGGCGGCGGGCTTCACGCCCCAGCTCTCCCACAGTTTCGCCAGGGCGTACTCGATCGTGAACAGCGCGGGCAGGGCGTAGCTCGGGCGCTCCAACGTGGCAGCTGCTGCCGCGTCGCTCGCATCGCCCTCGAACATCCGCGTGCGCAGGTCAGGGGGTGCATTCGCCGGCATGAGCCGGAAGCACTCGTCCACGGCGCGGCGGAACGCGGGCTGGGCGAGAAGCTCACGCCCGGCGCCGGGGTAATGCGCGCCGCCCCCCGGGAACATCAGCGCAATCGCAGGTGCCTCGGAGGATGCCTTTGCGGTGACGCACCGAGGATGGTTCTTCGCGGCCAGCACGTTGCGCAGGTCGTCGAAGTCGCGCGCGACGACAGCGCAGCGGTGCTCGAACGCCTTGCGGCCTACCTGCGTGGTGTACGCGGCGTCAGCCAACGTGATGTCGGCAGGCGGTGCCTGGAGGAACTCGCACCACTTCGCCTTCAGGCGCTCCAGCGCAGCGGGTGTGCGAGCCGAGAGCGTGACGACCTGCCAGCCAGCGTCTTGCGCCCCGTCTACGGCAATCGTCGGCGGCTCTTCCACGATCACATGCGCGTTGGTGCCGCCCACGCCGAGCGAGTTGACCGCCGCGCGGCGCGGGGCGGTGCCGCGCGGCCATGGTCGGGCTGTGCCGGTCACCTGGAAGGGCGTCGCGGCCAGATCGATGCGGCTGTTGGGTTTGCTGAAATTCAGGCTTGCCGGAATCGAGCCGTGGCGCATCGCCAGCGAAACCTTGATGAGCGATGCCACGCCCGCCGCTGTGTCGAGGTGCCCGATGTTGGTCTTGAGCGAACCGATGCCGCAAAAACCCTTGCCGCCGCTGCCATAGGCCTGCGCCAGCGCGGCCAGCTCGATCGGGTCGCCTACCGGCGTGCCCGTGCCGTGCGCCTCGATGTACGACACGCTACCGGGCTCAACGCCGGCGACCGCCAGCGCCTCTACCGCGGCGCGCGCCTGCCCGTCCACGCTCGGCGCCAGATAGCCTGCCTTGCGCGAGCCGTCATTGTTGACGGCTGAGCCGCGGATGACGGCGTGGATGTTGTCGCGGTCGCGGATCGCGTCTTCCAGGCGCCGCAGCACCACGATACCCGCGCCGCTGCCAAAGATCGTTCCGGCCGCTTCGTCGTCGAAGGCGCGGCAATGGCCGTCGGGCGACAGGATCTCGCCTTCAGCGTAGCGGTAACCCTGGCGGTGCGGCAGTTCGATGCTCACTCCGCCCGCCAGCGCCATGTCGCACTCGCCCGAGAGCAGGCTTTGCGCCGCCATGTGCACCGCCACGAGCGATGTCGAACACGCTGTCTGCACGCCAATGCTCGGCCCCTTCAGGTCGAGCAGGTACGAAACCCGCGAGCAGAGGAAGTCCTTGTCGTTGCCGGTGTGCCGCAGGAGGAACAGACCCATGGACTTGACCAGCTGCGGGTTCGTCATCAGGTTGTAGGGCAGGTACGCTTGCATGCCGCAGCCGCCGAACATACCGATCGCGCCTTCGAAGCTTTCAGGCATGTGGCCCGCATCTTCCAGCGCCTCCCACGCGCATTCCAGGAAGTGGCGATGCTGCGGGTCGAGCACCGCTGCGTCCCGTTTGGAGAAGCCGAAGAACTCGGCGTCGAACATTTCCATGTCCGGCAGCACGAGGCTGGCGCGGATGTAGTCCGCATCGGCGATGTCGGACTCGGCGACGCCCGCCTCGCGCAACGCTTCGGGGGTCAGCCACTGCGTCGCTTCCCTGCCCGCAGCCAGGAGCGACCACAGCTCGGCCACCGAACTCGCACCAGGGAAACGGCCGGCCATGCCGACGATGGCGACGCTGCCCGGCTCGATGTCCTGGGATGACGTGCCCATGGCCGGCTCGTTCAGGCAGTCGTGCTCGGTTGGAGGCCGGAGCGCGTGCGCATCGTGCGTCGGGCCTTGGCCCGGTTGAGGCCGTCGGCAACGGCCGTGGCGGTGTCATTGCCTTCGAGGTGCGCAGCGAGCGCGCGCACCGTCGGCAGGCGGAACATGTCGGTGATCGACACCTCGCGGCCGCACACCTCGCGCAGGCGGCGCTGTACCTGCACCACCAGCAGCGAATGGCCGCCGAGGTCGAAGAAGTTGTCGGTGGTGCCGACACCCGGCAGGCCGAGCGCCTCGGCCCAGATCGAAGCGATCGTCTTTTCGAGCGCACTCTCCGGCGCCGCCGCAGTGCGCACGGGGATCGCCGCACGCGGGTCGGGCAGGGCACGCCGGTCGACCTTGCCGTTGGGCGTGAGCGGCAACGCGGGCAGCACCAGCACGTGCTGCGGCACCATCACGTCCGGCAGTTGCTCCGCCAGGGCCGCGCGCAGTTGCGCAGGGTCGGGCACCGCGCCATGGGAAGCGGTGACGTAGCCGATGAGCCGCCCGCCAGCGTCATCGCCGGGTGCCGCGATCACCACGGCTTGGCCGACGCCCGGTTGCCTCAGCAGCGCGGCCTCGATCTCGCCTAGCTCGATGCGATGGCCGCGAATCTTCACCTGGTGGTCGATGCGGCCGAGAAACTCCAGCGCGCCATCGGGATGACGCCGCACCAGGTCGCCGGTGCGGTAGAGCCGCGCGCCGGCAAGGGCCGGGTCACCGACGAAGCGCTCGGCAGTGAGTTCGGGGCGCTTCCAGTAGCCCCGCGTCACGCCCTCGCCGCCGATGAACAGTTCGCCCGGAACGAGGGCGGGGCATTCCTGGCCCCACGGCGTGCGGACGGACAGCTGCGTGTTGGCGATCGGCCGGCCGAGCGGAACGAACTCGCCTATGCCCTCCAATGCGCAGGTCGTGGACCACACCGTGGTTTCGGTCGGGCCGTAGACGTTGAGGAAGGCGTCGGGCACCAGCGACCGCAGCTCGCGCGCGAGCTGCGGTGGCAGCGCCTCGCCGCCCACCAGCAGCGCCGACAGCTGCGAAAGCGCCGCACGCCCTTGCGCATCGGCCACCAGTATCGACGCCATGGAGGGTGTGCACTGCAGGTGCGTGATCCCGTGCGCCACCACCTCTTCGGCGATGGACACGCGACGCTCGGCAGGGCGTGCGTCGTGGGCCAAGTCCATGAGCCGCTTGAGGTCGGGCAGGTGGGCGAGCACCGCGTCCGCATCCACGCCGAAGTCGATCAGGCAGGCGATCTCGTCCACGCCTGCGTCCTTGAGTTTCTCCACCAGCGCCAGGCAGCGCCGCGGCGTGCCGAAGAGCGCGCTGGTGCCGTAGTAGCGCGAGAACGCGTGCTCGAGCAGCGCGTCCATCTCCTCTTCGGAGAGCGGGCGCGAATCCATGATCTCCACCGGCGTCTTGCCGTCTTGCGCGCCGCGCTGCACGAAGGTGGGGAACGACCACGCGGCCTGCTTGATCAGGTCGAGCGAGCTGCGCAGGTAGTCCTTCATCGGGCTGCGCACCATCTCGCGCACCTCGTCGTCGTCATCGCCCACGAAAGTGTGGAGCATCAGCGTCACATGCCCATGGCCCGCGTGGCCGGCCTTGCGCCAGGCCGCGCGGTAGAGCTTGAGCTTCTCCGCGACATCCTCGATCTTCTGACCCAGCAGGTGCGTGAGCAGATGGCAGCCCATCTCGCCGGCTTGCTGGAATGTCTCGGGGTTGCCGGCGGCGGTGAGCCACACCGGCAACTCTGCCTGCACGGGACGCGGCAAGGTGCGGATGTCCACCGACTTGCCCAGCGGCCCGGGAAAGGCCACGGCTTCGCCGCGCCACAGCCGGCGCACCACGTCCACGTTTTTCAGCATCTCGTTCTTGCGATCGGCGAAGGCCTGCGGCGCGATCACGAAATCGTTGGGCTGCCAGCCCGAAGCGAACGACACGCCGATGCGGCCCTGCGAGATGTTGTCCACGAAGGCCCATTCTTCGGCGACGCGGATCGGGTGGTGCAGCGGCAGAACGCAGCTGCCCGCGCGGATCGAAAGGCGTGTCGTGATCGCGGCGATGGCTGCGCTCGTGAGCGCGGGGTTCGGGTAGAGCCCGCCGAAGGCGTGGAAGTGCCGCTCGGGCGTCCAGATGGCGGCAAAGCCTTCACGGTCCGCGAACTTCGCGCCTTCCAGAAGCAGCTTGTAGCGGTCCTTCGGGTCGAACGCTGTGTCGGTAGCGAAGTAAAACAGGCTGAACTCGGGCGGGCGGCTCTCGCCTTGCACCGTGTCGGAGTGCATGACGACCGTAAAGCCTTGCGCCAGCGTCCAGAACAGTTCGAGCACCGAGATGTCGAACGACAGGCTGGTCACCGCCAGCCAGCGGCCCGGCGGCTCGTGCGGGACGCGGTCGGCCATGCCCGCGAACAGGTTCATCACGTTGCGATGTGTGACGACGACCCCCTTGGGGCGGCCTGTCGAGCCGGAGGTGTAGATCAGGTACGCGGCGCTGTCGGGTGTGGGCGCCGGGAGCTGCGCGGGAGCGCTGCCCGCAAGGAGCGGCCCGTCGAACAGGAAGCGCTTCGACGGGGGCAGGCGCAGTGTGGTTGCGATCGGCGCCGTGGTGATCACCAGCTGCGCCGCCGAGTCCTCGATCATGAACGTGATGCGGTCGCGCGGATAGGCCGGGTCCAGCGGCAGGTACGCCGCGCCCGCTTTCATGATCGCAAGCAAGGCCACCACCATCTCGGGCGTGCGTTCGAGGCACACACCGACGACGTCGCCCGCGCTTACCCCGCGGCGGGCGAGCGCACCGGCGAGCGCCGCGGCCCTCTCGTCGAGCTCGCGGTATGTCAACACCTGTCCCTGGCCGCGGATCGCTTCCTGTTGTGGCGTGCGCGCCGCCTGCGCGGAAATGGCCTCGTGGACGCAGCAGTCCGCGTCGAAGAAGGTCGTGGTGGCGTTGGCGGCCGCGACCATGTGCGCCTCAGCTGCCGGCAACAACGGGATGTCGGCGATGCGTCCCCGCGCATTGTCGAAGGCGCGCAGCCATGCCGCGAGGTGCGTGGCCATCACTTGCAAGGTGGCGAGCGTGAACACCGTCGGATCCGCCACCAGTTGCAGGCCGTGCCCTTGCGCTTCCTGCGTGAGCAACAGTTCCATGCCGGGCGGTGTTGCAGAGGTGCACAGGCAGATCCCGATCCTGCGCACGCGCTCGAAGGCGTCGACTTTGTCGCCCAGACGCAAGGGCAGGTCCTGCGCGTGCGCGCCCGCCTGGTGCAAAGCGGCGATGTGTGTCTGCGCGCTCGCGGCGGCTTGCTGCGCGGTCGAATCGGCCCGCGTGTCCAGCGTGAGCGGACTCCATGGCGACAGCCATGCCTCGATGCCATCGGCTTGCTGGGACAGGGCGGTGTCGCAGTAGAGCGCCGACACCTGCTCCTGCCCCGACAGCGCGGACAACCACGCAAAGAAGGCTGCCACCGTCGTTGCGCCCGTTCCCGATCGCGATGCGCTGACGTGAACGCGCAGTGGCTGCTGCGCGTCGTGCGCGGCGCCGGCGCGACGTGGGTAGGGCAGTTCCACCGGCGAGAGCGAGGCGAACGCCCGTCGCCATAAAGCTTCGCCGCGGGCGGTCTGCGCGGTGCAGGCGGCCAGCTTGTCGCGCAGCGTCGCGTTCAGCGGCGGAAGAACAGAGCCTGCGATGAACAGGTGGTCGGCGGGGTGCTCGTGGGCGTCAGATACGCCGCCCAGTGCGATGTCCCCGCGGCCCGTGGCGACGATCACCTCACCGCCCTCGGTGCCCAGCACCGTGCCCGGTGCCGCGCCCGACGCCGACGCGGGCACGCGCGCCGCGCGCACGTACAACAGCTTGCCGTCGGCATGCACCTTGGCAAGCGCCAGCGGGTTCGGGTAAGTGCCGAAGTCCAGCGCGCGCACCAGCGCCGCAAGTTCGGTGGCTGGGCGTGAGAAGTCGAGAGTCGCCAGGGCGTCGGGCCGACGGTCGCGCGCGAAGTAGGTGGGTGCCGCTTCCTGCGCCGCCAACCTCAGTTCACCCCGCGCAATATCGTCGGCGATCTCGTGGAAGGCCGCAAGGCCCGCTTCATAGCAGCGGGCGTTCAGGCCGAGGGCGGTCTCTTCCGGCTCCATCGGAAACACCATGCGCTTGACGATGCGGCCCGCATCCACCGCCGGCGTCATCTCGTGCCAGGTGATGCCGTGCATATCTTCCTGCGCCATCAGCGCCCAGGATGTCGCATTCAGCCCGGCGTAGCGGGGCAGGGGCCCGTCGTGGAAATTGATGTTGAGCTTGCGAGCACGGCCCAGCAGCTCGGCTGGAAGCACGTGCAGGTTCGCGACGCTGAAGAGGTAGTCGAACGGCGCACCGGGCAGCGCGATCGGGGACTCGTCCAGGACAGCAACCGCGGGCAGGCCTTGCGCAGCGGCCCAGTCGAGGATGTTCCGGTTGCGCGTAAAAACGGCGCGAATCTCGTGTCCGCGCTGTTGCCACGCCCGCGCACATTGGATCAGGAGGCTGCCATCGCCTATGAAAACTGCACTTGCATCGGCCATAGTCTCCCCGTGATACCTCGCATAAGGTGATGGCCGCATCGTAGTAGCCGCCGCAGCGCTACAGCACTGCGATAGCCCGGAAGAGCCATCTGCTTCGCCATATTGTGTTTGTTCTCGCGTCGCGTCGCGTGAAGCGGGTGGTGGGTGGCGGGCGCTTCGCGTCGCGGCAGGCGGTACCCGGCAGCGGCTCATACTGTGGCGGTCTTCGCTTCGCTACGACTTCGCGAAGCGCCTCGGCCTGGGGACGGCGCCGTACAACTTATATGGACGCCTCCCATGTGGCAAGCGGGTTTTGGAAGGTCCGGGTCGGCGGGTTCATTGCGGTCTTATATCCGGCCTGTGCTCTTGCAGACCGAAGT